>Ga0257120_1000016_pt1 | contig 163946 bp, 172 predicted proteins | sample SI106_10metaG_FD_190153 | JGI IMG/M metagenome (GOLD analysis project Ga0257120, IMG submission 190153) | Marine microbial communities from Saanich Inlet, British Columbia, Canada - SI106_10 | ecosystem: Environmental > Aquatic > Marine > Inlet | place: Canada: British Columbia | collected...
TGTGATAGGAGGTAAATTCAAAAGTACTTCCGTCACTGTTAATTCTCGACCAGTTAAGATGCTGATACTGATAATCAATTTGCCTGAGAATGTAGTTTCTCTCGCCTATCCCCACCTCACTATCGTTGAAACCGAATTGCAACTCGATACTGTCTTTGGCGCTAGGGGTCCAGAGACCCCTAAAACCAAAGGTGGTGGTATCCGCGCCGTCATCCAGAGCGATTTGCGTAAACTGACCAGCATAGTTGCCAGCAAAATCCTCAAAACCATCATTACTGCTATGACGTAGCACTGTGCGGTGCTGTACAGCCCCCAGCTGTCCTGAGTAACTGATCGCATTATTACGAATATTGTGATTGCCAATCTGACTGTGAACTTTCCAGCCCCCTTCCTGCAGCGGTGACCGCGTCACTATATTAATAGAGGCTAAAAATGCATTGCTGCCATCTGCCGGGGCGTTGCCCCCTCGCACTACTTCAATATAGTCAATATCATCCAACTCAACGCCCAGAGTGGTCCATTCCACAGAGGAGAAAATGGACTCATAAACAGAGCGGCCATCTATTTTTACTTCCAGTCGGCGAGGGTTGTCGTCACCCAGGGCGTGGTAGGTCACTCCCGGGAAATTGGCATTGACATAATAGGCGCGAAACCCTGGAACTAGCCGAAATAAATCCAGCACATCCACAGCTGCCGAAGCTTTGATGGTTCTGCGATCAATAATAGTAACTGCCGCCGGGGTTTGATCCAGAGTTTGATTCATATGGGTAACGCTGGACACCAGATGAATGTCGGCGAGGAGATCATCCTCAGTTACCATATCTGCCCGGGCAGACGAGAACACAAAAAGAATGCAGCAGCATAGCAACATCAAATTTGCGGCAGGATTATAAGTCATTAATAACCTCTTAATATTTTTTACTGTTTTTAAGGATATTTGTTGGTATCTGAAGGCTCGGCGAGGCCAAGTTTCTGGCCCAGTATCCCTGCCTGGGTTCTATTGCTAAGCCCCAGAGCCCTGAGCATAGCGCTGACATGCACCTTAACAGTGTTTTCTGACAGGTCCAGTTCTCGGGCAATCTGCTTATTTGAGCGGCCCTGAGTAATCCGCAGCAGAATATCCATTTGTCGGTCGGTCACCAGCGCTGAAATTATGTCTATATCGGCACCTGAATCCACCTCGTCAATTACTCGAGCCACTTCCGGCATAGATTCAATTAATGAGTCAGGCACATAGCGCTCACCAGATAATGCCTTAGCTATAGCTTCAAAAAGCGCATCTTTAGGTGCAGATTTAGTAACAAAGCCGGCGGCACCAAAATCGAGACATTTGCGGATATGAGTTGGATTTTCAGAGGCGGACAACACAATCAGTGGGAGCTTGGGATAACTCTCACAGAGCATTTCAATAAAGTTAAACCCACCGGCACCGCCGGGCATAAATAGGTCTACGATCGCCAGATCAATGCTTTCTTTCGCCAGAATCGTTAGAGCTGTATCACCATGATCTGTGGTGGTTACCTGTATATCATCAAATTCTTCGCTTAAAGTCGCCTTGAGGCCAACGCAGACGAAAGCATGATCATCAACAATAAGAACGTGCATAATTTCATTCCTTGATTTCACTTCCGTTGTGCGATTCAACCCAGCCATCCATTCCAAAATAATCGTGCGCTTTTATAAATGAACACTTAATAGCTCAAAATAGCCCAGGAGGCGTCAGCATAGCAAAAACAACCGAGTTTGATCGATATATTTGGGGGATGCTTTAAACAGTCATCCCAACCCTATGACGGACTGGCTAGTCTGCTAATCGAGCTATTTAGAGTCTGGTTAGCTAAACGGTGCTTGCCTGGGCTGGTAATAATATGAAAGGCCAGAGAGCAACAACAGCTACCAGAAATAACTTTTTTATAATCAATCCCTAATTCAGTCTTTGCTTCCCTGTGGCGGTTCCAGACGCCAGCGTCCGGGAATAACAGTGTAACGGCCATTTTGTGACATAGATCACATTTCATCTGTGAGCAATATTAAGCGTAGACCATGGGCATGGCCTGTCAAGGTATGGAATTATTTGCAGGCAATAAAAAAGGCGATCTTTAAGATCGCCTTTTTCGCTGCTGGATAAGCTGGAGGCTTAGCCCAACTTTTCCTTGATACGTGCAGATCGACCTGAACGCTCGCGCAGGTAGTACAGCTTGGCGCGACGAACCGCACCGCGGCGCTTGACTTCAATGCTATCAACCAGTGGGCTGTAAGTCTGGAAGGTACGCTCTACGCCAATACCATTTGAGATTTTGCGTACAGTAAATGCGGAGTTTAGCTGGCGGTTTTTCTTAGCCAGTACCACACCTTCAAAGGCCTGAAGACGCTCACGAGTGCCCTCCTTTACCTTTACCTGAACAACCACGGTATCACCTGGGCTGAAATCTGGAATTTCTTTGGTCATCTGCTCTTTTTCTAGGGCAGCGATAATATTGGTCTTGCTAGTCATTTCTTGCTCCTCAATTTTCATTGGTTGGTGGCTGTGCCACCTGATTTAGAGCTCTGTACAGAGAGGATGAACATTATCCATTGTCATCGTCCGCCAGCGCAGCACTCACTTCCTTGAGTAGGGCCTGTTGCTCAGCATTGAGCCGCAGGCTGTCCAATAAGTCTGGTCTTCTTTGCTGGGTTCGCACTAATGACTGCTGCAAACGCCAACGTCTAATCTTTTCGTGGTTGCCAGAGAGTAGTACTTCTGGAACCTCTAGGCCCTGGTAATGCTCTGGCCTGGTGTAGTGCGGACAGTCCAGCAGACCGTCCGCAAAGGAGTCCTGGTCGGCGGAATCCTTGTGCCCCAGCGCACCGGGGAGTTGGCGAACCAGGGCATCCATTAGCACCATAGCCGGCAGCTCTCCGCCGCTGAGCACATAGTCACCAATGGACCATTCCTCATCAACTTCCAACTGTATCAATCTCTCGTCGATACCTTCGTAGCGACCAGCCACCAGTATCAGTGACTGCTGTTTGGCGAAACCATTGACTGCACTCTGGTTTAACACCGAGCCCTGGGGGGAAAGATACACCACCAGCGCTTTGTTATCTGTCCATTCTCTGGCAGCTGATATGGCCCTTCGCAACGGCTCTATCATCATTACCATACCTGGCCCGCCCCCGTAGGGTCGGTCGTCGACCGTCTCATGGCGGTCTTCGGTAAAATCTCTCGGGTTGTAGCTGGTTATCTCCAGCAACCCCTGTTTGACGGCCCGACCGCTGATACCATGGTCGGTCAATGCTGCAAACATCTCTGGGAACAGGGTAATCAATGCAATTTTCATTCATCTGACCTCTGCGCCCAATACTTCCTGAACCCTAGAACTCGGGGTCCCAAACTACGTCGATGGTGCCATTCTCAATGTCTATCCTGGTGACAAACTGCTCTGCGTAGGGGATTAATCGCTCTTCACGATCGACGCTCTGCGCGTCTCCCACAACTACCAGCACATCATTGGCGCCGGTCTCTAGCAGAGACTTCACAAGTCCCAGGCGGATCTCTTGTCCCTCAAAGAAGCTTGTGACTGCAAGCCCTTCAAGTTGATGCCAGTAGAACTCCTGGTTACTGAGGACGGGCAGCAGGGACTTATCCACTAAAATATCTTGCTGACACCAGGCGCGGGCGATATCTCTATCGTCAACACCTTTAATATGCACTACCAGCCCATCACCCTGACGCTTCCAGTCGTCCACCAGTACCTGCTGTCGACCGTCAGGCGTATCAATCCACCAGGGTTGGTAGTCAAAAACCGCTTCTAACTGTTGGGTGTAGGAGTGGACTTTGACCCATCCCCGCACACCAAATACTGCTGTAATCCGCCCAACTACAAGTGTTTCCAATGGAAGACTCCCGGGCTGCAGTACCAATTAAGCTGCTGCTTTGGCAGCCTCTTTAACCAGTGCAGTCACGCGCTCGCTGATCTGTGCTCCCTGGCCCTGCCAGTAGGCAACGCGCTCTAGATCAACACGCAGACGCTCTTCACCGCCACGGGCAATCGGGTTAAAGAAGCCAATACGCTCAATGTAACGAGCATCGCGCGCATTGCGCGAATCAGAAACTGTGAGGTGGTAAAACGGGCGTTTTTTGGAGCCGCCACGAGCCAATCTAATTGTTACCATTTACTAAAATCCTGTGTTCAAGCGGCATAATCACCTACTTGATGCTTTATATTTTACTGTCACTTCAGGCCCTGAATGCGCTGTTGCTCGGTCTGTTTTAACCGATCCACGCAACCATAGCAGGACCCCCACGAAAGGCGCGGTATATTACGTCAAAAGAAGATGAAAGGAAACTACTTTTAGCGCTAATTAAAAGCCTTTGGAATAGACTGCAAAATAGCCCGCAAGCCCCGCCGCACTGAGGTTAGAACTTTGGAAACCCACCTGGGGGCAAACCGCCACCCGGAGGCGCCATACCGCCCATACCACGCATCATGTTCTGCATACCCTTGCCCTTCATTTTTTTCATCATCTTACCCATTTGCTTGTGCTGTTTAAGCAATCGGTTGAGATCTTGAATGCTGGTACCTGAACCACTGGTGATACGTCTTTTGCGGGAGCCATTTAGAATATCCGGATTGGCGCGCTCTTTGGGCGTCATGGAATCAATAATGCACTCCATGCGACCAAACTGGCTGGTAACGTCGTTTTGCTGAGCCATTTGCGCCATATTGCCCATGCCCGGTAGTTTGTCCATCAAACCGGCCATGCCCCCCATATTTTTCATCTGCTGAAGCTGTTCGCGGAGATCTTCAAGGTCAAAACCCTTGCCTTTTAAGACTTTTTTGGCCAGTTTCTCGGCTTTTACCTTATCTACTTTGCGCTCAACCTCTTCGATCAGGCTGAGCACATCGCCCATTCCCAGTATGCGCGAGGCAATACGCTCGGGATGGAAAGGCTCCAGAGCGTCTACTTTCTCTCCCACACCCAGGAATTTAATCGGTTTACCAGTGACCTGACGGACAGAGAGCGCAGCACCACCGCGGGCGTCGCCATCCACCTTAGTCAGGATAACGCCAGACAGGGGAAGAGCTTCATTAAAGGCTTTGGCCGTATTGACGGCGTCCTGACCTATCATCGCATCTATCACAAAGAGTGTTTCAATGGGGTTGGCCGCGGCGTGAACCTGTTTGATCTCGGCCATCATCTCTTCATCAATCGCCAGCCGACCTGCGGTATCAATAATTAGCACATCGGCAAATTTGGTCTTGGCCGCGGCAATGGCGCTGTTAACAATATCTACGGGTTTTTGGCTGGCTTCGCTGGGGAAGAATTCAGCGCCAACCTCTGAGGCCAGCGTCTTCAGCTGCTGTATAGCGGCGGGACGATAGACATCCGCTGATACCACCATCACTTTTTTCTTCTCTCTGTCCTGCAGATAACGGGACAGCTTGGCTACCGAGGTAGTTTTACCTGCGCCCTGCAGACCTGCCATCAGAATAATTGCCGGTGGTTGGGCTGCCAGGTTAAGGGACTCGTTCTTCTCCCCCATCACCGCTTCGAGCTCAGCCTGGACGATTTTCAGAAATTGCTGGCCCGGGTTTAGGCTGCTGCTCACTTCGGTGCCAACGGCGCGCTGTTTTACCTGCTCGACAAACTCTTTTACTACGGGCAGCGCCACATCTGCTTCAAGAAGCGCCATACGCACTTCGCGCAGGGTTTCCTGGATATTTTTCTCACTGAGACTGGCTTTCCCGGATATCTTTTTAAGACTTTGGGAGAGGCGATCACTCAAACTTTCGAACATGGCCATGCAATTTGCTTCCAACTCACGAATTAAGGCAGGCATTATAGCAATAATTTTGTCCTGCTCTTCACCCTGTGTGCTGAATATGCCACACTTCGTTAGGCTATTTTAAGAATTGATATGATGACAGGCTCAATACTGGGGTTCGCTGCCATTGCCACCTATCTGGCAGGATGGTTCTTCCATCAGCGGCAACTGCGTCTCGACAAGCAAACTCAGCCATTGGCACTGCAGCTGGTTGCTGCTGGTGCTATTGTTCTGCATGGTTTGGCTATTGCCGCTATGTTGTTTGTAGACGGTGGCCTGGATTTAAGCCTACTTAAAATTATTGCCCTGCTGGCTCTGGTGATCAATATTCTGGTGTGGATTAGCGGCTTGAAAAAGCCCCTGCAAAGTCTGAATTTATTTTTATTCCCCATCTCTGCGCTGAGTTTGCTGATTGCGCTGCTCAGTCCCAGCACCAAGCCTGCGCTGACAATGTCTGCCGATATGCAGGCCCATGTTCTGATTTCACTCCTTGCCTACAGCCTTTTGGCCATAGCTGCGCTGCAGGCGCTGCTGGCGGGCTATCAGGATTGGCAGCTCAAACACAAGCATCAGAATCTGCTGATGCGCACCTTTCCTCCGGTCCAGACTATGGAAGCCCTGCTGTTTGAGCTGATCTGGGCTGGGGAAATACTGCTGACACTGTCGCTGCTCAGCGGCTTTTTGTTCTACGATGATTTGTTCGCCCAGAAGCTGGTACACAAGGTGGTGTTTAGCCTGGTGGCCTGGGCCGTCTATGCCATACTGCTCTGGGGTCGTCATTACCGTGGCTGGCGCGGCAACAAGGCTATTCGCTGGACCTGGGCTGGCTTCAGCGCTATTTTGCTGGGCTTTATTGGCAGTAAATTTGTGGTTGAGTTTATCCTCTCGTGAGGATTTTTTCAGTGCAAAAAGCCTGTTGCTAAAAACGGTAAACTAATCCAACATAATCGCCCTTAAATTCAGAGGTCCTCATTCATTGGATGGTTCACACCCCCTGGTGTTGTGGTTAACACTTGTAGTTCTTCTAATCGTATCCGCTTTTTTCTCGGGCTCAGAAACCGGCATGATGTCGCTGAATCGCTATCGGCTGCGCCATCAAAGGAAAAAGAGCTCTGGCGCTAGGCGCGCCGCTAAGCTACTGGCCAAACCGGACAGGCTGATTGGCCTTATTCTGATTGGCAACAATGCGGTAAATATTCTGGCGGCAATTATCGCCAATATGCTGGCTATCCTCTATGTGGGCGAAGCGGCTGCACCCTGGGTGGCCACTGCATCCCTGACCATTACTGTGCTGGTCTTTTCAGAGGTTACACCTAAGACAATCGCTGCCCAAAACCCCGAGTGGTTTGCCTTTAGAGCCAGCCATATTCTCAAACCCCTGTTGCAGCTTTTGACCCCATTGGTGTGGCTGGTCAATAAACTCACCAATGCGGTGATCTCTCTGCTCGGCTTTGACCCCAATAAAGACCGCGATGATGGTTTGGATACCGAGGAGCTCAAGTCTCTGGTGGATGTCTCTGGCCACAAGCTCTCAGACAGTAACCAGGGCATGCTGAAGGGTATTCTCGATCTGGAGAATGTGACCGTGGAGGATATTATGATCCCCCGCAACGAGATCAAGGGCCTGGACCTTGAAGACAGTATCGAAGAGCTAATGAATACTATTGTGTCTTCCGAATACACCAGGCAGCCGCTGTATGAGGGTGATATCAATAATATTGTGGGTATCTTCCATGTGCGCAAGGCAAATCATTTGTTGCGCTCTGAGCAGGTGACCCATAAAGCCCTGATGCGCTTTGCCGAAGATGTTTACTTTATTCCGGAGAGCACCACCTTAACCCAACAGCTGCTTAACTTTAAAAAGAACCGCAACCGCTTTGCGGTGGTGGTAGATGAATACGGCGAGGTGCAGGGGCTGGTGACGCTGGAGGATATTCTGGAAGAGATTGTTGGCGATTTCACCACCAATACCGCCGACGAGGTTGAAGAGGTTATTCCCCGCGGCGATGGTAGTTACGAGATATATGCTGTGGCCACAATTCGTGAGATCAACAAGGCTACCGGCTGGGCCCTGCCAACAGATGGCCCTAAAACGCTGAATGGTTTGGCTCTAGAGCAACTGGAGAGCATTCCCGACGGCAATGTCAGCTTTATAATTGATGGTTTCAAATTTGAGACAGAGCAGATTAACGAGACTATGATCAAAACACTGATAGTCACCTGCCTTGAGCCCAAGAAAGTTCAGGAAGAGTAATCAGCCGTGGGAGGCAATCAATAGAATGGGTTGTTCTTCTGGTTGCGCTCACCACAGAGCACCAATACATCCAGGCGCTGGTGGTTGTCCAGATAGCTCCACTCACGTATCTCTTTACTGGTGCGGTAGCAACCTATACAGATATCCTGGTCGTTAAGCGAGCAGATAGATGTGCAGGGAGAGGCAACTGGTTTGTCTAACATTAGCGCTTTACCTCAACCAGATCAGTGACCATTTTTAGCCCCTTCTCTACATAATGGGCGGCTGAGCCCAATAAAAACTGTCGAGTCTGTTCATCATTCTCGCGCACGACCTTTCCCGGAGAACCTATAACCAGCGAGCCGTCGGGGATAACTGCGCCAGCTTTAACCAATGTATTAGCGCCGATAATGCAGTCGCTGCCCACTTTGGCACCGTCGAGAATAACTGCATTAATACCCACCAGAGTGCGGTCGCCCACCTCCAGCCCATGAATCATAGCGTTGTGACCCACAGTCACATCCTCACCAATAATCAGCGGCTGGCCCGGATCGCAGTGCAGTACAGCACCGTCTTGAATATTGCTGCGCTCGCCCACCTCAATCAGGTCACAGTCGCCACGAATAACGGCATTAAACCAGACGCTGGAGCCTTTCTTGAGCACCACTTTACCCATTACATCAGCACTCTCAGCCACAAATACCGACTCGTGAATCTCTGGAATATCGCTGCCAATACGGTAAATCATTGCTGACCTCTCTCGCGTAATTCTTGAATTAACTCTTCGCTGGGGTATTCTAATTCAACAGCAGCATCCAGGGTACTATTAAACAGGTCTACCAGCACGTTGAGGGTAAAGCCCCAAATTTTATAACCCTTATACGGCAGACAGGGAAAACTGAGAGCACCGTGCTTATTTTTTAAGTCAAAATATTGGTAGTTGTTAATATCGGTAAACAAACTGACAGGCGCATCAAATATAGAGGCTATCTCTGATGGCTCGGAGCGCAGCTTGAGTGGCCCCTGAGCCAGCCCCACAAAGGGTGTTACACGAAGTCTGCGCCTCTTTGGTGAGGCCGCTGGCAACATGGCAATAGGCTCTACCAGAGTCGGTGCCAATCCAATTTCTTCCTCTGTTTCCCGCAGCGCTGTATGGAGCAGATCCCTGTCTGTTCGGTCCCACATGCCGCCCGGAAAGGCAACTTCGCCAGCGTGATTATTCAGATGCATTGCCCGCTGAGTTAACACCACCTGGGGATTATCCTGATCACCGTGCAACAGAACCATCACCGCAGCTAAAGAGCCTGAATCTTGTCGGCTAGGCTGTGCGGGATTAAGTGGAAATTTTTTTAATTGATTTTTGATCGTTTCAAGCATTTGTGCATTATACTCGGCTGACTATATTTTCTGAGCTTTTCATGAATTTTTGTTCCGCTTGCGGCAATGCCGTTATAAAAAAGATACCTGAGGGTGACAATCGGGAACGTCATGTCTGTGTGACCTGTGAGATTATCCATTATCAGAATCCCAAGGTTATTGCCGGCGTATTGCCCATCTACGGCGATCAGGTGTTGCTGTGCAAACGCTCTATTGAACCTCGCCATGGTTTTTGGACTCTGCCAGCGGGTTTTTTGGAGAACGGAGAATCCTCTCTGGATGGTGCACTGCGGGAATGTGTTGAAGAAGCCAATGCTCAGGTTATCAACCCCTCTTTATATGGGCTGTTTGATATTCCTCAGATCAACCAGGTCTATGTGTTCTACAGGGCAGAATTGGCTGAGCCAGTTTTTGGCCCCAGCTCAGAATCCTCAGAGGTAGCCCTGTTTGATGAGGCTGATATTCCCTGGTCTGAACTGGCCTTTCCCGTTGTGGAGCTAGCTCTTGACCATTACCTTAGGGATCGTCAAACCGGAGAATATGAGGTCAAACATGAGCAGATAGCCCGGCCCTGGCGCAGCAGACGAGCTTAGAGCCCGGCTAATTAAAAATGCAGTTGCAAAGCTAAAAAGTAGCCTTCAAATTTGGCGTCTGACTGCAACTCATCGAGATCATCCAACTCAATCAACTGAGATCTGTAACCCAGAATAATGCCCGCATCCATGGCTGGCAGTACATCGAACTCATAATTTAGCTGAGCAGACCAGTCCACCAATCTAAATTCGTCCACATTAATCCAGTTCGCTGAAAGCTCGGCGACTAATCCAGTGGTAGGTACAGCTACCCCCAATTTGCCATATAGCATTGGCACCACAGCCTCTAACTCAATAGTCTCCTGTTGGGTTGAGCCGACCAGACTGGCCTCACCATCAAATAGCCTGGCAGTTACTCCCAGATCTAAATCGATAATGTTGTCCAGCAGCTCATAGTAGAAAGTTGCGTCTGTGTGGGTGAGATCTAGGCTAATATCGGCCTGCTGACTGGTGGTAAATGGATTGCCGTTTAAATCTGTGCCAGCAGTGATAAGGGCGCTGCCAGTCCAATTCATCTCGCTGTGTTGGAGTCGCAGATTGGGCAGCAGGGGAAGTGGGTGTTCGATGGCCATATAGGCAAATCCGTTGCTCTCTTCCTCAAGATTCAGTGTGGACTCCAGATCTATATCGGTGCGACCAATACCGCCTGCGGGAGCGCTCTGCCAGGAGCCCGCTCCCAGATAGAGGCCCATAAAATCTGCGGCGGCGGTCAGAGGGGTAAGTGCTATCGCAGCACTGAGTAATTGAGATACAGGTTTCATGATGGGTCCTTGGAGACTGATAAAATTTAGCAGCTATGTTAGCCAACCCTGCACAGCCAATATGTGATCCACTTCGCCAACAGGTAAATCAAAAAACCCCGCGAGGTTAGACGCGGGGTTTTTATTTTGCCTGTGGCCACTGCCCAATATTACAGAGCGTCGGCATTCTCCGACAGATACTCGGCCACACCTGCAGTGGTATCTTTCATGCCTTTGTCGCCGCGGTTCCAGCCTGCGGGGCAAACTTCACCGTGCTCTTCGTGGAAGCTCAGTGCATCAACCATACGCAGCATTTCATCTACATTGCGACCCAGGGGCAAATCGTTGACTACCTGATGACGAACCATACCCTGCTCATCGATCAAGAAAGAACCGCGGAAAGCAACTCCGTCAGCAGGATGCTCAACATCATAGGCCTGGCAGATCTCGTGCTTTACATCTGCAACCAATGTGTAGCGAACTGCACCAATGCCACCGTCATTAATAGCGGTATTGCGCCATGCGTTGTGAGAGAACTGGGAGTCGATAGACACACCTATTACCTCTACACCACGCTTTTGGAATTCTTCGTAACGATGATCAAAAGCGATCAACTCAGAGGGGCAGACAAAGGTAAAGTCTAGCGGGTAAAAGAAAACTACAGCCTTCTTGCCCTTGATAGCTTCGCTGAGGTTAAAGTTATCGAGGATTTCTCCGCTTCCAGTAACTGCTGCTGCGGTAAAATCAGGTGCTGATCGTCCAACTAAAACACCCATAAAGTGCTCCTTTAATAAAAAAATAAAATTGAAATTCAAAGAATAGATTGTACGGAGATAATGGCACTGGGGATGGCCATCAGCCAATTGAAATTGGCTATTGTTTTGATAGAACAGCTGGGGACCCTAAACGGTTGACATCGAGATGATAGACGGCAAAAAGCCTGGATGGGGATCCAGGCTTTTTAATTGAGCTGAGGGCTCTTTATTCGGCTGAGGGCTCTTCACCTATAGCTTCATCAATCAAAGGTTTGAGTTCACCTTTCTCCTGCATTTCCGTCACTATGTCGCAGCCGCCAATTAACTCTCCGGCAACCCAGAGCTGAGGGAAGGTAGGCCAGTTGCCGAAGGCTGGCAGATTACTGCGGATTTCCGGGTTAGACAGAATATCCACATAGGCAAAGCGCTGGCCGCAGGCCATAAGGGCCTGCACTGTGCGTGCAGAAAAACCACATTGAGGCTGATTGGGAGACCCTTTCATGTAGAGAAGTACTGAGTTGTTTTCCACCTGATCGCGGATCGTTTCCATAATGTCCATTAAGACAAACCTCTAAAGATAATAGCTAGTTGTGTATGGCTGGAATGGTACCAATTTCAACGACGCTGATACAGGGCTTCAGGTTAATAATTTTTAGTTGTCGATAAATCCATAGGGACTCGCGGGATAAATGCTATTTTTTTGATAATGCAAATGAGAACGATTTGCATTTGCGTTTAATCAGGGCTATAGTCTCGTCTTAAATAACTTATCCCATTAAATTTAATTCTTTTTAGGAGTTCACTGATGTACAAAAAGATTCTTGCCCTAGCAATTGGCTTGAACCTAACTGCAACAGCACAGGCAGAGACGCCAACACTAGAGCAGATGTGGCAGATGATTCAGAATCAGCAGGCTGAAATTGCCGAGCTTAAAAGCCAGCTAAAAGAAACTGAAGTTATAACAGAAGCTACTATTACCGCCGTAGAGCAGATCGCACTTGCACCTGCTGCTGCCAGTAAAACCACTTTCGGTGGATATGGCGAGGTACATTACAACAGTCTTGAAAAAGATGATGCCTCTGCCACCAAGGATGAGGTAGATTTTCACCGCTATGTGATGTTTACCGGTCATCAGTTTAGCGACAAAATTCGCTTCTTCTCTGAGCTGGAGCTGGAACATAGCATTGCCGGTGAAGGCAAAGCGGGTGAGATAGAGCTAGAGCAAGCCTATATCGAATGGGATGCAACAGACAGCCTGTCTGCAAAGGCTGGACTATTTTTGATGCCTATAGGCCTGCTCAATGAAACCCACGAGCCCAATACTTTTTATGGTACCGAGCGCAATAATGTTGAGAAAAATATTATCCCAGCGACTTGGTGGGAAGCCGGCGCTGCTTTAAACGGCGAACTGAGCCCTGGACTGAGCTACGACATTGCTGCCCACTCTGGATTGTATATTGCTGAAGGCAAGCACAAACCCCGCGATGGTCGCCAAAAAGTAGGCAAGGCTAAGGCCGACAATATGGCCTTTACCGGACGTCTAAAATACACCGCGATTCCCGGACTGGAAGTCGCTGCATCTCTGCAGTACCAGGCTGACGTGCGACAGGGTGAGGGGGCTGCCATTGATGGCACCCTATTTGAAACCCATGTCGCCTGGCAGAGAGACGATTTTCAGTTGCGCGCGCTCTATGCCCAGTGGGATTTTGATAATGTGATTAATGCCACTATGGATGGGGCCAGTGAGCAGACTGGTCTGTATATTGAGCCATCCTACAGACTGAACGAAAAACTGGGTTTATTTGCCCGTTATAGCCAGTGGGACAACAGTGCCGCCAGTGCTACAGATTCTGAAATCACTCAGATCGATCTGGGCCTCAACTACTGGCTACATCCCAATGTGGTATTCAAGCTTGACTACCAGAATCAGGATGCGCCAGGTGAAAAAGGCTATGACGGTATTAATATGGGCGTCGGCTATTCTTTCTAAATGCACAGACTTAATTTCAAAGCCCTGATGCTGGTGGGTGCCATGCTACTAACCCCTTTGGTCTCACCCCTGGTGATGGCCAAAGGGGTTTATCAGTCTGGTCCAGATTTTATCGCCCAGACATTTGCCCCTGAAACGCCCAAACCTGGAGTTCTCTGGTTGACTGCAGAGATTCGACAGCAGGCCCAAAATATTCTCGACCGGCCTGTAGCTGGGTTGCGTGTACGCTATCATATGGCGGGAAGCAAAACTGCCTGGATACTGGAAGAGATTGGCAAAGAAATGCCAATCACCATTGGTATAGTCATCCATCAGGATAAAATCGAACAGATAAAAATTCTGGCTTACAGGGAGAGCCGCGGTGGCGAGGTGCGCTACCCAGCTTACACTGCTCAGTATCGTGGCGCATCACTGACCCAGGACATGAAGCTGAATCAAAATATAGACGGTATTACTGGCGCTACATTATCTATGTGGGCGGTAAATAAGGTAGCAGCTCTCGCTTTGTATTATCATAGCCAAACCAAGAAAACAGACTAGTACTAACCTGATTGATAAGGCTCGCCGTGGATATTAAGAAGTCGATTATTCTGAACCTGCGCTGGCATCGACGTATAGGTCTGTCGGTGTTTGTGGTGATGATTTTCTTGGCTATTACCGGCTTTGCTCTCAACCACTCCCCTGCCCTCAGTCTAAGTAAAATCAATTTAACTAGCGACTGGCTGCTGTCCTGGTACGGTGTAGCACCCCAGAGAGCGGAGGCATATGCTGTTGCGGATAACTGGGTTTATGGCACTGGCTCAGAGCAGCTGTATTTTAACCACCAGCCCCTGGGTTATTGCCCGCCGCCACTAGCTGCTGTGGCCACCACTGATCAATTAATTGTCGCCCTGTGCAAGGGCTCTATGGCTCTGCTAACTCCCCAAGGATTATTACTGGAAACCTTTAATCAGGTACAGGGCCTGCCTGCCAATAGCACTGGTCTGGCCTCCATTGACCAGAGAATTATTGTTCTAGGTGAGGCTATGGCCTGGGAATTTGATCCCGAACTGTTAAATCTCAGCGCTGTCGATGATCTGTCAATAATAAACCAGGCGAGTATTTTGCAGCCCGCTACTCTGCCCCCAACCTTTAATAGCGGAGACAATAGCCAGGGGATTTCACTGGAAACCCTGATTGTCGATCTACACAGTGGCCGCTTTTTTGGCGATGCCGGCGTACTGTTCGTGGACATTGTTGGGCTGCTGATCTGCTTTTTGGCTTTTACCGGCCTCTGGGCCTGGGTTAACCACCAGCGGTTGCGCAAACAGTAACAGCTAAATCCTCGGTTGCCAGCATAAAAAAACCGCTATATCATCGGCCAATACTATAAAAATAATCATAAAGGGCAGCACTGCTGCCTTTTTTTATTGTAATAAATAGGGATTAACCTCCCGAAGTAGGACTGTTATGACTACAGAAGCTCTAATGAATACTTACGGCCCAAGAGCTGCCACTCTGGTTAAGGGAGAAGGCGCCTGGCTGTGGGACGATAGGGGAAATAGGTATCTCGATGGGCTATCAGGTATTGCTGTCTGTGGTCTGGGCCATTCTCACCCGGCCATAGCTACTGCTGTTGCCCAGCAGGCCTCTGAACTCACCCATTGTTCCAATTTTTTCGCCATTCCCAATCAACAGGCTCTGGCCGATAAGCTCTGTGATGTCAGCGGCATGAGCAACGTGTTTTTTGGCAACTCAGGTGCCGAGGCCAACGAGGCTGCAATAAAAATGGCACGGCTGTACGGCAATAAACTAGGCATCAAGCTGCCTACTATTTTGGTGATGGATAATGCCTTCCATGGTCGCACTCTGGCCACATTGACCGCCTCTGGAAGCCGCAAGGTACAAGCTGGCTTCGAACCCCTGGTGCGCGGCTTTGCCCGGGGCCCGTTTAATGATATTCAAGCGCTAAAGACCATAGGCGACAACAACCCTGATATCTGTGCTGTATTTGTCGAGCCTATTCAGGGTGAAGGGGGCATCAGAGTTGCCGACAACAACTATCTGTCGCAACTCAGAGAGCTCTGTGATCAACGTGGCTGGCTGCTGATGCTGGACGAGGTTCAGACCGGCAATGGCCGCACAGGTAAATATTTTTGTTACCAACACAGCGGTATTGTGCCCGATGTGGTGACCACCTCAAAAGGGCTGGGCAATGGTGTACCCATTGGTGCCATTTTGGCTTCCGGCAAGGCCGCAGGGCTAATGCAGCCGGGTAATCATGGCTCAACCTTTGGTGGCAACCCTCTCTCCTGCGCTGCTGCCCTGGCTGCGATTACTGAAATTGTCGATGGCGGGCTGGATAAGCGAGCGGCGGAACTGGGTGACAGAATTATTAATAATCTAAAGACAGAGCTGGCAGATACCGACCATGTGCTGGAGATTCGTGGCCGCGGCTGCATGATTGGCATAGAGTTGGACAAACCCTGTAAATCACTGTTTATGGCGGCTATGGAAAAAGGCCTGATTATTAATGTCACCGCTGACTCGGTAATCAGACTGCTGCCGCCCTTTGTCATGACCTCTGACCAGGCAGATCAGCTAGTAGATATTCTGGTGCCACTTATTAAAGACTTTGATAAGGACTAATGCATTATGGCTATTAGACATTTTCTCTCGCTGCGCGATCTGAGCCCTGCCGAACTAGAGCAGGTGATTAATCTAGCTATTGAAATGAAAGCCGCCAAGCTGGAAGACCGTCAAGAACCGGTGTTTGCCGGCAAGGTGCTGGGTATGATTTTTGAAAAATCGTCCACCAGAACTCGCGTGTCTTTTGAGGCCGGCATGGCTCAATTGGGGGGCGATGCCCTGTTTCTGTCACCAAATGACACCCAGCTTGGACGCGGTGAACCCATTGAGGATTCCGCCCGAGTAATATCCCGCATGGTGGATATGGTGATGATTCGCACCCATGGTCAGGAAATTGCAGAGCGTTTTGCAGCCTATTCCAGAGTACCTGTGATCAATGCGCTCACCGACAAATATCACCCCTGCCAACTACTGGCGGATATACAGACCTTTACCGAGCACCGCGGATCCATCAAAGGCAAAACTGTCGCCTGGATTGGCGATGGCAATAATATGTGCAACTCTTGGATCAATGCGGCTATACAGTTTAACTTTAATCTGCAGATTGCCTGCCCTGCGGGCTATGAACCCTGCGCAGATCTGTTGGCAGAGGCCAGTAATTTAGTCAGCCTCAGCCATAACCCAGTTGAGGCTGCAACAGGGGCGCACCTGGTCACTACTGATGTATTTGCCTCTATGGGGCAGGAACAGGAACAGCAAGAGAGACTGCAGAAATTTGCCGGCTTTCAGGTCAACCACGAACTGATGTCCCATGCTGCAGATAGGGCGCTATTTATGCACTGTCTGCCCGCTCACCGCGAGGAAGAGGTGTCTACGGCGTTGTTGGAAGATACTGAAATTTCAGTGGTCTGGGATGAAGCGGAGAACCGTCTGCATGCGCAAAAGGCCTTGATGCTGTTTCTTATGCAAGCCAGCAGCTAGCTGGCTTAGGTATCAGGCAACTGTTTTTAGACAGTGTAGACTACATCGTCAATTTCGAATTCAACGTCGCCGCCCGGAGTCTTTACCACTACAACATCGCCTACTTCCTTGCTGATAAGACCGCGAGCTATAGGTGACTGGTAGGAGATTTTTCCCTCTTTAACATTGGCTTCATCGTCACCCACTATGCGGTAGGTCACCTGTTCGTCAGTCTCAACGTTAAGAATGGTCACCTTAGAGCCAAAAATCACTCGATCGCCCTGGGGCATGGCTGATATATCAATCACCTGGGCCGTGGAGAGTTTGCCTTCAATATCCTGAATACGACCTTCAATAAAGCCCTGCTGCTCTCGCGCTGCATGGTATTCGGCATTCTCTTTGAGGTCGCCATGCTCCCGCGCCTCGGCAATAGCCTGAATTACCACGGGGCGATCCTGCTTCTTAAGGCGGTCTAGCTCGGCTCTCAGAGCAGCCTCACCCTCGACTGTCATAGGATTTTTTTGCATTAGATAATACCCTCGTGCAGAGCCTGCAGGTTGCGCACCTTGATGTCGCCGCCAAACTGCAGTGCTTCACAGACTGCGCTGCCACCAGCCATGGTGGTAGTGTAATAAACCCTGTGCTGCTCAGCACTGGATCTGATGGTTGAGGAATCAGTAATTGCCTGGCGCCCCTCGGTGGTGTTGATAATTAGATTAATCTTATCACTCTTAATCATATCCACAATATGGGGCCGGCCCTCTTTTACCTTTTTAACCCTCTCCACTTCGATACCAGAAGCTTCAATAACAGCCGCAGTGCCCTCGGTGGCAATCAGATTAAAGCCCAGATCTTTGAGTTTTCCGGCCAGAGCGGGCAACTGATGTTTATCCCGCTCGCGCACGCTGATAAAGGCATTGCCCTGGGAGGGTATCTCGTCGCTAGCGCCAAGTTCCGCTTTACCATAGGCCTCAGCAAAGGTTTCGCCCACACCCATCACTTCGCCCGTAGACTTCATTTCTGGCCCAAGAATCGGATCAATGCCGGGGAATTTATTAAAGGGGAACACAGCTTCTTTAACACTGAAGTATGGGGGGATAATTTCCTTGGTAAAACCCTGGGACTCCAGGCTCTGGCCCACCATGCAGCGGGCGGCAATCTTGGCCAGGGAGGTGCCTATGCACTTGGATACAAAGGGCACGGTACGAGATGCTCGAGGATTGACCTCAATCACATAAATTTTGCCGTCCTGCAGGGCCAGCTGAACATTCATCAATCCACGAACGCCCAACTCGCGAGCCATCTTCTTGCAGACTTCGCGCATTTCATCCTGAATCTCTTCGCCGAGGCTGTAGGGAGGCAGAGAACAGGCGGAGTCACCGGAGTGAATGCCGGCCTGTTCAATATGCTGCATAATCGCGCCAATCACTACCTGCTCGCCATCACTGACAGCATCCACATCCATTTCAATAGCATTGGGTAGGAAGAAGTCCAGCAGTACAGGAGAGTCTTCAGAGACCTCCACAGCAGTTTTCATATAGTGTCGCAGTTCATCTTCTTTGTAGACAATTTCCATCGCCCGGCCACCCAGTACATAGGAGGGGCGCACTACCAATGGATAGCCAATCTGTTTGGCCAGCTCCACTGCATCTGCGGCGCTGCGCGCAGTGCTGTTGGAAGGCTGCAAGAGGCCCAGCTTCTCAATCATCTGCTGGAAGCGCTCTCGATCTTCAGCGCGATCAATAGCGTCTGGCGTTGTACCCACAATTGGCACACCCTGGGCTTCAAGGGCGCGAGCCAATTTTAATGGCGTCTGACCGCCGAACTGAACTATCACCCCCTTGGGTTTTTCGACGCGCACAATTTCCAGCACATCTTCCAAGGTCACTGGCTCAAAAAATAGCCTGTCGGAGGTGTCGTAATCGGTTGACACTGTCTCTGGGTTACAGTTGACCATAATGGTCTCGTAACCATCTTCACGCATAGCCAGCGCCGCATGGACACAGCAGTAATCAAACTCAATACCCTGACCAATTCTGTTGGGACCGCCACCCAGAACCAGGATTTTCTCTCTGTCGCTGGGGTTGGCCTCGCACTCTTCCTCATAGGTTGAATACATATAGGCGGTTTCTGTACTGAACTCGGCGGCACAGGTATCCACTCGCTTATACACTGGGTGCAATTCGTGCTTGTAGCGCAGCTCACGCACATCGGCTTCGGCACAGCCCAAAATATCGGCGAGACGGCGATCGGCAAAACCTTTGCGCTTGAGCCTATACAGGCTCTGCTTGTCTAAATCTGCCAGTTGGCTGCCAGCCAAACTCTGTTCTTCTTTGATCAAATCTTCAATCTGTACCAGAAACCAGGGATCAACCTTGGTCATGGCAAAAATTTCTTCGATGCTCATACCTCGGCGGAAGCCATCGGCCAGATACCAGATGCGGTCTGGGCCAGCTTCTGCCAGCTGGTTATTGAGGATAGCGGTGGATCCTTCATCGCTGAGATCAAGTTGCGGATCAAAGCCTGCCACACCCACTTCCAGACCACGCAGTGCTTTTTGCATGGACTCCTGGAAAGTGCGACCTATGGCCATAACCTCGCCCACAGACTTCATCTGAGTAGTCAGTGAGGCGTCGGCCTGATTAAATTTCTCGAAAGCAAAGCGCGGTATTTTTGTTACCACATAGTCAATGCTGGGCTCGAACGATGCCGGAGTAGCACCACCGGTGATTTCATTCTGCAACTCGTCGAGGGTATAGCCCACAGCCAGTTTTGCTGCGATCTTGGCTATAGGGAAGCCTGTGGCCTTGGATGCCAGAGCCGATGAACGAGATACTCTGGGATTCATCTCAATCACAATTAGGCGGCCATCTTCCGGATTTACCGCAAACTGCACATTGGAGCCGCCAGTCTCCACACCAATCTCGCGCAGCACCTTAATCGAGGCATTGCGCATAATTTGATATTCTTTGTCGGTCAGCGTCTGGGCCGGGGCTACAGTGATTGAGTCGCCAGTGTGAATACCCATAGGGTCGAGGTTTTCAATGGAGCAGACAATAATGCAGTTGTCCTTGCGGTCACGCACCACTTCCATTTCGAACTCTTTCCAGCCAATTAACGACTCATCGATAAGCAGTTCATTGGTGGGCGAAAGATCCAGACCACGACGACAGATAGTTTCAAATTCTTCGCGGTTGTAGGCAATACCACCGCCGGAGCCACCCATGGTAAATGAGGGGCGAATAATGCAGGGGAAGCCAAAGCGATCGGCAACCTGGTAGGCCTCTTCCAGACTGTGGGCTATTCCTGAATTGGGAGTGTCCAGATCAATGGCTTTCATGGCCTTGTCGAAGCGCTCGCGATCTTCTGCCTTGTCGATAGCGTCGGCATTGGCGCCAATCATCTCAACGCCAAATTTATCCAGCACTCCGTGCTTGGCCAGATCTAGGGCACAGTTCAGCGCAGTTTGACCGCCCATGGTGGGCAGCAGCGCATCTGGGCGTTCGTCTTCAATAATTTTAGCAACGGTGCGCCACTCCACGGGCTCTATGTAGGTGGCATCGGCCATCGCCGGGTCGGTCATAATGGTGGCTGGATTGGAGTTGACCAGAATAACTCTAAAGCCCTCTTCGCGCAGCGCCTTACAGGCCTGAGCACCAGAGTAATCAAATTCACAGGCCTGGCCGATAATAATAGGTCCAGCGCCGAGGATTAGAATGCTTTTTATATCAGTTCTTTTTGGCATAGGGGATTAACCGCGCTGTTCCATTAATTCAATAAAGTGATCAAACAATGATGCTGCATCATGGGGGCCTGGACTGGCTTCAGGGTGCCCCTGAAAACTAAAGGCAGCCTTGTCAGTGCGATGAATACCCTGCAGCGAGCCATCAAATAATGAGCGATGGGTGGCCCGCAGACAGTCTGGCAGGCTCTTTTCTTCCACCGCAAAGCCATGGTTCTGGCTAGTAATCATGACAATATTTTTGTCTATATCTTCTACAGGATGATTCGCACCATGGTGACCGAACTTCATCTTCTCGGTCTGTGCTCCAGAGGCCAGAGCCAGAAGCTGGTGACCCAGGCAGATGCCAAATACCGGGATATCTGTTTCAAGAATTTCGCCTATGGCCTGAATCGCATAGTCGCAGGGCTCGGGATCGCCCGGACCATTGGATAGAAAAATACCATCAGGGTTCATGGCCAACACTTCGCTGGCTGGAGTCTGAGCAGGCACCACGGTCAGGTCGCAGTCGCGATCAACCAGCATGCGCAGAATATTGCGTTTAACACCGTAGTCGTAGGCCACGACTTTATATTTACCGCCGCTAGACTGCCTGTGACCAACACCCAGTTCCCAGCTGTGTTCGTTCCAGGAATAGCTGCTGCTGGTTGTCACCTCTTTGGCAAGATCCATACCTTTGAGGCCAGCAAAGCCTCGAGCTGCTGAGAGTGCAGACTGGTCATCAATATCGCCGGCCATAATACAGCCACTCTGGGCACCGGTTTCACGCAGTATGCGGGTCAATTTGCGGGTATCTATATCGGCGATACCAAGAATATTTTTCTCTTTGAGATAGTCATCGAGATTCTGCTCGCTGCGGAAATTAGAGGCCAGCAGAGGCAAGTCGCGAATCACCAAGCCAGCGGCCCAGATTTGATCGGACTCTTCGTCTTCTTTGTTGACACCTGTGTTACCTATATGGGGATAGGTGAGAGTCACAATCTGACGAGCGTATGAGGGATCAGTAAGAATCTCCTGATACCCTGTGAGAGCTGTGTTAAAGACTACTTCACCAACAGAGGATCCATCTGCACCTATGGCAGTTCCTCTGAAAATTGTTCCGTCTGCGAGCGCGAGTACGGCTTCCCGGTGAGTATGGGAATTCACACAACCTCCTAATTAGTCACATGGACCTGGAATCAGATAAATCCGAAATGCACATCAGACATTTGCAAAAAAACGAGATGAAACTCGGCGTCTCATCTCGTTTAATTAAATAATATTCTGTGGCCTAACCTCTCGGAACGAGACCGCTTTTAATGTCGCGGTGTTAGAACGGCATTGTATTGAAAGAGGCAGTTTTTGTCTATCACTGTTATCTATAAATTCGCCCGTTTAGGCGCTATTTTGACGGTGCTTCTACCTGAGCCCCAAAACATCCTGCATATCAAACAGGCCGGGCTCCTGAGTCGCCAGCCATTTGGCGGCTCGCACAGCGCCTCGAGCAAAGGCCATGCGGCTCGAGGCTTTATGGGTAATCTCTATGCGCTCACCCTCCCCGGCAAACAGTACAGTGTGGTCGCCAACAATATCCCCAGCGCGCACCGTGGCAAAGCCAATGGTCTCAGGATTGCGGGCTCCGGTTTGCCCCTCGCGGCCATAGACAGCCACCTGCTTTAGATCGCGCCCCAGAGCACCTGCCACTGACTCTCCCAGAGAGAGCGCTGTTCCTGAGGGAGCATCAATTTTATGACGATGATGAGCTTCGCTAATTTCGATATCCACCTCGTCGCCCAGCACAGAAGCGGCCAGTTCGGCGAGCTTAAAGCAGAGATTGACTCCGGTGGCATAATTGGAGGCCATACATACAGCGTTGCTGTGACTTGCCTGCATCACAGATTGCAGCTGCGCCTGGTCGAGACCGGTGGTACCAATAACCATTTTCTTGCCATGGGCGGCGCAGAATGCGGCATTGGCTGCGGTCACAGAGGGAATGCTAAAGTCGATAAGTATATCGAAGTCGCCGACAATCTCTTGCAGAGAAGCCACCAGCGCAATATTGTTGCGGCCTATGCCCGCAAGTTCACCGGCGTCTACACCGATCAATGAGCTCTGCGGGTTCTCAAGCGCACCTTTGAGCTGCACGCCGTCGGTGGCAGCAATGGTTTCAATCAGAGCTTTTCCCATGCGACCGCCAGCACCAATTACGGCAATATTAGTCATGGTTTTTGCTCCTGTGATTAGTAAATATAATTTAACTGTAACCTTAACCGGTCAGATTATCGAAGAATTTCTTAACCCCATCAAACCAGTTATTGGTGCGCGGGGAGTGCTTGCTATTGCCCGCTAGGCTCTTGTCAAACTGCTGCAGTATCTCTCGCTGCTCGCTATTCAGATTGACCGGCGTCTCCAGAACCACTCGACAGAGCAAATCGCCCGTTGCGCCACCGCGAACTGGGGCTACACCTTTGCCTCGCAATCGGAACAGCTTGCCGCTCTGGGTTTCTGCTGGGACTTTTAATTTGACCTTGCCAGACAATGTGGGGACTTCAATCTCTCCGCCCAAGGCTGCCTGAGCAAAGCTAATGGGCACTTCACAGTGGAGATTTGCATCGTCGCGCACAAAGATCTCATGATCGCGCACATGCATCTGCACATAGAGATCACCAGTTGGGCCACCCTGGGGGCCAGCTTCACCTTTGCCTGCCAGACGAATGCGGTCGCCGGTATCTACACCTGCCGGAATCTTAACCGACAAAGTTTTGCGCTCTTCTTTGACGCCCTGTCCATGACACTCGCCACAGGGGTCAGAGATCATCTGACCACGACCACGACACTGCGGGCAGGCTTGCTGCACAGAAAAGAAGCCCTGGGACATACGCACCTGACCAGCGCCACCGCAGGTATCGCAGGTCACTGGGGATGAACCTTTGCGCGCACCCGAGCCATCGCAGGGTTCGCAGTGGCTCATGGTAGGCACATCTATCTGTACTGTCTTGCCCTTTACTGCATCTTCCAGATCCAGCTGCAGGTCATAGCGCAGGTCTGAGCCCCGAGCTGGGCCACCGCGGCCACGGCCGCCACCTCCACCAAAGATATCGCCAAATACATCGCCAAACACATCGCTAAAACCTGCGCCGCCAGCGCCGCCGAAGCCACCTGCGCCGCCATTGCCGTCGACACCAGCATGACCAAAGCGGTCATAGGCCGATTTCTTTTCCTCGTCTCCGAGAATTTCGTAGGCCTCCTGGGCTTCCTTGAACTTTTCTTCGGCGTCTTTGCTGTCTGGGTTGCGATCCGGGTGATATTTCATCGCAATGCGACGAAATGCCTTTTTGATCTCTGGATCAGAGGCTCCTTTCTTTACACCCAGTACTTCGTAGTAATCGCGCTTGGCCATAAGTTGATTCTTTATTCCTAAATATCGCTGATAATATTAGGCGCGGAACTCAGCCCGCGCCTAATAAACGTAGAGAAAACGACCGAAGACTTACTTGTCTTCTTTTACCTCTTCCTCTGCATTGTCTTTCACTTCTTCAAACTCGGCGTCCATAGCCTCATCACCAGCGGGCTGCTCTCCACCTTCAGCTTGGCCAGCCTCTGCCTGTTCGGCATACATCTTCTGAGCTAGACCAGATGAAGCTTCCGAGAGAACCTTGGCTGCTTCGTCTATGGCTTCTTTGTCGTCGCCCTGAACTGCTTCTTCTGCCTGCTTGATAGCCGCTTCAATCGCTGTCTTCTCTTCGTCGGTGGCTTTGTCACCAGCCTCTTCAAGAGTTTTCTTGGCTGCATGGGCCAGGCCATCAACTGTGTTGCGCGCCTGAACCAACTCTTCAAACTTTTTATCTTCAGCGGCATTGGCCTCAGCGTCTTTAACCATCGCATCAATTTCATCATCTGACAGGCCTGAGGAGGCCTTAATAATAATCGACTGCTCTTTGCCAGTGGCCTTGTCTTTAGCGCCAACATTCAAAATACCGTTGGCATCAATGTCAAAAGTCACTTCAATCTGAGGCATGCCGCGCGGCGCAGGAGGAATATCAGCCAGGTCAAAGCGACCCAACGATTTGTTACCTGTAGCCTGTTTGCGCTCCCCCTGAACCACGTGAATAGTTACTGCGGTCTGGTTGTCTTCAGCTGTAGAGAAAATCTGCGATTTCTTGGTAGGAATCGTGGTGTTTTTCTCAATCACCGGAGTAGCAACGCCGCCCATGGTCTCAATGCCTAGGCTCAGCGGAGTTACGTCGAGCAAAAGTACGTCGGTTACATCACCGGCCAGTACAGCGCCCTGCAAGCCAGCACCCACAGCAACAGCTTCGTCTGGGTTAACGTCTTTGCGCGGCTCTTTGCCAAAGAATGCGGTTACTTTTTCCTGGACCAATGGCATGCGAGTCTGACCGCCTACCAGGATAATCTCGTCGATTTCAGACGTAGACTTACCTGCATCTTTAAGGGCCATTTTCAATGGTGCCAGCGAACGCTCTACCAGATCTTCAACCAGTGACTCAAGCTTGGCGCGAGTTAACTTAACCACCAAATGCTTGGGACCAGTTGCGTCTGCAGTGATGTAGGGCAGATTAACTTCGGTCTGTGAGCTGGAAGACAATTCGATCTTGGCTTTTTCTGCCGCTTCTTTAAGACGCTGCATAGCCAGTGGATCACCGTGAATATCTATGCCACTGTCAGCTTTGAATTCCTCGGATAAATATTCGATCAAGCGCATATCAAAGTCTTCACCACCAAGGAATGTATCACCGTTGGTTGCCAGTACTTCAAACTGCTTCTCGCCATCCACATCGGCAATTTCAATAATCGAAATATCGAAAGTACCACCACCCAGATCGTACACAGCAACCACGCTGTCACCAGAGGTTTTATCTATACCGTAGGCCAGCGCCGCAGCAGTGGGCTCGTTGATAATACGCTTAACATCTAAGCCGGCAATGCGACCTGCGTCTTTGGTGGCCTGACGCTGGGAGTCGTTAAAGTAGGCAGGCACAGTAATTACTGCTTCTGATACGGTCTCACCCAGATAGTCTTCGGCGGTTTTCTTCATTTTCTTTAGAACTTCAGCCGAAATCTGTGGCGCTGCTTTGCTCTCGCCTTTGATCTCTACCCAGGCATCGCCATTGTCTGCTTTAACGATTTTGTAGGGCACCATTTTGATATCTTTCTGCACTACATCGTCTTCAAAGCGACGACCTATAAGACGCTTGACCGCATACACTGTATTGTGAGGATTAGTTACCGCTTGGCGCTTGGCTGACTGGCCTACTAAAATTTCCCCTTCATCAGTGAAAGCCACTACTGAGGGAGTAGTTCTCGCCCCCTCGGCATTTTCAATCACCTTGGGCTTATCGCCTTCGAGAACCGACACACAAGAGTTGGTGGTTCCCAAATCAATTCCGATAATCTTTCCCATTTTCTGTTTCTCCGTTACTTATTTGTAAATATTTAACTGCTTGTTGGGTATTTGGGTGCGATTTATAAAAATTCAAGGGTCGCAGCCAGTATTGAGTGTTTTTTTATGCTTGGGAAACCACCACCATGGCAGGCCTTACCAGCCGACCATTGAGGCTGTAGCCTTTCTGGAACACATCCATCACAGTGTTATGTTCCAAATCGGGATTGGGCACCATGCTTACCGCCTGATGTAGCTCGGCGTCAAAGGGCTGGCCAGCTGGGTCTATAGCTTCAATTTTGTACCTGGTGAGCACGTCCATAAAGGACTTTAAGGTCAGCTCCAGCCCCTCGGCGACGGCTTTCTGCCCCTCATCGGCACTATCTATAGCGGCCAGCGCACGCTCAAGATTGTCGACTACTGGCAGCAGATCTGCGGCAAACTTGTCCAGCGCATACTTGTGGGCATTTTCAACGTCTCGCTCGGCGCGACGACGCACATTCTGCATCTCCGCCTGTACCCTGAGTACCTGATCATTGGCTGTGGCTACCTGAGCCTTTAACTGTTCTGTTTCCGACTGCTGCTCCTGCTGAGCTGCCTCGGCATCCATTTCGTCCACAAGCTCAGCTTCAATCTCGGCATTAACCTCATCTAAGGTTGCCTTGATGTTTTCTTCTGTCGAAGAGGTCTGTGGTTCATCATTTGCTGCAGTTTTTTCATCATTGTTGGTTTCTTCTGACACGCCAACTCCTCACTTTCTGTTCATTGGGTTGATCCTGCGGATCCTTATATTCACTCTGTTTCTAGATATGGGGACAAACTATTGAGTTTCAAGCGATTGCTTAACATCAATCTGTTCTGTATAAACCTAAATTGACTTTTAGCTGATTAAAATACCTTGCTGCTATCGATAAATATCAATAATTACACTCTGGTAGAGTCTCTGGAAATAGAATTTTCCGCGGGCACTACGGCCATAACAGGTGAAACTGGTGCCGGTAAGTCTCTGGTGCTGGATGCTCTGGGTATGGCGCTGGGTGACCGCGCAGATACTGGCACTATTCGTCATGGTAAAGATCGCGCCGAAATCACTGCAACCTTCGATATAAAAGGCCTCGAGGAGGCTAACAGCTGGCTGGATGCGCATGATTTTAGTGTAGATGAGCAGTGCATTCTGCGCCGCATCTATACTACAGAGGGGCGCTCCAGAGGCTATATCAATGGCCAGAGCTGCACCATGCAGCAACTGCAACAGCTCGGCGAAATGCTGACTGACATTCACAGCCAGCACGAACATCAATCGCTGCTGCGTCGAGAAACCCATCGCAAACTTCTAGATGACTATGCCAGCGCCTCAGATTTAGCCGCTCAGGTCGCTGCGGACTACCGCCAGTGGCATGCTGCGGATAAAAAGCTACGCAGCCTGATGGAACGCTCGGATGAGTTGATTGCCCGCAAGGATTTATTGAGCTTTCAGGTCAATGAGCTACAGCAGCTGGATCTGCAACCAGAGTCACTGAATAAGTTGGAGACTGAGCAGCAAACATTGGCCAATGCCGAGCAAATTTTGCAGGAGAGCCAGAGCGTGCTGGCAATCTGTGATCAAAATGAAGGTTTTAATGTGCGCGACGGTCTCAACCGTGCGCTGTCTACCCTGGCTGGGCTTAAACACAAGCCTGAAGCTCTGTCTAACGCTGAAGAACTGCTGCAGAGCGGTCTTATTCAGATTGAGGAAGCCACTCGGGAAATCGAGAGCCATGTGGATCGCTTTGAAGCTGACCCCCAGCGTTTGCAGCAGGTAGAGGAGCAGCTGGCGGTGATTTTCCAGTTAGCGCGCAAGCACAGGGTTAATTCGGATCAGTTAGCGGAGACGCTGACAGAGCTAGAGACAGAGTTGCAGAGCCTACAGGATGGCGGTGAGAGTATCGATGCTCTGCAACAGCAGTTGACCGAGCTAGCATCTGCCTATGAGGCTTCGGCGCAAAAGTTAAGCGCTGTTCGCCAGCAAGCCGCCCAAACCATGGCAGCAGAAATCAATCAGCAACTGCAGAAACTCTCTATGGAGGGTGCTGAGCTATTGGTGCAACTCAAACCTGTATCTGAGGGCGAGTTCCGCGCCAGCGGTCTTGAGGAAGTTGAGTTTGTAATTGCCACTAATCCAGGCCAGCCTCATAAGCCATTGGCCAAGATTGCCTCAGGTGGTGAACTCTCTCGGGTGAGCCTAGCCATTCAGGTGGTGGCGGCCGGGCACTCTAAGATCCCTACGCTGGTATTTGACGAGGTAGATGTGGGCATTGGTGGCAGTACGGCGGATATTGTTGGGCAGTTGCTGAAGACACTGGGTGATCGGGGCCAGGTGATTAGCGTGACTCACCAACCTCAGGTGGCGGCTCACGCCCATCATCATTATCGGGCCAGCAAGGTGATTGAGGCAAATAATGCTGAGTCATTGATGGTTGCGCTGGATCGTCAGCAGCGGGTAGATGAGTTGGCTCGTATGTTGGGTGGAGCTCAGGTGACAGATCAGACGCTTTCTCATGCTTCGGAATTGCTTTCATTGGCATCTAACTAAAGTTATCTCGCCTTAAACTCCTTCTCTAAGCGTCCCGAACGTCCTGCTATAGTAGACGTAATTACCAGTTCAGATCAGTGGCATGGAAGTCATTACCTATGGATAATTTTTTAGAATTTTACGATATAGAACCCAACGCAAAACGCGCAGCCTGGGTAGTTGATCGATGTAGTGGCCCCAAGCACACACTGCACACCATTGTGCCATCGGGATTTGCAAGCTATGTGCGCATTTGCCACCCTGGTTGGTCTTTTGACGCTTTAGACCCAAACGATGAAGAAGGCTGGGCGGCGCTTCGCGCTGGGTGGGTCGATAAGGAAAAGTTAACTCCTGTTCGATGGGATGACGTCGAAATCGCCAACAACCGACGCCCCCACCGGCTGATGCAATCTCTTCAAACCTTTCCATTCATTACCCAAGAACCTGGTACGGCGGGCATCGATAGGCCCTTAGAGGGTGAATTAACCGTAGATATGATGGAGAGCCTGTTTGCGATCCTTGCTGAAATAGGTGGCCCTAATCAGGAAGTCTTGTGTGGTATCTGGGAAGGGTTCAATCTTCCTATATACCTCCAGGCAAAGGCAAAGTTTGAGACCTACACCGGACAACAAAGCTATTTACTCTTCAGCTCTACATTATCTAGGCTTAGAGGCTGCTGGCTAGCAGCCTATGAACAGGCAGTTAATCGTCACGGTATTGAAGTAGCTGGCCTAGTTCCCAATGCGATATGGCCAACAACCTGCGATTGGTTCTTGGCCAGCCCCTACAACAGACCATCATCCTACTTTGGTGGATCAACAACCATTGTTAATAAAATATTGCATTCTGAGGTTCTCGAAACCTATAAGGCCTTGCCTGGTGACGATATTTATAAGTAGTCACATAGGCAAATGCCTTTCTCCAAAATAAGTCGCACTGCTAGCAATTACTTACAACCGCTGTTGCCGGATTTGGAATGGTTATGGGCTGGGGTCCCGTGTATACCCACCCAGGAGGATCGACAAAATTTAGAACAAAAAAAATCCCCGGCTGCAGTGCAGGCGGGGATTTTTTATTGCGACTGAGAATTAGGCTTCTGGAGCTTCTTCTTCAGTCGACTCAGCGGCAGCTGGTGCTTCTGGGACTGTGCCCTCTTCCAGCTGAGCTTCTTTGATGGACAGCTTAACGCGGCCGCGGTTGTCGATTTCGAGAACCTTAACGCGAACGTCCTGACCTTCGCTCAGGTAATCGGTTACCTTGGCAACACGCTCCTGGGCGATCTGGCTGATGTGAACCAGTCCGTCTGTACCCGGCATAAAGTTAACGAAGGCACCGAAGTCTACGATGCGAACCACTTTACCCTCGTAGATGGTACCTGGCTCTGGGTCGGCGACGATTGCGTTGATCGCTTCCATCGCTGAGTTCAGGCCATCTGTGTCTTCGGAGTAGATCTTAACTGCGCCATCGTCTGTGATGTCGATGGTTGAGTTGTGCTCGTCACAGAGTGAACGGATGGTTGCTCCGCCCTTACCAATAACGTCGCGGATCTTGTCTGGGTCGATTTGCATCAGGCCCATGCGAGGTGCGGTTTCAGCAACTTCGTCACGGCCTGCGGCTATGACTTTGTTCATTTCGTCGAGGATATGCAGACGAGCTTCCATGGCTTGCTCTAGGGCAATTTCCATAATCTCTTCGGTAATACCTTCGATTTTGATATCCATCTGCAGTGCAGTGATACCTGCAGCTGTACCAGCCACTTTAAAGTCCATGTCGCCCAGGTGATCTTCGTCGCCCAGAATATCGGTCAGTACTGCGTAGCCTTCGTCTTCTTTAACCAGACCCATGGCAATACCGGCAACTGGTGCTTTCAGAGGTACACCAGCATCCATCAGTGCCAGGCTTGAGCCACAAACTGAGGCCATTGAGCTTGAACCATTAGATTCGGTGATTTCTGATACCACGCGCATGGCGTATGGGAAGTCTTCCTGTGAAGGCAGTACGGCGTTGATACCGCGACGAGCCAAACGACCGTGGCCTACTTCACGACGGCTAGTGAAACCAATACGGCCACATTCGCCTACTGAGTAGGGAGGGAAGTTGTAGTGCAGCATGAAGGGGTCGTCACGGCGGCCTTCCAGAGCATCGATCATCTGTGCATCACGGGTTGAACCCAGTGTTGCAGCAACTATGGCCTGAGTTTCACCACGGGTAAACAATGATGAACCATGAACCTTGTCCAGGATGCCTACTTCTACGTTGATAGCACGAACTTTCTTGGTGTCACGGCCATCAATGCGCGGCTCACCACGGATGATACGACCACGAACAATGGTTTTCTCAAGCTTTTTGAAGGCATCTTTCATGTCTTCTTCTGAGTGACCATCTTCGCTTGCCAGTTCTGCAATAGCGCGATCGCGAAGACCGTTAATTGAGGCAACACGAGCCTGCTTGTCTACCACCTGGTAGGCTGCGTCCAGTTCGGCGCCAACTGCTGCTTTAAGGGCGTCTTTCAGTTCAATGTTTTCTTCTTCTGCCTGCCAGTCCCAGCGAGGCTTGCCCGCTTCAGCGGCCAGCTCTTCAATCACGCTGATAACAGCTTGCATCTCCTGGTGAGCGAACAGTACGCCACCCAGCATAATATCTTCTGACAGTTCGCTGGCTTCTGATTCAACCATCAATACTGCGTCTTTAGTACCGGCAACAACCATATCCAGTGATGAGCCTTCCAGCTCTGAGTAGGTTGGGTTCAGCAGGTAGCCTTGCTCTTCGGTGTAACCTACACGAGCGCCGCCAACTGGGCCGTTAAAGGGGATACCTGAAATAGACAGTGCTGCAGAGGTACCGATCATTGCGGCGATATCTGGATCAATGTTTTTCTCGGCTGACATCACAGTACAAACAACCTGTACTTCGTTTTTAAAGCCGTTGGGGAAAAGAGGACGGATCGGGCGGTCGATCAGGCGCGATGTCAGTGTCTCTTTTTCGTTGGGGCGACCTTCACGCTTGAAGAAGCCACCGGGGATTTTGCCCGCTGCGTAAGCTTTCTCAATGTAATGAACGCCCAGTGGGAAGAAATCCATTCCCGGCTTGGCTTCACGTGCGCCAACTACAGTACAGAGTACTGAGGTGTTATCGATTGAACATAAAACTGCACCAGTTGCCTGACGGGCAATACGGCCAGTTTCTAGAGTTACGGTATGGTTGCCGTATTGAAACTTCTTAATTAAAGGAGTCATATTTTTACCTTTGTATTTTTACCAATTAGCGCCTTTCTGCATGCCCTGTGCGCTGCTCGGGTTACTTATGGCTGCCAGCATTGACAGCCATAAGTAACTCGATCAGCAAAGATAGGGACATAGCATTGGGGCGATTAAATTATGTGCTCTTAGAAATGAATGCGGCCCCTAGTTTAACAGGAGCCGCACCGAGAACACTTATCGACGTAAACCAAGCTTTTTGATCAACGCGGAATAACGCTCTGCATCTTTGCTCTTTAAGTAGTCGAGCAACTTGCGACGCTGGTTAACCATGCGAATCAGACCACGACGTGAGTGGTGATCTTTTTTGTGATCACCAAAGTGACCCTGTAGCTTGTTGATGTTTACGGTTAGCAGTGCAACCTGTACTTCGGGTGAACCTGTGTCATTTTCGCAGGTTGCGTGTTCAGTAACGATTGCTGCTTTTTCTTCTGCACTCAGTGCCATGATACTTTCTCCAATATGCGGGTTAGTTAAATTCAGGTTGCCCGCGCATATTTACAGACAACCTATTACAAATTTTTGGGTAGTTAGCTCTCAACTACTAATCTTTTCGGGGCTACTTTACCGTCTTCGGTAACTGTTCCAACACCTAAAAAAGTGCCGCCCTCGCGAAAGACGCGCACTATATCGCCTTCTTGTCCATTGCGAAAGGCCTGTGTCGACATTACTTCCTGGCCCAGCTGGAAATATCCGGCCACAATTTCACTCAATTCCACGGCCATTCTGTCGGCAACTGCTATATCCATGGGCTTGAGCAGATAGTCTAGGTCCGCCGGCTGTTCGCAACCTTCACGGATTTTTTCTAGCTCTGGCAGCGTCAAGGTCTCTTCATGGGTAAAAGGCCCGGCGATATGGCGGTGCAACGCACTGACATGAGCGCCACAGCCTAGCGCCACTCCCAGATCCTCTGCCAGGCTGCGCACATAGGTGCCTTTGCTGACATGAACCTCTACATCCAACTCAGCCTGGGGGCCGGGGCGGAAATCGAGAATTTGGTACTTATAAACAGTAATATCTCTGGCTTCGCGCTCTACTTCAATGCCCTGGCGCGCCAGCTTATAGAGGGGCTGACCATTGTGCTTCAGTGCTGAATACATGGATGGCACCTGCTGGATATCACCGCGAAAGGCGTCTATAGCCGTTTCGATTTGATCCTGGGTTAGCCCTGAGGCATCTGCCTCTGCAACAATATCGCCATCGCAATCACCGGTTTCCGTGGCTACGCCCAGAGTAAAGGTACTGCGATAATGCTTGTCGGAGTCCAACAGAAACTGGCTAAATTTGGTCGCTTCGCCCAAGCAGATCGGCAATACTCCGGTAGCCAGTGGATCCAGCGCACCTGTATGCCCTGCCTTGTTGGCATCAAATAGGTTCTTCACCCGCTGTAATGCCTGATTGGACGAGAGGCTCAGAGGTTTGTTGAGCAGGAATATACCGTTGATCGAACGACCGCGATTGCGTCTGCGAGCCAAGTCTAGCTTTCCTCGCTGTCAGTCTCTTCTGCCACAGGGCTCTCTTTAGAGACAGCCAAATCAATTAGGGCAGACAGATGCTGACCACGGCGGCCAGACTCGTCAAAAAAGAAGGTTAACTTAGGCGTGATTCGCAGCTTGATACTTGAGGCCAGCAGTTTACGCAAATAGCCAGAGGCGCCATTGAGCGCGCCAATACCCTGATCAATTTCATCTTGACTGCGCTCACCCACAAAGCTGATATGAATCTTTGCGTAGGCCAGATCTCGACTAATATCCACATCTGTCACGCTGAGCATACCCACTCTGGGATCCCGCACATTGTCGCGTATCAGCACTGCCAACTCCTGTTGGACAGCATCTGATACTCGCTCAGCTCTGGTAAATTCTCTTGGCATCTATATCCTGACCGCTGTTACAGCGAGCGCTCTACCTGAGTGACGTCGTAGACTTCAATCAGATCGCCCGCTTTAACATCGTTGTAATCCTTAACGCCGATACCACATTCCATACCGTTGCGAACATCCGCGGCCTCATCTTTAAAGCGGCGCAGAGATTCCAGCTCGCCCTGATAGATAACCACATCGTCGCGCAGTACACGGATTGGTTTGTTGCGATACACAGTACCTTCAATAACCATACAGCCGGCAATTGCACCAAACTTGGGTGAACGGAACACGTCGCGCACTTCGGCGATACCCACAATTTCTTCGCGGGTTTCAGGGGCCAACATACCAGACAGCGCCTGTTTAACTTCGTCAAGAAGGTTGTAGATTACGCTGTAGTAGCGCACTTCAACCTCTTCTTTCTCAGCCAGGGCACGGGCAGATCCGCCAGCACGCACATTAAAGCCCAGCACAATAGCGCCAGTTGTCAGCGCCAGGTTGATATCGGATTCGGTAATGCCTCCCACACCGGAAGCAACAATATCTACAGCAACCTCGTCGGTAGCAAAATCGTGCAGTGCACTATTAATAGCTTCAAGAGAGCCGCGCACATCGGTCTTAACAATAAGGTTGAGCTTGTTGACCTGCTCTACACCCATATCGGTAAACATATTTTCTAGCTTGGCGGCCTGCTGACGCGACATACGCTCATGACGTGCTTTATTGGTGCGCAACTCGGCAATTTCTTTGGCCTTGCGCTCATCGGCAACCACAAAAAACTCATCGCCCGCATTGGGGGTCTCATCCAGTCCCAGTATCTCTACAGGAATGGACGGACCAGCTTCGGTAGTCGGCTTCTTGGCTTCGTCGGTCATAGCGCGAATTTTACCCACGCTCTCACCGGCTAGCATAAAGTCGCCTTTGCGCAATGTTCCCTGCTGAACCAGTGCTGTGGCCACAACACCACGACCTTTATCAACGCGAGATTCTACAATGACACCGCGGGCTGGGACATCAACCGGTGCTGTAAGCTCAAGTAGCTCAGACTGCAGCAACACAGCTTCTAACAGATCGTCAATGCCTTCACCAGTTTGGGCGGATACTTTAATAAACTGAGTATCGCCGCCCCATTCTTCTGGAATAACATCTTTAGCTGCTAATTCGGTGGTGACACGCTCTGGGTCAGCACCCTCTTTATCCATTTTGTTAATGGCAATAACAATGGGCACACCAGCAGCGCGCGCGTGTTGAATCGCCTCTTCAGTCTGCGGCATCACGCCATCATCGGCGGCGACCACCAGAATCACCACATCGGTACTCTGGGCACCACGGGCACGCATTGCGGTAAAGGCGGCGTGTCCGGGAGTATCCAAGAATGTGACCATGCCTTTGGGCGTGTCCACATGGTAGGCACCAATATGCTGGGTAATACCACCGGCTTCGCCAGAGGCAACCCTTGACTCTCTAATGTAGTCCAGCAGTGAAGTCTTACCATGGTCTACATGGCCCATCACTGTGACAATAGGAGCTCGAGGAGCTTCATCACCCTCAGACTTAATGTTTTCAAATTCTTTGGCCAGCTCGTCTTCTACGGTTTCATCCTGAGCGGCAACTCCAGTGTGTCCAAGCTCTTCAATTACCAGGAAGGCGGTCTCTTGGTCAATAACCTGATTGATGTTGGCCATTACGCCCAGTTTCATCAGCTCTTTGACCACAGCACCAGATTTAATGGCCATGCTCTGCGCTAGTTGGCCCACGGTGAGTTCATCGGGAACTGCGACTTCCAGCACTTTCTTCTCTACTGGTTTCTGGAAGGTATGCTTGTTATCGACTTTAAGAACCACAGAGCTGGTGCGCAGGCGACCTTTTCTGCCGCGCTCATCTAAGCCATCGTCCAGCTGCAGGCGACCTTTCTTTTTGCCACCTTTGCCTAGAGTCTTTTTAATTGTTTTCTTGCCCGGCTTATCGTCATCATCATCGACGGGCTTGCCATGGCGGCGACCCTTATCGTGCACGGGCTCGGAGGCTGGCATGGTCTTGGTAGGCTTAGCGGCTTTTTTGGCTTCACCTGTCTCAAGGGCAGAGGCTGCCTCTGCTGCTTTGCGGGCCTCTTCTTCCAGCTTGGCCTTGGCTGCTTCCTCAGCCGCAGCCTTGGCTTCAACCTCTGCCTTGCGGCGATTTTGAATAGCGGTCTGACGTCTCTCTTCTATATCGTCAATACCTGAGCTTTTGACTAGCTTTCGCTCAGGGCTGGCCTCTTCTGCTGGGGCTTCCTGTTCTGTGGGCTCGGCTGCTTCGGCGGCCTCAGCTGCTTCAGCTGCTGCCAGTGCCGCGGCTGCGGCCTCTTCTTCAAGGCGCGTTTTTTCTTCGGCTTCCGCTGCAGCCTGAGTCTCTAACTCCTCGTCGCTGCGCTTGATATAGGTGCGCTTTTTACGCACTTCAATATTAACGGTTTTGCGATTGCCAGATTTCAATGTGCTGACAGTCTTGCGCCGCAATGTGATTTTCTTTGGCTCTGCAGAGCTTGCTCCGTGGAGGCTCTTCAGATAGGCCAGCAGTGTTTGCTTTTCTTCATCGGAGACGGTCGCATCGGCGGAGCCGTGGCTCAGCCCAGCCTCTTTCATTTGCATTAGCAAACGATCGACAGATGCGCCTACGGTTTTTGCCAGTTCACTTACTGTAACTTCAGCCATTATTTTTCCTCTAGTACCGCTCGACTAATTACTCGCCTTGCTCTTCTGCAAACCAAGGTGCACGAGCAGTCATGATCAATGCTGCTGCTTTCTCTTCATCCATACCATCTACATCCATCAGATCATCTACAGCCTGCTCAGCCAGATCTTCCATGGTAATAATGTTCTTTGCGGTCAGCTTGTATGCCAGTTCCGAATCCATACCTTCCATAGTCAGAAGGTCCTCGGCGGGCTGCACATTGGATAGCTGCTCTTCGCTGGCCAGGGCCATGGTTAAAAGAGCATCTTTAGCTCGAGCGCGCAGCTCTTCAGCAATATCCTCATCAAAGCCTTCGATTGCACTCATCTCCTCTAGGGGAACATAGGCAACTTCTTCAATGCTGGTAAAACCTTCTTCAACCAGAACAACAGCAACATCTTCATCTACGTCCAGTGCGGTCATCAGACTCTCAACAAAGTTTGATGATTCATCATCATGCTTCTGCTGGGCATCTTCAATGGTCATAACATTGATATTCCAGCCGGTCAGCTCAGAGGCCAGACGTACATTCTGTCCGCCTTTGCCAATTGCCTGGGCCAGGTTTTCATCATTGACGGCTACATCCATGGTGTTGCTGTCTTCATCGACAACAATGGACTCAACCTCTGCGGGCGCCATGGCATTGATTACCAGCTGGGCCGGGTTATCGTCCCAGAGCACAATATCAACACGCTCATCATCCAGGTCGTTAGAGACTGCCTGAACTCGCGCTCCGCGCATACCCACACAGGCTCCAACCGGATCGATACGGGCGTCTTTACTCTTTACTGCGATTTTGGCGCGCTGCCCCGGATCGCGGGCGGCACCTTTAATTTCGATAATTCCTTCAGCAATTTCCGGCACTTCGATCTGGAATAACTGAATCAGCATCTCTGGCGCTGCACGGGAAACCAGCAGCTGTGGACCGCGAGTCTCTTCGCGGATAGCTGTCAATATCACCCTGGTGCGGTCATTGATGCGGAAGATTTCACGGCCCACTAACTCTTCACGGGGCAGCATACCCTCAGCATTTTCGCCAAAGTCTACAACTATGTGGTCGCGGGTCACTTTTTTGACGGTGCCGCTGAGCAGCTCGCCAACACGGTGACGGAAACGATTAATAATCAGTTCCCGTTCAGCATCTTTAACCCGCTGCACAATCACCTGCTTGGCGGTTTGCGCTGCAATGCGGCCAAAGGCAATATTCTCAACGGTCTCTTCGTAGGTGTCACCAACCACTAGCGTCGGGTCCTGCTCAATTGCTTCTTCAGTGGTGAACTGGGTGCCCAGCTCGGCCATCTGGTCGTCGGCGACCACATCCCACCAGCGGAATGACTGATAGTCACCTGTCTCGCGATCAATCACCACGCGAATATTAGCGCCCTCTTCGTAGCGCTTCTTGGTGGCCATAGCCAGTGCCTGCTCAATTGCTTCAAAAATAATACCCTGATCCACGCCTTTCTCGTTGGATACAGCTTCAGCAACCATTAAAATTTCTTTACTCATTGTTCAAACTCCACATGCCTCAGAAGCGAGGAACCACGTTAGCCTTCTCTATGCCTTCAACCGGAAACAGAAACTCATGATCTGTTGCCACCACTATAATTTCGTCGCCGTCGACTCCTGTAAGCCGACCTTTAAAATTACGCCTTCCCTCATAGGGAAACCTTAGACGCAACGAAATATCTTCGCCTATGTACTGCTCATACTGACTGAGCTCGTACAGAGGCCTATCCATACCTGGCGAGGACACTTCTAATATGTACTCACCATTAATAACATCCTCTACATCGAGCACCGCACTCGACTGACGACTCACTCGCTCACAGTCTTCGATACCTACACCCTCTTCTGCGCGATCTATAAAAATGCGCAGCAGTTTAGTCTTGCCACCAGCCTGCAACTCCAGGCCCCAGAGCTCGCAACCCAAAGCTTCGACTACTGGCTGTAACAGCTGTTTTAATTTTATATCGGCAACAGCCATGGGTAACTCCTACAAACAAAAAATGGGCCAAGGGCCCATTTTTTCAACTGCTAAAGAAAAGCCCCAAAATGGGGCTCCTCGATTTGCGCCGGACCCGACGCGAATTTTCATAGTAGAAACCTGAATCAAAACAAGCTTATCAGGGGCTCCTTTTTCTACTTAGTAATGCAAGCATAGACAAAAAATACTGCAAGTACATCACCTTTAGTGTCAGAAGTTTTCACATCAAGCTGAACTGTGAAAATTGGTAGCGGGAGCTGGATTTGAACCAACGACCTTCGGGTTATGAGCCCGACGAGCTACCAGACTGCTCCATCCCGCACCGACACAGCGATTTAAACCTTAAAACCGCCCTCTTTGAGAGGACGCGCATTATAGGTAGAGGGCCCTGCAAGGTCAACAACACAGTGACAAACAAACGATTTTTATTTTCGGTGAGCAACCACACAGTCATAGGCGGTTTGAATTTTCTGGGTGCGCTCGGTTGCCAACTTGACCATATCCTCAGGCATACCCTGGCCAATCAATTTATCTGGATGGTTTTCACTGATTAATTTTCGGTAGGCCTTTTTGATTTGCCCATCTGTATTGGACGCCTTAACTCCCAGAGCAGTGTAGGCAGCATCCAATTGGCCCTGAGTATTGGGACCCTGGGGCTGGTAGCCCGAGTCCCTAAACTGGGACTGGGCCTTAACCATTTCAATAAACTTTTTAAACAGAGACGCGGAAAAACCCAGGTGTTTGGCCACGATTTGCAGCACATCCTGCTCTGCCGGGTGGAGCTCACCATCAGCCATGGCCAACGCCAGCAGATAATTCAGTAGAGAGCGCTTGAGATTATTCTGACGGCCACAGACCCTATTAAATGTGGCCATGGTCTGATCAATGGAAAACTCAGCTTTACTACCCTGCTGAAATAGCTCAATAGCAGCGCGGCGGCTACTGGTATCCAGCCCCATATTGCCCATCAGAGACTCGGCTTGGGCAATCTCAACCTTAGATATAAGGCCATCGGATTTGGCTAAATGACCAAGCAGGCTAAATAATGTCTCGAAATATGTGGTGCGAACAAGCTCCTGCTCTTGGGCAGACATGGGTCTGAGCGCGCCACCCAGGCCTTTATCGAATTGATGACCTATAAACAGGCCCAACAGCGCTGTGAAGGGGCCTGCCACCATAAATCCCACCAGCCCACCAATAATTTTGCCTGTATTCAAAAATTCTGCTCCCCAGCTAATTTTTCTGCCTGCTGGCGAAGTATAAACTTCTGTACCTTACCTGTAGAGGTTTTAACTATATTCTCAAACACAAATTGGCGGGGCACCTTAAAACTGGCCAGATGCTGTTTACACCACTGGGTTAAATCGTCTGCCGTCGCCTCTGTTCCAGCCACCAATTCAATAAAGGCACAGGGGGTTTCACCCCATTTAACATGGGGCATGGCCACCACAGCGGCGGCGGCGACCTGAGGATGCTTGTGCAGCACCTCCTCAATTTCAATAGAGGAAATATTCTCGCCCCCGGAAATAATAATATCTTTGGAGCGATCCTTTAGCTGTATATAGCCATCGGGATAGACCACACCCAGATCTCCAGAGTGGAACCAGCCCCCGGCAAATGCCTTGTCTGTAGCCTGCTTATTCTTAAGGTAGCCCTTCATCACCACATTGCCGCGGAACATTACCTCGCCCAATGTTTCCCCATCCCTGGGCACGGGAATCATGGTTTCTGGGTCGAGCACATCCAGCGCTTCGAGAGCCTGATAGCGCACCCCCTGGCGAGCTTTTAATGCCGCCTGCTCTGGGGCAGGCAACAGATCCCAGTCGGCATGCCAATCATTGACCACAGCCGGGCCATAGACTTCGGTCAAGCCATAGAGATGAGTGACATTAAATCCGGCCTCACGCATATCTGAGAGCACAGATTCTGGTGGCGGCGCGGCAGCAGTGAAGAACTCCACAGGCTGGGGCAGTGGTCGCTTTTGTGCTGCTCCAGCAGTCAGAATAGTCGACATAACCACTGGCGCACCGCAGAGATGGGTAACCTGATGGTCTGCCAGCGCCGCCCAGATAGCATCAGCGCGAACCTCGCGCAGACAGATATGGGTGCCATTGACCGCGGATAGGGTCCAGGGGAAACACCAGCCATTGCAGTGGAACATAGGCAGGGTCCATAGATAGACCGCATGTTTGGGTATGCAGGCTGTGATCGCATTACCCTGGGCCAGTAGGCAGGCGCCACGATGGTGATACACCACGCCTTTGGGATCGCCAGTGGTGCCCGAGGTATAATTTAGGGCAATAGCATCCCACTCAGACTCAGGCATCAACCAAGCAAAGTCTGCATCACCTGCAGCCAGTAAAGTTTCGTAGTCATGGCTACCAAGCCGTTCGCCGGTCTGCGGAAAAACTGCATCCTGATAATCGATAACCAGAGGCTCAACACTGGCCAGCCTCAGGGCTTCTTCCATGGTCGCGGAAAATCCGGTATCTGTAATCAATACCTGCGACTCTGCATGGTCCAACTGGAAGGCAATCACCCCAGCATCCAGCCTGGTGTTCATGCTGTGCAATACAGCACCGCACATAGGGATCGCATAATGGGCTTCCAGCATGGCCGGAGTATTGGCCAGCATCACTGATACTGTGTCGCCACGGCCAATTCCACGGGCCGCTAAAACCGAGGCAAACTGTCGGCAGCGACGATAAAAATCCCGGTAGTTTATTTGCAGCTCACCATAAATCACTGCTGTGTGGTCGGGGAACACCGTGGCGGCGCGCTCTAAAAATGCCAGCGGCGTCAGGGGCTGATAATTAGCCTGCTGTTGGTCGAGGTCGAGATCATAGATGCTGGGCATGGCCTGTACTATCTATCTTGCCATTCTGGTGAACGCTTTCCGATAAAGGCGCCTATGCCCTCTTCAGCATCATGCTTAAGCATATTATCCACCATCACCTGAGAAGCATAGTTATAGGCGTCTTCCAATGGCATCTCTGCCTGCTCATAAAATGCTCGCTTGCCCACAGCAATGGTCATGGTCGACTTGGCAGCAATTTTGGTTGCCATAGCCATGGTTTGTTCAGTTAACTCCTCAGGGCTGATAGCCTGATTAATTAAACCAATTTGCTGCGCTTTTTGTGCACTGATCATATCTCCGGTCAATAACATTTCCATAGCCTGCTTATTGGCGACATTGCGTGACAGGGCCACCATAGGAGTTGAACAGAAGAGGCCTATATTGACCCCGGGCGTAGCAAACAGCGCTGAGTCTGCAGCCATGGCCAGATCACAGCTGGCGACTAACTGACAGCCCGCCGCCGTGGCCACACCGGTCACCTCTGCAATCACCGGCTTGGGATTGCGCACAATAAGTTGCATTAGAGAGGCACAGGTAGCAAACAGCGCTTCAAAATAAGCCTTGCCGTTATCTTTTCCAGACCTGGCTGCAGTAATTTCTTTGAGATCGTGGCCTGCACAGAAGGCGGGGCCATTAGCGGCTAACACTATTACCCGCACTGCGGGATCGAGAGCCGCCTGGGCAAAGGTGTCAGACAGCTGCGCCAACATAGTTTCAGAGAGTGCATTGCGACGCTTCTGGTCATTTAATGTCAGCCTTAGAATACCCTCTGATGTTTCACTGAGTAAAATATCACTGTCTACCTGATCTGCCATAACCGCCTCTCAGCCCCTGCCTTGGGGTTTATTATTTTTTGAATTTGAACTAAGCCTCTACTCCAGTCCAATAGGGTTTGGTCAATTCTATCTTTGGGCAGCGATCCATAACAACCTTGATACCGGCGGCCTCAGCCAACTCGGCGGCCTGTTGATTGCGCACCTCAAGCTGCATCCACACCACCTTTGCACCTATAGAGATCGCCTCCTCAGTGACAGCCAATGCCGCCTCTGATGAGCGAAAAATCTCTACCATATCTATGGGCTGCTCTATGGCAGCGAGACAATCATAGCAGCGCTGACCCAGGATGCTATTGCCCGCCTCACGAGGATTTACCGGAATTATATTGTAACCAGCGTCGAGCAGCGCTGCCATGCACCTGTAGCTATCGCGCTCTGGCCTTGGACTGGCTCCCACCAGCGCTATGGTTTTGACCTCGCTGAGTATCTGCTTGAGGTAGGCGTCTGAGTAGTTATTGTGATTGATTGCAATACCCATGGATTATTTTTATTCGGCCTTGGCCGCTATTGCTTTTCTGGGATCGTAAAATGGCTTGGGCACAACTTTAACAGAGCGACGGCCTGATGAGGTGACTATCTCGGCCTCAGTATCCAGTGCGCTAAAGTCTATACTCACAATCGCCAGGGCAATATTAGCCTGCAGTCGCGGCGAGTAGATCGCCGACGTGACACAGCCAATCTGCTCTGAACCTACAATAATTGGCCAGAACTCGTTATTGGCGCCCACCAGAGGTTCGCCGTCGATCTCTAATCCCACCTGCTTGCGGCTAACGCCCTGCTCGGCGATTTTTTTAAGCGCGGCCTTGCCAATAAAGTCAGCGTCCATTTCCAGATCAACGAGGCGGTCGAGCCCCAACTCAAAGGGGTTGGTGTGGCTGTCCATATCCGCATGATAGGACAGCATGCCCCCCTCAATACGACGTATGGCTGAGGTATGGCCAGGCTGCAAACCAAAGGGCTGGCCTGCCTGCATAAGACGCTCCCACAACTCATCACCGCGACTGCCGTCACGCAGATAAATCTCGTATCCCAGCTCGCTGGACCAACCTGTGCGAGAGATAATTAGCGGCATACCATCCAGTTCAAAATCTGCAAACCAGTAGTAACGCAAATCATTGATTCGGTCGCCAAACAAGCTGTGCATAATCTCACCAGATTTGGGACCCTGCAGCTGCAGAGGAGACACATCGGGCTCGCAAATTTCAACATCTAACCCAGAGGTCACAGCCAGACCCTGGGCCCAGAGTAAAATATCGCTGTCTGCCAGGGATAGCCAAAAGTGGTTTTCACCCAAGCGCAGCAGAATGGGATCATTGAGAATGCCACCCTGAGCATTGGTGATCAGCACATATTTGCACTGGCCTACAGCGCAGTTAGACAGGTTGCGTGGAGTCAACATCTGTACAAATGTGGCCGCATCTGACCCAGTGATCTCAACCTGTCTCTCAACCGCTACATCACTGAGGGTGGCGCTGTTAATCAGGTTCCAAAAATTTTGCTCTGGATCGCCAAAATCTCTGGGGATATACATATGATTGTAAACAGAAAATCCGGCTGCACCCCAGCGCAACGTGGCATCAAAATAGGGAGACTTGCGAATCTGTGTACCAAAGCCAAAGGGCTTGGTCTCGGTTATTTTTGAGGTTGTTGTCATTGCCGCATCTCTAATCATTCATAAGTGGAATTTGCGGCATTTTGTTCCTAAGTTTGCATCGATGCTTTTGAACTTGCGACAAAGACGTACAGCACTGCGACAGCGGCAAAATTGCATAAAAAGACGATTTATAGCTAAAAAAAAAGCCCCATTAAATGGAGCTTTTTTACCAACCTGCAATTTAGTGGTGCGGACGGGGGGACTTGAACCCCCACAACCGAAGTTACCAGCCCCTCAAGCTGGCGCGTCTACCAATTCCGCCACGTCCGCATAACTAAATTTAAATTGCTGCTAACCTCTATATTGAGAGGCTGCTATTCCGCCGGTATTTCCGGGATGTCTCCTGAAGACAGATCATCAACCGAATTAATTACAGGGAGATCGGTTTCAAGAACAGATTGAGTGGGAATTGACTGCAGTTCAGGCAGTAATTCTTCATCAACTACGGTCTTATTCTTGGCTATCAGAGCCAGGCTGACACTGGTGACAAAAAAGATAGTCGACAAAATAGCTGTCGTCTTGCTGAAGAAATTCCAGCCGCCGCCACTGCCAAATACTGTCTGTGAAGCGCCTGAACCAAATGAGGCTCCAGCTTCAGCACCTTTGCCCTGTTGCAGCAAAATTAGACCTATCAGGCCAACGGCTACCACAAAGTGAAAAATTAAAATAATCTGTTCCATTACTGTTGCTCGATCAGTTGTTGTGCAATATTTAAAAAACTATCCGCCTCTAATGAGGCTCCGCCAACCAGCCCACCATTAATATCTGGCTGGCCAAATAATTGACGCGCATTGTCGCCATTAACGCTGCCGCCGTAAAGCAGACTGGTATCAATACCGGCATCTCCAAGCTGGGCTCGGATGCCTTGGTGAACCTGCTGAGCCTGTTGCGGGCTGGCTGTTTCACCTGTGCCTATGGCCCATACTGGTTCATAGGCAATAACTCCATCGCAAACCCTGTCCAGGCCTGCCTGCTCAACCACAGCAGCAATCTGGTCTGCAACCACAGTCATGGTCTGACCCTGCTGGCGCTGCTGTAAGGTCTCACCGACACAGAGTATGGGTATTAAGCCCGCTGCCTGTGCCGCGACAAACTTTTCTGCTACACAGTGGCTGCTTTCGCCAAACACTGTGCGCCGCTCTGAATGACCCACTAGTACATACTTACAACCCAGATCAACCAGCATGGCGGCGGAAATCTCGCCGGTAAAGGCTCCGCTTTCAAACTGCGACAGGTTTTGTGCGCCTATGGCTACACTGCTGTCTACCAGAACTGAAGCTACTGTGGCTATATGCACAGCCGGTGGAAAAACAATCACTTCCGCTGCGTCTGCATCAGCCCACTGCCGGGCCAACTGACTGGCTAATTGGGCCGCCGATGCAGCTGTGCCGTGCATTTTCCAGTTACCCGCAACTAGCGCATTTGGCATCCTAGTCATTCCTCTTGAAGGGGCCTTTGAAACGGGCGAGAATCCTACCCGACAAAGGGCTAAGTTACAACCGGGAATACCGGTTTCGGCATCCAGGCAAAAGCTTATCCTACCTGCTGTTCTACAGTTTCTGCCAGGCTGGCAACCAGCTTGTTGACCAAGGCCTGATCTTCTCCCTCTACCATCACCCTGATTAGGGGTTCTGTGCCTGAGGGTCTCAGCAAAACGCGTCCCCGGCCTGCCAGCTCAGTCTCGGCGGCGGTCACTGCGTCATTAATCACCTGATTATTGCTGATATCGACTTTTGCCGATAGCCGCACATTGATCATGGTCTGTGGGAACTTACTCATGCCTGTTTTTAGCTCGGCCAGTGTGCGGCCACTTTCAGCAAGCGCTAATACCACCTGCAACGCAGCCACTATGCCATCGCCAGTGCTATTGAGGTCGCTGCACAAAACATGACCCGAGGCCTCACCTCCCAGCTCCCAGTTGTTAGCTTTTAGGGCTTCAACCACATAGCGGTCACCGACTTTGGTTCTCTCAAAGGGGATACCCAAATCTTTAAGGGCCAATTCCAGACCCAGGTTACTCATCTGTGTACCAGCAACACCTCTGCAGTTGCCACTGGCCCTGCGGTGCTGAGCAATGATATAAATCAGCTCATCGCCATCTACAACTTCGCCGTTGCCATCAACAAACAACACGCGATCGCCATCACCGTCGAAGGCAATACCAAAATCTGCCTGCTGTTCTATAACTGCCTGTTGCAGGCCATCCATATGGGTCGAGCCGCACTGCTCGTTAATATTAAAACCATTGGGAGTATTTCCCATAGCTATAGTCTTGGCGCCCAGCTCTTTAAACACTCTGGGGCCAGCGTGGTAGGTAGCGCCATTGGCGCAGTCGACCACAATTTTTAAACCGGTTAGATCAAAACCTGCAGGCAATGTGCCTTTACAGAATTCAATATAACGCCCGGTAGCGTCATTCAGGCGGCGGGCCTTACCCAGATGGTGGGAGCTATTAGTAATCAGAGGCTCATCCATCAGTGCTTCAATTTCAAGTTCGACTTGGTCCGGTAATTTATAACCGTCAGCGGCAAAGAATTTGATGCCATTGTCCTCGACCGGGTTGTGGGACGCACTGATCACAATACCGGCCGCAGCCCGAAAGGTTCTGGTGAGATAGGCAATAGCCGGAGTCGGCATGGGGCCTAGCATATCCACATCAACACCGGCGGCTACTAGGCCTGCCTCTAGCGCTGACTCGAACATATAGCCAGATACCCTGGTGTCCTTGCCAATCAGCACGCGCTTTTTACCCTCAGTGTGACGGGTTAATACGGTGCCTGCCGCCCAGCCAAGCTTAAGCATAAAGTCTGCAGTGACCGGGTACTCACCAACTCTGCCGCGAATACCATCGGTACCAAAATATTTTCTCACCATTATTTCCCAAATTCCTTATTGCTGCTCTGTTGCCAGACGTCCAGGGCCTGAACAGTTTCGTTGACATCATGCACCCGGAGTATCAATGAACCCCGAGCCTCAGTTACCCGCTGGGCGGCTAACAGCGCCATGGTAACACTTCCGATCAGTCGATTATCCACTTGTGAATTTAATAGCTGCCCAATCATGGATTTTCGCGACACCCCCACCAGCACTGGGTGACCCTCAGCAGCCAATTGGCCTAGCCCATTAAATAGGGTCAGATTATGCTCCAGGGTTTTGCCAAAGCCAAACCCTGGGTCTAGTAGCAGTTGCTCTGGGCCAATTCCCGCAGCCAGGCAAGTCTGTTTGCGTTGCCGCAAAAAGTCTACAACCTCTGCAACCACATCCTGGTAATGGGGGTTTGCCTGCATGCTGTCTGGCTGGTTTTGCATATGCATCAGACAGACGGGCAAGCCAGAGTCGACCGCAGCCTGCAGTGCACCCTCTCGCTGCAGAGCCCGCACATCGTTGATTAGACTGGCTCCGGCAGCGGCGGCCTGATTGATCACCTGAGCTGTGCTGGTATCCACCGAGATAATAGTATCAAAGCAACTGGTTACTGCCTCGACAATGGGAATTACCCGCGCCAGTTCCTGATCCACAGACACCGGTTTGGCCCCGGGCCGAGTAGACTCACCCCCGATATCAATGATATCTGCACCATCCGCCAGCATGGTTTCAACGGCCTGCAGGGTTTTACTTAGATCTATACTGCCATTGGAATACAGCTGGCCGCCATCGGAGAAGGAATCTGGGGTGGCATTGAGAATACCCATCACAGCGGGTCGAGATAGATCCAGGGTTCTGCTACCGAACTTGAATGCTTTCATAAAAATTGTGCCGTAAAATCAAAAAAACCCCGACGCCCAGAGAGCATCGAGGTTTACTGTTGAGACTGGGATTAAATGTCCTCTACCGGGCCACCAATTGGGTCTCCATCTTTGGTATCAGTCTGATCTGCATCTGACTCTTTATTCGCCTGACCATTGCCGCCGGATTTATTATCAAAATCATTGTCGTCCCACTGCTTGGGCGGACGCACCTCAATCCTATTCATCAGATCATCCACCTGATCTGCGTCAATGGTTTCATATTCCATCAAGGCATCTTTCATGGCCTCAAGAATATCGCGATTGTCCTCCAGCAACTTTTTAGCCGTGCTGTAGGCATCGTTCAAGATAGTGCGCACCTCCTGATCGATCTCGCGAGAGGTGTCTTCCGAATAATGGGTGTTGCCACCGCCAGGCGCCTGGGATTCATCTTCGCCATAGAGCACCGGGCCCATTTTTTCGTTGAGGCCCCATTTGGTCACCATATTGCGCGCCATCTGAGTCGCCCGCTCAATATCATTGGAAGCACCAGTGGTTACGCCATCGATACCGCCGATCAACTCTTCGGCAATACGGCCGCCAAATAGGCTGCACAGCTGACTATTAAGTTGTCGCCGATTCATGCTGTAGCGATCTTCTTCGGGCAGATACTGGGTGACACCCAGGGCTCGCCCACGGGGAATAATAGTGACCTTGTGCACCGGGTCATGCTCGGGCACCAGCCGCCCAATAATGGCGTGGCCTGCCTCGTGGTAGGCAGTGTTAGTTTTTTCTTTCTCCGACATCACCATAGAGCGTCTCTCGGCGCCCATCATAATTTTGTCCCGCGCTTTCTCAAACTCTTCCATACCCACCACACGGCGGTTGGCTCGGGCGGAGAACAGTGCAGCTTCGTTGACCAGATTAGCCAGATCTGCACCTGAGAACCCGGGGGTACCTCGGGCCAGAATACTTAGCTCAATGGACTCATCTAATGGCACTTTGCGGGCATGTACCTTGAGAATCTGTTCGCGGCCGCGAATATCTGGCAGGCCCACATAGACCTGGCGATCGAATCTACCCGGACGCAGCAGCGCTTTATCAAGCACATCTGGTCGGTTGGTGGCAGCAATCACAATTACGCCTTCATTGCCCTCAAAACCATCCATCTCTACCAGCAGCTGGTTTAATGTCTGCTCGCGCTCATCGTTGCCACCGCCGTAACCACCGCCACGATGACGGCCTACGGCGTCAATTTCATCAATAAAGATAATACAGGGCGCCTGTTTTTTGGCTTGCTCAAACATATCGCGCACCCGAGAGGCACCTACGCCCACAAACATCTCAACAAAGTCAGAACCTGAGATTGAGAAAAATGGCACCTTGGCTTCACCTGCAATAGCCTTGGCTAGAAGGGTTTTACCTGTACCTGGGGGGCCGACCATCAGCACACCTTTGGGGATGCGACCGCCGAGGCGCTGGAACTTGCTGGGGTCGCTGAGAAATTCAACCAGCTCACCCACATCTTCTTTGGCTTCATCAACTCCAGCTACATCGGCAAATGTGGTGTTGATCTGATCGCCGGTAAGCAGCTTGGCCTTGCTCTTACCAAAGCTCATGGGGCCACCTTTGCCACCACCACCGCCCTGCATCTGGCGCATAAAAAACACAAAAATCGCCAGTATCAGCAAAATAGGGAACGCAGCTACAAGTAGCTGGGATATAAGACTGGGAGTCTCTGGCTCTTTACCCACCACCTTGACATTGTGGTTGAGCAAATCGTCCATCAGACCCGGGTCCTGAACATTGGGGCGCACAGTTCTAAACTTGCTGCCATCGCGACGCTCGCCTTCGATAATAAGCCCATCAATGGAGATACTGGAGACTCGCTCATTCTGCACTTCTTGTACAAAATCTGAGTAATCCAGGCTGTTATCGACTGGTTGCGGAGTAAAGCTGTTAAACACCGACATTAAAATCGCAGCTAATATCACCCACACAATCAAATTCTTTGCCAAATCGTTCAAAACATTTTCCTCTTTAGTTGGCCTTTAGGCCCTTGGCAACCAGATACACCTCTCGAGACTTGGCCCGCGACGCGTCTGGTTTTTTTAAACTTACCGTATTAAACACAGTTCTAACATGGCGCACAAACTGATCGAAGCCCTCGCCCTGAAATAGTTTGGCAATAAATACACCTTCGGGTTTCATTATCTGTACCGTTAGGTCGATCGCCAGTTCTGCCAGATACATCATCGCCGGCTGATCAACGGCCTTGGCTCCTGTTAAATTGGGGGCCATATCCGAAATTACAAGGTCTACGGGACGATTTCCGATAACAGATAGCAGTTCATCAAAAATTTCCTGTTCAGTAAAATCTCCCTGAATAAAATCCACACCAGCTATGGGATCCATAGGCAAGATATCCAAGGCATGTACGCGGCCCTCATGGCCCACCATCCTGGCCGCCACCTGGGACCAGCCCCCGGGGGTTGAGCCCAGGTCTACCACGGTCATGCCGGGGCGAATCAAACGGTTCTTTTCAACAATCTCCAGCAGTTTATAACTGGCGCGAGATCTATAACCATCCCTCTGTGACTGCAGGACATAGGGATCCTTGACATGCTGTTGTATCCAACTACGATTTTTAGATTTCGCCATGGGGTTGTTTTCGCTAGAATGCGCAGCTTATTAACTACGGCCGACCATTATGACAAGTATCAACGCAGATAAGAAACATTTACGACGCCTGGGTCATAATCTTAAGCCAGTGGTCACCATAGCCGGAAAAGGCCTCTCCGAAAATGTGGCTGCTGAGATAGAGCGCGCCCTGGCAGATCATGAACTTATCAAGGTAAAGCTGTCGGTGGGTGATCGCGATGCTAAAAAGGCAATCATCGAGCAGATATGCCAGCAGTTCGACGCCCTGCTGGTGCAGTCGATTGGTCATATAATCCTGCTCTATCGCACCGCCAAGAAACCTAACCCAAAATTATCCAACCTGCTGCGCCCCTAACTGATGCAATTGAGGACGCGGGGACCCCTGTGTCATAATCAGTAGCTCAAACGGGGATTTCACTGTGCTGCGCAAACAAACTACAGACTGGATATTTAACTTTATCGGCAAGCCGGTGCTGGTGGGGTTATTTACAGCCTTTATGCTGATGCTGGTATTCCCAGAGTTTCGCAACCAGCCTGGCGCTGAGATAGCGGCCGAGGACAGCGGCCAGGATGCTCAGCCTGGCCACTGGTCTGGCCCGGTATCTTATTCCGCTGCAGTCAGCCGCGCCGCACCCTCGGTAGTCAATATCTACACTCGCAAGGTGGCTCGCGCAGCCTCTCACCCATTGCTAAACGATCCGTTTTTTAGGCGACTGTACAATCTTCAACAGCAGCGCATGCAGTCCTCTTTGGGGTCTGGAGTCATTATGCAGGACGATGGCTTTGTGGTGACTAACTTCCATGTGGTCGACGATGTGGATGAGATTCTGATGCTGCTCTACGATGGCCGCGAAGTGCCAGCCACAGTTGTGGGCACAGATCCAGATACGGATCTGGCGGTGCTCAAAATCGAGGCCACCGGACTGCAACCCATTTCTGTAGGCGAGCCAGCCCAGGCCAAAATTGGCGATGTGGTGCTGGCCATAGGCAATCCCTATGGTGTTGGCCAGACTGTGACTCAGGGCATTGTCAGCGCCACAGGTCGCAATGGCCTGGGGCTGAATACCTTTGAAAACTTTATTCAAACCGACGCAGATATTAACCCGGGCAATTCTGGTGGTGCATTGGTGGATGCCTATGGCAATCTACTGGGTATCAATACCGCCAAGATTAATCGCAACGGTTCCGCCGGCATCAGCTTTGCCATTCCTGCGGATGCAGTGGAAAAGGTGCTTAAGGATATTATTCAATACGGTCGCGTGGTCCGCGGCTGGCTGGGCATGGAAGCTCTACCACTGACGCCACAGTTTGCCAAACAGCTTAACCTCCGTATCACCAGTGGTCTGCTGGTACAGTCTATTGTTAATGGCGGACCGGCCTACAGCGCCAATATTCGCCCAGGAGACATAGTGGTTTCAATTAATGGAATATCCGTAACTGATCGTCACAGCAGCATTAGCCAGATTGCCGAGGTAATGCCCGGCAAGCCTATTCAGCTGGGAATTCTGCGCAGTGGGCAGACCTTTGAAGTCACTGCTGTAGCCGGGTCACGCCCCTCCATCCCGCAATAACTGAGCGGGCGCAGGCTACATCAAGTTTTAGTTTAAAATCTCAGTCAGTGCCTCTATCAGCAGTTGATTCTGCTGCTCTGAACCCAGGGTAATGCGCAAAAATTGATCGATTCTATCCTGCTTAAAATGCCGCACAATAATACCTCTGCTGCGCAGTTCACTGGCTAGCTGTTCAGCGTTTCTGTGGTCGTGCCGGGCAAAGACAAAGTTAGCTGTCGACGGCAACACTTCGAAATTCAATCCCTGAAGCTGTTTAGTCAGCTGTTCGCGACTGTCAATCACTCTGGCTGTGGTCTGCTCAAAATAGCTCTGATCATTAAACGAAGCCACTGCAGCTGCAATCTGCAAATGCCCCAGTGGGTAAGAGTTAAAGCTATTTTTAACCCTCTCCAGACCTTCAATTAATTCGCCATTACCCATGGCATAGCCGATTCGCATACCGGCTAGAGAGCGGGACTTGGACATTGTGTGCACAACCAGCAGATTGTTATATTTGGCGATTAACGACACCGCACTGACTCCACCAAAATCTATATAGGCCTCATCCACAACCACCACAGAGTCAGAATTAGCCTGCAATAACTGCTCTATGGCCTGCAAGCCGAGCAGCCTACCTGTGGGCGCATTGGGGTTGGGGAAAATAATGCCGCCATTGGGGCGCTGGTAGTCCCTGACGTCTATGGAGAAATCATCTGCCAGCGGGATTTTGCTGAACTGAATATCATAGAGCTGACAAAACACCGGATAAAAACTGTAGCTGATATCGGGAAATAATAATGGCTGATCCTGTTTGAGCAATCCGTTAAACACATGGGCCAGAACCTCGTCAGAACCGTTGCCTACAAAAATCTGCTTGGACTCTAGACCATAGTAATTGGCAATACAGTCTTTGAGGTCATCGGCATTGGGCGGCGGGTAGAGCCTCAGGTCGTCATTGAGCAGGCGCTGCATAGCCGCCAGTGCATCTGGTGAAGGACCGTAGGGGTTCTCATTGGTATTGAGTTTGGTGAGATTGCTGATTTTTGGCTGCTCACCCGGCGTATAGGGTTGCAGCTGTTTAACAAAATCACTCCAGTACCTGCTCATAATCAACCTTGCTCCGAAGAGCCAATCTTTATGTAACTAATCTTTAATGCGGTATTCCGCCGAGCGCGCGTGGGCGGTCAATGACTCACCGCGACCCAGTACTGAGGCTACTCTGCCAAGATCAGAGGCACCCTGCTCGGAACAAAAAATCAGCGAACTGCGCTTCTGGAAATCATAGACCCCCAGAGGCGATGAAAACCTTGAGGTCGCAGAGGTGGGCAGCACATGATTGGGCCCGGCACAGTAATCACCCAGCGCCTCTGCGCTGTGTCGACCCATAAAAATAGCACCCGCATGACGAATTTTAGGCAGCCAGGCCTGTGGGTCTGCCACAGACAGCTCCAGATGTTCCGGCGCAATATGATTACAGACGCTGACAGCCTGGCTCTGGTCGGCAACTTTAATCAGTGCCCCGCGATTAGCCAGAGACTCGGAAATAATAGCCCTGCGCTCCATCTCTGGCAGCAGCTTCTCAATGCTCTGGTAGACCGCATCCAGATAGCTGGCATCCCAGGCTATAAGAATCGACTGGGCATTTTCATCGTGCTCAGCCTGAGAAAATAGATCCATGGCAATCCAGTCGGGATCGGTCTCACCATCGCAGACAATTAGAATTTCGCTGGGCCCTGCCACCATATCCAGGCCCACTCTGCCAAATACCATGCGCTTTGCCGTGGCCACATAGATATTGCCTGGGCCGACGATCTTATCCACTCTGGGCACTGTCTGGGTTCCAAAGGCCAGTGCCGCAATAGCCTGGGCTCCGCCGATGGTAAATACCTTATCCACACCGGCAATGGCAGCCGCAGCCAGGACAATAGGACTGAGCTCATTGTCCGGTGCTGGCACCATCATAATAACCTCTTCGACACCGGCGACCCGCGCGGGAATACAATTCATCAGCACCGATGAGGGATAGCTGGCTTTGCCTCCGGGTACATAGATACCCACTCGCTCAAGTGCGGTAAGCTGCTGACCCAACATAGTGCCGTCAGCTTCCTGATACTGCCAGGATTGCTGCAGCTGATGGCTGTGGTAGTCACGGATGCGCTCGGCTGCAATCTCCAGCGCCGAGCGAGTCTCAGAATCTATAGATTGAAGAGCCTGCTGTAACTGGTCGGCCTGCAGGCAGAAGTCGTCAATGCTGCTGCAGTCACGGCGGTCGAAGCGATTACTGTACTCCACCAGAGCAGCATCACCGCGGCTGCGCACCTGCTGCAGAATCTCTGTCACAGTGCTTTCCACAGCACTGTCGGAGACCATATCCCAGGCGATCAGCTGGTCCAGTGCGGGCAAAAACCCTGCTTCGCTTGCGTCTAGGCGTTTGATACTAAAGTTGCTCATGCTTTTGCCACTGACCCTTTATCCGCCACGGCGCTTCCAATAGCACTGACTATGCGTTGGATCTCAGCATGTTTGGTTTTCATGGCCGCCTTATTGACAATTAGTCGCGAGCTGATGTCAGCAATTTCTTCTCTGGGCTCCAGACCATTGGCTTTTAACGTGTTGCCTGTGTCCACAATATCGACAATCTCATGGGCCAGATCCAATATGGGCGCTAGCTCCATGGCACCATAGAGCTTGATCAGGTCCGCCTGGCGGCCCTGCTCGGCATAAAACTGCCGGGCTACATTGATATATTTTGTCGCCACCCGCAGACGACCCTGCTGTGGCTTGGCGCCCACAGGGACGGCGGTCATTAATTTGCAGCGAGCAATACCCAGATCCAATGGCTCGTAATAACCGTCACCCTGGTGCTCCAATAGGCCATCCTTGCCTGCCACGCCCAAATCAGCGGCGCCAAATTGAACATAGGTAGGCACATCTGAGCCCCGCAAAATCAGCAGTCGCAGTCCCTGATGGTTGGTCGCAAATACCAGCTTGCGGCTGGTGAAAATATCTTCCGCAGGCTCTATTCCCGCAGCAGCTAGCAGCGGTAAGGTTTCTTTTAATATGCGACCCTTGGTCAGGGCCAGAGTAATCTGGGTCATAACAGTCTGGTAATCTCGTTCAATTTAACCTGGTACGCGTTTAATCTTGCAGCCCAGTTGCTGCAATTTCTCGTCAATACATTCATAGCCACGATCAATATGATAGATGCGATCGACTACAGTTTCACCCTCAGCCACCATACCTGCAATCACCAGCGCCGCCGATGCGCGCAAATCTGAAGCCATTACCGGTGCACCTTTAAGTTTCTCAACCCCGGTGACAACTGCAGTGTTGCCCTCAACGCTGATATTGGCACCCATACGATTGAGCTCCTGAACCTGCATTAACCGGTTCTCAAAAATGGTTTCGGTAATTATTCCTGTTCCCTCTGCCACTGCATTAACAGCAGTCAGTTGGGCCTGCATATCGGTTGGAAATGCTGGATAGGGGGCGGTTTTAATATTCACTGCCAGTGGTCTTTTGCCCTGCATATCTAGCTCGATCCAGTCCTCTCCCTGGGTGATTACCGCGCCGGTTTCTTCCAGCTTGAGCAGTACCGCCTCAAGAATTGAGGGATCGGTTTGTCGAACCCTAACCCTGCCTCGCGTGGCAGCTGCAGCTGCCAGATAGGTGCCGGTCTCGATACGATCTGGCATAACCTTGAAAGAACCGCCGGTTAATTTTTCAACCCCATTGATGGTTATGGTATTGGAGCCAGCACCCTGCACATCTGCACCCCAGGCATTCATGCAGTTAGCCAGATCAACTATCTCCGGCTCTCGGGCCGCGTTTTCAATTATTGTGGTGCCTTCAGCCAGTGCCGCTGCCATCATTAAATTTTCAGTAGCTCCCACGGAAACCATATCCATTAAAATATGGGCGCCCTTAAGCCGACCATCGCTGCGGGCACAAATATACCCCTCATTAATTTCTATGCTCGCGCCCATAGCCTCCAGACCCCGCAAATGCAGATCTACAGGTCGGCTGCCAATAGCGCAGCCGCCAGGGAATGACACATTGGCCTCACCATAGCGAGCCAGCATAGGCCCCAAAACCAGAATAGAAGCGCGCATGGTCTTGACCAGATCATAGGGTGCAGTCAGGCTGTTTAGGCTGGAGGTATCCACTTCCAGACGCATTTTTTCATCCATACTGACAGTCACACCCAGAGCTCCAAGCAGCTCAATTGTGGTTGTGACATCCTGCAGATGGGGCAGATTTGCTATGGTGACCAGACCCTCTGACAGCAGAGAGGCCGACAGTATGGGCAGGGCCGCATTTTTGGATCCGGAAATCCAAATTTCCCCTCGGAGCACTTTGCCCCCTTGAATAATCAGTTTATCCATTAGATAACCCCAACCTTAGAAATACCATTGTGAGCAGAACTGAGCCTCTAAGCCCAGCTCTGGAGACTGGCTCAGCCGCGCTGCTGCCACTCTTGATGAGTGAAAATCTTCATATTGACGGCATGAATCGCGCCAGAGGAAATTTGCTCATTGAGAGCCCCATAGATTATCTGCTGGCGCTGCACAGCTCGCTTGCCTTCAAATATATCGCCGATGGCAACAATATTGAAGTGACTACCTTCGCTCTCTACTTGGATCTGACAGTCGGCCAGGGCAGCTTCCAGCAGTGTTTTTACATCTTCAGGATTCATTTAATTAACTCTTTATTAATGTTGGTGCGACTCAGGATTCAGCAGACCATCCAGCGATCACCGTGTCTAGATCGCCACCGGACTTCTGTGCCGCGTTAACAAACTGGCTGCGGAAAATATTGCGCATATTAATGCCATTGATAATTACATTAATAGCCTTCCATTTGCCCGTTCTCTTGCTCAGCGCCATAGAGTATTCCATGGGATAAACCACACCATCGCTGCGAATTTCCTGCTTGACCGACACCTTGCGCTGACCAGCTTTCAAATCGGACCTGTTAACCAGCACAATCTCTTCATCCCCATAGCCAATCAATCCTCGGCCATAGGTTTCTATTAATCCATCGCGAAATACACTCTCAAATAACTGGCGCTGCTGAGCAGTTGCCTGAGCCTTGTAGGGGCCCATAACCTGCCGGGCAATATAGTCAAAGTCCACATGCTCCTGCATCAGCTCCGCAAGAGCGAGAAAATAGGCCTGTTCATTCTCTGGATAACCCTCGCTGTAGCTGCTTATCACAGTCAGCAGATCACCGGTTACCTGTTCGATTTGTGTATAGGGGTCGTCCATGGCATTTTCAGCCGAAACCATTGGCGCCAGACTAGTCAATATCCCCGCTAATAGCAGAGCCAGACTCAGTTTCACTCTTTTCATAGTACCAGTTCCTAATTAATTCCTTGTTTTTGACAGCAGCTTAAAAATCTAGTGCATCATTACTGACAACGGCGGCCGCGCACTATACCATTCCCGCTTTGTTGATTAAACCAACTCAGGCCATGACCGGAGACTCTATGTCCGCAATTTATCTACCCATACTTGCCTTGATCGCGGGAATATTAGGGCTTCTTTGGGGCGCAGACAGATTTGTCACTGGCAGTGCGGGCGCGGCCCGCAACTTTGGGGTCTCGCCTATGGTGATTGGCCTGACCCTGGTGTCTGTAGGCACCTCAGCACCAGAAATAATCGTGTCTATTAATGCCGCTCTCAGCAATGTGGGAGAGATGGCCGTGGGCAATGCGCTGGGATCAAATCTGGCCAATATAGGGCTGGTGCTTGGTATTACAGCCCTGATTGCGCCTCTGCCGGTGCAAAAACATCTTCTGAAAGAAGAGAGCCCGGTGCTTTTACTGATTACAGCCCTGGCTGGATTATGCCTCTACAACGGATTTTTAGGCCGCGGTGAAAGCATCTCTCTGGCCCTGCTGGTGATCCCACTGCTGGTGCTGATTGTAAAATATAAAAAGAGCAATCCCAACCCAGAGGCCTTGGAAGAAGCTGAGGATATTCCGGAGCTAACTATGGCGACCGCTGGCCTGTGGTTCGTTATTGGCCTAGCTGTACTATTGATCAGCGCCAGAGTTACAGTCTGGGGAGCTCAGTCCATAGCTGTCTATATGGGCATCAGCGAGCTGGTTATTGGGCTCACCGTCGTTGCCATAGGTACCAGCCTGCCAGAACTGGCTGCCTCGGTAATCAGCGCGATGCGCGGCCATCATGATATTGCCCTTGGCAATGTATTTGGTTCCAATCTATTTAATCTGATGCTGGTTATGACCTCAGCTGGGGCCATATCTCCCATGGCTCTCAACGCCCAGGTGTTCTCCAGAGACTTTGCCGCTATGTGTTTTATGACTCTGCTAATGATTGCTCTGGTAGCACTGGCCCTGCGCCAAAACCCCCAGAGAGCTCGCCTGTCCAGAACCATGGGGCTGTTGCTGCTGGCGGGCTATGGCTTTTATTATGTATTGCTATGGCCCGCTATAGCTGCAGGCTAAGGGGCCACACCAGCCTGTGGTTTTGCCCTATAATGGGGCATTGATCTGCAGCCTATCATGGGTAACTAAAAAATTATGGCATCACAAGACTTTGTTAAATCAGGCCTGCGCACCGTAGAGATGGAAGCTCTGGCGGTCAGTCAGCTGGCACCTTTTATCGACAGTAATTTTGAGACAGCCTGTAAAACCATCCTCGCCTGCGAGGGCCGCGTGGTGGTTACCGGCATGGGCAAGTCTGGCCATATAGGTAATAAAATTGCCGCTACTCTGGCCAGTACTGGGACCCCTTCCTTTTTTGTTCACCCGGGCGAAGCTAGTCACGGAGATCTGGGTATGATCACAAAGAACGATGTGGTGATCGCTATATCCAACTCTGGCAGCACGGCAGAGGTCATTACCATACTGCCCCTGATTAAGCGCCTGGGCATTCCTCTAATTAGTATGACCGGCGATCCGGAATCAGTGCTCGCCCAGTCAGCCTGCGCCAACCTAAATGTGAGTGTCACAGCTGAAGCCTGCCCATTAAATCTGGCACCAACCACCAGCACCACAGTCACATTGGTTATGGGTGATGCCTTGGCGATTGCGCTATTGGAATCCCGCGGTTTTAGTGCTGAAGACTTTGCTTTCTCTCATCCCGGCGGAGCTCTGGGGCGCCAACTGCTGCTGCGAGTCAGCGATATTATGCACAGTGACAGCGAAGTCCCAAGAGTCGGGGCCGAACAACCGCTGCAAGATGCTCTCTTGGAAATGACCGAAAAGGGTTTCGGCATGACCACCATAGTCGATGCCGACAATACATTGCTGGGTGTGTTTACAGATGGTGATTTGCGGCGGGTCATTGATCAAAAAGTGGATATAAGTGTTACCAGCATGCAAGAGGTAATGTCGGCCAATCCAAAAACAATCAGTGGTGACATACTTGCCGCCGAGGCCCTCACTATCATGGAAGCCTCCAGCATCACTGCACTGATTGTTGAAGATCAACATAGTCACCCTGTGGGCGTCTTACATATGCACGATATTCTGCGCGCAGGAGTTGTGTAATGACTGTCCCAGCTAATGTGATCGAAGCCGCCAAGAAAATAAAGCTACTGCTGCTCGATGTGGACGGCGTGTTGACCGATGGCCGCCTCTATTACGGCAATAGCGGCGAAGAGATGAAAGCCTTTAATATTCAGGACGGTCTGGGTATCAAGCTGCTACAAAAGGGCGATATACAGGTGGGAATTATTACTGGCCGAGTCTCTGCGCTACTCCAACGGCGAGCTGATGAGCTTTCAATAAACCCTGTTGTGCAGGGCCGAGAAGATAAATTAACTGCTCTCAATGAATTGCTTCAGACCCTGGATGTGCAGATGGATGAGATTGCCTTTATGGGCGATGATCTCCCCGATCTTGCCGTTATCCGACGAGTTGGCCTGGGGATTACTCCCGCCAACGGCTCTGCCACTCTGGCCGAGCAGGCCCATTGGCAGACATCTAAACAGGGCGGTCAGGGCGCTGTGCGCGAGGCTGCTGAGATGATCCTTGAGGCTCAGGGCAAACTGCAGCCCATACTGGCAAGCTTTCAATGATAAAGCAGTTCTCCCTTGTGTTTAGTTTGCTACTGCTGATTGGCGGGTTTCTGCTGGTCTGGGACAGCCCGCCGGAATCCTTTATGCGCAGCCAGGTCGGCCAGATTGAACAGACGCCCAGCGCCGACAGCTACATGACATCTGTGGTGAGCCGACGCTTTAGTGCCGACGGCACTGAACAATATATTCTCTCCTCCCCGAAGATAGATTTCTTTAATGAAAATTCTAAACTGCAACTCAGCGACCCACAGCTGCTAGCCAGGCAGGGACAGGAAGAGGTGCTTACCAAAATTAATGCCCGCACTGGCATACTGACTGACAATGGCAAAACACTGTATCTGGTGGGTAATGTAGTTGCTGTTGTCGATAAGCCGACGGGAATCACTGAATTGACTGCAGCCACTGTCAGCTATAGGCCGGCCAGTCATATAGCCTCCACCGCAGGCCGCTTTAAACTGCGCACACCGCAGGTTACACTCTCCGGGACAGGTCTAAAGGCTAATCTCGCCAATGAAGTTTTTACCATCAAATCCAAGGTCCGAGCTGTGCATGAACCGCTTTAATGTTTTAACCACAGGTATATTGCTGCTGTGTTCAGTCTCAGCGCAGGCGCTTCCGGATGATCGCCAGCAACCTATTACTATCGAATCGGACTCTGCCGAGCGCAACGAGCAATCTGGGTTAACCCAGTATCTAGGCAATGTGGTCATCCGTCAGGGCTCAGTATTGATTGATGCGGACAGAGTGACCATTCACTACAAAGACAATAAGGTCAGTCGTATAGTGTCTCTGGGGTCGCCCGCCAGTTATCAGCAGCAGCCACAGGCTGAGGGCGGCATGGTGATAGCTCGAGGTGAGGTGATTGAATACCGGCTTGCCGACGATCAGATCAACCTCAAAAACAATGCTTCTCTGTCGCGCAATGGCACCCTGATTAAAGGTGAGCATATTACCTATGATTTAAAAAATGAAACCTGGAAGGCCAAGGGCGGAGACCGAGCTAACCAAAAACGCATTCAACTTGTGATACCTCCCTCTACCCAAGAGAATTCTGCAACTGACAGTCAACAGGAGACCAGTCCCTGATGGCAATTTTAGAAGCGCGCAACCTGGCCAAATCCTATGGTAAAAGACCAGTGGTCAAAGATGTGTCCCTGTCGGTAAAACAGGGAGAGATAGTCGGCCTGCTGGGTCCCAATGGGGCGGGCAAAACGACCTGTTTCTATATGATTATTGGCCTGGTTGCTCAGGATGGTGGCGCAGTGACGGTCGACGGGCAGGATATCACCGCCCTTCCCATGCATGGCCGCGCTCGGCGTGGCCTGGGCTACCTGCCCCAGGAACCCTCAATCTTCAGAAAGCTCAGTGTGGAGGACAATATTCTCGCTATTTTGGAGACTAACGCTGAACTCAGCCGCCGGCAGCGACGTGGGCGACTGGAAGATCTGCTCCATGAGTTTCATATTTCCCATCTGGCCAAAAATACCGGCATGAGCCTGTCTGGTGGCGAGCGACGGCGGGTAGAAATTGCCCGAGCTCTGGCGGCAAATCCACAGTTTATTTTACTGGATGAGCCCTTCGCCGGAGTCGACCCTATTTCGGTCAATGACATTAAGAATATTATTCGCCATCTGCGCGATAGTGGCATTGGCGTTCTGATCACCGACCACAATGTCAGGGAAACCTTAGATATCTGTGAGCACGCTTACATAATAGGTGAGGGTCATGTAATCGCCGAAGGCACCACAGAACATATTCTAAATGACGCAAAAGTGCGAAAAACCTACCTCGGAGAGCATTTTACTCTCTAATAATGGCCTAATTCACAAATGGATGATTGCCAGACAGTATAAATCGGCACTAAAATTGCATCTGTCTTTATAAATCGATTTTTAACTATGCGCCCAGGCTTACAGCTCAAGATCAGCCAGCAGCTTACGATGACGCCGCAGTTACAGCAGGCCATCAAACTGCTCCAGCTGTCGACTCTCGAGCTGCGGCAAGAGGTGATAGAACAGCTCTATAGCAACCCGTTGCTGGAAATGGATGAAGACCAGGGTCAACCTGATTCCCAGGAGCAAAACAGCGAGCAACAGGACGCAGAAAAACCCAGCACAGAGGGCCAGGACGTCAACTTTGATACCGACGACCCCAGCCTCCACAGCACCGCAGCAGATGCCACCGAATTAACAGTCACTGAATCCGAGGCCTCGAGCGACTGGGACAAGGACAGTTTTCAGGACTTGCCCGTAGATGCTAACTGGGATGAGGTCTACAGTAGTCCCGCACCTGCAAGTAGCGGCGGTGGCGAGATAAATCTGGAGCAGGTGTATCAGGTGACAGAGTCACTGCAAGACCACCTGCACTGGCAGCTCAACCTGACCCCCTTCTCCGATCGCGACCGCGAGATAGCCGAAGCTTTTATAGATGCCATCAATGACAATGGATTTATCAATAGCAATCTTGAGGATATTACCCATCATATAGATTACCAGGATCCTGAAGATGCCCTGGTAGAGGACGAACTGGTCGCTGTGCTCAAACGCCTGCAGCAGTTCGATCCCCCTGGAGTATTTGCCCGTGACATCCGCGAGAGCCTGCTAATTCAGTTAAATCAGCTGAGCCTAGACACCCCCTATATAGACCAAGCCAAGCGCCTGACCTCAGAATTTATCGCCGATATAGCCTCGGTAGAACTCAGCCGGCTAAGTAAAAAAACCGGTTACAGTGACCAAGAGGCTCAAGAGGCTCTGTCGCTGATTCGCAGTCTTAACCCGCGGCCCGGGGAGGCACTGGCTGTCAACGATGCTGAATATATAGTGCCAGATGTTTACGTAGAAAAAATTGCCGGGCGCTGGCGTGTTCAGCTCAATGACAGCAATATGCCGAAATTGCGGATCAATGACACCTACAGCAATTTGATCAAACGCTCAGACAATAGCGACCAAAATCAATTTTTGAAAAACAATCTCGCTGAGGCGCGCTGGTTCCTGCGTAGCCTAGAGAGCCGCAACGAAACCCTGATGCGCGTGGCTATGACCATTATCGATTTGCAGCAAGGCTTTTTAGATCACGGCCCTGTGGCCATGAAACCCATGGTGCTGTCTGATATCGCCAGCAAACTGGATCTCCATGAATCCACTATTTCCCGTGTGACTACCAGTAAATATATGGCCACACCCCAGGGTATTTACGAACTCAAGTACTTTTTTTCCAGCCATGTTGGAACATCCGGTGGCGGAGAGTGTTCATCCACAGCAGTTTGCGCTATCCTAAAAACAATGATCAGTGCGGAGCAACCAGCCAAACCATTGAGCGACAACAGGTTGACCTCATTATTAGAGGAACAGGGAATACAGGTGGCTCGACGCACTGTGGCCAAGTACCGTGAGAGTATGGGAATCCCCTCCTCAAGCCAGAGAAAAAGATTTGAAAATGCAAAGTAAAAGGAGAACTGCATGCAAATGACAATCAGTGGACACCATTTAGATATTACCGACCCCATCCGCGACTATGTCACCAATAAACTTTCCAAACTGGAAAGACACTCCGAACAAATCACCAGCACATCCGTTATTTTAACCGTCGATAAGCTAGCTCAGAAAGCTGAGGCTACGGTGCATGTTACTGGCGGTGATCTGTTCGCCAACGCTGAGCATGAAGATCTTTATGCGGCAATTGATGCGCTGACAGATAAACTGGATCGGCAGCTAATCAAACATAAAGAGAAGCACAGGGGCCATTAGTCTCAGCAATGAAAATCACCGATGTCCTGACCCCAACAATGACCAAATGTGATCTGGCTGGTGGTAGCAAAAAGCGTGTTCTGGAAAATCTGTCAGTGTTTATTACCCAGCAGCTGGGTGGAGACTCAGAACAGAGCGACGGGCTATTTCACAATTTGGTCGCCCGGGAGCGACTGGGCAGCACAGGTATTGGCGAAGGTGTGGCTATACCCCATTGTCGCGCCTCCGGCTTCAACCGCATCCATGGCTGCCTGATAAAACTGCAGAAGCCTGTGGATTTTGATGCCCCGGATGATCAGCCAGTAGACCTTATCTTTGCACTGGTGGTGCCGGAAGAAAAGAACGATGAACATCTGGCGACACTGGCCAGAATAGCGAAGCTAATGCAGACTGAATCATCGAGAGAAACGCTGCGCCAGTGCGGCAGCAGCGAAGAGCTATTCACCACCGCTATTCAGCTAGAGCGGGGGAGCTAGCCATGCGCCTTGTTGTAATCAGCGGTAGATCAGGGTCCGGCAAGAGCTCGGCCCTCAATATTCTTGAGGACGTGGGCTTCACCTGCATTGACAACCTGCCCGCTGGCCTGTTGCCCGAGTTGATTGCCCAGCTTAAATCCGAAAGCAATAGCATGACCGATTTAAAAATTGCCGTGGGTATTGATGCCCGCAATCTGGTCGGCGACTTAAATAAAATACCCCAGATACTCCAGCAGATTGCTGGTACTGGTGTAGACGTCAGCGTTATCTTTTTAGCTGCCCACAGTGCAGATTTGCTGCGTCGTTACAGCGAAACCAGGCGCAAGCATCCACTGAGTTCGGATCATATCAATCTCAAGGAAGCTATTAACCTCGAAAAAGACATGCTGGCGCCCATCTCAGATATTGCAGATCGCGTTTTAGACACCTCTGGGCTGTCGCTTCATCAGCTGAGAGATCTGGTCAAAAATACCGTGGTTCCCCACAGCGTGCAGCATATGTCTATACTGTTTCAGAGCTTCGGGTTTAAGCGCGGCACCCCCGAGGATGCCGACTTTATTTTCGATGTGCGCTGTCTGCCCAACCCCCATTGGAAGCGTGAACTGCGTGCCAAAACAGGTCGCGACCCAGAGGTAATTGAGTTTCTGGAAGCACAGGTTGATGTGGCCTCCATGCTCGCCGATATTATTGGCTACCTGACCAGATGGATTCCTAAATTTCAGTCCAATAACCGCAGCTATCTCACCGTGGCCATTGGCTGTACCGGTGGACAGCACAGATCAGTCTATATGGCCAACCGCCTCTGCGAACATTTCTCCAAGGAGCAGCCCTATGTTCAGGTTGTGCACAAGGAGCTAGCACAGTGATTCGCCGTCAGCTGCCTGTAATCAATAAACTGGGGCTGCACGCCCGAGCTGCGACCAAGCTGGCCAGTGCAGCAGCCCATCATCAGTGCGCAGTGCGCACCGGCAAGCAAGAACCTCTGGTGGACGCAAAAAGTATTATGTCTCTGATGTTGTTGGCCGCCAACCGGGGCACAGAACTTATTTTTGAGTTCGACGGCCCAGATGAACAGGTCGCCTGTGATGAAATCACTGCACTGCTTGCAAATTACTTTGGTGAGGGAGAATAGTCTTAATAAACAGCACTGATTTCAGTAAACAGTATCAGTGAACTCTTTTGCCCGCTAAAATGGCGGTTTCTCAGGCCCGATAACCGCTGTCACGCGGTTTTTTTAGGGAACAGCTATGAGCAATATCGCAGAAAATAACTTGCTGGCCAAATTAGGCACCACCATTGATTCAGCCACGCTGAATCAGGTAAGCCATACACTGAATAATTTAGCGCCCCCAGATGTTGCTCATCAATTAGAGACCGCTCCCCCCAAATTCCGCCGTATTCTTTGGGAACTAGTGGATCCAGAAATCTCCGGTGAGGTGATTCAAGAGCTGTCCGATGAAATTCAGATTGAGTTTCTCAACGAGATGGACGGTGCCGAAGTTGCCTCGCTGACTGAGGGTCTGGATGTAGACGATATAGTTGATATCCTTCAGCAGTTGCCAGACAGGGTAATTCCCGAAGTGCTACAGGCTATGTCCGTGCAAGATAGGCACCGAGTTGAGTCAGTGCTTACTTACAAGGAAGACACAGCTGGTGGCCTGATGGACACCGAGGTAATCACTGTGCGCCCGGATATCTCTGTAGATGTAGTGCTTCGTTATCTGCGCCGCTTCGAAGAGATACCAGATACTACCGATAATCTATTTGTGGTCAGTCGCAAAGACGTCTTTCTCGGCAACCTATCCCTGGGTAAATTGCTGACCTCCAGCCCAACCACCACAGTGCGCGAAGTCATGAATACCGAGGTTCAGGCAATTCACGTCAATCTTACCGACTCAGATGTGGCCCAGCTGTTCCAGCGCTATGATCTGGTGTCAGCACCAGTAGTTGACGATCAAAATCATCTGCTTGGTCGCATCACCATCGATGATGTTGTCGATGTTATCGTAGAGGATGCCGACCACTCATTATTGGCAATGGCTGGCTTGAGTGATACAGAGGACACCTTCTCACCCATTGCGCGCACTGCACCGCGACGGGCTCTCTGGCTGGGCGTCAACCTGATCACCGCCATATTAGCTTCCACGGCGATCAGCATGTTTGAAGAGACTCTGGACAAAGTGGTGGCTCTAGCCATCCTTATGCCTATTGTCGCCAGCATGGGTGGTGTAGCTGGCAGCCAGACCCTGACTGTGATGATTCGCGGCATGGCTCTCGGCCAGGTAGAACGCGGCAATCTGTCCTGGTTGTTGAGCAAAGAATTTACCGTGGGCGCAGTCAACGGATTGCTGTATGCGCTAATAGTGGGCGCTGTGGTCTCCCTGTGGTTTCAGGATATCACCATGGCCCTGATTATTGGCGCAGCAATGGCCATTAACCTGATGGCTGCTGCTCTGACCGGTACATTGCTGCCGGTACTGCTGCGTTCTATCAAAATAGATCCTGCACTGGCGGGCTCAGTGATTCTAACTACGGTCACCGATATAGTGGGCTTTGTATCTTTCCTTGGGCTAGCAGCGGCGTTTTTATCATGACAGAACTTCCAGATCAGTCAGACCTAGCTGAGAATTCAGGACCCCAGGAGTATGACGGGCCCAGCAAATCCCAGCTTAAGCGAGATAGCCAGGCCCTGCAGAATATGGGCAAAAAGCTGGTGGAGATGCCCAGCGGCCAGCTGGAAAAATTTAACCTGCCCGAAGCTCTCGAACAGGCCATCCAAGAAGCGCGACGGCTCAAAAGTCGCGAGGCCAAGCGCCGCCATCTGCAATATATAGGCAAGCTGATGCGTACCCTAGATATCAGTACTATCCAGGAGACACTGGAACGTATGGATCATCAGTCCCAGACCTACAGGCAGCATTTTGCTCAACTGGAACAGTGGCGCGATCGCATTATCAATGAGGGCCACAGAGCTATAGAGGACTTTATTGAGCTTCACCCAGAGAGCGATCGACAACAGTTGCGTAATCTGCAGCGCACGGCCAGCAGAGAAATGGAAAAAAACAAACCTCCAGCCGCTGCTCGCAAACTGTTTGCCTATCTCAGAGAACTTTCAGAATAATTTAACTGCTTACTAAATAAGCTTGCGATGCTGAGCTGTGGGCATCTTACTTCTGTGCTGCCCGATAAGATCTAGATCGATCTCAGCTACTGCAATACCAGGCTGATCGTCCAGTGAAGCCAAGACATTGCCCCAGGGATCTATAATTGCACTGCCGCCCCACAGGCCGCGAGTCTCGTGACACCGATCTACCATATTGGCACCCAGCACAAATAGCTGATTCTCAATAGCGCGAGCTCGCAACAGCACCTGCCAATGAGCCTCGCCAGTGATCGCGGTAAAGGCCGAGGGCACAGTGATAATCTCGGCCCCTAAGTTGGCCAATCTGCGGAAAAGCTCGGCAAATCTAAGGTCGTAACAAACCGTTAGTCCGAGCACTCCCAGTTCTGTAGGCACTGTTTTAACCAGCTCTCCGGCACTAAAATCATCTGACTCGCGATAGGCACTCTTGCCCTCCTGGGAAGCCACATCGGCGTCAAACAGATGGATTTTATCGTAGTGACCCACAGCCTCTGCCTGGGGACTAAAAACATAGCAGCGAGCAAAAGATCGCGGCTTGGACTCAGCCACAGGAAGAGTTCCCCCCACCAGCCAGAGCCCATGCTGTTTAGCCTGCCGGGCCAAAAACTGACGCACTGGCCCCGAATCATCAGACTCAGCGCGTCCCGCAGCAAGAAAATCTGCTTGGCCATAGTAGGCGAAATTTTCTGGCAGCACAGCTAGCTGGGCACCGGCTTCAGCGGCCTCATGTAGCAGACTTTGCGCATGCAGCAAATTTTCAGCCACCGAGCCCTGGGGTTTTAGCTGTAAAACGGCGGCGATAATTTTCATTGGGGCTGTTGACCCCCAGCCTCTGGTGAGGCTCTGTCAGCGGGATCCGCAGCACCGGACTCTTTAGCCTCAGTATTTTTCAGCTCAGCGGCAAAAATTCTATCCACAGCCACTTCCACATCATCCCAGGGTCCAGACACTTTGTAGCTAATACTAGACAGTCTGTCGACCTGCTTCTCCACTAATTTACTGGTCACATAGACGCCGGCAGCCGCAGGCAATCCACCCAATAGCGCCACGACCCAGGGCAGATTAGTAGCTACAGGAAGTGTGGCTACCAACTGGGCATCTACGGTTTCCCTGCTCAGATCAAAGGCTCCCCCCATACTCATGCGACCAGAGGGCATCTTCATTTTTAAGGGATCCGTCAGTTTGGCTACACCATTATCAAACTGAATATTTCCTGTGAGGTTGTTGTAGGCCAGGTTCTGCCCTACAACATCGGAGAAATCTAACTGTAGACGTCGCAACCAGTTGGCAAAATTTAACAGACTGATCAGCTTTAGTGCCGCATCGGCACCACCGGGTGACTTATAAAAACTGCCATCCTCTAACCTAAGCCGAAATTCACCGCTGATATTTTCTCGAGAAATATTCCAGGGCTTGTCGTTCCAGGCTAAATCAACCGTCATTTTGCCTGAGCTGCTGTCCACCACCTTGGCAATATCAAAGGCGGTAAACATATCGCCAATATTGCCAACGCCTATGGGGCCCACCAGACGGCTACCATGATTGCTGCCATCAAAACTCCAGAAAAATTCCGTGGCTGGTTCATCGGCAAAGAGCCCAGGCTGAATACCAAACAGGTTGCCATTAATATTGTTAACTGCAGCTCCAGAAATCTCAGGACGCAACTCAAAGCCCAGCGAACCCCAGTGCACATCGCCCACTGACAGCTGATCAATGGATATATCTGCGGCCAGGAAGGTTCGGGGATCTAGCGCCTGCTGGCCAATTTTTTCCTGCAGCAGGGCGCTGGGTAGAGACAGGCGACTCAATTCAACCTTGGGCACAGACTGTTTGTCCGCCGGCAAACTGACTACAGCATCAGCCAATTGGCTGGTGAATTGAATTCGGGTGCCCTCATCGTTAAAACTGATCTCAGAGTTAATATTATCCAGCTTGAAGGTCGCCAACTCGAGCTGATCAAACTGCAGATCAAGCAGCGGTTGCCACAGCCTTGGACTATCCTCAGAGGCTGGCTTTATATTGCGGGCAAATAGCTCAATAACCGGTTGCCAGACAGCCAGATCAGTAGTGGGCAGGTAACCGGCCAGTATCAGTTGATTGGGGCCTGAGGTCACCTGGGGTCGATCATAGTTCACCAGCCCCCCAGTCAATTGCCCCCCGGCAAAACTCAGCTGACCGCTTAATTTGTCGCCAAACTGGGCCTCAAGTCGCCGCAACTCGCGATCAAAAAATAATGTTAGGTCCAGGGCTCTGGGTTGGTCGGCCGCCTTGCCCAGTGGCACGGGCAAATCCACCTGCACCCCCTGCATCTGACTGAGCATTTGTACGCGCAGCGGTTTGTTCTCAGCAAGTTTGGGCAGGCTTATTAAACCGTCGATAGAGATAGTGCCGCTGAGCACCTCTGGCCAGGGGAAGTCTACCAACTGACTCAGACTCTGGGGCCTGACCCCGGTACTAAAGCCAATCTTCTGCTCTCCATTGGCGCTGTATAATTTTGTGGTTAATGGCTGCCCCCAAAACAAGCCTGATATATTTTCTGCCTGCAGGCCATCGGCCACAGAGAACTGTATGGCACCAGAGAGTTTTTGCGCGGCAATAGGGGAATTGGGGATAGCAATTTCTGCGTTATCTAGCACCGTACTGATCTGATAATCACCTTTGATGCCCTGCTTGCGCATAGCTGCGCTGACTAGAGGAATTTTTAGGTCCAGACTAATGACCGTCTCACCGGCAAAGCTCCACTCTCCCAGCGGGCCTATATTTTTATTTAGGGGAGACTTAGCAAGAATTTCTACGGCGGCTGACAACTGGCTGCTGACAGCAGCATTGACTCTGAGTCTGCGCTGCTCCACCGGCAACTCAGCATCATAGACAGCAGTGGCAGATAAAATATTGGCATCGCCAATTTTGCCACTGGTGACAATGCTCTCGGCAAGACCATCATCCACCAACACCAGAGTCTCCAGGTCGCGCATACCCAGCCAGTCGGGGTGATAGTTAATATCTGCATTTTCCATATCAAACAGTATCTGGGTGGTTTTCGCTGCGCGATCTACCCTGGGTGGCCCTCCGCGAAACAGCAGCCCGAATTCTTTAATATTGCCTCCAAGCAGTGCTGTTTGCAGCCAGTTGGAAAGGGTTTTTGGCAGTTTAGAGGGCAAGTATTTACTGCCATAGGCCGCATCTAAATCGCGGCCGCCAATCACTAGATTGAGCTCCGGCGCCACGCCCCCTGATGGCAGTTGCGTCTTTATGGAATACATAATCTGGCTGGTTCCTAGGTCCATCTTAGCCAGCACGGGCTCACTGCGCAGTATCAGAGTCTTAGTCTCGGCCTGCCAATCCATAAAGGTGGTACCAACGGCAGAATCTACCCTGAGGTAATCTGGGTATAGCTTGGGAAAGAACACCTCAAAGCCATCATTGTCAGCTACATGAAACAGCCCGCCTTGCTCACTGACCTCTACATAACCACTGAGACCTTTGACGCCGGGCACACCTCTATAGGGCTGCACATCCACAGCATTGAGATTCATCGAAGCAAAGTAGCCCTGCTCATTGCGACCCAGTGTCAGGGCGTCCAGCTCTCCCTGTGGACGCATCTGGTCGATAATACTGAGAATTTGCTCAGAGGGAATGCGTGACTGGCCGAGCAAATCGGTGAGCACCGTCAAATCAAGGTGGTTGAATGACACATCAAAATCCTGCCATCTAGAGCCCAGACGCTGATTAAACACCAGATCTAAAGGCTCAATTTCGGCATCAGACCAGCTAAAATCAAAGCCCTGCAGTCTGGCTCCCCAATCGGACCCGGGCGTGTACCAGCCCGTCAGTTCAGTGCGGATATTCTGCACCGGGGGCACATCGGCCAGCCAGTCTAGGGGGATTTCGCTAACTGCCAGACTGCCCTCAAAATCCAGAGCACTGCCCGGATGAAAATCGATCCATATTTCGCCACTGGCGTTGGCCTGGAACTCCGATAAATTGGCAAATAGCGCTGGCAGCAGGGGCTTAATAATCCGCACCAGTGGTTTGGAAATATTAAAGTTATCTAACTGTAAATAACCATCTGCATGAAATGATGCTAAGTCGCCAGGATCGCCCTGACCCTCGATCAGAACATAGGCCGGCGTATCCTGATCAGAGAGCCGCAGCGACAACTCTGCGCGATGGAAATCTGTATCATTTTCCAGCTGCACATCGTCGCCATGAACCTGTATCAGCTTTCCAGAAAAGAATTGCAGATCCACAGTCACCTGTTCCAGTAGGATAAGACGACTATAGAAAATAGGGTCGGTAATAAATCTTAGATCCGTCTCTGTCTCTGTGGTCAGCCCCTTGAGACCCCAGCGACCAGAGCTATCTTCAACCAGCGTTAGGGCCAGCTTTTCTACACTGAGCTCGCGCCAGATGGGCACGCCATATCTAAGCGTAGAAAAAACATCCAGATTGGCACGGCCGCGATCCAGAACCATTGCACTGCTGCTGTCTTTGGCAACCAGCTCAACCTTCTCAATCTCAATAATAGGTTTTAGGTGGGGCCATTCACCTTTAAGTTCGCCGAGATTGACCTGCATACCTATGCTATCGGCGATCGCCTGCTGCAGTGTAGGCCGCAGCTGGTCAATACTAGTAATCGACTGGCGACCAATAACAATAAAGATAACCGTGCCAATAATAAGCAGGGCGCCAGTCAGCCAGAACCACCGGTTCAGTCGCTGTAATACTGTGCTTAGCTTACTGTTCATCAGTTATTCTCAAACCGGGATAATATCGAACTGCTCGCGGGCAAACTGTGCCTCGGAGCGAAATTGGATAGTGCGGCCTATAAACTCTTCAAGATCGGCAACCTGAGCGGAATCCTCATCCAGTAACCGTTCTATCACCGCAGTCGAGGCCAGCACGCGAAGCTGGTCGCACTCGTAGGCTCGGGCTACGCGCAGAATCTCTCGCAGCACTTCATAACTCACAGTCTCGGCCGACTTGATTGAACCGCGCCCCTCACAGGTTGGACAGCTGTGACAGAGCACATGTTCAAGACTATCGCTAGTGCGCTTGCGAGTAACCTGCACCAGACCCAGCTCGGTGACACCGGAAATTTTGTTCTTGGCACGATCGCGATCCAGGGCCTTCTCAAAGGTTCGCAGCACCTGACGGCGATGCTCTGCGCTTTGCATATCGATAAAATCGACAATAATAATGCCACCCAAATTGCGCATCCGTACCTGTCGCGCCGCTGCCGCAGCGGCTTCAAGATTGGTTTTGTAAATGGTCTCTTCAAGATTGCGATGGCCTACAAATGCGCCAGTATTCACATCTATGGTGGTCATGGCTTCGGTCTGATCTATCACCAGATGACCGCCAGACTTCAGAGGCACATCGCGCTGCAGGGCCTTACTAATTTCATCCTCGATCCCATGCAGATAAAACAGCGGGCGCTCACCGGGATAATGCTCAACCAGACTGGCAATTTCCGGGCTGAATTTATTGCCAAAGTTGACCAGTTCAGTGAGCACCTCCCTGGAGTCGACCCGTATTTTTTCAACATCCTCAGAGGCCATATCCCTGAGCACCCGCTTATAGAGGGGCAACTCCTCGTAGAGACAACTGGGCGTCGCCGCCTCGGTTTTGGCCTGTTCAATATGCCGCCACAGGCGCTGCAAGAACCGGATATCCGATGCCAGTTCATTGCCACTGACGCCATCTGCCGCAGTGCGCACAATATAGCCACCTGTGCCCTGCTCATCCTCTGCCAGAATTGAGCTGATAACTTCTTTTAATCGCTCTCGCTCAGTTTCATCTTCAATGCGCTGGGAGATGCCTGTGTGTGTACTCCTGTCCATATACACCAGGTAGCGCGCAGCAACAGAAAGCTGGGCAGTGAGGCGAGCGCCCTTGGTATTGATAGGGTCTTTAATAACCTGCACCAATATTTTCTGCCCCTCGTGGAGCAACGTTTTAATATCTGGAGAGCCTGTCTCCTTATCGGAGCCACTGTCACCCCTATTAAAATACAGGTCGTCCACATGCAGAAAAGCAGTTCGCTCAACCCCTATATCAACAAATGCGGCCTGCATGCCGGGCAGCACACGAACCACTTTGCCTTTATAAATATTACCCACCAGACCGCGCTTCTGATTGCGCTCTATAGAAATCTCTTGCGGCACGCCGTTTTCTACCAAGGCTACGCGAGTTTCCATCGGCGTAATATTGATAAGAATTTCTCGACTCATACTCTGTTCCGCAAAGATTAAAAGGTTTTAACTATTATTTTTATCTGACTGCCTCTAGGGCTCTAGGGTCTGCCAGACAGGTATCTTAAATAAGTTTAGTAGCTCTGCTGTCTGGGCAAGAGGCAATCCCACCACTCCACTATAACTGCCTTCTATGTCAGCAACAAAGACTGCGCCCATTCCCTGAATTCCATAGGCCCCAGCTTTGTCTATGGGCTCTCCAGTTTGCCAGTAGCTAAGGCATTCTGGAGAAGAAATTGATCGGAAACGCACTGAGGTTTTTGACAGCCTAAAAGCCAATTCATCCCCTCGACAAATGGCCACCGCCGAGAGAACCTGATGAGTAGCTCCCGAAAGCCGGGACAGCATATTGAGTGCATCCTGTTGGTCTACTGGTTTACCAAAAATCTGCTCGCCGCAGACTACTGTGGTGTCGGCCCCCAGGGCAGGTAATAGACCGGTCTGCCTGGCCCAACCGCTCTGAGCTTTTTCCACAGCCATGCGGCTGACATAGTCAACCGGGGATTCACCGGGGTTTTGGCTCTCGTCTATATCCACAGGCAGCTGAGCAAACCGCACTCCGATCTGTGTGAGCAGCTCAGAGCGCCGGGGCGAGGCAGAGGCCAATAGAATATGGGGATCTAGCAACAGATGTCCTCGCAATAACAATGCGTCAAAATTAACGGTGATGCAGTTGAATTCTGGCGACAAACCTGTCGACTAGAACCCAGGTTATAGCCGAGGTAAAACCCAGAATATGTAAATGACTGAGATTTTTGGGAATATCCCATATGGAAAATAATGCCGCTCCCACCAGCTCACCAAATATCACCAGCACAAAAACCAGAAACGCTCGATGAAACATAGAGAAATAGGTCAGCCAACGACTCAGCAGATAGGCAATAGCGCCGCAGAGAGCAAATACCAGTACATAGTGGCCCAGGGGGGTCCGGAACAGGGCGTCAGCAAAAAGTCCCACCACAGAGGCAAAGCCAATGCCGTATTGATTGGGTATATACAGAATCCAGGCAATCACCATCAGCAGCAGAAAGTTGGGCTTCCACAGTAACCAGCTGCCAGTCGAGGGCATAAGTTGCAAAAATACCGCAACCATCAGGGAGAAAATCACTGGGATAATATAATTGACCGGATTCAACGCAGGGCTCCATTTGAATCAGTCTCGCCCACGGTAAATACCAGCAGCAGGTGGCGACTGCGGTCGAGCTCAGCGGATGGGTCCACCTCAACATCAACAAATCTCTCACCAGGTTTCTGGGTAATGCTGGTCACAGTACCCACCGGATAGCCCACCGGGAAGCGCCCGCCAAGCCCAGAGCTCACCATCTGGTCACCCTCGCGAATATCTGAGGTGGGTGACACAAATCGCAGCCTCATCAGATTGTAGTCAGAGGTACCCTCGGCAATTGATCGCACACCATTGCGCAGCACCTGCACAGGAAGTGCGTGGCTGCTGTCGGTAATCAGCAGAGCCACACTGTGACTGTCATAAACAGAGACAATCTGCCCCATCAGCCCCTCGGCATCCAGTATAGGCTGGCCCACATAGACGCCGTCATCGCTGCCGCGATCAATGGTCACAGTATGGCTTTGGGGATTGGGAGAAACACCTATGACCTCGGTCACCAGCACACTGTCCATCAGTAGTTCAGTGGCATTGAGCAGCTGGCGCAGGCGCAAATTTTCTGCGGCTAATTCCGACATGCGCTGCAACTGGCCGCGATGAATCAGGCTCTCTTGTTTTAGACGGGCATTTTCTTTCTGAATGTCGGAGCGCGGCTCGGTATTGACCTCACCCCATTCCAGTACACGATCGGGAATATTGGAAAGCCAGTGAAAGGGTCTCACCAGATGATCTACAACATTGTGAATGGGAGATAGCCAGGTGGTGTAGGCGTCCAGGGTCATCAGACCAAACGCCATCAACCCAACGATAAGAACTTTTCGCACTGGTGAGCCGGACTTTGAGAATACGCTTTTAATAAGTCCGCTCCTAAAAAGACTACCTAATGGCCACTAACCTGGCGCCCAACCCTATTAGTGGGTCAGGGTATCCAGTCGTCTGTTATCCATCATTTCAAGTGCCTCACCACCGCCTCGAGCAACACAGGTCAGCGGCTCTTCGGCAAGAATCACTGGCAGGCCAGTTTCATGGGTCAGCAATCTATCCAAATCTCGCAGCAGTGCACCACCACCGGTTAATACAATACCAGTCTCGGCAATATCAGAGGCCAGCTCTGGAGGAGACTGCTCCAGCACACGCTTTACCGCCTGCACAATACCGGCTAGAGGCTCCTGCAGCGCTTCCAGAATCTCATCGCTGGTCAGAGTAAACCTCTTGGGCACACCCTCGGCCAAGTTGCGTCCACGCACATCAATCTCGCGCACCTCTTTGGCCAGATAGGCTGCACCAATTTCCATCTTGATACGCTCAGCCGTGGTATCACCCACCACACTGCCGTATTTGCGGCGCACAAAGTTCACAATTGCCTCATCGAAGCGGTCGCCACCAATGCGCACAGAGTCACTGAACACCACACCATTGAGGGAGAGAATGGCGATTTCTGTAGTACCGCCACCAATATCCACCACCATGGAGCCCACAGCTTCCTCAACAGGCAGACCAGCACCAATAGCCGCGGCCATAGGCTCTTCGATCAAAAATACCTCTCGGGCACCGGCACTGTAAGCCGATTCTTTAATCGCCCGCTTCTCAACTTCCGTTGCCATACAGGGCACACAGATCAGCACGCGGGGGCTAGGTGGCACCAGACTTTTGGCATGCACCTTTTTGATAAAGTGCTGGAGCATTTTTTCAGTGACCTGAAAATCCGCTATCACGCCGTCTTTCAGCGGTCGAATAGCTGTAATATTGCCCGGGGTACGTCCCAGCATACGCTTGGCATCCACGCCCACAGCCTCTACAATTTTCTGTCCCAAATGCTGGCGAATCGCTACCACCGAAGGCTCATTCAGAACAATGCCTTTTTCGCGAACATAAATCAGGGTATTGGCCGTACCCAAATCGATCGAGAGATCGCTGGAAAAGAAGCCACGGATTTTTTTAAATATCATCGATACCTAGTCCTTAATAACCGCCTGTGTAATCGGACCACAACCGGTTTGAATTTTGTATAATTATTTAACAGCCTGCAGCGAACAAATCAGCGTCTGCCGCGCCACTTTGTGCACATTGAACGGAATTCTAGCCGATCTTGGACAAAACTTCCTACTACTCTTTTAAAAGATCGGCAAAAGAAAGCAAAAACCATGAAAATAGCCGATTTTAGCGGTTTTTCCCCTTAATCTAAGCCCTGTAATTGAGTTAAACTGCCCGCCACTGGAATAGACTCCAGCTCAGACAACCCAGAGACCAAAATAATGAACATTAAGCGGCAAGAAATTGAAAAGCTGGCCACCCTGGCGCGCATTGCTATTGATGAGAGCACCATTGCCGAGGTGACTGAGCGTCTGGGCAGTGTTTTAGAGCTTGTAGATCAGCTGCAAGCTGCAGATACCAGTGGTGTTGAGGCCATATCTCACCCTATGCAGGGAACCCAACGTCTGCGCGAAGATGAGGTGACCGAGCTCAATCAGCGCCAAGCACTGCAAGCTATTGCACCAGATACCGAAGAGGGCCTGTTTCTAGTGCCCAAAGTCATCGAGTAGAGACCAGCATGTATAACCTAACCATTGCCGAGCTTGTCAGAGGGCTACAGAGTAAAGCCTTCTCCAGTGTTGAGCTGACCCAGCACTTTTTAGACCGTATAGCCGCCTTAAACCCAGATTATAACGCCGTGATTACAGTGACCGCAGACCAGGCCTTAAAAGCCGCCATCGCGGCCGACAAACGCCTGGCCGCAGGTGGCGCCCCCGCCCTCTGTGGGGTACCTATTTTGCATAAAGATATCTTCTGCACCAAAGGTGTGCGCACCAGCTGCGGCTCCAAGATGCTGGACAACTTTATCCCACCCTACAATGCCACAGTGGTCGAAAACTTCGAGCAGGCCGGGGCCGTGGTGCTGGGCAAAACCAATATGGACGAGTTCGCCATGGGCTCCTCCAACGAAACTAGCTTTTATGGCCCGGTGAAAAATCCCTGGTCCACCGACTGCGTACCCGGCGGCTCGTCCGGGGGTTCAGCGGCCGCAGTCGCAGCCCGCCTGGCACCAGCAGCCACAGCCACAGATACCGGGGGTTCCATACGCCAACCCGCAGCTCTGTGTGGCATCACCGGCTTAAAGCCCACCTATGGCCGAGTATCCCGTTGGGGCATGATCGCCTTTGCCTCAAGTCTGGATCAGGCCGGCCCCATGGCACGCACCGCAGAAGACTGCGCACTGCTACTAAGCTGTATGGCCAGCCTAGATGACAAGGACTCCACCAGCATTGACCATAAAATTGATGATTACAGCGCCTCTCTCAACAATTCCATTAAGGGCTTAAAGATTGGGGTCCCCAGCGAATACTTTTCTGAGGGGCTGGACAAAGGCACTGAACAGGCTGTGCGTCAGGCCCTCTCTGACCTGGAAGCCCAGGGTGCAGAGCTGGTTGATATCAGCCTGCCCAACTCAGGCCTATCTGTGCCAGCCTACTATGTAATAGCCCCAGCCGAAGCCTCGGCCAACCTGTCGCGCTTTGACGGTGTTAAATATGGCTATCGCTGCGAAGACCCAAAAGATTTGCAAGATTTGTACAGCAGAACCAGAGCCGAGGGCTTTGGCGAAGAGGTGCAGCGCCGCATATTAATTGGCACCTACTGCCTGTCGGCAGGCTATTACCAGGCCTATTATGGCAAGGCTCAGCAGGTACGCCAGCTGATACGGCAGGATTTTACCCAGGCCTTCGAGCAAGTGGATGTTATTTTAGGGCCCACCTGCCCCTCGCCTGCGTTTAAGTTTGGCTCTAAAGGCGACGACCCAGTGGCCATGTATCTGGAAGATATTTACACCATTGCCACTAATCTGGCTGGTCTGCCCGGCATGTCTGTGCCCTGCGGTATGGTAGACAACAAGCCAGTTGGCCTGCAGATTATTGGCAACTACTTCGACGAGGCATTGATGCTCAATGTAGCTCACCAGTATCAGCAGGTAACCCACTGGCACAATCTGGCACCGGAGGGCATTGCATAATGCAAAGTATAAGCGGCTGGGATACCGTCATTGGCCTAGAAGTGCATGTGCAGCTGGCCACCAAAACCAAAATCTTTTCAGGCGCCAGCACCGCATTCGGTGCAGAGCCCAATACTCAGGCCTGTGCCATAGACCTGGCCATGCCCGGTACCTTACCCGTGCTCAATAAACAGGCCGTGCACTACGCGGTGATGTTTGGCCTGGCAGTAGATGCCGAGATTGGCAAAGAGTCAGCATTTGAGCGCAAAAATTATTTCTACCCCGACCTGCCCAAAGGCTACCAGACTACCCAGCTGGAAAAGCCCATAGTAGGGCGCGGTAATGTTGAAATACAGCTGGCCGATGGCAGCACCAAGAACATCCGTATTCATCATGCGCACCTAGAAGAGGATGCGGGTAAATCATTGCACGAGGGCGACTTTCGCAGCGGTACCTCCGGTATCGACTTAAATCGCGCCGGTACCCCGCTGATTGAAATTGTCTCTGAACCAGATATGACCAGCGCCGAAGAGGCCGTGGCCTTCGCAAAAAAACTGCACAGCATTGTCACCAGCATCGGCATCTGCGACGGCGAAATGTCCCAGGGCAGCATGCGCTTTGACGTGAATATCTCAGTCAAGCCAAGTGGCAGCGACAAACTAGGCACCAGAACCGAAACCAAAAACCTAAACTCCTTTAAGTTTATGGAAGAATGTATCGCCCAGGAAGTTGACCGGCAGATCGACCTGCTCGAAGACGGCGGCAGCATCACTCAAGAAACGCGCCTTTACAACGGCGAGACTAAGACCGCTCGCTCCATGCGCAGTAAAGAAGAAGCCAACGACTATCGCTACTTCCCCTGCCCCGACCTACTGCCGGTAGTAGTGACAGATGAAACCATCGAAACACTGCGCCGCAACCTGCCCGAACTGCCCGACGCCCGGCAGGCGCGCTTTGTCAAACAGTACGGTCTGTCAGATTATGATGCGGATATACTGGGTAGCGACGCTGGTATGTCAGTGTATTTCGAAACTGCTACAGAAAAATCCGGCAACGCCAAACTGACTGCCAACTGGACCATGGGCGAACTAGCTGCAAGACTTAATAGCGAGGCTATCAGGATAGCCAATAGTCCTGTCAGCGCAGAACAACTGGGTGGTTTGATCGCCAGAATTGCCGATAACAGCATCAGCGGTAAAATGGCTAAAGAAGTGTTTGAAGGTATATGGGCCGGTGAAGGCAGTGCCGATGAGATTATTGAAGCACGGGGCCTCAAGCAGGTCTCTGACAGCGGTGCGTTAGAACAGATGGTCGCTGATGTACTGGCCGCTAATCAGGCTATGGTGGATGACTATATCAACACCGACCAAGCCAAGCGCAAGAAAAAGCTCGGCGGGTTTATGGGCCAAATTATGAAAGCGTCCAAAGGCCAGGCTAACCCACAGCAGGTCAATCAAATACTAGCCAAAAAGCTCAACGAACTACTGTAAAAATATTAAGGAAGATCATGCTTAAAAAAGATAAAGAAAAGGTTCTAGGTGAAGTTTTTGATGACGCAAGGGTAAAAAGTTTCTTGGATTACCAGGCGCCCGCAGGTGTAAGTACAGATTTTCACCTGCTGGAAAAAGCCTATCGCGGTATGAATATTGATAATTTCACCACCTTTTTAAGCTTCTTTACCCAGGCCGGTCACGACTTGAATGCCACCAATCCTGACGGCAATACATTGGCCCAAATCGCCAGCCACCACGGCCACGGCAGCGACTATGTGATCGCCCTAAAATCCGCCGGCGCTAACTGAGCGCAAAACTGGCTCTAAAAAATCTGGCGGCCATGGCCCCATGGGCACAACTGATAAATTAATGACACAACCCCTAAAATGCTGCTATAAATCCATCGGTAAATTCGATAAAACAAAAACTAGGGGTACAAAAATGAAGTTTCTAGATAACCTGCTAGAGGGTCGCGAAGATCAGGCCTATGCACTGCTCAGAATTGTCACCGGATTTTTATTTATCTGGCACGGTGCACAAAAACTGTTTAACTATCCAAAGGACTTTCCCTATCCGCTGAACCCGCTAATGTATTCAGCTGGCACCATTGAGCTGGTGGGTGGCCTATTGGTTATGATTGGTTTATTCACCAGACCCGCAGCCTTTATTTGTAGCGGCACCATGGCAGTGGCTTACTGGATGGTTCATGGCTTAAACAATATTCACCCTATGTTAAATGGCGGTGAACTTGCAGCACTGTACTGCTTTGCATTTTTATTTATTGCAGCGCGCGGCCCCGGTATATGGAGCCTAGATAAGTAAATAATCTATGGGCAGGGACGCCGAATAGTTAGGTTAAGATTGATCACTGACAACGCAACTGCGCCTGCTAGTGGTAGACATTTCGCGCCATTAATAATTAATAGATATAAATCAAAGAAACATTCCGGTAGCTGACATAACCTCTGCCTCTTGCTTAGACCAACAGGAGGTAACTGGGATGATGGTAAAACTGGATCGTCATGTCATTATATTTGTATCGGCGCTACTGGCTATTCCCCCGGTACTTTGCCTGATCATTATTGTTTTGCTGTCGATGGTGCCATAGCAAGACGGCGATAACCAAAGTTTGCATATCAAAGAGCACTGTCGCAATCACATACCTAAGACCTCTGGTAAACCAAACAGATAGTTTAGCTGGACAGGGTTCGCGGCCTGAAATTGGGTGCGACCCATGTCTGCTTAGATCCTTCGCTTCGCTTAGGATGACAGCCGCCCCATAAAGTGCTCCAATAACCCCCTATAAAAACAATAAGAGATCGCCATGCGAGTATCCCCTTTCGAAAACTGCGGCGCTGTTGTAAGCGACTTCCAGCTAGCTACCATGACCGACATAGAGCTAACTGAACTGCGCAGCGCATTCACCGAACATGGCCTACTTTTTTTCCGCGACCAACAACTGCCTCCTGAAGAACACCTGCGCTTTGCCCGTCGCTTTGGCACCATTGTGGTGAACAAATTTTTTAAAACTACAGAAGAGCACCCAGAGATTGCCGAAGTGCGCAAAGAAAAAACTCAGCAAACCAATATTGGTGGTGGCTGGCACACAGATCATTCCTACGACTATGAGCCTGCACTGGGCAGCATTCTGGTGGCCCGCACATTGCCAGCAACCGGCGGCAATACCCATTTTGCCAACCTTGCAGCAGCCTATGATGCCCTGCCAGAGACCTTAAAAAAGCGCATCGAAAACCTGCGCGCCGTGCACTCCAACACCCATCTTTATGGGGAAAATGGTCTCTACCGTATGACCGATCTGGCAGACCAACTGGGGGGTATGGATCGGGTGGGAGATGCCACTCACCCAGTGGTGATTCGGCACCCCCAGAGTGGCCGCAAAGTCCTTTACGTAAACCCTGGTCACACTATTCAGTTCGAAGGCTGGGAGTTTGCCGAGAGCCGCGAGTTGCTGGACGAGCTATATGGCCATGTTAGTCAGCCACAATTTACCTGCAGCTTTAACTGGCAGCCAGGCTCTGTCACCTTCTGGGACAACCGCTGCACCTGGCATATGGCCGACAATGACTATCAGGGCCAGATGCGACTAATGCATCGCATCACCCTGGCAGGAACAGCCCTAGCTGCCGCTTAACCTGAGGCCGGCAAAACCTGTCATAATCCAGCCATGGCAAAAATGCGTAAAAAAACTGACTTGCCCAGCAAAGTCTGCCTCATGTGCGAGCGCCCGTTTACCTGGCGCAAAAAATGGCAAAAAGTCTGGGATGAGGTGCGCTACTGCTCAGTGCGCTGCAAGACAGAGGCCCGCAAACAACCCACTCACAAAGACCAATAATTATGCCCCACTCCACAACTGATATTTTAATTATTGGTGCCGGCTTGGCTGGCCTCAGTGCCGCTAACGACCTTCAGCAAGCAGGTCATCAGGTGTTATTAGTAGATAAGGGCCGAGGCCTGGGCGGCCGGCTGGCGGGACGACGTATCGGCGATGCCAGCTTCGATCATGGCGCTCAGTTTATGACCGCTAGAGAACCCAGATTTAAAGCAGCTATTGCCAGCTGGATAAAAGCCGGTGTTGCAGAGGAATGGTATAGCAGCTACCCGGGACAGCCCAATGGCCATCCCAGATATCGCGGCGTACCCAGTATGACGGCGGTGGCCAAGTATCTGGCTGTTGGGTTAGATGTGCTGCGCACCACCAGAGTAGATTCCATAGCGCAACAGCAGGCCAGCTGGCTTGTGTCTCTGGATAATGGCGATAGCCTATCCGCCAAGCAACTCATTATTACCTCACCCGTACCCCAGACTCTAGAGCTACTGGCAGATATTGCACTGCCGGCAGACAAGTTAGCTCGCTTAGAAAATATCGCCTATGAAAGCTGCATAGCAGTGATGGCAGTACTCGACGGGCCTACCGCCCTGCCCGCCCCGGGCGCTATAGCTCTGGAAGAGGGCCCTATAGCCTGGATCAGCGATAATCTGCAAAAAGGCGTCTCACAGGTTCCGGCGGTAACTATTCATGGCAGCGCTACATTTAGCGCTGAGAATCTGAACGGCGAGCGAATGCACATTGGGCAGCAACTAATTGATGCGGCGGCGCCTTATCTTGGCAGCGCCCAGGTTACCGAATACCAGGTTCATGGCTGGCGTTACAGTAAACCCACAGTTGTAGATGACGCCCCCTGCATGCTGGTCAGCGAGTCCACCGACCTGCCACCATTGATATTGGCCGGCGATGCCTTTGCCGGTCCAAGATTTGAAGGTGCAGTTCAATCAGGCTGGGCTGCGGCCAAACAGTTGATCGGTGCTGCCAGGTAATTTAGGGCTATAATGGCTGTTAAATAAAAGCTTCATCATAATAATACGGCTGACAGAGCGCAGCACAGGGAGAACATCCATGGCACAGACAGAACAAGAACTGCGAGTACAGCTGGCAGCCTGCTACAGAATCTTCGACCATATGGGTTGGAGCGAGATGATCTACAACCATATCACCGCCAAGGTTCCAGGCCCAGAACACCATTTCCTAATCAACCCCTATGGTCTGCATTACAGAGAAGTCACTGCTTCTAATCTGGTAAAAGTCGATATAGACGGCAATATTGTTGAACATACAGACTATGCAGTAAATCCAGCGGGCATTGTTATCCATACCGCCATCCATGCCGCGCGGCCAGATATACAATGTATTGCCCACACCCATACCAATGCAGGTATGGCAGTAGCCTGCACCCAAGAGGGGCTGCGTACCGACAATTTTTACTCAGCACTGCTGCACAACCAAATTGCCTACCATGACTTTGAGGGCATTACCGTCAATGATGAAGAGAAGCCCCGTCTGATTGCCAACCTGGGTGACAAAAGCCTGATGATTCTGCGCAATCATGGCCTGCTGGCTGGTGGCCGAACTATTCCTGAAGCTTTCCAAAACCTATGGGCCATGGAGCGCGCCTGTCAGGTCCAGGTAACCACAGACTCAACCGGACGACCCAATATTCCCGTCGGGCCAGAGATCCTAGCCAAGTCAGAGCAACTGATGGCTATGCAAGCCATGGGCGGCCCAAGCGGAGAATTGGAGTTTAAAGCCCTTACCCGCCTAATTGAAAAGATCGACCCTTCCTATAAAGACTAATTGCCAATCAAAAAAAACGCCCCTTTAAAGGGGCGTTTCTGTCTAACCACCATGCTACTGAAGTTTTTACTTCATCAATTCCCGCGAGATAATTAACTTCATAATCTCATTGGTGCCGCCATAAATACGCTGAATTCTAGAGTCGGCAAAGGCGCGACAGACTGGGTATTCCCACATATAACCCCAGCCACCAAACAGCTGCAAGCATTCATCAGCCACTTTACACTGCAGATCTGTAGTCAGTAACTTGGCTTTTGAGGCCGTCACCGTATCGAGCTTATCGTCTAGCAACAACTCGGTGCAGCGGTCCGTATACACTTCTGCGCAGTCTATCTCTGCCGACAATTCTGCCAGCTTGAACTGTGTGTTCTGGAATGAGGCCACTGTGGTACCAAAAGCTTTACGCTCTTTAGTGTAATCAATAGTTGCCTCCAAAATAGCCTTGGCATTGGCCACAGCACCCACTGCAATGGACAGGCGCTCTTGAGGCAGGTCTTGCATCAGATAGATAAATCCGCGGCCCTCTTCACCCAGTAGATTTTCTTTGGGGACTCTTACATCCTGAAAAAAGAGCTCTGAGGTATCCTGAGCTTTTAAGCCCAGCTTGTTGAGGTTTTTACCTTTGCTAAACCCTGGCAAGTCTGCCTCTACAAGGAATAGGCTAATGCCTTTTGACCCTGCGGAGCTATCTGTTTTCGCCACTACAATCACCAGCCCAGCTTTTTGGCCGTTGGTGATAAAGGTTTTGGAACCATTAAGTATGTAGTGGTCGCCATCTAGTACTGCCGTGGTTTTGGTGCCCTGCAAGTCTGACCCTGCGCCGGGCTCGGTCATGGCAATTGCTGTAATCAGCTCACCAGTGATAAAACGCGGCAGGTATTTTTTCTTCTGCTCTTCACTGCCATAGCGAACAATATAGGGCACGGTAATATCATTGTGCAATGTCCAGCCTAGGCCGGTGCAACCAGAGCGGCCAATCTCTTCGTTGACGATGCAGTTATAGCGAAAATCTGTTGCCAAGCCACCGTATTCTTCCGGGATCATGGGGCATAAAAAACCCTGCTCACCGGCCTTGAGCCAAATCTCATCGCTGACCATGCCGTCTTTTTCCCACTGTTCGTGGTGGGGCATGGCTTCTACTTCAAGAAACTTGCGCAGGCTGTCGCGGAACATTTCGTGGTCGGAGTCATAGAGGTTTCTTGGAATCATAATTAATTGCTCTGTTCACTTTTATTTAGGATTAAATAATATCAACGATGCTACTGTGCCGCAGTTCCCTCTACGCCAAACCAAGCTGTTTTGGTGACCTCTGGGTACTCCGTAATCAGGGCTGTTTAGAGCCCCTGGCTAGTAGGCCACCAATATATAGACCAGCATACCCAGGCCTATGGTCCAGTAGACGCTGCGGGTTTTATAGGCAGCCAGTATGGCCACCGCTGCGCCCCACAGGTAGGGATTATCGGCCGCTGTGTCCAACTGCTGATTATGAACAAACAGTATAGGTGCTGTAATGGCGGTTAATACTGCCGGACCACTATAGCTTAGCAAATGTTTTAGGTTTGGCCCGAGTCGGATAGGCAGCCGACCCTCGAGAAACAGATAGCGAGTGCCAAAAGTAATACAGGCCAACAGTATGATGGTCAGTAATATCATCCTGGTCTGCCCCTGATGATCTCAGTAAAGTAACCGGCGAACATAGCTAGCACCGCCGCACAGACTAGCCCCAGTTCGAACTGCCAAAGACTAAAGACTACTGCAGATAGGGCTGCTACCAGCACCGACACCAGACTCGCCAGTGACTTAATTTCGGGGACCACCAGTGCTATAAATGTTGCGGCTATTGCGAAATCTAGACCCAGTTCTGTGAGGTCTGGCAATGAGGCTCCGGCGACAATACCAATCAGTGTCCAAAGATTCCAAGCAAGATAAAAACTGCCTCCGGCACCCAGGGCATAATAGAGCCGAAAGCGAGTTTTATAGGCTCGTCGATCACCGGATACCGCAAACAGTTCATCAGTCAACAGGAAGCCCAGACTCAGCCTCCATCGCAATGGCTTGGGACTGAGCCGCTCGCGCAGTGTCAGGCCATAGAGAAAGTGTCTAGAGCTAATAACAAAGGCACTGAACAGCACAGTCACCAGTGAGGCATTGTTAGCGATCAATTCCACAGTAACAATTTGCACTGCGCCGCCAAAAATAATCGCCGAAAAAAGCTGCGCCTCAAGCCAGCTAAAACCCCTCTGCACCGCCAGAGAACCAAATAGAATTCCCCAGGGAAGCACGGCCAGACTTAGAGGCAGCATATCCAATGTGCCTTTTTTGACTGCCGCTAGCAGTCCGCGGCGGCTATGATTCACTGCTGTCCACAGAGCTGACTCTTATTTCACTCATGGTTATTTGACCGGTTACATAAATTTTCGAATCAGTGCGTTGGGCATAATATCCAGTAGCAGCGCCACATAGCGCCAGCGCTTGGTAATGAAAACATGATTCTTTCGCTTATTAATTGCCCTGACCATTTGGGTCACACTTTTCTCCAGCGGAGCCAGCCACATAGGACGACCCTCAACCATGGCGGTCTCTACATAACCAGGCTCGACGGTGGTGACGCTAATCGGCATCTTTGAACGAGCGGCTCGCGAACGCAGCCCATTTAAGTAGTTAGAGGCAAAGGCTTTGGTCGCGTTGTAAGTGGGTGTCAGGCCTCCTGAAAAATGCGCAGCAGCAGAGGAGATACCCACCAGATGGCCGCCGCCACGTTGTACAAAATAATTCATAGCCGTGAGGGACATAGCGGCAAAGCCACGCACATTGACATCGATCATTTGGCGCTGCACTTCCCAGTCTAATAAGCGTTCTTTGCTGCCCACTCCTGAGTTCACAATAATCAAATCTACATCGCCCATTTTGTCTATAAGTCTAGTCAATTCTTTTACTGCTTGCTCGGCATTGGCCACATCAGTTTTTTGCACAAAATGCTCTCCGGGCAAACTATCCGCCAGCTTGTTCAGACAACCGTCACGGCGGGCCATCAATCCCAGTTGATATCCCTGAGCCGCCAACTGCACAGCCAACTCCCAGCCAATGCCTGAACTGGCGCCTACAATAATCCCCTGCTTCATATTTTCCCCTAAGACCATTTATGGTTATTAACATATCAAGATAGGGAGTTTAGCCCCACTCAGTGATACATAGAAGCGGTTTATCCGATCTGATGGTTTAAAAGATCACAGGCTTAGACTGTCTTGGTAGTACATTTTTGGCCAATAGATATTCAACGCGACCATCGGGCATCAGGCGACTTTTATCTACTTCAAAATCACTGAGCAGCTCACTCAAGTCTCGCTGAGTATGGGTCCATAGCTGTGACCTATGCCCTGCCAGTGGTATCTGACTCAGGGAAGCTCGGCTTTCTATGCCATATTGGCAATAGGGAAGTTGGTTGCGCGCGCTTAGCACACCCAGGCAGTAACCTCTGGACTGGGAGTTAATATGAGGAGCCAGGGCCTGCATAAATGCGCTCAGAGATCTGCGATCAAGGTAATTAAAGAAGTCCCAAAATAGACAGATATCAATAATCACTTCCGGCTGAATGTCTAAGCCCGCACGGAAATAGTCCACTAGCACTGAGTGGTCCGCTTCTGTCGGGCATGCGGACAAAAACTCTGGGTTAATAAGGTCGAGAAAATTTAGCCGACATTTGTACTGATTAAAAAATTTTACTGTTGTGGGCGAGGGGTAACCCATATCTAAAACCAGCAGCCGATGTTGAGAGCTGGTCTGCTCAAAAAGCTCCCCAATCAGGTTGCTGGCTAAAGTAGGGCTGGATAGCAAAATTTAAAAAACTAGATTTTAGGAGATCTGAGCACCAGCTTTATTGCCAGCGCGATGAGCCTTGAGTTCAGCGGGAGACCCGAGTGGCAGGTCCGTCACTGTGCTCTCATCCGGATCCATTGTTATGCTGCCTTTAAACTTGGCACCATCTTCTAGGCTAACCCGCGGCGAATCTATATTACCAAGCACATTGCCCGTATTGGCAATAATTACATTTTCGCTACCGCAAATATCCCCTGTTACTGTACCTTCAATGCGCACAACTTTGGCAGAAATATTGGCTGTTAGCGAGCCAGTTTTTCCAACTAACACCTCAGCCTTTTTAGCGGTAATACTGCCTTTAACTGCACCCTCAATAACGAGATTTTGTTCACTGACAATTTTGCCATCGATTTTGACATCTACACCAATCATGCTGGAAGCTCCTGGTAGTAATTTAAGGTTTTGACTCCCCGATTGACTGTCAGCCATGGCAATTTTCTCCACAGCTGAATGATATTTTTCTATGACTTTCGATTTATTAAACATAACACCACCATCCCTTTTGGTAACCACCTAGTAAAACATCCCCTATTTGATAGCCTGATAGCCTGACCAGGATTTGAATCTAGCTCTGAGCTAAATTCACATAGGTCTGTTTAACATAATTGATTATGCTCTTCTGTATTTTATAAAATTATTGCTCCGTCATATTTTCAATCTGCTCTTGAGTTTCTAGCCAGCTCTCCTCCCATGCCGCTAATGTCTTTTTTATTGCAGCCTGTTCAGACAGGCATTTTTTAAGCTCCTGCCTATGGTTGTCGTCATATATTTCTGCATCGGCCAAGCGGGCCTCTACTTTTGCAAGCTCCCGTTGGCTGCTCTCTATTTTCGCCTCTAGTTTTTTGCTCTGTTTATTTAGAGGTGCCAGTTTTTTGCGGCTCTCCGCCGATTGCTGGCGGGCTAGTTTTTTATCTACAGCAGCCTCAACAACAACGGGTTCAGCCTGCTTTATATCTCTGGAAAAGTTTTTAAGCCAGTCCTGATAATCTTTTAAATCGCCATCAAATTCTGCCACTCGACCATCGGCCACCAGATAAAAATCATCTACGGTATTGCGCAGCAAATGCCGATCGTGAGAGATCACCACCAAGGCTCCTTCATAATCTTGCAGAGCCATTGTCAACGCATGGCGCATCTCGAGATCAAGGTGGTTAGTGGGCTCATCTAATAGCAGTAAATTTGGCTTTTGCCATACAATTAGCGCCAGAGCTAAACGAGCTTTTTCGCCTCCAGAAAAATCGCCAATCGGATCCAGAGCTTTATCATTATGAAAATCAAACCCACCTAAAAAATTCCTTATCTCCTGATCTGTGGCCTTGGGTGTTATGCGCTGTAAATGTAAAAATGGGCTGGCCTGCAAGTCTAAAACTTCAAGTTGATGCTGAGCAAAATAACCAATCTTAATATTTTCACCATAGACTCGCTGCCCGGACAATAAATCCAGATCACCAGTCAGGCTATTAATTAAAGTGGATTTACCTGCACCATTGGGCCCCAACAAACCAATTCTGGTGCCCGGCTGCAAATCAAAATTTACCTGGGATAATATTTCGGTTTCACCGTAGCCCAATACTGACTGACTAATATTCACTAGTGCACTGTGAGCTTTTTTGGGTTCGGGAAATTTAAAATAAAAGGGCGAATCAATATGAGCCGGAGCAATATCTTCCATTCGCTCCAACTCTTTGATGCGGCTCTGAGCCTGCTTCGCTTTTGAGGCTTTGTAGCGAAAGCGCGCAACAAAGGCTTCTACATCTTTGCGGCGTTTCTGTTGTTTTTCAAAACTGGCTTGCTGTAACGCCAGTCGCTCGGCACGCACGCGCTCAAAGGCTGAGTAATTACCCTTATAGCTTATGGATTTGGCATGCTCAATATGCACAATGCGCTCGACAACATTGTCAATGAAATCACGATCGTGGGAAATAATTAGCAGAGTGCCAGGGTAAGCTTTTAACCATTGCTCAAGCCATAGGGTGGCGTCCAGATCCAGGTGGTTGGTAGGCTCATCCAGCATCAATAGATCAGATGGGCTCATCAGCGCCTGGGCTAGATTTAACCTGATACGCCAGCCACCAGAGAAGCTGCTTACCGGACGATTAACCTCAGTCTGATGAAACCCTAAACCATGGAGTAATTGCTCGGCCCGATAATGAGCGTCAAAGCCATTGATCCCGTCCATTTTTTCATATTCCACAGCCAGGCGATTATTGTCCTCAAGCTGCAGCGCCTGCTCAATAGCAGCTTCCGCGCGACGCAACTCAGGATCACCATCCAATACATAGTCTAAGACGCTGCGTTCAGAGCTCGCCAGCTCCTGAGCCATATGGGCAATGCGCCAGTCACTGGGAATAAATAAATTGCCCGCATCGGGCACTAATTGCCCTAAAAGCAATTTAAACAGGCTCGACTTGCCGCAGCCATTGGCGCCAATAATGCCTATATGCTGACCCGGGTGAATCACTAACTCCGCATCACTGAGAAGCACCTTAGTGCCACGGCGCAGCTCTATCTCTGTCATTGAAATCATAGATGGTCTATTGATTGTTGGTTTTATTGGTTATTCCGGGCCTTATAGACAGACGGATATTTTGTTGCACAGAACAAATAGCGCGGGTCATAATCCTTGTTGATAATTATAACAGAACCCCAGTCAGGAGACTCAAATGCGCCTTAATGTCGCCACTAAATTATTACTGTCCACCGGCATTTTGCTGCTTTCTTGCCTGGCTGTGGCCATTGACCTGGAAGCAGAGAGGCTGATCGATAATCTAGCTAGCCAGCAATTTGACAAGCTGGGCCACCCGCAGATCAAAACCGACTCTATAAAACCGGTGCTGGCGACCGCGAAGCGGCCTCATCAACTACTGGTAATCAGTGTGGCTTTTCCCGATCTCGACTATGACCGCTTTGCCGGAGATAAAAAGCAAAACAAGAAGAATCGCCAGTACTTTGAAAAGCTCCTCTTCGATGGCTCCATTAACAGGCCCGCTGAAGGCACCCTATCCCATTACTACCGCCACCAATCCAAGGGCCAATATAATGTCACAGGCAAGGTTCTGCCGACGGTGCGAGTTGAGAAGCCACTGTCCTATTACGGGCGCCCGCTGCAAAACAGTGACGGCAGCTGGCGCAACGATGCCATGACCGACAAGTTAGTGTCGGACGTTTTAACAGCTGCTTATGCTGACAATCCCGGATTTCCCTGGACTGACTATGATATTTGGGACCCCATGGACTTCGACGGCGATGGGGCCCGCAATGAAGCCGATGGCTATCTAGATCATCTGGTAATTATTTATGCAGGCAAGGGACAGGCGTCCTGTCAGGGCCTGTACAAACTCAGCGAAAAACTCAATGCCAATGCCACCGCCGAGACTCTGGAGACACTGCCAATGGAAGAGCGTCAATGTGCCGATCGAATCTGGCCGCACCGTGGCTCACTGAGCACAGATATCGGCAACGGGCCTAGGGTTGAGGGTCTGATAAACGGGCGCGGCGGCAGCAAAATTACAGAGGGACTCTGGGTCTATGACTACAACATGCAGTCTGAGTACACCGAGGTGGCAACCTTTATCCATGAGTTTGGCCACAGCCTGGGCCTACCGGATATCTATGCGAGGCAGACCAATAATTCCACCGCTTCCTGGGATTCAATGTCATCGACAGCCTCTCCTCAACCTCAGGAGATGAGTGCCTGGTCGCGCATGGTGCTGGGGTGGCTACAGCCCTGCGTGGTTAGACCCCAGGATTTTGGCGGCGATAAGCGTCAGTCGTTTTATCTAAAGACCATGAATGAATGGTCCAATAAATTGGGCGATACAGTGCAAGCCGGCGTTTGCGATGCCGCCATGGTAGTTCTGCCACCTAAGTTCCGTGACCTGAATCTCGGCCCCCTGGAGAAAGATCAGGGTCAACAGGCCATTTATACAGGTCAGGGCAATGATATGAATCGCTACCTGAGCAGAAGCTTCGACCTCAGTACAGTGGCTGAGGATCAGCCTCTAATACTGAGCCTTGATGCCTGGTTTAAAATCGAGGCCGACTGGGATTATTTATATATTGAAGCCAGGACCGGCGAAGACGACTATCAGCGCCTTATGCCAAATGACAAGGACAGTGCCGCCGATAAACTGAGCGTAATGCCCTCACAAAAAGGCCATGAGGGCGCAGGCTCTCTTCCCGGCCTGACCGGTCGCTCTGGAGATCTCGATGGTGACGGCAAAGTGGAAACAGCGCCAGGCTGCAACCCGGATGCAGATAAGGCGCTGGCAGAAGATCGTGTCGGCCAGCAAGTCGTAGACCCCTGCGAAACAGCTAACTGGGTTAAGGTGGAATTTGATCTGGAGCCCTACCGCGGCCAAATTATGGATTTCCGCCTGCATTACTTTGCCGATGGCGCTGCAGTAGAAGATGGCGCACTGGTGGATAATATTCGTCTTGATGCTATTGGTTATCTGGAAGACTTTGAGAGCAATAAACTGGCAGGCTGGAGTAATGAGGGCTTTACCCTGTCGAGCGGGAAACATCATCTGCCCGTACCACATTTTTACTTGCTGGAATATCGTGACCCCTACGCATCTTTCGACAAGGTCACCAACTATGATGCCAATATAGCCAAACCGGGCTTTTCATTTTTCCCCGACAAAAACGGCGATCTCAAAGCATTTAATGTCAACTACCGCCCCGGGGTTCTCGCCTGGTACTACAATGGCGAATATCTGTGGAGCCAAAACGAACCCGCTCAATTTGGTCCTGGCCGCGGTTTCCTTCTGCTAGTTGATGCCAACCCTCAAGAATTTGATCTACCCAGCGTGCCACCGGAATATAAAAAAGAAATCGACGGCTGGCGTTTCTATCAGTTTGATAAAACAGCTCAACCCTGGCTGCACGAAAGCTTTGTGGATGTTATGTGTCACCAGCGACGGCCTGCATTCTACTCCAGTGATGTAACAGCCGCAGATCGCCAGCAATGCTCTGAGTCTCTAGTCAATGGGTTGCCACCGGTAGAATCTATCAGCTGGAATGGTCGCCAGCTGATGTATGGCTACACATTAATCAATAGCGTATTGCCCGGTAAGGACAGACTCAAATACAAGGGGGTATCTACTTTGTTTGATCTGCGTATTCGCAATGGTCAGACCCAGTATCGGCTCTATGATCGCGCACTGCGCAATCGCCACTCTGCAGACGCACCCTTTGCGCTCGAGCCTTTTAATAACGGCCTGGTCATCTGGGGCATCCAAGATGGCAAGATGGTGGCGGAATCCGCAGAGAGCTTTCCCGCGGTGAGTTCGTTTACCGATGCACGACCCAATCGCTATCAAAACCCTAGGCTACCGTTTGGCGGCGCTGATATTCCGGAGGCAGGGTTAAACTTCAGATTGCTACAGCCCGGCCCCAATGCACCGGATAGCGCTAAGGCCAAGGTTGTTATTGACTGGGCCTACTAGGTATCGTCCTCCACCAGCTAGGGGAATAGCTTCGGCTTATCCCCTGGCTGCCAGGCTGGTGATTTATCCATAATGGCTGTAAACAGGCGTGAATTTAGAAAGTAATCCAACCATCTCTGCAAATGACCATAGGGCGCCTGATCAAACCAATGTTTATCCACAAAGGCGAACTGGCGGATAAAAGGAAAAATAGCAATATCCGCCACTGTCGGTGCATCGGTCAGCAGAAAAGAGTTGGTTTCCAAAAGTCCCTCTAGCCTACCCAGAAATTGCTCGGCCTGCTGGCGATAAAAGGCCTGGGGCTCAGCTGGGTATCTGTCCCAGTATTTGTAGTGATCAAGGTGCGTTTTAAAGGAGCCGTCATTCTCTTCGATCAATGATAGGGTCTGCTGTTGTAGCTCCTGCCGCAGCCAATCATCCGGGTCCGATTGACTTAATGCCCAATACATCAGATCAATGCTCTCATCTAAAACCTGATCTGCCAGCTGAAGTACAGGCACAGTTCCCTTGCTCGATAGGGCCAACATGGCCTCTGGTTTGTCAGCGAGAAAGACTTCCCGCAGTTCTACAGTTATACTCGCGTAATGCAGGCAGATACGCGCCCTTATAGCATAGGGGCAGCGGCGAAAAGAGTAGAGAACTGGCGGCATTTTAATGGGCTCACTCGAACCAATAACAGAATAATAACCAACACTATAAATCAGCATTTCAGGAAAAAATACTACCAATGGCTACTAAGAAATTTGACCTTGTTATTTTTGGCGCCACCAGTTTTGTCGGCCAAATACTCACCGAATACCTATTTTCCCATATAGGGCTGAGCCGAAAAATTAAATGGGCTATCGCTGGCCGCTCAGAAGCTAAGCTCAATGAGCTGCGCAGCTCCCTGGGTGAAGGTGCAGCCAAGCTGCCTATTATTGTTGCAGACTCTATGGACCAACCGGCCCTAGAAGATATGTGCAAAAAATCTAGAGTCATTGTTAGCACAGTGGGGCCCTATGTCCTCTATGGCGAAACCCTGGTTAAGGTCTGTGCTGAAAATGGCAATGATTACTGCGACTTAACCGGTGAAGCCTACTGGATCAAGCAGATGATCCTCAAGTATGAAAAAACTGCTAAAAAGTCTGGCGCACGAATCGTCAACTGCTGTGGTTTTGATTCTATTCCCTCTGATCTGGGTAATCACTTTTTGCAGCGCGAAGGCAAAAAGCAATTTGGCAAATATTTCAATCAGGTGAGACTGCGTGTCAAAGCTATGAAGGGCGGTGCCTCCGGCGGCACTATTGCCAGCATGGCGGAGATGATTGTCGCAGCCAAGGCTGATCCTCAGGTGCGCAGAGAGATGGCCAACCCCTATATTTTGTGCCCAGAGAAGCACAGCTACAGCATTAAACAGACCAGTGTTAAGGGCCCGACCTACGATTCTGACTTTGGTAGCTGGTCCGCGCCTTTTATTATGGAAGCCATTAATGCCCGGGTGGTTCTGCGCTCTAATACATTGCGCCGCATGGCCTTCGGAAAAGATTTTAGCTACGGGGAAGCCATGCTAACTGGCGCAGGCAATGGCGGTCGAATAAAAGCCATAGCCCTGACAGCTGGCCTAGCTGCCTTTGCTGGCAGTATGATTCTTGATCCAATCCGTAATCTAATGAATAAATTTGTACTTCCCAAACCAGGCGAAGGGCCCAGCCTGCAGGACCAGCTCAACGGCTTCTTTGATATTGAGTTAATGGGCAAAAATGACAAAGGTGACAAACTGACAGTCAAGGTGACTGGCGATCGCGACCCAGGCTATGGCTGCACAGCAAAAATGCTTGCTCAGGCAGGGCTCTGCTTGGCCTTTGACCTAGACAAGGAAGACAAAGCCGGTGGTTTCTGGACACCCTCCACCGCCATGGGCGACCTGCTAATCGACCGCCTCAATAACCATGCAGGTATGAGTTTTACTCTGCTGGACTAAGTCGATGATTGTGGTGCTGGGTCCAGACTTAATTGCTCACCTGTGCCCAGCTGTGACCATGACCTCAGTCTAAAAAGAGCTGCCGCCAACCTCTGTGGCGGGCTCTTTTATCAACTGCCCAGCAATCAATCCAGCCAGTGCTATTTTGACAAAATTGACCAGGCACCAGGCTAGGGCGAGATAAAGGGGTATCGGCATATAGGCAAAGGACCCCAGACCGGTCAGCGCACCCACGCCAATACCAAGGACAACGCCGAACCCAAGGCCTGTTGCCAATGACTTGGGAACCACATAGTAGCCGTAGGTAACTATCAGCGTAAAACCAAAGAACAATGTCACGGCGGACATCAGTAATGCATGCATCTGGTCTTCGGGCCTCCACAGATGCAGCGTCTCTTGGTAGGCCGAGTGAAGCAATACGCCATGCACTAAAAAATCTATGACAGACCACAGAACAAATACTGCCACCGTGGCCAACAAGGTTTGCTTAAACATCCACTGTCTCCTAAGTTTATTTATTGAGTTTTAAACATAGAGGGCAAACTGAGGCTATTCAAGAATCTTCCGGGTATAAAAAAGCCCGGGCACTGACACCCGGGCTTTCCCCACAATGGCTGTTACTCCATTACACGCTCTTTGATGGCGTTTAGAATAATGCCCAGAGCTGCGGCATTCATAATGGTACTGAGATTACCCATAATATCGCTGATTGGACCGCCTATTACTGGCAGAGGTCCGGCAGCGCCGGAAACCGTTGCCAGAGTGACAACAAATACCAGCATATAGGTTCTGTTACTACTATCGGCCAGATCACCCATCACGCCCATAACCAAACCCAGAACCGCCATAATTAAAGCAGCCTCAGGAATAGCTACAAATGCGCCTACAACCGCAACGGCCAGAACTATCAGACGTATGATTTTTAAAGCATTCATGTTGAAACCCCATATTTGTGAAATTTACTTTCGTTGATTTGTTGCTCGCTCATGAATAAAGCGGTCTGACCCTAACATGTTATTTCTACGAATAAAACCACCTAACCTGTTGATTTATATCCACTTTTGAATAATTTAGGCGTATTAAATCTATTGTTTTTATCCCAGCTGATTCTTTATCCCACCGCTTTCAGCTAGAATGGCGTACGTTTTAGCAACAGCTTCAAAACATAGGCTTTGCACTTAATTCACTTCTTAATAACCTATAGTTATCTCCATGGCACAATACGTATACACGATGAACCGGGTGAGCAAAATTGTTCCCCCAAAGCGCGAAATTCTCAAAGATGTCTCTCTGTCATTTTTCCCCGGTGCAAAGATTGGTGTGCTGGGTCTGAACGGTGCCGGTAAATCCACTTTGTTGAAAATTATGGCCGCACTGGACACTGATATTCAGGGTGAGGCGCGACCTATGCCCGGCATTAAGATCGGCTATCTGGCGCAGGAACCTCAGCTGGATGCCGAAAAAGATGTGCGTGGCAATGTTGAAGACGGCATGCGCGAAGCTGTGGATGCACTGCGGGGTCTGGATCAGGTTTATTTGGACTATGCAGAGCCCGACGCAGATTTTGATGCCCTGGCTAAAAAACAGGGTGAGCTGGAGGCTATTATTGAGGCCTGGGATGCTCATAATCTGGATCATGCGCTAGACGTAGCCGCAGATGCACTGCGCCTGCCACCCTGGGATGCCAATGTGACCTCCCTGTCCGGTGGTGAAAAACGCCGTGTTGCACTCTGTCGCCTGCTGCTTTCGCGCCCGGATATGCTATTGCTCGACGAGCCTACCAACCACCTGGATGCAGAATCCGTATTCTGGCTGGAAAAATTCCTAGAAGAGTTTTCCGGTACGGTTGTGGCTGTGACTCACGATCGCTATTTTCTCGACAATGTGGCCGGCTGGATTCTCGAACTGGACCGGGGTCGCGGTATTCCCTATGAAGGCAATTACTCCACATGGCTAGAGGCCAAGGGTAAGCGTCTTGAAACCGAATCCAAGCAGGAGGTCTCCCGTCAGCGAGCCATCAAACAGGAACTGGAGTGGGTGCGTCAAAATCCCAAGGGCCGACAGGCCAAGAACAAAGCCCGTCTGGCCCGTTTTGATGAGCTGAATTCCCAAGAGTTTCAGGCGCGTAACGAAACCAATGAAATCTATATTGCTCCTGGTGAGCGCCTGGGTGACAAGGTGATCGTACTGGATAAAGTCAGCAAGGGCTTTGGCAATGAGTTGCTGATTGAAGACCTGTCGCTGTCTATTCCCAAAGCTTCCGTAGTAGGTATTATCGGTGGCAACGGGGCTGGTAAATCTACTCTGTTCCGCATGATCGCCGGCACTGAGCAGCCAGACAGCGGAACTATCAGCCTGGGTGAGTCAGTAAAGGTGGCCTATGTTGAACAGAGTCGAGATGCTCTGGATGATAGCCACAGCGTTTGGGAAGCAATCTCTGGAGGCCATGATATTCTCAAGATTGGCAACTATGAGGTGTCTTCACGCGCCTATGCCGGTCGCTTTAATTTTAAGGGCAATGATCAGCAGAAGCGGGTTGGTGAGCTGTCCGGTGGTGAGCGAGGTCGTTTGCATCTGGCCAATACGCTCAAGCAGGGAGCCAATGTTCTGCTGCTCGATGAACCCTCCAATGATCTGGATATTGAAACCCTGCGCGCTCTGGAAGAAGCGGTCCTTTCTTTCCCTGGCTGCGTATTAGTTATATCCCACGACCGCTGGTTCCTGGATCGAATTGCCACTCATATTTTGGCCTACGAGGACAATAGCGAAGTGGTGTTCTTCGAGGGTAATTACAGTGAATATCACGAGGACTTTATTGCCCGCAAAGGTGAGGATGCTCAGCCAAAACGAGTGAAGCACAAGCGACTAAAATCCTGACCAACCGCCGGGACAGAGAGCCCAATAAAAAGGAAAGACTATGAGCAGCATCTGGCACCGCGTCCCCGATATGGAGCAGATCAATGGCCCAATGAACTCGGGCACCATTGGCGAGCATCTGGATATTAATATCATTGAAGTGGGCGACGATTTCTTGCGTGGCACCATGCCCGCTGATCACCGCACCTTTCAACCCTACAAGGTAGTGCACGGCGGTGCCAATGTGGTGCTTGCAGAGACTCTGGGTAGCGTCGCCGGTGCCCATGTCATTGATATGGCTAAATTCAAATGTCTGGGGCAGGAAGTCAGTGCAACCCATTTGCGCCCAGTAACCTCTGGTCTAGTAGTGGGCACAGCGCGCCCTGTTCACCTGGGGAGGCGCTCACATGTCTGGGAGATTCGCCTAGAGAATGAAGAGGGCAAACTAACCTGCCTGGCCAAGCTTATTCTTGCAATTATTCCTATGTAGGCACAGAGGCTTCCGCCTCTGTCTCTGCCTGCCACTGAAATAGGTTTAGCTCAATAAAGAAGAAGGCCACAATCCATAAAAAGCTATCCCAGAAATCAAGAAAATCCCCCAGCAGCCACCAGTAGGCCGCGGCGGCAAGCAAAATACTGTAGAGAACCATTTTAAAATACTTGCTGACAGCCATCACCAAACCTGAAAAACGCCCACGCAGCTGGAGCCAGACATCCACTTCCAAAACAACCACCACTATAATCCAGGTGACGGAGTTAATCACATCCACCCAGGCCAGCCACTGAATCGCCCGCCAGTCTGAGGCAGAGCCAATCAGCTGCTGCCCATTTAACTTGTAGAGCCCGGCCTCTGCCAATCTGCTACAGCTCTGCGCATCTAGAGGCGGGTACTCATCCAGGGTGTGGATACTGGCAAACCCCTGACCTACAAGAGAGCAGATATCTGCAACCTCAAAGGGAGATATATTGTAAGTCAGCAGTATTTTGCTCAGGTAGCCGTAACAGGAGTAGAGAATAAAGCCATAGGAAAAGGCGCGAATAGCCAAAAAGGCGGTCTGCACCCCAGGCCTGCGCAAAACTCGGTCATCCAAGAGAGAGGTTTCCAGTTCAAAAACCAACAGCAACAGAACCCAGGCTGCAGTATCAATGGTTGCGGCAAAGCCTTGGATAATATTTTGCAGACTAATACCCTGGCTAAAAGTCTGAGCTGTGGCCAGGCTCTCCTCTTGGTAAAACAGAAAGATATTTAGAGTCAATAATGTATAGACAGTGTATTTAAAAGCTTTAAACACTAAGGGCGCAGGCAGTAGTTTGGCATATTCCATGGTGTTCCCCCGAATACTTCGGCTTACATTTGTTGTTTTAGGTTTTACAGCTGAGGAATTAAGACCTGCAGCAAATTTTCAAGCCCCTGCTGATCGAGGTGATCAAAACGATCCACGCTGGGGCTATCTATATCAAGTACGCCGATTAGCTGGCCATCTTTTATCATGGGCACAACAATCTCCGACTTGGAGGCTGCATCGCAGGCAATATGTCCAGGGAACTGATGAACATCGGCAACAATCACGGTTTTACCCATAGTCGCTGCTGTACCACAGACGCCAGAACCCATGTTAATTCTGGTACATGCCGGCTTGCCCTGAAATGGGCCCAGAATCAGTCTATTGCGCTTAAGTAGATAGAAACCCACCCAATTGATGCCAGACAACTCCTGCCACAGCAGTGCCGAGCAGTTGGCCAGATTGGCTATACGGTCGCTCTCGCCATCAATTAACCCCGCCAGCTGCTTGCTTATCAGCCCGTAATCGGTCTCTGCACTTTTGCTTGGAGTTCCAGGTTTAGAATCAGCAAATGCCTTTAGTCTTGAACTAACGGATCTGTCACTGGGCTGCTGCATCGGCGAGAGACCTCATTGAGCGTACCCAGTAGTTAATGCCTAGAGTCTCAGCCACTGCATTGGCCTGGCTGCGGCTGGAGTAATGACCCATTAGAATCACGGAAAAGGTTGTGCCTCTGGAAAGGATTTCTCTGATCTTTATATCACCCTCTACTCCGAGGCCAGCGACAACAGTTTGGGCCTGTTCCGGGCTGTCGAAAGCGCCTAGCTGAATAGTATATCCAGAAGTTGGATCAGTGGAGTCCTGCACTTCCAGCGCAGAGCTCTGAGGCTCTGGATCAACCGCATCCGCAGTTGGGCCTGGGGTGGCAGCTACTGGGGTGGTCTCAGATGCAACGGGGCTGGCAGGCTCAGACGCTGACTCAACTACCGCCTCAACAGCAGTGGCCGTGGTGACTAGCAAACCCTCTTTGAGGGTCTTTTTGTCACAGCGCCAGTGCTCATCAGAGCTGATATCACCTTCGCAATACCAGCCTATATATTCGCCATTGGGAGCGACTTTACTTGGGGTTGGCCCAGAGGTACAGCCACTGAGCCCAGTTATCAACAAAGTTACAGCTAAGAGTCTATGCAAGGTCGTACACCGGAATATCTATGTTTTTGTGAATTATATCGCAGCGGCCATTAAATCCCCATTTTAGCCAACATGTCCAGCACTTGACGCACCATATAGGCGATTTCCGGATGATCCACCTCATAGGCAGAACTCTTTTGCTCCCACAGCTCTCTTAAACTCCTGTGAGCGGAATTATTTGCAGGCTTTTTTGCTTCGCTAATGGCAATAATCTCCTTCATTAAGCTGGTCCACAGATCCCTCTCGGAAGGGCTCACGCCAGTCGCATTCTCAAGCCTGGCTCTCAGTATCCGCAGCCTGGTCTTTAAATCGTCGCTATCAACCATAATTGCCTCCAATATACCTCTGATATACATCTAGTATAGACAGAGCTAGACAGCAGAGAGCCCAATAATAGGGCACCCCCAAGCACCCATCTGGTGCTCGCCGCTAAAAATGGTTCATATCAGTGCATGCTTTGCCTGGTCTGGCATAGATTTTGCTATTTTTACTCCTAAGGTCTGGATTTCAGGCCTTAAGACAATTTTTCGATCTATAGTGGTGCATATTTTGCTGCTGGATCATTATTTGTGCACACTTTTAGTGCGTTTCTTAGGGGAAACATCATGCTAGCCAACAATAAATACCTCAGCCGAGGCATTCTTGCGATTATTTTAAGCGCCCTGTCTACTCAGGTTTTTGCCGATGATTTAAACGGCGCCAATACAGCCTGGATTCTGACATCTACAGCTCTGGTGCTATTTATGACCATACCTGGTTTATCGCTGTTCTATGGCGGCCTGGTTCGCTCTAAGAATGCCCTGTCCGTATTGATGCAGTGTTTTGCCATTACCTGTATGGCTTCTCTGATCTGGTTTGCCTTTGGCTATAGTCTGGCCTTTGGCGACGGCGGCTCCATGAATGCCTGGATTGGTAACCTAGATAATTTACTGATGGGCAATATCAAAGAAGAGTCTATGGCTGGCGATATTCCCGAGTCTGTATTCGCTATGTTTCAGATGACCTTCGCAGTGATTACCCCTGCGTTGATTGTAGGTGCCTTCGCCGAGCGCATGCGTTTTAGTGCCATGCTTCTGTTCAGCGCCCTCTGGCTGGTTGTGGTTTACGCGCCTATTACTCACTGGGTTTGGGGTGGTGGCTGGCTCGGTGAGATGGGCCTGCTGGACTTTGCCGGTGGTACAGTTGTGCATATCACTGCAGGTGTTGGCGCTCTGGTTGCCGCACTGGTGCTGGGCAACCGCAGAGGCTTCCCCACCCAGGCAATGCCTCCTCACAATCTGACTATGACGGTGACCGGCGCCGGTATGCTCTGGGTTGGCTGGTTTGGCTTTAATGCCGGCTCTGCTTTGGCGGCCAATGGTGATGCAGGTATGGCCATGCTGGTTACCCATATCTCAGCGGCTTCGGGATCACTGGCCTGGATGATGATGGAGTGGATCAAATATGGTAAGCCTTCGGTACTGGGTATTGTTACCGGCATGGTTGCTGGTCTGGGTACCATTACACCTGCCTCTGGCTTTGTTGGCCCAGGTGGCGCGCTAATTATTGGCTTTAGCGCCGGCATTATCTGCTACTACGCCACTCAGGCAATCAAGCAGCGCTTTAAAATTGATGATTCTCTGGATGTATTCCCGGTACACGGTGTTGGCGGTATCCTGGGTACATTCTATGCAGGTATTTTTGCCTCTGATGCGCTGGGCGTATTCAGCGGACAGGGTTATAACGAAGGAATGAACATGGCCTCTCAGACCTATGTGCAACTTGTGGGTATTGCCTCGACGTTCGTCTACACAGGTATAGCAACATTTATACTGTTGAAACTGGTTGATAAGCTGTTAGTATTACGTGTCAGCGAAGAAGGTGAAACAAATGGTCTCGATCTCACAGAGCATAACGAGAGGGGGTATGACCTATAATAAGAAAATCAGGGGAACAATATATAACAGTCCGAACACTATCGTTTTATTCAGATTTGACGAAGTGAAAAAAAGGGACATTCGAAGCCGCTAACATTGTTAGCGGCTTTTTTATTGGCCGCAGGCGCTTTATATGTATGGCCGCGGGCGCTTTCCTTATCTTGCCGCGGGCGCTTTCCTTATCTTGCCGCGGGCGCTGTCCATATAGTCACACATTATTTCAGCGCCCTCTAGAATACGCGCTGAATGGCGCTGCATTAGATCTGAAGGCACCAGATAAATCTGTTTGTTGATTACCGCTGATATGCCCTGCCACTGCTGCCAACTGCTGTACCAGCGGGGCTGCTCTTGTTGACTGCCTCCGGCAATAATCATCTGCGGGTCTGCAGCTACAACCGACTCAATATTGACATAGGGCACCAGAGGCGCGGCGTCGGCAAAAATATTTTCGCCTCCGCAGAGAGATATCACATCGCTGACCATATGTTTGCCATTTAGAGTGATCAGAGGCTCGTCCCATATCTGGTAGAACGTTCTCACCGGCGGCTTATTACTTTGCGCAGCGCGCAGTGCCTCTAATCTCTGACTAAATTCATTAGCTCGCTGCTCTGCGCTATCCTGATTTCCGGTAAGCTGACCAAAACGCCGCAGCAGGTTGGGAATAGCCTCCATCTTGCGCGTTTCCACCACAAATACCGGAATACCCAGTTTGCGCAGCGGATTTATAATCTTATCGCCGTTGCCAGACTGCCAGGCAATCACCAGATCTGGCTTCAGGGACAGTATCAATTCATAGTTTGCCGCTGCATGGTTATTGACCCGTAAAATACTTTTTGCGGCTTGTGGATAATTACTGTATTCGTCGGCGCCCACAATTTGCTCGCCTGCCCCAATATAAAACAGTACCTCAGTAATATTGGGCGCCAGACTGACAATGCGCTGAGTAGGTTGCTCAAGCCGAACCTCCTGTCCATTGTCATCCATCACAACAATAGCCCCTGCCGCTGACCAGGAAAAACATAGCATTGACAGAAGCAAGCTGCGCATTAAGTGATCACCAGTGGTCTTTTGGTCTCTGGATGCTGGGCAATAATTGACTTCACCCCGAATACTTTGTCGATTAGAGCCTCCGTTAGAACAGCTTCCGGGCAACCCTGAGCGGCGATCACACCGGCATCAATAACCACAAGATTATCGGCACAGCGAGCTGCCAGATTTAGGTCATGGACAACCATTACCACTCCCACAGATTTATCAGCCAGTTGACGCACAATATCCAGAGTGAGTTTCTGATGGGACAGGTCAAAGGCCGAGGTGGGCTCGTCGAGCACTAAAAACTGGTCCCCCAGATGACTGGCCTGCCAGATTTGCGCCAGCACTCGCGCCAACTGGACCCGCTGTCTTTCCCCACCGGACATCTGGGTATACAGGCGCTTTTGCAAATAACTTGCATCTACCAGATCCAGAGCCTCAGTAATAATCTCCCTATCTTTGCTCAGTCCGGTGTTGTGAGGAATTCGCCCCAGGCCGACCACCTCATCTGCAGTAAAGGGGAAGTTCAACATTGTGTGTTGCGGCAGAACTGCCAGCAGTTGCGCTTTATCCAACAGTGGCCAGTGCTGCAACAGCCGATTGTTGAGATACACCTGGCCTTTGGTGGCTGCCATCTCCCCCGTCAGCACCTTGAGCAAACTGGATTTGCCCGCACCATTGGGACCCACTATGGCTGTCACCTTGCCAGTCTCAACCTCAAGACTAATATTGCGCAGCAGGTCAAAGCCCGCCAGATGCAGTGAAATATTGTCGGCCACCAGGCTCACAGGTCACACATCCCTGCGCTGTTGCAGCAACAGCGCGACAAAAAAAGGCGCTCCCAGCAGCGCGGTTAAAATGCCTGTGGGCAGCTCGGCTGGAATCACAACAATGCGCGCTAGGCTATCGGCAATCAGCAGTAATGTGGCGCCCGCAAGGGCTGAGGCCGGCACTAACCAGCGATGATCTGGACCAATGGCCAGGCGCACAATATGGGGCATAATCAAACCAACAAAACCCACCAGCCCTGCCAGGGCCACAGAGACACCCACCCCCAGAGCCGTGAGTACAATCAGGCGACGTTTTACTCGCTGCACATCAATACCCAGGTGACGAGCTTCAGACTCTCCCAGCAATAATGCGTTGAGCGCCTTGCTCTCGCGGGGGAACAGGCCCATCAACAACAGGGCAACCGCGCCCATAACAATGACCTTTGTCCAGCTGGCACCGCTGAGATTGCCCATTTGCCAGAGACTAATCTGACGCAACATATCATTATCAGAAAAATAACTGAGTAAACTATTTAGTGCGCCCGCCAGTGCGCCTATGGCTATGCCCGCTAATAGCATGGTGGTCACTGAGGTACCAATACCGGAGGTTGCCAAACGGTAAACCAGCAATGTGGCCGCAAAGCCGCCCACAAAGGCGCCCACTGCCACCAGAGATAGGCCCAGTAATGCTCCCGACTTAATAAAGCCGCCAGCGGTAACAATCATCAGACTGGCACCCACAGAGGCTCCGCTGGACACTCCGATTAGAGAGGGATCGGCCAGGGGATTGCGAAACAGCCCCTGCATAACTGCACCTGTACTGGCCAGCACAGCGCCTACAGCAATAGCCAACAGAATACGGGGCAGGCGAATATCGATAAGAATGGTATGGGTTTGAGAGTTAATCGAGCCGCCAGTCAGCTCAGCTAATCCATCTAACAGGGATATATCCACGGTGCCCACAGTGATAGACACCAGTGCGGCCACTGGCAACAGTATTGCCAGCGCCCAGATTAAGCTTGGTGCGGAGAAGTGGCGCAATTAATAGTCCACGCCCTTACGAGCCATTACACCAGAGTTATAGGCATGTTTTACTTCTTTGATTTCAGAGACTGTATCTGCCATATCGGCCAGTACTGAGCCGCCACCGCGGCCTGTCACCACCACAGATTGATTCTGGGGGCGATTTTTAAGCGCTTTGAAAATCATCTCCTGATCCAGGTATTTAAAGCTCAGCATGTAGGTTAGCTCGTCGAGCACCACCAGGTGATAGCTTTTATCGCTAAGCATTTTTTCAGCCACTGCCCAGCTCTTTTCCGCTGCAGCTATATCTGCAGAGCGATCCTGAGTGTCCCAGGTAAAGCCCGTGCCCATCTGCTGAAACGTCACCTGGGGACAGTGATCGCGCACATACAGCTCTTCGCCGGACAACTGGGCGCCCTTAATAAACTGCACCACACCGACTTTGTAGCCATAACCCAGGGCGCGCATCACCATGCCAAAGGCAGAGCTAGACTTCCCCTTGCCATTGCCGGTGAGCAGGATAAATACCCCGCGCTCAGTATCCGCAGCAGCAATTGAAGAATCTACATTCTCTTTTAGCTTTTGCATTTTGGTTTTATGGCTGCTGTCTTTTTTTGCCTGTTCGTCTGTCATTGGGCTGTAACCTTATTCAATGATTTTGGTCGCCTCGGGTAAACCCGCTGGCAACAAATGGATACTGGGATGCAATGCATTAGCCATAATTTCTAGCGCATCCACCAGCCTAGGGCCGGGGCGACTAAAGTAGGCATTGCCATCCACCAGAAAAATTTTGGTGTGAGACACAGCCTGCAGCGCAGCAAAGCCGTCGCAGGCAAGAAATTGCTCCACATCCTGCATAGAACGCTCCATGTTGAAGCCGCACAGAGCAATAAAAATCACCTCCGGATTGGCGTTGATTAACTGCTCCCAGTCGCGGCGCTGCGAGGGTTCTTGCTTGGCACCAAAACAGGGCTCACCGCCAGCCAGATCAATAATTTCCGGGCTCCAGTGACCGCCATCAAACAGTGGGTCCAGCCAGTCCAGCAGCGCAACTCTGGGTTTATCTGCAATCTTTTCTGAGCGAGCTGCCACAGTATCAATGCGCCCCTGCAATTCTGCTCTGTAGCGCTTGCCCTGTTCTATACAGCCGGCAGCTTCGGCGAGCAGATCTACTGTATCCAACACATCATTTAGGCAGATGGGCTCAAGATTCACCACCCTGGGTTCACCAGGCAAACTGCCGATAGCTCGGGCCACATCGTTGCCAGACACTGCACAGACATCGCACAGGGCCTGAGTCACGATTAGATCGGGCTCAAGCTCGATCAGCGGCTCCATCACCAAATCATAGAGCGCCTCGTCGTTCTTGAGCTGATCCGTTACCAGGCGGTCTATTTCACCGCTATCCAACCCCTCGGGAATCCGCGAGCTGGTGAGCACCGGCAAACCAACCACAGAGGCGGGATAATCGCATTCATGGGATACACCCACCAACTGATCGCGCAGGCCTAAGCCGCAGACTAGTTCTGTAGCACTGGGCAACAACGAAACTATTTTCACAGGGTTTCCTCCTACGGCAAATCAGCATAGACAAAACCGTCTCTACTGACTACCCAGCCCGCCACCACTGCAACGGGCTGTAATCATCTGCCAATGTTAACCGACAGCCTTTAAAGGCTAAAGCGCAACCCTAGGCTGGCGCCGAAGCCCAGTGTCTGGTAGCCAAACACTTCTTCATAGTCATCATCCAGAAGGTTATCCAGACGCAGGTAGATATCTAGCTGATCTGATGCGCTGTAATTGGCATTGATATTGATCAGCCTGTAATCGTCCATGGTCACTGTTTGAGACGGTGCTGGCCATGGTGGGAAGTACACATCAGTCTGACTACCGTTGTACTGGGCATTGGTATTAATTTGCAGATTATCCATTGCCTGCCAGGCCAGATTCAGACTGCCAGTATGGCGAGCCCGACGTATCTCATCTCTATAGCCACCTGCACCATCGGCCTCAACTGAATCTGTGTAAGTATAGGCTGCATTGATAACCAGCCTATCGCTCATAGCCACAGAGGCCGTTAGCTCAACACCCTGGCGCTGACTTGTGCCCTCTTTGTTGCCAGAGGTATAGGCAAAGGTTGCCGGGTCATAGACAAAACCATCAATCTCATTTTCCAATTCGGCATCGAACAATGTGGCTGACAGGTCTAACTCTCCCATCTGCTTGTCTATACCTAGCTCCCAGCTGGAAGACTCCTCAGGCTCAAGGTTAGGATTGCCGATAAAGTTAGTGTAAAAGCCAAACCGCTCAGTAAATGTGGGGTTTTTAACTGCTGTGCCATAGGCAGAGCGTAGGCGGAGGCTATTATTGAGCTGGTATATGGCTTCAACTCTGAAGGTGCTGGCGCTGTCGAACTCTGAATTATCATCATAGCGACCACTGGCCGCAACCGTTAGATCATCGGAAATTTCGGTGCGCAGCTCTAGGGCATAGCTGTCTGTATCCCGTTCGCGATCCTGGTTGGGATCAAGACCCCAACTCAATGGACCACGCTGCTGGAAATCCTCTTCTTCGCGCTCGGCGAGCACAGAGAGTCGCTGCGCGCCATTGTTCCAAAACAGGGAACCAATATACTGAACTTGATCTTTGGTTGAGGCAGTTACATTGCCCAGAGTACCGTTGGCAAAGGCTTCGTTATCATTATTGGACTGAGCAACCATCAACTTATGCTGCCAGCGTCCATCCGCAGAACTGTAATCACCCTGCACACGCATGGTGCTATTGCGGAATTCCGAAACACTGTCCTGGTCTTCGACAAAACCATCGAAATCATTATCCGCATCAAATTCATTCATGCCGTCTGAGTGACGGGCAGCCACTGAAATTCGCAGTTCATCGCTGACCTGGAGTCCAGCCTTAAAGTTAAGGCTGCTGTTTTCATAGCCATCCTTCTCGTCACCGGTACGAGAGATATTTTCTCCGTCGGTCTGCATATTGCTGTAGCCCAGACGAGCATCAACCCTGCCCTGCTTGGCGCCAACATTAAAGCCACTGCGCTGTGTCGAGAAGCTACCAGCCTCTGTAAATGCCGCGGCACTAAAAGGCTCGCTGGCACTGCGGGTAATAATATTGACCACTCCAGCCATGGCGTCACTGCCGCGCATAGAACTCTGCGGGCCGCGAATTACTTCGATACGTTCAATATCATCAGCGGCCATCACTCCCCAGTTAAGTTCGTCGCTCTGGGACGGGTCATTGGCTTCAACGCCATCGATTAGCACTAACAGATGATTAGCCTCGGCACCGCGAGCACGGATCTGAGTCTGAGAACCCTGCACACCACTGCGGCTCACAGCCAGCCCAGGCACGTCGCGCAAAAGATCACTGACACTCAGGGCTGCACGGTTTTTTAGCTGTTCTCTATCAATTACCGTAATAGCATTGGCTGATTTATTGGCCGCAATAGGCACCAGAGAAGCGCTGACCAGAACTTCCTGAATATCTGCTTCAGCCGCGATAACTGCTGGAATAAAAAAGGATGATGCTGACAGCGTTATTGCCATCGCAAGAATAGATGATTTTTTCATGATTTCCTCTAACGCTCACACCCGAGCGAATAATAAATATAAACAGGGGCGTACAGGCAGAGGGACAGAGACTGTCAATCAGCACAAGACCGCACCCCGCGGTTTGTCTGCATAGCGATAGGCCGGTCTCCGGACTCATAAGTGAGATGCTAGCGTCGAACTAGTCTCTCTATTTGATTACCTTCCCATGCCTTGGTGCACAGTGGTCATACAATCAAATATTCTTATTTACCGTTGCGGGGGCAGTATCGGCATTGCCATAAGACCAATCTATGGTCAGGCGCACCGATTTCCCGTTTCACTCCTGTTTAGCCCAAACTTATGTTCGCTAAGCAGGAGAACCTATTGCCGAAGCAAGAGTGGGCAATCTACTCTTGCGCTGATTTATTGTCAATCAGCTGAATTAATAAATTGCTGGTCAAATAGTTTTAGTCGCTTACAGAGCCTCCAGAGCCTCAGTAACACGGCGCACTGGAATAACTTTCATACCTTTAATAGGCTGCTTGGGAGCATTGCCTGCAGGCACAATGGCGCGCGTAAAGCCATGCTTGGCTGCCTCGCGCAAACGCTCCTGACCATTGGCCACAGGGCGAATCTCACCGGCCAACCCCACTTCGCCAAATACCACCAGGTCCTGGGGCAGTGAATTGTCACGGAAGCTGGAAATCACTGACAGGATCAAAGCTAGATCTGCGCTGGTCTCTAATACCTTGACCCCGCCCACCACATTGACAAAGACATCCTGATCGCCCACAGATATACCACCGTGACGATGTAACACCGCCAGCAACATCGACAGTCGATTGTGGTCCAGACCCACAGTCACTCGCCGCGGGTTGCCCAGATGGCTATCGTCTACCAACGCCTGCAGTTCCACTAAAAGGGGCCTGGTGCCTTCCCAGACCACCATCACCACAGAGCCAGAGGACACCTCCTCTCCACGCTGCAGGAATATCGCTGAGGGATTGGCCACTTCTTTTAGACCCTTGTCGGTCATGGCAAAAACACCCAGTTCATTGACCGCGCCAAAACGGTTTTTATTACTGCGCAATGTGCGAAAGTGGGAGTCGCTGGAACCCTCCAGCATCAGCGAACAGTCAATCATATGCTCTAATACTTTAGGGCCAGCCAAAGAGCCGTCTTTGGTGACATGGCCCACTAGAATTAATACAGTTCCGGTCTGCTTGGCAAAGCGCACCAGCATAGAGGCGCTCTCGCGCACCTGGGACACACTGCCGGGGGCCGAGGACACCTCTTCTATATGCATCACCTGTATAGAGTCCACCACCAGAATTTTGGGGCGCTTCTGTTCAGCTATAGCACAGACAGTTTCCACCGAGGTCTCGGCCATAATTTCCAGCTTATCCGCTGGTAAATCTAGGCGCCGGGCACGCATGGCCACCTGCTGGGGAGATTCCTCACCAGTCACATAGAGCGCGGTATTATTTTCTGCCAGCTTGCATAGAGTCTGCAGCAACAATGTACTCTTGCCGGCGCCAGGCTCACCGCCCACCAAAATAGCCGAACCTGGAACCAGGCCTCCGCCCAGCACCAGATCTAGCTCGCCGGTGCCTGTGCTGATGCGGGGAATTTCATCCAGCGCAATTTCCGCCAAGGTTTTTACCGCACCATCTACAGCGCCAGCGAACCCCGGACGCAAAATCTTGCCGCTGCGGGCCGCAGGCCCTAGACGCACTTCAGACAGGGTATTCCAGGCGCTACACTCACCACACTGGCCCTGCCATTTGCGATAGTCGGCGCCACAGTCATTACACACATAGGCTGATTTGGATTTTGTCGCCAAGGTACTCTCCCATTATTAAGCTTATTTAAGCCTATTACTGTTATTATGTACAGTAATAAAAGTCCTGCTTGAACGATAAGATATGGGACACAAAAACTAACATCAATAGCTGACTCCCTATGTCATTATCTATACGTCAGGCCAATATCCAAGACTGCCCATTAATTCTTAAATTTATTAGGGAGCTGGCCGACTATGAAAAACTGCTTCATGAAGTGGTGGCCGATGTGGCTGCACTGGAGTCGTCTCTATTTGGCGACAAACCTCATGCCGAGGTGGTGATTGCCGAGCATCAGGGGCAACCCCTGGGCTTTGCACTATTCTTTCACAACTATTCCACTTTTCTGGGTCGGCCTGGCCTGTATCTGGAAGATCTCTATATTCAGCCAGAGATGCGCGGCAGAGGCTTTGGCAAAACATTGCTGGCCTATCTGGCTAATCTGGCACTGGAGCGCAACTGCGGCAGGCTGGAGTGGTGGGTGCTAGACTGGAATCAGCCAGCTATAGATTTCTACCGGTCTCTGGGCGCCGAGCCAATGGATGACTGGACCGTCAATCGTGTAACCGGCGATGCCCTAAACACACTTGCCAGCCACTTTTCAGCGGAAGACCAATTATGATTACCAATGATCTAAAGGGTAAACGAATTTTAGTCACTCAGGCCAATACCTTTATGGGCCCAAAGCTCTGCGAAGTTTTTGCCGAGATGGGCGCCGAGGTAATCACCGACAATCAGCTTCTGACCGATCCTGCACTGCCCGGCGAGATCATTGCAGCCGCCGGCACCATAGATGTGCTGGTAATTAATTTGGCGGTGCCCGCCCCCTTCACCAAGCTGGACAGGGTTGAGTCACAGGAGTGGCAATCAGTTTTTGCTGCTCTGGTTGACCCCTTGCCACGACTGGTCACCGCAGTGCTGCCCCAGATGATGGCACGTCAGTCTGGCAAGATTTTGCTGATGGGCAGCGCCTCGGCCCTGCGCGGTATGAAGCGCGCCTCCACCTACAGTGCTGCCCGCGGCGCACAGCTAGCTTATGTGCAGGCCGCGGGAGTTGAGATGGCCCCTCAGGGCATTCAGATCAATGCCATTGCTCAAAACTTTGTCGACAACCCCACTTACTTCTCCGCTGAGACCAAGGCCAACCCAGCTTTTCAGGAACGGCTGGCGAGAGAAGTCCCACTGGGGCGACTGGTGTCCATGGACGAAGATGCCCAGTTTGCCGCTTATCTCTGTTCCGATGCCGCCGACTGCTTTGTGGGTCAGGTGTTTCCGGTAAGCGGCGGCTGGGCCAGCTAAAAAATGTTCCCTGCCTCAGGATTCTCTCGTTCATAAGCTGGCTTTCTGATAGAGTATTCCGATGTCGCTAATTCCCGAAAAACCTATTGTAATCTCACCCAGTCTGGCGGCCACGCTGGGTCTTGAGGAAGCGGTGCTATTGCAGCTGCTGCAGGAATGTATTGCCCATGGCGATACACTGAGCAGCAGCGGGTTTAACTGGGTCACTATCTCAGGGCAAAAGCTGCTGAGTCTGACACCATTTTGGCGTGAAGAAGATATTCGGCGCCTGTCGGCGAGCCTTCATGAGAAAGGCTTGTTACTGATAGGCGGCGGCGCTTTTTCTGCGCACCAGGACTTTCGTTTTGCTTTTAATGAAGTATCAGCAACTCAGGCCTCAACCCAACAGGCTAGCCCGCGACAGACAGGGGGCCCCAGAGCCCAACCCAACCCAGCCAGCAATATCCCCCACGGAGCGCAAACCATTGGCGGCAGCTGGCAGCCGAGCGATGATGCTCTCAGACAGCTGGCTCAGCTGGGTGTAACCCGCGAGTTTGCCCAACAACAGATTCCCCAGTTTGTGGCTTACTGGCGAGAGCGCAATGTGCCTCGTCATAGTTGGGAGTCAAAATATATCAAAGAGGTATGGCGTCAGTGGCAGCAGGCGGCAAGCAAACATCACCAGCGCAGCCGTGAAATCTCTGTCACCAGTGAATGGCGACCCTCGGCAGATGCCCTGGATATTCTGATTAAACAGGGTGGCATCAATCCCAACTTTATTGAGGATGCGGTGCCGGAGTTTATTCTCTACTGGCGCGATCGCGGTGATGTCTCCAGCACCTGGGATTCAAAATTTATTCATCATGTGCGCCGTCAATGGCAGTTTTACACTGGTATGATGGATCAGGACAGCATGCCCAGAGCTATTCCCGATCAGTGGCAGCCGAAAGAAACCGTTTATGATGTTCTGCAGATGGCCAATATTGATCGTCAATTTGCGCAGCAGATTATTCCCGAGTTTGTTCTCTACTGGCAGGAAAATGGCACGCCCCATGGTTCCTGGAGTACCAAATTTTTGCAATATGTAAAGCGTCAGTGGGCGCGACACAACCAATCTCAGTCAGCGAGTGTTAGTCATGGCAACCAAGGATCTAATTCAGAAGGTCGCATCCGGGATCGCAGCATCATCGACGCGCTCTCAGACCGCAGCTGGGCAAGCTAAAGCCCCACCAGCTAGCCCTGAACTGATTGATGCTATCAATCAGATTTTTGCCCTGTTTCAGGTTAATTATCACAATCAGTACTATGCAGCCTTTGGCGACAATACCAAGTCAGAAAACCTGGCCAAAAAACTCTGGCTGTCCAAACTCAGCGACTTTGGCCCAGAGGTGATTCTTGCCGCGGCAGAGAGAATTATTGCCGACAGCGAGTACCTGCCTACATTGCATAAAATGCTCAATGCCTGTCGCTCTGCCGGCATGCCCTCAAATCTGCCCAGTGTCCGCAGAGCCTATGAAGAAGCCTGCAATAAGCCCAGCCCAAAAGCTGAACAGAAATGGTCTCACCCAGCGGTCTATCTGGCGGCCAGAGACTGTGGCTGGCATTTGCTGGCCAATGAAGTGGAGTCCAAAGCTCTGCCCGCTTTTACTCAGGTCTACAACCAGTACTGTGATCTGGTTGTGGCTGGTGAAGAATTTATTATCGAGCCTCCCCAGGCTCTGCCGGAAACATCTCAGGTAATGGCCAGTAAAAAACACAATCGCCAACAGCTTGATCAACTTAAGCGGTTATTAAACTAGGCCCAGCCTATGGCAGGACAGCTACTTACTCACAACTCCACCGCGCGGCGTATGGCCAAAACCATTCTCAATGGTTTTCGCAGCTATTTTGCCGACTATCTAAACTCTACCCTCAGTGCCAAGGCTCGATTTGAAAAAGCAGACTGGCATGGGGTGCAGCAGGCCAATGTGGATCGCCTGGAGCTCTACAAAACCAAAGTAGCTCAGACTGTTCAGTATCTGGAAATGGTGACCAATAAAGATATTGCCAATCTTCATCTGTGGAGCGAAGCCAAACTGGCCTACACTCAGCTAGTATTTAATTTCCCCAACTTTGAAATTGCCGAGACTTTCTTTAACTCGGTATTTAGTGATATCCATGATCATGACAAGATTAGCGACGATATTATCTATGTACTCTCATCACAACTGATTGAGGCGCCAGAAGCCGAGTACAGTATCTTTGTGCGCTATGAGGGCGAGGGTCTTCGAGATACCTTTAGACGTATCCTTAAAGAATCTGAGTTTAGCCTGCCGGGTGAAGATATAGAGCTGGATCTTGACTGTATTACCGAGGTCTTTAATCAGGAAGTAGCACCACAACTTCTGGGTACGCCAGAGCAGCTAAAGTTTGATATTTTGGAATCTACCTTTTACCGCAGCAAGGCAGCCTATATGGTGGGTCGGGTGGTCGATGGCGATCAGACTTTTCCCATGGCACTGGTTTTTCTCAACACCGAGAAAGGACAGCTCTATGTGGATACAGCGCTGTTTAATGACGATGATCTCAGTGTTGTATTCAGTTTTACCCGCAACCACTTTATGGTGGATGCGCCTCTGCCCTACCAGTATGCGCACTTTCTAAAAACATTAATGCCCCGCAAGCTGGACTATGAGGTCTATAACAGCCTGGGTTTTCCCAAGCATGCAAAAACTGAATTCTACCGACAGCTGGTAGGTCATCTGGAAAACTCTAGCGACAAGTTTATTGTGGCGCCAGGTATCAAAGGCATGGTGATGACTGTGTTTACCCTGCCCTCCTACAATATTGTATTTAAGATTATTAAAGACAGGTTCGCACCCCCCAAGGAAGTCACTCATCAAACGGTGCGGGAAAAATACCGCCTGGTATCTCGCCATGACCGCATTGGCCGCATGGCTGATACCCAGGAATTTGACAACCTGGTTTTTCCTCTGGATCGCTTCTCTGACGAGCTGATCGAAGAACTGCATAAAGTGGCCAGCTCCTCAATCGAAATACGCGGCGATAAACTGGTTATCAAGCACCTCTATACCGAGCGTTACATGACCCCGCTCAATATTTATCTGGAGACAGCCGACGATGATCAGATTCGCAACGCCATGGAGGAATACGGCAACTGCATCAAGCAGCTGGCGGCAGCTAATATCTTCCCCGGTGATATGCCATTAAAGAATTTCGGTGTCACCCGCCATGGCCGTGTGGTTTTCTATGATTACGATGAGATTGCTACATTGACTGACTGTAATTTCCGCGAGATTCCGCAGCCCCGCACTGAACAGGAAGAGATGCAATCTGGCACCTGGTATACAGTGGGGCCGGATGATATTTTTCCTGAGGAGTTTCGTTTATTTTTCTCGGGCAATATTAAAGCGAGAAAAATGTTTGAAGAAATTCACGGCGAACTTTATCAGGTTAGTTTTTGGACCGGGCTGCAAGAGCAGATTCGCAATGGCTATGTGGTCGATGTCTTTCCCTACCGTCGAGCCAAGCGCTTTGATCGCGGCAAAGACTCTATACTGGAAGTGTTTTCCGACTAGCCCTTACCTATAGGGCACAAACTCTCTGCGCTGACCGGCACTGATTTCAATACCGTCGATACCCACGGCAATCAGAGTCCAATGATTATCCAGCTTATCACCCTGGCGAAAACTTCCACCGTTGGCAAACAGTCGATTGGAAGCCGAGCCCTCTGCCATATACATATGCCCCGAAATTTGCAGCTCTGGCAGTGCCAGAGATTTTGGCTCCGGCTGACTTACATTAACAGGTGCTGGTGCTAGAGACTGCCTAATAGGTTGGGGCGCAGGGGCCTGCTTGGTGATCTCTGCGGCTGGCGGTTGCGGCTGTATCTGAGGCCTGGTTAATAACTCGGAATAAATCACTAGGCCAATCACCGCAACAATAATACAGAGCAGCAGAATTATATATTTCAGTACATCAGATTTAGGTTCTTGCTGATAGGGATCCCAGTTAGAGCTAGCAAAATCATCCAGCTCTTTAGGGTCTTCGCGCAAGCGATCTCGCTCGGCTTTTTTTAGAGCATCGAGAATATAGGACATCAGTTGCTACCCTCGGTCAGCAGCGGAATATCGGCTCTGGTTAATTGATTGAGTCGCAGCAGGGTCTCCCTTCCAACCACTCCGTCAGCGGTAATATTCTGTTCGCGCTGAAATTTCAGTACCTGGTTGGCAATAGCCTGGGTGTAGCGGCCGCCGCTAATAATTGCTTCTGCGCTTTGATCTACCTGCTGCAGCTGGGATTGCAGCCAGCTTACAGCCTGCGCATCTGTGTCCCCCAGCGCTAGGCGCTCAACCTCGATAGGGGGTCGCCAGAGATAGATAAAACTGCGCGACCAGATATCGCGAAATGCCTGGGCATCCAATAGTTGGCTGTCAGAGCCGCTGGTAACCGTAAATCCTGAGGAGTCGATCTGAGTTAGCAGGTAGCTCTTTAGATAGCCGGCTTGGGTCTGCAGTCGCACAATACCGGGACGATTAATTATCTCTAGATCAATCACCTCGGCGTCAGAGATTTGATGGGATTGCAGACCCTGAAATTCGGCCAGCGCAATAAAGTCTTCCTGGGAGTAGACCTCTGTGCCCGTCACTGACCAGAGACCCAGTAATTCGGCAAATGGGTTTAGGTTTGGGGTTTGGGCTGTTGGAACTGGTGCGGTGGGTAGTGATATTGGCTCTTGATAAGCTGAGGGCTCTTGATTCTCGATACCAGATCCGGCGGCGATAAGCCAGACGACTATTGCAAGCAGTGCAGCTGCCAGCCCATGGGGCCAGTACTTTACCAGAGGCTGGGATGACTTTTGTTCGCCAAGTATTTCTACGGAAGCCTGTTTAATCAATTTTGGGGTGATGATTCTGGCTTCGGTGGAATAGGCGGCCAGCAGAGAATGTTGGCAGACCAGATTAATTAATCTGGGTACTCCTTTGGTTAGTCTGTAAAGCATCGACATACAGGCACTGTCGAAGATCGGTTGTTTTGCACCGGCACGGTGCAGGCGATGATTGACATAGTTGGCCAGGTCATCTTTGTCCAAGGGCAATAAATGAAATCTAGAGACCACCCGCTGATTAAGCTGACGCAACTCTTTCTGGGCCAATATTTCCAGCAACTCCGGCTGCCCCACCAGTAAAATATGCAGCAGCTTATGGGTATGGGTCTCCAGGTTACTCAACAACCGCAGTGTCTCCAAAACCTCGGAGGTAAGGTTTTGCGCCTCTTCAATTACAATCAATGTTTTCTTGCCCTGGGCATGGGCCTGGAGTAAATCCTGGTTGAGCGCGTCGGTGCAGAGTTTTGTAAATGACAGGCTACTGTTGCCAGGCAACTCTATAGATAGCTCAGTACAGATACTTGCCAGTGCGTCACTGACTTCAAGCTTACTATTGAGAACATAGGCCACCCGCACATGGGCTGGCAGGCGTTTAAGCATGGTGCGGGTCAATGTGGTTTTGCCTGTGCCCACTTCTCCCGTCAGCAGAATAAAACCACCTTCCCTATCCAGGCCATACTTTAGATGGGCAACGGCCTGGCGGTGGTGATTACTGGGGTAGAGAAAGCCAGGATCGGGCACAATCGAGAAAGGTTCTCGAACCAGGCCAAAATGCTTGAGATAAATACTCATAGCGCAAAATTACTCGGTTGACTTGTCTGCCTCTTGGTTGTCCATAAACTCTTCCAGCTGCTTGGTGAGCGGGCCTTCTTTTTTACCGTTTAAATCTCTGGTGATCAGATGCTCAAACTTATTTTTGGATAGCTTGCGGGCATCTTCTGCGGTGCGAATAATGGTCGGACGGATAAACATCATCAACACCTTCTTGGTATCCCCTTTAACTGAGGAGCGGAACAGTCGGCCCAGTAGAGGAATATCTCCCAGCAGCGGAACCTTTGAGGCATTGCCTGAAGTCTGATCTTCAATCAGGCCACCCAGTACCAGCAGCTCTCCATCCTGAATCATCACATTGGTCTGCATAGTGCTTTTGGATGTGGTCTGCAAACCGGGCTCACCACTCTTAACCTTAGAGGACTCCTGCTCAATTTCCAGCCGCACACCATTGCCTTTGCTGATCTGGGGCTTAACCTTCAACATCACGCCCACTTCTTCCCGATTAACTGTAGTAAATGGATTGCCATTGGATGTGTTACTGCTAATACTGGAGAAGCTGCCGGTGACAAAGGGTACCTCTTCACCCACGGTTAAAACGGCTTCTTCATTGTCCAATGTCACCACCGAGGGTGTGGAGAGAATATTGGTGGCGCCGTCGGTTTTCAAAGCCTGAATCAAAATACCCATGCCTTTGCCAGTCTCTTGATCAAAGTCGCCAGCCACGCCCAGTGCCGACTGGGGCAGGCTGCCAATCGCGGATGCTAATGTGCTCGAGTCTGTTTGACCGCTGACTCCCAGTCCAAGCAGTGAGCCGAGCAGCTGATCGAAATTAGTCAGGTAGCCGCCACGGCGCTTGCTGGCATAGGCCAGTTCAGTGCTCAGGGTTTTCGCCTGGGACTCCGACAGCTCTGCAATCACCGCCTCGATTAATACCTGGGGCCGGGACAGGTCCAGCTTGCTAACCACATTTTTAATCTCGCGGATCACTGCAGAGGGTGCGGCTACCACCAGAGCATTATTGAGTTCATCGATTTCAATTTTGTAAGCAGCTTTAGCCTTATCTTTGGCGCCAGCTTCACCGGCCAGACGCAAAAAGATATCCGACTGCAACATGCCCTCAACTATGGGTTTCATTTCTGAGGCGCGGGAATAATCCAGATAAATCACTTCGACGCTGCCTTTTTTGGTCGAGGGCAAATCCAGAGACTTAAGCATGGTTTTAAATGAAGTTCGGGCAATGCTTGGGCCGCTGACAATCACGCGGTTATTTAACCCGTCTTCAACCAGCGACAGATCCTGTTTTTGCAGCTGCTTTAACTGACCCGCAATATGCACGGCTTCGGCCGCCGAAATATGTTCCAGATTAATTACCTCAACGGCACTGTGATCCGGGTCATCCATCTGCGCGATCAGGCGCTTGACCTGGTCGACATTGGTGCGAATATCAGAGATAACCAGATAGTTACTTTCGTTAAAGGCCTGCAGTCGTGCACCGCTACTCATCATGGGCTTGAGTACTGGCACCATAGTGGCGGCCTGCACATATTTAATTTTCAGCACTTCAGTTTGCAGCTGGTTGTTACCTGTGCCACCGGCAAAATTAAATGCCTGATTAAAGGGCACAACACGAATCACAGCGCCGTCTTCTATGGCCTGAAATCCCTGCACCTGAATGGCGGACAGCACCGCTGGATACAGCAGAGCTGAATCTATGGGATCTGGGGCGATAATAGTGACTTTGCCTTTGACGCGGGGATCCAGCACAAAAGACTTGCCAGTGATCTCGGCAACACTCTCAATCACACTGCGAATATCCGCATCGCGAAAATTAATGCGCACCTGTTCCTCGGCGCTGGCCTCTACAACAAGGCAGAGGGTAAAAATCAGGGAGCCTAGCCATGCAATAAGACTGCGCCCTTTACGCTGAGAACCGGCTGCCATAATGTTTGTCCGCTTAGTTATTTTCGTTGTCATTTTATCGGGTTAATCCAAGATTCGGTAATATTTTCGCTGACAGGCTGGCAGCATTGACATAGATAATCTCTTCCTGGCCCTGCCGCATAACGGTAACGGGCAGGCTGTTGTTACTACTGTAGCTGACCCACTGAGCTGGATTGGCCATCAGCTCCTGCACTGACTTGCCATCTACCTGAACCACTACGTCGCCCTCTTGCAAGTCGGCTAAAGATGTTAACTCTGCTGAGAGGTTATTTAATTTAAGCCCCGCACCATTGCCAGCCATTACAGGTACGGCGCCAAACATATTGGCCAGAGCAAAACCCTCCTCGGGCTGGCTGGAGGATTCAGTAGAGTTTTCTGCTGGCGATACCTGTTGAGTTTCGATAATGCCCTTAGGCTTTTTCATCAGCACCTGTTGGTTGATACCATTCTTGCGCACCACAATTCTGAAGGACTCTATATCCACCAAACTAAAGCCGGAACTTAGGTCGTCACCAACGCGATATACCGCCTCTGGCTTGCCATTAAACTTTAGTGTCGCCAGAGAATCTTCGCCGCCCATCATAACCCCCAGAAGTACGGCGTTAATATTGGCCTCTGGCAGCTCGCCATGTTTTTCTACCCTGTTGGTCTCGGCAACCAGGGAGTTGCTGCTAAACCAGTTCCAGTAAAGGGCTTTTGCCGAGGGAGCCCGGGCGATATCTCTCAACTCTCTGTCAGCAGAGGGGATAAATTGCAACAGTATGGAGACAGCCAAATACAGACAGGCAACCAGCAGCGCAGCCACCAGGGCAAGACGGGCAAGTTGGCTGGAGGGGCGATCCAGAAGCCTGCGACTAATTGACATAGCTAACCTCCATACTCACATCCCAGAGATTGGGTTGGTTGGCTCCCTCAGTCACCTGGATACTGTCGACCACAAACCCCTGACAGGCAATCTGATGTGCAATGCGCACTGTGCGGTTGGCATCGCTGGAGCTAAAGCTCAGCACCAGGCCATCGCCGACTTCGCGCAAATTTTTCAGTCGCAGTTGGTTGCGGCGAATCAGTTTAGTCAACAGGTCTCTAGCAGATTCTACTGAGGCTGTTGAGGATGAACAGCTATTGGTTAGCCGAGAAACCACCGCTTGCTGTTGCTGCAGCCAGAGTATATCGGCCTGAAGTTGTTTTTGCTGGTGGGCTAAATCAGTATTTCGGTCCAGCTGGGGTATCAGTGCTGTGTACAGCAGAGCCAGTAAAACTGCAGCTGCTCCACCACAGACAAACAGCTTTTCCCGCTGTTGCAGACTGGCAAATTTATCCTGCACCCTGGCTAGTAAAGCTTTCATCGCCCACCTCCTGCGCTCGAGATCAGGGTCAGCACAATAGACTCTGCCCCCCTGTTGGGCTGCGGGGTAATTGAGGTTTGGTAACCCGGAATATTCAGCGCCTTGGCCTTTAGTTTGCCGCCATTATCAATCACCAGCGACAGCTTGTCGGCATCTGCTGTCATAGATACTAAATTACAGCCACAGTCAGTCATCAGGCCATCCAGAGCAGTTAATCCGGCAAGGGCGCCAGTACTCAAACTCTGTTGTTGCGCAAACAGATAGCTCAGGCGCTGCTCGGCCAGGTCTCTGGCACCTGCCGCTTTAATATTGCCAGTGCCAAATAATTTTGAGCTGCCAGATACCAGCTGCTGCTCTAGTTGCTGCACCTGCTTGCTGAGCTGGCTATTGGCAATCTGCAGATAGGCAAACAGCAAAACCAGAGCTAAAACAGCCAGCCCAGCTATGGGCAGCCAACTAGTCTGACTGCTATGCCGACTGCGGGGCCTAAACTCCCCCTGCAATAAATTAGGTGCTGCGGGAATATCGGCAAATTCCCAGTCGATAATGGAGTCATTAATATCCGCCATCTGCACAAGATGCTCAGGCACCAGACTCTGATCTGGTATAGAGATAGACAACCTGGGCTCAATGTCGGCGCCTTGAATCAGGCGATCAACCATTGCCCAGGCCATATCGGGGCTAGCGGCAAAACCCTGATCTGTGCCACTGCGCACCAGAATGGTTCCCTCGCGCCAACCCACATTGATGCGACCGGCTTCCCAGGGCAGCGCCAAGTAATCTGGCACCATGCTGCTGGCCGCCACTGCAGAATTTTCAGCGACCCGGCACCAGTGCCGCATATCTTCACGACTCACCGCCAATACTTGCAGCTGGTTGTCAGGAGAACGGCCGGTGATAATAAAGTGCATCTCTTCGACCGGCTGCAGTATGCGGTCTTCCAGCAGCCAGGGTATTAGTTGGGACCATTTGCGCTCGGGGGCCGTAGGCACATCCACCTGATGAAAACCAATGCGCTCGGTCGGCACCCACAGCTGCATAGGGCTGGCATTGAGCACATCAATAGAGCCCAGTGCATCGCCCTGATTGGTGATGCGGCGGTCTAGACTGTGGATATGATCAACTGATGGATGCATCAGTAGGCTTCCCCGATCATTGTACAGGCTGATTGCACGTTATTAGTCTCCGTAGACTGGTCTTCATCTGGGTTTTCACTCGGCTCTGGGTCAGAGCTGTCGTCAAACAGTTCATCCAGTGCTGAGGAAGCCGGTTTCGGTAATCTCGCCGGCACCATGGTAATTTCCCGGGCCAGTATCACTGGCTCTGTGAGCCCGGCTCTGTCCATTATACTTTTTACTTCGATGCGTGCCTCCCCCAATGTCACTTCTAAATAAAGTTCAAAGTAATTGGAGTTCACCCCGACAACAGTGACGGGCCAACGGGTTTTTACCAGGGGCAGAGCCAACTGGGTGCGCTCAGCTATAAATTGATGAAATGCATCCACAGAGCTAAACGGCCGCCGCTCACTAACCATCTGCTCAAACTCAAGACCCATACTGCCTCCCAGAGCTGTCAGTAGCTGGGTGGAGGCGGTGTTGATATTGATTGGGGTAACGCGCGGCAGTGCACTTATCCAGGGTAAAAGACGCTGTACCTCCGCCACCTCATAGCTACCTATGGCCGCCAACTCTGTGGTATCGGTAATTAGCCCGTTAGCCGGCACCCGCGGCGGTGTATAGCCGTCGTAATCAATCTGCTCCGCGCCCCAGCTATTAATTAATTCTGAGTCTGGGTCCAGCCAGTCGATAATGGTCGCCGAGCGGGACGGGTCTGCGACAATCTCCAACGAGACCAGCAATGCCTCCCAAACCCTGGCATAGCCGCTGGTATCTGCACCCATCTCTGCTTTTAGTGTCTGGCTGGTGTAGCCACTAAAGTTATTGAGATTAATTCGACCCTGCAAATCTGACAGACAGCCTGTCAGGGTGCCGCCCTCCACGGGTAGCATTGGCATGGCCTGGGCCCAGTCTTCCTCAAAATGATCGACACCGCGGTCGTCACTGCTGTCGCTCAGTAGCTGCTTTGCCCAGTTTTCCCCACTGATGGCCAGAAGAATAGCCTGATCCGTATGCCGAGCACCTGTAGCCTGAGAGACATCAATCTGATGGCGATAAAAAATATTACCCATGGTGATCACCAGAGCTAACATCAAAATAAGCGCTGCCAGCAGAGCAACGCCTGTCTGACGCCCGGGATACTGACCGCTCTGGAGCCTGCTCATTCGGCTACCAGGCCGGGAAACAGTCGCGAACTCTCACCCAGCCCGTCGACTGTGATAGTCACGCGAATCATTTTTGGCAGACTGCTCAGGCTGTGAGTTTCATTGATTGGCGGCCAGTCGGGGCTGTAGAAAAAATCCTTGGTGAGATGTTCGAAAACCACCTCATCCACATTGTCCATAAGGATTAATATGCTGCCCTCAGACTGCCGGGGAGACTGGGTTATTGCCCAGGACTGGCGCTGCAACTGTTGCTCGCGGTTGATGCTGTATTCGACCCGGCGCAGCCCGCTGGGGTTGGACTTAACCATGGGTCCGCCGCCACGGCTAAAGCGCACACCAAATTCACTTCTATCCGTGACATAGGCTGGTTCGCGCATGCCCAGGCCATCGACAAAAGGCCGTGCTCGCAGATGCATAATATCCCTGCCTATAATTTGCCAGGCTCGCTGCAGGCTCGCCTCTTCGGCCAGGCCCTGACGGCTGCGCTCATTGGTGGCCAGCACCGCATCCACGGCCTGATAGGAAAGCACTGACATCACCGCTAGCAACAGCATTGAAACCACTGTTTCAATCAGGGTAAAACCGCCCTCGCTATACCTGCTCATGAGCTCGGCTTGCCGACAAGATAGAGCGCCAGAGAGCCTGAGAACCTAGCGCTACCCTCTGGTCCAGCCTTGACCTCATAGCGATAGAGGTCCTCACCCATGGCCGACTCAACCTTCATCTCCCAGCGCCAGGACTGGTCAATTTGATCCTCGACACCCTTGGTTTGTCTGCTGCTGCGGTCTGAATCTGGCACCCAGCCCTGAGAGTCCTGGTAGCGTTCCAGCAATCGGTTCCAGGATACCTGGGTGGCAAAAAAACCCTGGCGCAACTTTAACCGCTCGTCAGCATATTGCTGCACCAGATACAGGGCACCTCCCAGCACCCAGCTCAGGATGGCCAGTGCCACTACAACCTCAATTAAAGTAAATCCTGCGGCTGACCTAGTTTTGGGGTAATAACTCATGGCTGCAAGCGCTCCATCGAGAGTCTGGCTCCAGCCTCTCCCCAGTAATAGTTAAACTCCAAATCCGTAGAGCTGAAACTCAGACGCATATCACCCTGGGGCTCAATATAGCCATCGGGCAAAAACGCCATATATGGCAGCAGCAGTTTTTCCGGCTCCGTATCCATTGTGCCCAGACCCACCAGATCTCTGCTCTGCTGCTCTTGCTGGGGCAATAACTGATCCTCTTCGTCCAGTTCTACCTGCCATTCCACGCGGGCATCATCGGACAGTTCAAATGGCTGAGGTGCTGTTACAGCCACCCAGCGCTTGCGATAGTAGATAACAGCGCGCAGCTGAGCTAGATCAGATGCTTCCGGGGTCTCGGTAATCACTCCGTAGGCGGCGCCCTGCAGCGCCGAATACTCAGCCAGCTGCTCCAGCCACACCAGCAGCCTGTCAGCCTCACTGGAGTAGCGGCGATCAAAGGCCTGATTGATGGCCAATACACTCATGGCGGCCATGGTAGCCACAATCATGACCACTACAGACAGCTCGATAAGGGTAAAGCCCCGCTGGCGCTTACCGGCAACCATACTCAGACCAATAGAGACTGAAAATCGAAGTGATTACTCACTTGATATTCCAGTTTCCCCAGTCTTTATTAGAACCTTCACCACCCTGCTGACCGTCCACTCCCAGGGTAAAGATCTCCACGTCTTTGCCGTGGGTGCCAGGGTTTTGATAACCGTAGGCAACACCCCAGGGGTCCTCTGGCAGTTTCTCCAAATAGGGGCCATTCCATTTGTCAGCGCCGGTAGCCGGTGGTTTGACTAGAGACTCCAGCCCCTGGGCCTGGGTGGGATAGCGATAATTATCCAGGCGATAAAATTTGAGGGCGCTCTCGATCACTCTGATATCCTGGGCCACTCGGGTTTCTTCTGCCTGCTGCACCTTACTAAACAGAGTGGGTCCGATCATGGCACCCAACAGTGCAATCACCACCACTACAACCATCATTTCAATCAGGGTAAAACCCCGGTTTGTTTTACTATTCACCATTTTTTACACCTAAATGTTATCTATCTGTTCGGCCTTTTCTGCAGTGCTTTTTACAGCAGAACACACTAGACCATATTGTTCATATCCATAATGGGCAGCATCACTGCTGCAACCACTGACAGAATTATCATTCCCATAAAAATAATCAGAATTGGATTGATCAGCTTTAAGAATACCTCTATCGCGTTGGCTAGTCTCAGGGAGTAGTAATCAGCCACCCGCATCAACATTTTGTCTAGCTCGCTAGAGGCTTCACCGCTGCCAACCATATGAATCAAAAAGCCACTGCCCACCTGTTGCTCTTCGAGTGCTTTTTGCAGACTGCTGCCGCGACGCATACTCTCGGTTACAGCTTCCATTTTGCTGCGCAGATGCAGGTTGCTGACCACCGCAGAGGAAATTTTCAGCGCGGCAAGTGCGGGCACACCATTGTTGAGCAATACGCCCAAACTGCGCGACCAATCGGCAATGTTGGCCATGCGTGTCCAGCGCCCCAAGCCAGGCATATTTAAAATTATCTGATGCCAGCGCTGACGGCGAATCTGGTCGCGCATCAGTCGAGAAAACACTAAAAAGCCAGCAATAACGGCAGCTAGCAGATAGAGCCCATACTGCTGGGTAAAATTACTGAGACCAATTACCACCTGAGTGATAAAGGGCAATTCCCTGTTGGAGCTATCAAAGATAGCGGTGATTTTGGGCACCACCCAAACCATCATAATGGCCACTACAATAATGGAGGTGCCCACCAATGTGGCTGGATATATAAGAGCTCTGGTGACAGTTTTACGGTTTTCGGCACTGGTTTCCAGATCCTCAGCCAGGCGCAACATGACCCGATCTAGATGTCCGCTCTCTTCACCCACCCCAATGCCGGCAATCACCGCCAGTGGAATTTTATAGGGCGAGCGTCGCAGGGCTTCGGAGAAGCTGCGACCCTCAACGATCTCACTGCGCCAGCTCTCTACCATGCGTCGCTGTTTGTCAGTCTCTGCCTGCTCAATGGTCATACGCAGGGCATCTTCAAGGGGCAGCCCCGACTGAATCAGGATTGCCAGCTGCTGAAAAAGCAGAGATAAATCAAAGTTATTAACCCGCGCCCCTCGACTGCGGCCAATACCTGAGCGCACGGCCTGACTGGCTTCAGCCACTGTAGACGGCAAGAGGTTTTTATCTTTTAGCAGACGCCGCGCATGGCGCTCAGACTCAGCTGTAACCACCCCGCCGACCAGTTTGCCGGCGGAGTTGTAGGCGGAATAATCAAAGACTGGCATAGCAGTTAGACGCTGGTAACGCGAAGCACTTCTTCGACAGTGGTGACGCCCTGGCGCACCAACTCGAAGCCAGCATCACGAATACTGGGAACACGCTGGCGAATAGACTCTTCAATCTCAATTTCACCCGCATTTTCGTGGATTAAAGATTGCAGCGACGGATCCACTGTCACCAGCTCGAACATAGCCTGACGACCAGAGAAGCCTGTATTGTTGCACTCTGCGCAGCCTTTAGACTGATAGATGCTAGCGCCAGGCTCAAGTTTTAAAAGGTTGCGATTAAATTCATCGGCCTGCACCTCTTGCCTACATTGGCCGCAGAGTTTGCGCATCAGTCGCTGGGACAGAATACCGCGCACAGTGGATGCCAGCAAAAAACTATCAACCCCTAAATCCTGAAGCCTAGTAATGGCTCCGGCGGCTGTATTAGTGTGCAGGGTCGACAACACCAGATGGCCGGTCAAACTGGCTTGGGTCGCAATTTCCGCGGTCTCACCGTCGCGAATCTCGCCGATCAGGATCACATCAGGATCCTGACGCAAAATGGCCCGCAGCCCACGCGCAAAGGTCATGCCGGCGCGCAGGTTGATCTGAGTCTGGCTGATACCGGGCAGATCGTATTCCACCGGGTCTTCGACCGTCATAATATTGCGTTCCTGGCGATCCATCTGCTGCAGAGCCGCATACAGAGTTGTGGTTTTACCTGAGCCTGTGGGGCCAGTGACCAGAATAATGCCGTGGGGACGAGATACCAGCTCTTCCAGTTCGGCCCTGGTGCTGGCAGCCATGCCCAGGTCGTCTGTCTGTAGCTTGCCTGCATCCTTGTCCAGCAGGCGCATTACCACCCGTTCACCATGGCTGGAGGGCATGGTAGAGATTCGCAGATCAATGCTTCGACCACCCAGGCGCACGCTCATGCGGCCATCCTGGGGCAGGCGTCGCTCGGCAATATCTAGTTTGGACATCACTTTGATGCGCGAGATAAGCAGTGGCGCAATCTGAATTGAGGGGCTGAGTACAGTTCTCAGCACGCCATCCAGACGGAAGCGCACCAGGGCTTCTTTTTCATAGGGTTCAATATGAATATCAGAGGCATTTTCTTTGAGCGACTCGGCCAGGATGGCATTGAGCAGACGCACTATAGGGGCATCATTTTCAGCGTCGAGAAGATCACCCACTTCCTCCAGCTCGGCAGCGGCCGACTCCAGATCCACAAAGTCTTTGATATCTTCCATTACCGACTCAGAGGAGCCCTGCTTGCCTGCATAGACCTGACTGAGCACCGCATCAAATTCCTCATCAGCCACAGCACTGACCGACAGATTGCCACCAGCGGCACGGCTGACCTCAGCCACTGCCCAGTCAGGCGCATCTGGCGCCAGCAGCAGATTTCCCTTATCGCTCTGCAGCAACAGGCGATTGACGCGAGCAAACTCGTAGGGCAGCAGCTCCATGGTATTCTGAGTCATTCACAACCTCTGGTTAACAAACCACTTAATCGGGCAAAACAGATGCGCTAAAACAGGGTTCGACTTTACCACAGTCAGACATTGGTCTTACATTGTTTCGGCTTTATTACAGCGCAGATTAGGGTTCTTTTGACTCAGCTTAAAATCCCAGCAAGCGAGCACCAGACCAGGATGAATGCAATCTAGTCTTTGGCGGGTTTGCCGCCGGCCATATTTGGAAACGGGAATGCACTGACATTGCCGCCAGTAGGGGCTTCGGTAATCTTGCAGGTACCCTCTTTTTCCACTTCATCTATGCGCACAACCGACTGCATGGGAATAAAGCTGCGCTTGATATCAGAAAACTCATTTTTCAGCTTCTCTTCTGCAGGGTCTACAATCATCTGCGAGCGCTCACCAAAGATAAACTCTTCGACCTCGAGAAAGCCCCAGAGATCGCTCTGAAACACATGTCGGGCATAGATCTCGTAAACCTGCCCCTGATTGAAAAAAGTGATGCGGTAAATAGGTTCGCTGGTCATTAATATTCTTCACAATAGACTGTTAAATTGGCGGCGGCATCATACCACAGGGCGATTTTAGATCACCGCATAAATGTTGCGAATCAGCAGCGCACCGCTATAATGCCAGCCCTCGGTAATTGATCAAAGAATAACCATTTTAATGACTGAAAAAGCGGTTAAAAAGCTCCATATCGTAACTCATGGCTGCCAGATGAATGAGTACGATTCTGCGCGTATGCAGGATCTACTAGGCGACAGCCACGCTATGGTAGCCACAGACAATGCGGCTGACGCTGATGTTATTCTGCTCAATACCTGCTCGATCCGCGAAAAAGCCCAGGAAAAAGTCTTTCACCAGCTGGGCCGCTGGAAACATCTTAAACAGGCAAACCCAAATCTTGTAATAGGTGTGGGCGGCTGTGTAGCCAGCCAGGAGGGCGAGGCTATCGCCAAGCGCGCGCCCTTTGTCGACGTTATTTTTGGGCCCCAAACATTGCATCGCTTGCCAGAAATGATGGAAACCAGCAAAACCGATGGCACAGTGGTTGTGGATATCAGCTTTCCTGAGATTGAGAAATTTGACCGCCTGCCCACCCCAGAGGCTGACGGTGCCAGCGCCTTTGTGTCAATTATGGAGGGCTGCTCTAAGTACTGCACCTTCTGCGTGGTGCCCTACACCAGGGGAGAAGAAGTCAGCCGGCCCATGCCAGATGTACTGACGGAAATTGCCGAACTGGCCGCCCAGGGGGTTCGCGAAGTCAACCTGCTGGGTCAGAACGTCAATGCCTACCGCGGTGAGATGCCTGACGGGTCGATCTGCGACTTTGCCGAGCTAATTCCCTATGTGGCAGATATTGAGGGCATTGATCGCATCCGCTATACCACCAGTCATCCGGTGGAATTTTCTGATGCTCTGATCGCTGTTTACGATCAGGTACCTGAGCTGGTCAGCCATCTACACCTGCCGGTGCAAAGTGGTTCCGATCGAATACTTATGGCCATGAAACGAGGCCATACGGCAATTGAGTACAAATCAAAAATTCGCCGTCTGCGTGCGCTGCGCCCGGATATCAGCATCTCTTCAGACTTTATTATCGGATTTCCCGGTGAAACAGAGGATGATTTTGCAGCGACCATGAAATTGATTGAGGAAATCGGTTTCGACACCTCATTTAGCTTTATTTACAGCGCCCGTCCCGGCACCCCCGCCGCAGACCTTCCCGATAACACCAGCGAAGAAACCAAGAAGCAGCGACTGAAGATTCTCCAGGGCCGCATTAGCCAAAATGCCGCCGAAATCAGCCGCCGTATGGTCGGAACCACAGCGAAATTACTGGTGACAGGGATCAGCAAAAAGGATCCGGGGCAGCTGCAGGGCCGCACTGAGAACAACCGTGTGGTGAACTTCCGCAGCGACGACCACAGCCTGATTGGCCAGTTTGCCGAGGCCGAGATTACCGAGGCCCTGCCAAACAGCCTGCGCGGCAACCTTATTTCCGCCTAATTCTGCGTATAAAAGCGCCCCTTTTTATGCTTTTTGTATCATAAAAAAAGTTTACGCTCGTCTTGAGTTCGCGCTATGCTACAAACATGACTTATTCAAAAAGGCCTTAAAGCAACTATTGAAACGATTGGATACTCAGCCATCAGCCTACAGCATTACTCTCGAGCCCAACGACGCCCGTCGTCTCGCCTCACTCTGCGGTCAATTTGATGAAAACCTTCGCCTAATCGAACAGCGTTTAAACGTGGAAATTCGCTCGCGAGATAATTTTTTTGCTGTCTATGGCGATGCTCAAGCATCCCAAGCTGCCGCCGACATAATTTATAACCTCTATCAGGAGACCGCCCACTACTCAGAGCTGTCACCAGAGGAGGTTCACCTGCATCTTCGCCAACAGGAAAGAGAGACGCCTATGACTCAAACTGCCAGTAACCTGCAAGCCACCGACAATGTTGAAAATTTTTCGGTGATCCGCACTAAAAAAGGCAATATCAAACCCAGGGGGCTCAATCAGCAGCGCTATGTGCGCTCCATTCAAACCCATGATATTAATTTTGGTATAGGCCCGGCCGGCACAGGCAAGACCTACCTGGCGGTTGCCTGCGCTGTAGAGGCGCTGCTGCGCGACGAAGTTGAGCGTATTTTACTGGTAAGGCCCGCAGTTGAAGCAGGCGAGAGACTGGGCTTTCTGCCTGGAGATTTGGCTCAAAAAGTAGACCCCTACCTGCGCCCTCTGTACGACGCCTTGCACGAGATGCTGGGCTTTGAAACCGTCGCCAAACTGCAGGAGCGCAATGTAATAGAAATTGCTCCACTGGCCTACATGCGCGGACGCACTCTCAATGGTGCCTATATTATTCTCGACGAGAGTCAAAACACCACTCGCGAGCAAATGAAGATGTTTCTGACTCGTATTGGTTTTGGCTCCACCGCTGTGATTACCGGTGATATGTCGCAGATTGACCTGCCTCGCGGTGTCAGCTCTGGCCTGGTGCACGCCTGTGAGGTGCTGCAGCATGTTGAAGAAATCAGCTTTACCCACTTCGAATCACGGGATGTAGTGCGTCACCCCATAGTACAGAGCGTAGTAGATGCCTACGATCTGTATGAAAAAGGCGCAGAGCATTAACCCATGAGTATTTCGCTGGATATTCAGATGGCCTGCCCATCAGAGGAGGCTCCTGAGGAAGACAGTATGCAGCGCTGGGCCAGCGCAGCGCTTCGCGACGAGCGAGACAATGCCGAGCTCAGTGTGCGAATTGTCGATGAACAAGAGAGTGCGACACTCAATCAGCAGTATCGCGGCAAAGCCGGCTCCACCAATATCCTTTCCTTTCCCTTTGATGCAGTTACCCCCGAGCCTCTACCGATACTGGGGGATCTAGTTATCTGTGCGCCTGTAGTTGTCCGCGAAGCCGCTGAACAAAATAAGTCTCTGGAGGCCCACTGGGCCCATATGTGCGTACATGGAGTACTGCACTTGCTGGGTTATGACCATGTGGGCGACCGAGATGCTGAAGTGATGGAAACATTAGAAACCGATATTTTACTGGGCCTGGGTTATCCCGCGCCCTACTCCTTTTCCGATAGTAGCGAACAATAATAATGAATGACGAGACATCAAATACTAGCCAGGACAACTCCTTTCTCAAGAAAATCGGCAAGGCGTTTTCCGGCAGCCCCAGCAACAGCGATGAAGTGGCAGATATGCTGCGCAGTGCCGAAAATGAAGCCATCATTGATGCCAGTGCCCTGCAAATTATGGAGGGGGCTTTAAAGGTCTCTGATCTGCAGGCTCGGGAAATTATGATTCCTAGATCACAGATGAAAGTGATTGAAGAAGACTTTAGCCTAGAGCAGATATTAGAACTGGTTATTCAGTCTCAGCACTCTCGCTTTCCAGTGGTGGGTGAATCATCTGACGATGTGTTGGGTATTCTATTGGCCAAGGAGCTGCTGCCCCTGGTGCTTTCGGGCAAAGAGTCCTTCGACCTCAAGAGCCTATTGCGCCCAGCTACTATTATCCCCGAGAGCAAGCGCCTAAATATACTGCTGCAGGAATTTCGCGAGCAGCGCTACCATATGGCCATAGTGGTTGATGAATATGGCGGAGTCTCTGGCCTGCTGACTATTGAGGATGTTCTGGAAGAGATTGTCGGTGAAATTGAAGACGAAACCGACGAGCATGAGGCTGAGCAGATTCGCAATATAGGTGACAACCTCTTCAGCGTCGAAGCCATTACCGAAATCGACGATTTTAATGAATTCTTTGATATTGGCTTTTCTGACGACGAGTTTGATACAGTCGGCGGCCTGGTGGTTCACGCCTTTGGGCATCTGCCAAAAATAGGCGAATCTGTCAGCATTGAGAACTTTAACTTTAAAGTGATTGATGGCGATAACCGCAAAGTCAATAGTCTCGAAGTTAGCAAATGCTCCCCGTGACCGGGCTCTAATTATGCGCCTGAGCCGAGGACAAAACTTTCTGGCCCTGTTTGCCTCAGGTGCGCTACTGCCGCTGGCTCTGGCGCCAGCCTCGATCTGGCCCATAGCCATTGTCAGTATTGCGGTTCTCTTTTGGGCTCTGGAAAACCAAACCCTAAAACAGGCATTTATCAAAGCCAGTATCTTTGGCTTTGGTTTGTTTTTTGCCGGCGTTAGCTGGGTCTATGTGAGCATTCATGATCACGGCTATATAGCCGCTCCTCTAGCTTTGCTTGGCACCAGCCTGTTCTGTTTGTTTATCGCCCTGATATTTGCCGCCCCCTTTGCGCTCAGCGCCCTGATACCGCAGTCTCCATGGGCTATGACCCTAGGCTTGCCCGCCCTCTGGGTGCTCAGTGAATGGTTGCGCGGCTGGCTGTTGACCGGCTTTCCCTGGCTCTATGCCGGATACAGCCACACAGATACCTGGCTCAATGGCTGGGCGCCCCTGGGCGGCGTGTTGCTGCTGAGTTATTTCACTGCATTGGCAGCTGCAGTTGTCAGCCAAGTACTGTTCAGAGGCCAGCGAGGACCCACTGTAGTAACTGCCGGCAGTTTGGTCGCAGTGATAGCTTTAGCTGGCTATGGCTTACAAAAAATTGACTGGACCCAGGCCACAGGCACTGAGCTCTCTGTGGTGCTGATACAGCCCAATGTAGAGCAGGAAGATCGATGGTCTCTGGCAGAGCAGGACGGTATTCTGGATCGGCTGGTTGCCCAGACAGAGCCCTATTGGGGTGCTGATCTGATTATCTGGCCAGAGGGTGCAATTCCAGCATTGCCGAGACAGGTGATGGACTACCTACTAGAGGTGGATGCCAGGGCAAAAGTGAACCAAACAGCGCTGCTGACCGGTATACCTACTCAGGATGCACGCAATCGCCGCTACTATAATTCAATGCTGGCGCTGGGTGATTCCAGAGGCCAGTATGATAAAACCAGACTGGTTCCCTTCGGCGAATATGTGCCGCTGGAGGGTTTGCTGCGGGGTGTAAATCGTTTTTTCGATTTGCCAATGTCGTCATTTTCACTGGGTGCCGCTGATCAGCCGTTATTGACCGCCAAAGGGCAGCAAATCGCCACAGCTATCTGCTATGAAATTGCCTACCCAAATCTGGTAGCCAAAACAGCAGCCACAGCGTCCATAATATTAACCGTCAGCAATGACGCATGGTTTGGTCGGTCTATGGCGCCGCAGCAACATATGCAAATGGCGCGCATGCGTGCCATTGAAAATGCCAAACCATTAGTACGTGGCACCAATAACGGCGTCACCGCAATGGTCAATTACCGCGGTGAAGTGGAACAGCAACTCGACCAATTTAGCACCGCAGAACTAAGCGGCACTGTAAAACCAAGAACAGGGCAAACAGTATTTACTCAACTCGGCAGTTGGCCCATTGTAATATTTGCCGCACTGATTTGTGGCGGCCTGGTAATCTGCCGTCGACGCAATAAAAACTAATAGGGGAAATTAAAATGACAGCAATCAAAACATTATTTAGTACAGTTCTTATCTCGCTAGCCCTGCTGCTATCTGCAACAGCCAGCGCACTGGAAGTTGGCGATCAGGCTCCAGGGTTCTCACTGCAGGCAACCGATGGTAAAACCTACAGCCTGGAACAGTTCCACAATAAGCAAGCCATTGTCATTGCCTGGTATCCCAAGGCTTTTACCAGCGGCTGCACTATTGAGTGCAAATCTCTGGCCCAAAATGGTCATCTTTTGAAGCGCCTGGACGTCACCTATTTTATGGCCAGCGTGGATGCCCTGGAAGATAATCAGGCCTTTGCTGAGGAAAACGACGCAGATTTCCCGCTGCTTAGCGACCCCAGCAAGAAAGTAGCCAAGGCCTATGATGTACTAGCCCTGTACGGCTTGCCCAAGCGCCACACCATCTATATTGGCAAGGATGGCAAAGTATTGTTTATTGACCGTGCCATAAACGCCGCCACCTCGGCTGAAGATATGGCGGCCAAGCTCGAAGAGCTGGGTATTCCCGCGCGTCAAACGAGCTGAAGCCAACAGTCAGGCCCGCTAATACAATCTGTCTATTCTGGCCAGTCTAACTGCTGTTAGACTGGCTCCACTTCCCCTATAATTCGCGGCTAATAGACCAACCCTATAAGCAGTGAGTTTCATGACCATCGAACAGCATTATGATCCCGCCAGTATTGAACGGGATGCCCAACAATATTGGACCACACACCAGACCTTTGAAGTCAGTGAAGACCAGAGCAAAGAAAAGTTTTACTGTCTGGCTATGTTCCCCTATCCCAGTGGCAAACTGCATATGGGCCATGTGCGCAACTACACTATCACTGATGTCATAGCTCGCTATCAGCGCATGCAGGGCAAAAATGTGTTGCACCCCATGGGCTGGGATGCCTTTGGTCTGCCAGCGGAAAATGCCGCGATTCAGAATAAAACTGCCCCGGCAAAATGGACTCAGGAAAATATTGCCTACATGAAGGCCCAGTTACAGTCTCTGGGCTTTGGTATTGACTGGACCAGAGAGCTGGCCACCTGCGAGCCAAGCTACTACAAATGGGAACAGTGGTTTTTTACCAAGCTTTACGAAAAGGGCCTGGTCTACAAAAAAACCAGCGCGGTTAACTGGTGCCCCAATGATGCCACTGTACTGGCCAATGAGCAGGTTATCGATGGCTGTTGCTGGCGCTGTGATAGCCCGGTAGAGCGCAAAGAGATTCCCCAGTGGTTTATCCGCATTACCGACTATGCCGAGCAGTTGCTCGACGATCTGGATGATCTTGAGCACTGGCCTGAGCAAGTCAAAACCATGCAGCGCAACTGGATTGGCAAAAGCCGCGGCGTCAATATGACCTTTGATCTGGCCGCACCAGTTGGCGAGCATGCAAGCTTTGATGTCTATACCACCAGACCAGATACATTGATGGGTGTGACCTATCTCAGCCTAGCCACCCAGCACCCCATAGCGCTGCAAGTTGCGGAATCGAATGCGCAGCTGGCTCAGTTTATTCAGCAGTGCCAGACCCAGCAGGTCTCTGAGGCCGAAATGGCCACCATGGAAAAACTGGGCATGGATACTGGCATCAGCGCAGTGCACCCGCTGACTGGGGAGTCTGTACCCGTCTGGGTGGGTAACTATGTGTTGATGGACTATGGCTCAGGCGCAGTAATGGCCGTGCCTGGCCACGATCAGCGCGACCATGAGTTTGCCCGCAAATACCAGCTGCCCATCAAACAGGTGGTTGCCCCCGCAGACGACGAACAGTGCGATATTGAACATGAAGCCTTTGTCGCCAAAGGTATTCTGGTTAACTCCGGCAAGTACGATGGCTTGGACTTCGCCTCTGCCTTCGACGCTATTGCCGGTGCCCTGGAAGCCATAGGTCGGGGCTCTGTTACTACCAACTATCGCCTCCGCGACTGGGGTGTCAGTCGCCAGCGCTACTGGGGCTCGCCAATACCAATGTATAACCTGGCCGAAGGCGGTGAAATTCCCGTACCCCTCGAGAAACTGCCGGTGCTGCTGCCTACAGATGTAGAAATGGACGGCATTCAGTCGCCAATCAAAGCTGACCTGGAATGGAAAAAAGCCGAATTCAATGGTCAGGCTGTGGAGCATGAGACAGACACCTTCGATACCTTTATGGAATCGTCCTGGTATCACGCACGCTTTACCTGCGCCGATTTAGATAGCGCCATGCTGGACCCGAAACGCGCCAATTACTGGCTGCCAGTGGATCAGTACGTGGGTGGTATTGAGCACGCGATACTGCATCTGCTCTACGCACGCTTCTATCACAAGCTGCTGCGGGACGAAGGCCTGGTTGAAAGCAGTGAGCCATTTAAGAGCCTGCTCTGTCAGGGTATGGTGCTAGCCGAGAGTTTTTATATTAACAGCGATGGGCGCAAACGCTGGCTGGCTCCCTCTGAGGTGAGTGTGGAGCGGGATGACAAAGGTCGCACCATTAGAGCTACAGAAACTGCCACTGGTGAGACAGTTCACAGCGGCGGTATCACCAAGATGTCCAAGTCGAAAAACAATGGCGTTGACCCCCAGACTGCAATTGATAAACATGGTGCAGATACGGTGCGCCTGTTTACCATGTTCGCCGCACCTCCGGAGCAAACTCTGGAGTGGAGCAACGAAGGTGTTGCCGGCGCCCACAGGTTCCTGCGCAAGCTCTGGACCATGGTCCAGACCCATATTGCGGAGGATTCTAATGTTCAGCTGGATGCCGCCAATCACAGTCAGGCTCAGAGAGATCTGCGCCGCAAAACCCACGAAACCATAGCCAAGGTCAATGATGATTACGGTCGGCGCAATACCTTTAACACCGCTATCGCAGCGGTGATGGAGCTGCTCAATGAGGTGGGCAAACTCAGCGGCACTGAGCCCCAGACTCTGGCTGTTCGTCATGAGGCGCTCAACAGTGCGGTATTATTACTGTCACCCATAGCGCCCCATATCTGTCACAGCCTTTGGAATCTGCTGGGCCACAGCGATTCTGTAGCCAATGCCCGCTGGCCCAGTGTGGACGAGTCGGCACTGGTGCGCAGCTCTATTGAGATGGTGGTTCAGGTCAATGGCAAGGTTCGGGGCAAAATTCAGTTAGCTGCGGATGCATCCAAACAGACTGCGGAAGCTATGGCCCTTGAAGACAGCAACGTACAGAGATTCATTGATGGCGTTACTATTCGAAAAATTATTGTGGTTCCCGGGCGATTGGTTAACATAGTAGCTAACTAGCCAGAGCCAGCAGAGAGGATTCATTGCGATGATCAAGAACCTACTATTAGCCCTTGCCGCGCTGTTGATATCCTCCTGCGGCTGGCAACTCCGCGACGCTCAGATAGTACCGGAAAACTTAGGTAGCCTGCACCTGTCTGCAAAAGACCCCCACAGTGCGCTGATCAGAGAGCTGACCCGCTCGCTCAACCTCTATGGTGTTGAGGTTGTGGCCAGTGCCGCTGATGCCCGCTACTCGGTAGTGATTGTCGACTTTAGGCGCACCAGACGCACCAGTACCATTAATTCCAGCGCCCGGGTTGCAGAATATCAACTCAATGAAGATGTCGACTTTCTTATTGTCAGTGCCGATGGCTCACAGCTGATTCCCCTATCCACGGCCTCTGTGGAGCGCGTCTATGAATTTAATGAGCAGAACGTCCTGTCGTCAGACAACGAGGAGCGTCTGGTCAAAAATGCTATGCGCGAAGAAATCGTCCGTCAGATTCTCAATCGTCTGAGACTGTTACCCCCAGAGGCTGAGCCCCTATCTAACGACCAGGCTGCGGCAGCTCAGACTGTCCAGACCCTGCAGTGAAAATAAAACCAGAGCAGCTTCAAAGCCATCTGCAAAAGCAGCTGCTGCCGGTTTATATTATTAGCGGGGACGAGCCTCTGCTGGCACAGGAGGCCACAGACAGCGTGCGCACTGCAGCCCGAGCAGCAGGCTACACAGAGCGAGAGCTATTCTATGTTGAGGGCAACTATGACTGGAATCAGCTGCTTAATGAGGCCAATTCTCTGTCCCTGTTTGCCGATAAAAAGATTTTAGAAATTCGCATTACCAATGGAAAGCCCGGTGACAAGGGCAGCAAGGCTCTGTGTGAAATGTGCGCCAATCTCAACCCGGACAATATGTTGCTGATTCTGCTGCCCAAACTTGAGCGCGCTACGCAAAACAGCAAGTGGATTAAAACCCTGGAATCCATTGGCGCCCATATTCAGGTGTGGCCGGTTAGCGGTGCGCAGCTGCCCCGCTGGATTCAGCAGCGCCTGCAGCAGGCGGATATTCAGGCCAATGCAGAGGCAGTGCAGATACTGGCCGACCGGGTTGAGGGAAATCTGTTGGCGGCGGTACAGGAAATAGAAAAGCTCAAACTGCTGGCCCTGGATGGCAGAGTAGATGCCAGCCGCATGTCTTCAGTGGTAGCCGACAGCGCCAGATACAACCTATTCGAATTTATCGACAGAGTCTTGTCAGGGGATGCCCAGAGCGCAGCCCGCTCATTGCGTGGCCTGCAAAATGAGGGCATAGAGCCGGTTCCCCTGCTCTGGGCCATCACCAGAGAACTGCGTATTTTGACCAAGGCTAGCGAGCAGGTCAGTCAGGGAGTCCACAGTGACTCGGCACTGAAATCCGCCGGCGTCTGGGATAAGCGTATCCCTCTTTTTCGCGGCGCCCTGAGACGCCTGAGCCCAGCCCATTTGCGCATGCTGGTACATCAGGCCGGCGCTATTGATCGCGGCATCAAAGGCCAGCGCAGAGCCGATATCTGGGATGAACTGACCACATTGGTGTTATCTCTGGCGGGCAGTCAAACACTGCAACCCAGCAATATTAAAGTTTTGCTGGATAACTGAGCCTCTAGGCCAGCCATATATAGACCACAGCAGTAATCACTGCTGCACCTATTAAATTAAGAGCAAAGCCTTCCCTCACCATCTGCTGTACCCCGATCTTTCCGGTACCAAAGACAATGGCATTGGGCGCTGTGGCCACAGGCAACATAAAGGCACAGCTGGCCGACAGCGCGGCGGGCAGCATAAGCAGGGCCGGCTCAATGCCAGCCCCCAGGGATGCGGCGGCCAGAATGGGCATCAATAATGTGGTAGTGGCTGTATTGCTGGTTATCTCGGTAAGAAAAGTCACAGATAGAGCCACAATAGCAATAATCGCAATAATACTTAGCCTGGTGACGCCGGACAGGGACTGGCCAATGGCCTCACTGATACCTGTGACTGCAAAGGCTTTGGCAATGGCGATGCCACCGGCAAATAACAGCAGAACCCCCCAGTGAATAGTGGATGCGGACTCCCAATCCAATAGTTTGCCACCATGGCCATTGGGCAACACAAACATCAGCACCACAGAGGTCAGCGCCACAGCAGCATAGTTGGCGCTGGGCAGATCGAACAGCAGGCTCCAGCCCCCAAAGGGCTCGCGCAAAGTAATCCAGGCCAGTGCTGTAAGGCCAAAGATTATCAGCACTCGGACTTCCTCAGTGCGCCATTGACCTACACCGGGAATGGACAGAGGCTCGCCTCTATCGAGATTGCGAGTCATCCATAGGCCGGCCGCCGGAATCATAATCAGTACCACTGGCAGAGCCCACAGCATCCACTGACCAAAGCCAATATCAATGCCCCTGGCCTCAGCATAGATTTTAAGAAACACCACATTGGGTGGTGACCCAATGGGAGTGCCCAGCCCACCTATGCTGGCCGAATAAGCAATCCCCAGAAACAGGGGCACAGCCAACTTACTAGCCGCCGCCGGAGACTCGGCACTTTCCAGTACAGCATAGGCCACCGGCAGTAACATCAAAGTGGTAGCAGTATTTGAAACCCACATACTTAAAAGTGCCGAGGCCACCATAAAGCCAAAAATCAGCCGCCTCTGATCATGGCTGCCAAACAGGTTCACCATAGACAGGGCGAGACGCCTGTGGGCACCACTTTTTTCCATAGCCTTGGAGAGCATGGCGCCCCCCATAAGCAGCAGAATTAATGGGTCGCCATAGGCCTGAGCAACCTGCTTGCCATCGAGAATACCCAGCAGTGGAAAAACGCCCAGCGGAATCATAGAAGTGGCCGGAATGGGAATAGGTTCAAAGACCCACCAGAGGGCGCAGAGCAGAGTCAGGCCAGCGGCCATAGCCCCCTCTTTGGCCCAGCCAAGCTGCATCATTGCAAGACTGACCAAAACTGCGGCCAATGGGGCCAGCCACAGGGAGAGACTTTTTAACCTAGGTGTCATTGATTTGCCCGCTGTTTTTTATCAAAGTTTAATCCCCGTCATCCAGGCTATAGTCCCCGGCTTCATAGGCAGCGATAATTTCCTCTGCCCGCTGTTGATCCGCATCATTGACTGTTATGGATAGATGTCCCAGAGCAGGTAAATCGCCCATACCACCCTGCAGCGCGGCCCCCTGCAAAAACACCTGTAGCCCCTGCTGTTCCATTAAGCCTTTGAGGAGCTGAGCCTCGAAATAATCGCTGCCGCGATAGACAGAAATCATTGAGCTCTGTACCTGCGGATCAAAATAACCAACAGCCACATAATCGCAATACCTGTGCCATTGGCCACCATATCCATAGGCTCGGCATAGCGGTAACCTGTGAGGGACTGAGCCCACTCCATGGAAACACCAAAGACCATTGTGGCTACTGCTAGGGCCCAGAGGGGAAGCCGTGCATTATAGGCTTTGACGGCCAGTGCAAATAGCAGGCCATAGGCTCCGGCATGAACCATTTTGTCGATATTCTGGATGCTCGGAGTCACTGCAGGAACTGGCGATAGCGACATATAAAGCAGAGCGGCGAGAAATAACCAGAAGAAAACTTTAAAATACTGTTTGGCAATCATACTGATGCAGACCCTGAATAGTTTGTTATTTTAACTGGTTATCAATCTGTCTATAGCGTTCAACTGTGCCCACATCGCACCACTGACCATTATAGACCTCGCCGCAAATACGGTTGCCATCAATTGCCGGCAGCAATAGTTCCCGCAGTGGAAAACAGGGGCTGGCGGTCACAGCGGCCGAAAAAAGCTCGGGGCGCAATAGGCTAATGCCACTAAAGGTATATTTTTCACTGGCCTGGGACAACAGTTGACCGTTTAAGAGCCCAAAATCGCCCTGAGGATTATGCTCTGGATTTTCAACCAGCAATAACCAGCCATCAAGGTGACCGGATAAATGTTTCTTGGCGGCAGAGTGCAGAGGAAAATCAGTCCAGATATCCCCGTTAATCAATAAAAAAGGCTGGTCGCCAAGTAATGGCAGTGCATTGGCTATGCCACCGCCGGTTTCCAGGGGCTGCTGCTCTCGCGACCAGCGAATAGAGACGCCATAATCACTGCCATCACCAAAATAGTCCTCAATCTGCTCGGCCAGCCAACTGGTGTTAATCACCAATTCAGTAATGCCTGCGGCAGCCAGACCTTCGATATGGTGCTGCAATAATGGCTTTCCGCCCACTGGCAGCATTGGTTTGGCTGTGGTTTCAGTGAGTGGCCGCAAGCGCTTGCCAAACCCGGCTGCCAAAATCATAGCCTTCATAGCTCTAGCCTCTCAGGCTCTGAATACCAGCTCTGATTAGCTAGAAGCGGGCTGACACGGCGCTTAAACCATTGGCAAAAGGTCTGGCATTCAGCATATTGTTCGGCGGCTTCAAGACTGTATTCAATAACCATAGGTAGGCTTTTAAGATAGTCCCGCTTGTTATCTCGCAGAGCCAAACGAGCGAAGATACCCATCACCTTGATGTGCCGTTGCAGACCCATCAAATCAAACCAGCGCAGAAACTGCTGGTCATCAACCGACAGCCCCAGTCGCTGCTTAAAGGCCAGAGCCCGCTGTCGAGTCTGTTGGACTGGCCAGCGGATATAGCAGTCTTTTAATAGCGACACCAGATCGTAGGTGATGGGTCCCCAGACTGCATCCTGAAAATCTATAACCCCGAGACTGTTATTGGCTAAAAGCATCAAATTACGTGAATGATAGTCGCGGTGTACCAAGACCTGGGGCTGCTCTTGGGCACTCTGGATCAACTGGCCAAATAGGTTGTCCAGCATAGTCGACTCGTCTGCCTGCAGTTCAATACCCAGTAAATCGGTTACAAACCACTGCTTAAACAGAGCCATTTCATCACCCAGCAGTTGGGCGTCGTAGCGGGGGAAAAGTGCTTTACTGTCGGGCAACTGCTGCAGTTTTAACAGCGCTGTCTCCGCAAGACCATATAACTCAGCGATGGTCTGGTCATTGAGCAGTGGCTGCAATAACTGATCGCCAAAGTCTTCTAACAACAGGTAACCCTGAGCAAAATCCACCGCATGTATAACTGGTGTGCGCAGCCCTGCCGACTGCAGCGCCATAGCAATATTCACATAGGCCGGGTTATTTTCTTTAGCTGGGGGCGAGTCCACTGCAATAAGGCTGGGGGCTGTGTTGGTGCGGTAGTAGCGGCGAAAGCCAGCATCTCCTGTGAGCCCCTGGGCCTCAAGAGCGCCCGACAACATCACTTCGGCGGGGAGGGAGGCTTCAATCCAGCTATAGAACTGTGGCTTTTGATGATTGTTTGGCAATGCATAAACCCTGTGTTCAATGCCAATTATTATCCAACAGTTGGCGATGTATGCCAGCTCAAATTTGAGCTGGGGTAAAAAAACTTCATTCTAGCCTATTTCCCGCAATTAGAGGTCTCTACTCGAGGCATATATCAGGTAAAATGTGGGGACTTTAAAGATTTTCTGGATGGTAGTTTTGCAGCTAGCCGTTTTTAAACGCTTCCCGGCGATATACAGCAGATTGTGCAGCTTAGCGCTACTTGCGCTGGTGTCTGTGCCTGCTGTGTCTGTGGCCCAGGATCAGTTGCAATCCCAGTGGAGCTGCGCAGCAAATGCCAGTGGTGACTGGCTCTGTATTGAGCAGGCTCCAGACCCTGAAGCGACAACCGCAAGACCGGCCCGCAGCTTTAAACCAGCGCCACCCAATCCTGAAGAACCCAGATTAGCCAGGGTTCAAAATTTAGATTGGGTTGAGGTGACTGCTATGACGCCGGAACAAAAAACCGCGGTCGACGAAAACTGCTGCGGCGCCTATATTGAACCCTCCAGAGATTACCCAGACGCAAATATAGAACCGGACCAGGCATCGCTGCGAGTGAATGCCAATAGCACCGAAGCTCTGCAGGAGGGCATTGCCCTGTTGGAGGGGGACGTGCAAATATCTCAGGGCTACCGTCAGGTGCGCAGTGATACTGCTGTAGTCAATCAGGTCAATCGCCAGGTGGTCTTAGAGGGCAATGTGCGTTTTCGCGAGCCAGGCATGCTGTTGCTCGGAGACAGCGCCAAGGTGGATATCGACAGCAAAGAAGTACAGATTGATAACGCCACCTATGTGCTCCACGAAGCTTCAGTGCGCGGCAATGCCAAGACATTGTCGCGTAACCAGGAGGGCATTATTGTTATTGATGAGGCGACCTACTCTGCCTGCGAGCCCGGTGACAACACCTGGCAGATGGTGACCAAAGAGATTGATATAGATCAGAACACCGGTTTTGCAACAGTTAAAAATGCGCGCCTGGAAGTCAAAGATGTACCGGTCTTTTATATTCCCTATATTAAATTTCCTGTGGATGATCGCCGCTCGTCGGGGCTGCTGTTCCCCACCATAGGTGCAGATAAAGAAAATGGTCTGGACTTCGCCCAGCCTATCTACTGGAATATAGCCCCCAACTATGACGCCACCATTACGCCCCGCTATATTCAAGAGCGCGGAACTGGGCTCGAGCTGGACTTCCGGCACTTAAACAGCTGGTCAGAAAACCAGATTATCGCCAGCTATCTGGGAAGTGACAAAGGTGGCGCGGATGACGATAAAATTGACCTGCTGACTGGCCTCAGACCTAACCAGGGAGAAGATCGCTATCTTGCTGGTATCAACCACAGCGGTGGCCTAGGGCGAGCCTGGTCGACGCATCTGGATATCAATCATGTCAGCGATGTTGATTACTTTCGCGATCTGGGCAACCTGACCCTGGACGATAATAGCCTGACTCATCTGCAGCGAAGAGCCTCGGCAGGCTACAAAACCAGGCACTGGAATTACTCCGTGGCAGCTCAGGATTATCAGGTGATTACCCAGGGGCTCGACGAGCAGTACTGGCTACTGCCGCAAATTTCCGCCGATGGTTATTATCGATGGTCCAACTCTCTGGTGGTAGATTTAAAAAATCGTCATTCAGTGTTTAATCACAGTGATAAACGTTTTGTAACCGGCAGTCGCAGCAGTATTGATTATGGTATCAGCTGGGATAAGCGCTGGTCCTGGGGTTACTTTAAACCCCAGTTTAGAGCCAGGCATCTCTCCTACAGCTTAGATGCGGGGCAACAGTCGAGGTTACTTGATAGCGATCCCTCGGTGTCTGTGCCTGTATATTCCATCGACACTGGCATATTCCTCGAGCGCAACTCTGGCTGGCTTAATAATTACAAACAGTATTTTGCCCCACGACTGTTTTATGTAAGAGCAGACTACAAAGATCAGTCCAATCTACCTGACTTTGACACCAGGGAATTCACTCCCTCCTACGACCTACTGTTCCGCGAAAACCGCTTTAACGGTGGCGACAGAATTTCTGATGAAAATCGTCTAACCCTAGCCTTTACCACCCTCTATATTGACCAAAGTACCGGCCAAGAGAGATTTCGCGCCCGTGTGGCCCAGTCAATTTACTATGATGATCGTCGAGTCACTCTGGCCGCTGATCCAAGTATGGAAGAACTTGATGAGCTGAGCCGCAACCAATCCCCCCTATCTATTGAATGGGCCGCGCGCATCTCAAAGGACTGGCGAATCACCAGCGATGTTATCTACGACAATCACGACAATGAGCTGGAGAAAAGCAGCCTTGGCGTGCGCTACAACAATGGTCAAAATCAGCTGCTTAACTTCACCTACAGATATACGCGCAGACCACCGCGCCTGGTCTCTGGCATGGATGTAGACCAGGATATTGAACAGGCGGATATCTCTGCCTTTGTTCCCGCCTGGGGTAATTTTAACTGGGTCGGTCGATGGAATCATGACTTTACCAACAAGAGGGAACTGGAACTGTTTGCCGGTTTCGAATACAACAGCTGCTGCTGGCGTGCTAGTCTAGTCGCCCGGCGATGGCTGGATCGCGAAGACGAAATATTATTCCCGGAAGAAGAACTCAAAGCCAGAAATGGCATCTTTTTCCAAATTCAATTTAAAGGTCTGGCTGGCACTGGTAGCCGGGTAGATACAATGCTCAACAACGGTATTTATGGTTATGAACCTCAGGAAAACTTCTAAATTTTTATCCGCTGCAACTCTTGCCTGTGCCCTGCTTGTTTCACTTTCGGCCACAGCTCAGATACAGATGCTAGACAAGGTTATTGCCATTGTCGACGACGATGTGGTTCTGCAATCGGAACTGGACCAACGTTTAGCCAGTGTCTTGGCGCAAATTCAGCAGTCCGGCACTCAGGCACCGCCCGAGGAAGTTCTAGTGCAGCAGGTATTGGATCGACTGATCTCTGAGCGACTGCAACTGAATATTGCCTACAGTGCTGGCGTGCGCATTCCAGACGAGGAGCTCAACTCAGCCATGGCTCGGATAGCCGCAGGCAACCAGCTAACCATGGAGCAATATATAGAGAATATTCATTCTCAGGGGCAGACAGTAGCCACTGTGCGCGAGGAAATTCGCAATGAGCTGACCCTTATGCGCGTACAACAGGGAAGAGTCATGCGCCGCATCCGTATCAGCCAGCAGGAGCTGGATAATTTTCTCAACTCTGAGGAAGGTCGATTTTTGACTTCTCCAGATGTCAATATTGGTCAGATTTTGCTCAGTGTACCCAGCAATGTCAGCACAGCAGAAGCCGATCAGATTTTAGCCAAGGCCAAAGACCTGCAGGCTCAAATAGCCGCTGGCGTGGATTTCCGCCAGCTAGCCATAGCGAACTCCGCTGATCAGTCAGCCCTGCAGGGCGGCGATCTGGGCTGGCGCAAGATGGCCCAGCTGCCCAGCGTATTTATCGATGCAGTTGAGGTTCTGGCCGTCGAAGAGGTTTCGCAGCCTATCCGCAGTGGCGCCGGCTACCATCTGCTTAAACTCTATGAGCGCCGCGGCGGAGGCGAGCAACTGATAGAGCAGCATTTTGCCCGTCATATTCTGATTAAGCCCAACCAGATTCGCGATCAGGAAACCACAGTCAACCAGCTCAATAAGCTGCGTGAACGGGTGCTTGCAGGAGAGGACTTTGCCGAGTTGGCAAAGGAGTTTTCTGAAGATCCTGGCTCTGGCCTAAAAGGTGGTGAACTGGGCTGGTCAACCCCTGGCATGTTTGTGCCAGAGTTTGAACAGACCATGAACAGCATTGCTGTCGATGAGATCAGCGCGCCCTTTAGCTCTCAGTTTGGCTGGCACATATTGCAGGTAACTGAGCGTCGAAAACAGGATTTCAGCGGTGATATTTTGCGCAATCGCGCCGAGAATATGTTGCGCCAGCGCAAGTATGAGGAAGAGCTGCAGGTGTGGCTGCAAGAGATTCGCGACGAGGCCTTTATTGAAATAAAAGGGTCGCCAGCCTCATGATCCCTAGACTGGCACTGACACCGGGAGAACCTGCCGGTGTGGGTCCCGACCTGTTAATTCAAACCGTACAGCAGCAACAGCAAGCGCAGCTGATCGCCTTTGCCGATCCCCACATGCTGGCGGAGCGCGCTCAACAACTGGGGCTGCCACTGCAAATTCTACCTTTGGATCTGAATGCTGAGCCAGTGCCCACTGCAGCAGGTACTATTACGGTGGCTGCAGTGCCAACAGCTGAAACTGTGGTAGCCGGTCAGCTAAACCAAAACAATGCCTCCTATGTACTGCAGACATTGGATGCCGCTATTGCCAGCTGTCAATCTGGCCACTGTCAGGCCATGGTGACAGGCCCAGTGCAAAAATCTATTATCAATCAGGCGGGTATCAACTTTTCCGGACACACAGAATATCTGGCGGACAAAACTAACAGTGGCACTGTGGTAATGATGCTGGCCACCAAGGAACTGCGGGTAGCTCTGGCCACTACTCACCTGCCCCTGAGAGAGGTGGCAGATGCCATAAGTGCTGAGTTGCTGATCCAGGTACTCGGGGTTCTGCATAGCGATCTACAGAAAAAATTTAATATTGCCGATCCGGTGATTCTAGTCTGCGGGCTGAACCCCCATGCGGGCGAGGACGGCCATCTGGGTCGGGAAGAAATCGACCTGATAGAGCCTGTTTTACAACAGCTGCGAGCTCAGTCTATGAAGATTATTGGTCCACTGCCAGCGGACAGCCTGTTTACAGACAAGTATCTGCAAGGCGCCGATGCGGTGCTGGCCATGTATCATGATCAGGGTTTACCCGTATTGAAATACCAGGGGTTTGGTCGAGCAGCGAATATTACACTGGGCCTGCCCATTGTGCGTACCTCAGTGGACCATGGCACAGCACTTGATCTTGCCGGCACAGCTGGCGCCAGCAATGGCAGCATGGTCACGGCTATAGAGGTGGCACTGCAGATGACTGCGGCCAGCAAAGGTGCCCATTGAGTATTAACCATCAGGCGCGCAAACGCTTTGGCCAGAACTTCCTGGTAGATCAGCAGATTATTGCGCAGATCGTCTCGGCGGTAGCCCCCAAACCGGATCAGAATCTGGTCGAGATTGGCCCAGGTATGGCCGCTATTACCGAGCATCTGGTAAAACTCTGTCCCAGCATGTCAGTGCTGGAGCTGGATAAGGATCTGGTGGAGTTTCTCGGCGAAAAATTTGTCGATTACCCAGATTTCAGCATCCACAGCGGCGATGCACTGAAAATGGACTATGCCAAGCTGCACGACGGCAGAGATCTGCGACTGGTGGGTAATTTGCCCTATAATATTTCGACACCGCTGCTTTTTCACCTGCTGAAAGTGCGCCACCTAATTACGGATATGCATTTTATGCTGCAGCGGGAGGTGGTCGACCGCCTGGGGGCAGTGCCCAGTACCAAAGCCTATGGCAGACTATCGGTGATGATTCAGTATCACTGCCGGGTGATGCCCCTTATTCCAGTTCCTCCTGAGTCCTTTAGGCCAGCGCCCAAGGTTCAGTCTGCTGTGGTGCGTCTTAAACCCCATAAAACCATGCCCTGGGTTGCCGATGATGAAGCTCTGCTCAGCCAGGTGGTCAGCCTCTGTTTCCAGCAGCGGCGCAAAACCTTGCGCAACTGCTTGCGCCCCTATCTGCAGCATCTGGAGGGCGAGACTGGTAGTGGCCAGAGCTTTGATCTCTCTCGTCGCCCAGAACAATTACCGGTCAGCGAATTTGTGGCCCTGTCCAATTGCATCAGCAGGAGTGTCAAGACCAACCAATGACAGCATTAGAGCCAAGTATCCAGGTCAGCGTGACCAGCGAATATCTTCCCTCCCATTCCCAGCCAGAGGACAGTCGCTTTGCCTTTGCCTATCATATTCGTATTGAAAATCGAGGCTCGGCAGCAGCCCAATTGCTGAGCAGACACTGGGTTATTACAGATGCCAACCAGGAGCGACAGGAAGTCCGTGGCGATGGGGTTATTGGCGAACAGCCCATTATTGAGCCCGGTACAGACTATGAGTACAGCAGTGGCGTAGTGCTTGAAACCACAGTGGGAACCATGCAGGGTTCCTATTACCTGGTTGATGGCAATGGCGATCCCTTTGAGGCACCCATAGCGCCATTTTTGCTCTCCATGCCCAATGCAGTGCACTAGATGACCCAGTACGCTGTAGGTGATATTCAGGGCTGTTTAGAGCCTTTGCAGAGGCTGTTGGAACAGGTGGCCTTTGACCCTCAGCACGATCAGCTGATTTCCGTCGGCGACCTAATTAACCGCGGCCCCGAGTCGCTAGGGACCCTGCGTTTTTGCAAGAATCTGGGCGCGGCATTTACTATGGTGCTGGGCAATCATGACCTGCACCTACTGGCAGTGGCCCAGGGAGTTAGAGGCCCCACTAACAAAGATACCTTTGGGGATATTCTAGCGGCACCAGATCGCGATGAACTCCTAAACTGGCTACGGGCCAAGCCATTGTTGTTGGAAGTCGCTGGCTACCATCTGGTTCATGCAGGCATACCACCTATCTGGGATATGCCCACAGCCTATAATCTGGCCGGCGAAGTAAGCGCCGTGTTGCAATCGGATCTCTGCAGCCATTACTTTCACAATATGTACGGCAATCAACCAGATCAGTGGTCGGACAGCTTAGAAGGGCCGGAGCGCTGGCGGGTAATTACCAACTATTTAACCAGAATGCGCTTCTGCACTGCCGAGGGGCGTCTTGAGTTAGAGTCAAAAGATCAGGTGGAGATGGCTTTGCCCTTTAAGCCCTGGTTCGCTCACCAAAACCGCAAGGCAGCTGCAGACAAAATAGTGTTTGGTCACTGGGCGGCGCTGCAGGGCCGGGACTGCGGCCAATATGTGTATGCCCTTGATACAGGCTGTGTCTGGGGTGGGCCCATGCGGCTGATGAATCTGCAAAGCGGAGAGTACTTTCACCAGCCCGCTTCAATATAACGCCAGCATAGTCTCAGCTGGTCGGTTTTGTAGCAGGCACAAAAAAGCCGAGCTAGGCTCGGCTCTTTAAGTCGAAGTGGGCTTATTCAGCAACCACCTCTAAGGCTTCACTGTCTTCATCTTCAGCAACCACCCGATCAACCAGCTCAACATAGGCCATAGGGGCATTGTCACCAGTGCGCGGGGCACATTTGAGAATGCGCATATAACCACCGGGACGCTCCTGATAACGGGGACCCAGATCGGTAAATAACTTACCTACTGTCTCCTTGTTACGCAGGCGATCAAAAGCCAGTCGACGGTTAGCTACACTGTCCTGCTTGGCCAGAGTGATTAAAGGCTCTGCAAAACGACGCAACTCTTTGGCCTTGGGTAGAGTGGTTCTAATCAACTCGTGCTCAACCAGAGACGCAGTCATATTGCGAAACATGGCTCTGCGGTGAGGGCCAGATTTATTCAGTTTGCGGCCACTATAGCGATGACGCATGATTTTTATTCCTTAATTCGTTGCTGTCTCAGCAATGATATCTATACGACCAAGCCTCAGGCGAGTTCGCGTTCACTTTTCAAGCTAGCTGGTGGCCAGTTCTCAAGACGCATGCCCAGAGACAGCCCGCGAGAAGCCAGTACATCCTTAATTTCGGTAAGCGACTTCTTACCCAGATTAGGAGTCTTCAGCAATTCAACTTCGGTGCGCTGGATCAGGTCACCAATGTAGTAGATGCTCTCTGCTTTTAAGCAGTTAGCAGAGCGAACAGTTAGCTCTAAATCGTCAACTGGACGCAATAAGATCGGATCGATCTCGTCTTCTTTCTCTTCTGGCTCAGCGGCAGTTTCACCTTCAAGCTCAACAAACACAGCCATCTGCTGCTGCAGGATGGTTGCTGAACGGCGAATCGCCTCTTCGGGATCTACAGTTCCGTTAGTCTCCAGTTCAAGTACTAGCTTGTCGAGGTCTGTGCGATTCTCAACACGGGCACTCTCAACGCTGTAGGACACTTTGAAAATGGGGCTAAAGGTTGCATCTAGCTGCAGGCGACCTATGGAGCGAGTTTCTTCGTCACTCACACGGGCATCTGACGGCTGGTAGCCACGTCCGCGCACGATGCGCAGCTGCATATTTAAGTTGGTCTTACCAGAGATGTTAGCAATAACATGGTCTGGGTTGATTACTTCAATATGGCCGTCACTTTCAATATCGCCAGCTGTAACTGGACCTGGGCCCTGCACATTGAGAGATACAGTGGTGTCGTCGCGGCCTTCCATAACAACAGCCACGCCTTTGAGGTTGAGGAGAATTTCCATCACATCCTCTTGAACACCCTCAATTGAAGAGTACTCATGTTCAACACCGTCAATCTCAACTTCAATCACGGCACAGCCGGACATAGAAGACAGCAGAATACGACGCAGTGCATTACCCAGAGTATGACCAAAGCCACGCTCTAGAGGCTCTAGAACCACCTTGGCATGGTTTGCATCATAAGACGTTACATCAATGTTACGTGGTGTTAGAAATTCAGTAGCAGAATTTTGCATAGTATTACCTGTAAGAGCTATAAAGCGATTACTTGGAGTAAAGTTCGACGATCAGATTTTCATTGATCTCGGCCGGTAAGTCAGAGCGATCTGGATTGCGCGTAAACGTGCCTTCCATCTTGTTGCTATCAACAGTTAACCACTCTACTTCACCGCGTTGTGCTGCGAGCTGCAGGGCAGTTTGCACGCGAAGCTGCTTCTTAGACTTCTCGCGAAGACCAACAACATCACCTTCCTGAACTCTAAACGAGGCGATATTGACCTTCTGGCCATTTACCAGAATTGAATTATGAGCTACCAACTGACGCGATTCAGCGCGAGTGGCACCAAAGCCCATACGGTAGACAACATTATCGAGGCGCTTCTCTAAAAGAGTCAGCAGATTTTCGCCAGTGTTACCTTTTAAGCGAGCCGCATCTTTATAATAGTTGCGGAACTGCTTCTCAAGGATGCCGTAAATACGACGTACCTTTTGCTTTTCACGAAGCTGAACCCCGTAGTCAGACAGTCGACCACGACGCTGGCCGTGCTGGCCCGGCGCACTTTCGTGACGGCATTTGGATTCTAAGGGTCGAACGCCACTCTTCAGGAACAGATCAGTCCCTTCACGGCGCGACAGTTTACAAGTTGGTCCGAGATACCTAGCCATTTTCTATTTCCCTTACACGCGACGTTTTTTCGGTGGACGACAGCCATTGTGGGGCACAGGCGTCACATCGGTGATATTAGTTATTTTGTAACCAGCATTGTTGAGTGCGCGAACCGCAGACTCACGACCGGGACCTGGGCCTTTGACCTGAACGTCAAGATTCTTTAGACCGTAGTCCTTCGCTGCTTCACCGGCTCGCTCTGCAGCCACCTGGGCGGCGAACGGGGTACTCTTGCGAGAACCGCGGAAACCAGATCCACCGGAGGTTGCCCAGGAGAGTGTATTCCCCTGACGGTCAGTGATAGTAACAATCGTATTGTTAAAAGAAGCATAAATATGGGCTACGCCATCTATAACTGTCTTTTTGACCTTTTTACGGGTCGTTTTAGCTGCTGCTTTTGCCATTAGAAATGATCCTAATTATCTTTTTATGGGACGACGCGGCCCTTTACGGGTGCGCGCATTCGTCTTAGTACGTTGTCCACGTACGGGCAAACTACGACGATGGCGGAGGCCGCGATAGCAACCTAGGTCCATCAGACGCTTGATACTCATGCTGTTCTCTCTACGGAGATCACCTTCAACGTCGTTTTGCCCTACGGCAGCACGCAACGCGTCCAATTGACCTTCGTCCAGCGCAGAAATTTTTGTGTCCTCTGCAATACCCGTGTCTGCACAAATCTTCTGGGCAGTTGGGCGACCAATACCAAACACATAGGTCAGTGAAATCACTGTGTGCTTGTTATCTGGAATGTTGACACCGGCAATACGGGCCATTCACATTACTCCACTATTACTATGGGTTTAATCAGCTCTTCCGACCCGCTTAACAGTCTTTCAGACCTGCTAAAAAGGCGCGGTAGAATACCGATAGATCTATCAAAAATCAACCAGTTATCCCTGGCGCTGCTTATGACGTGGCTCAACACTACAGATAACACGAACCACACCTTTGCGGCGGACAACCTTACAATTACGACAAATCTTTTTAACCGATGCGCGTACTTTCACAGCATCACCTCTTTATTTACGGCCAACATTTTTAAGGTTGGCCTTCTTCATTAGCGAATCATATTGTTGCGACATTAGATGTGACTGCACCTGAGCCATAAAATCCATTGTTACAACAACCGCAATCAACAGTGATGTACCACCTAGGTAGAACGGCACATTAAAGTACACATTCAAGAACTGGGGCATCAGACAGATCAGAGTGATATAAATACCACCAATCAGAGTCAAACGCGTGGTCACACTATCAATGTATTTGGCAGTCTGATCTCCCGGACGTATACCGGGCAGATAAGCACCACCTTTTTTCAGGTTATCGGCCACTTCTTTGGGGTTGTACATCAACGCCGTATAGAAGAAGCTGAAGAAAATAATTAATGCGCTAAACATCAACACATACAATGGCTGCCCAGGGCCAATCAGTAGCGACACGTCTTGCAACCAAGCCGGCGCGTTTACCCCAGAGCCAAACCACTGACTGATTGAGGCGGGAAACAACAGTAAACTGCTGGCAAAAATTGCCGGAATCACGCCGGCCATATTCACTTTAAGTGGCAGATGTGAAGTTTGCGCGTTGTAAGCTTTGCGGCCCTGGCGCTGAGCATAGTTAACTGTCAAACGGCGCTGACCACGCTCAATAAACACCACAAAGTAAACTACAGCCACTGCAATAATAAGTACAACCACCAGCATCAGAGGATTGAGGTCACCCTGACGCGCTGACTCCAAGGCCTGACCAATGGCTCCAGGAATACCAGCCACAATACCGGCAAAAATCAGCATGGAAATACCGTTGCCTATACCACGCTCGGTAATCTGCTCACCCAGCCACATCAGAAAAACTGCGCCGGCCACTAGTGATGCCACTGCCACGGGCAGGAAGAATTCAAACCCCTCGTAAGCCATACCCTGAGCTCTAAAGCCCACCGCCATAGCCATACCCTGAATCAGGGCCAGAATCACCGTACCATATCTGGTGTACTGGTTTATCTTGCGGCGACCACTGTCACCTTCTTTCTTTAACTGCTCTAGCGCAGGTACTGTAGCCGACAGCAACTGCATAATAATCGAGGCCGAGATATAGGGCATCACGCCCAGAGCCAAAATACTCATCCGCTCCAGTGCACCACCGGAGAACATATTGAACAGTCCTAGATAGGTGCCCTGATTCTGTGAAAACATATCTGCCAGACGATCTGGGTCAAAGCCCGGAACTGGAATATGGGTGCCAATGCGATAAATGATAATGGCCATAAACAAAAAGCGAAGGCGAGCCCAAAGCTCGCCCAATCCTTTCTGGTTACCCACCGGCATAGCACCTGGATTCGCCATTAGGCTTTCTCTTCAACCTTGCCGCCAGCGGCAACAATTGCTTCCGCAGCACCTTTGGTCGCACCAATACCCTGCAGAGTGACTGCTTTAGTCACCGCGCCAGAGTTAAATACCTTGGCTCGGGAAATGCTGTTATTAATGATGCCAGCTGCGCGCAGGGAATCTATGGTTATGATTCCGCCTTCAACTTTATCCAGCTCTGACAGACGGATCTCTGCAGTCACTGCCGCCAGACGCGAAGTAAAACCAAACTTCGGGAGACGCTTCTGCAGTGGCATCTGACCACCTTCAAAACCTGGACGAACTGAACCGCCAGAGCGTGACTTTTGACCTTTGTGACCACGGCCGCCAGTCTTACCAATACCGCTGCCGATACCACGACCACAGCGCTTGCCTTCTTTAATTCGACCCGGAGCCGGGCTAAGGGTGTTTAGACGCATCTTATGCTTCCTCAACCTGCAACATATAGTTAACTTTATTGATCATGCCGCGAACCGATGGAGTATCTTCTACTTCTACGGTGTGGCCGATACGACGCAAACCCAAGCCAGTAAGACAGGCTTTATGGTTTTGCAACCGTCCAATTGAACTCTTAGTTTGAGTTACTTTAACTTTTTTAATCTTCGCTTTTGCCATGATCCACTTCCAATAACTGACGCGCGTTATGCCGTCACTTAGTTCAGAATTTCTTCTACAGATTTACCACGTTTCGCCGCAACATCTTCCGGAGACTTCATATCACGCAGTGCCTTAAAGGTAGCGCGAACTACGTTTACCGGGTTAGTTGAGCCGTAGCATTTTGCCAGTACATCCTGCACACCAGCTAATTCAAGCACTGAGCGCATTGCACCACCGGCAATAACACCAGTACCCTCTGAGGCTGGCTGCATATAAATCTTTGATGCAGCATGGATGCCCTTGGTTGGGTACTGAATAGTGGTACCGTCCAGGGATACGTCGATCATATTGCGACGCGCTGCTTCCATTGCCTTCTGAATAGCCATTGGCACTTCGCGAGCCTTGCCACGACCGAAGCCAACTTTACCGTTGCCGTCACCCACGACTGTCAGGGCAGTAAAGGCGAAAATACGTCCGCCTTTAACCGTCTTAGCCACACGGTTAACCTGAACCAGCTTCTCCATCATGCCTTCAGCTGCAGAATCTTTCTGATCTGTAAGAGCCATATTTTCTACCTATTAAAATTCTAGGCCGGCTTCACGCGCGGCATCAGCCAGTGCTTTTACACGGCCGTGATATTTAAAACCGCTGCGGTCAAAGGCAACTGCCTTAACACCAGCAGCTACTGCGCGCTCGGCGACTAATTTGCCCACAGCTGCTGCAGCATCGACATTGCCGGTACTGCCACTGCGTAAATCTTTCTCTAGCGTCGATGCGCTAGCCAGAACCCGGTCACCCTCTGCGGCGATAATCTGCGCGTAGATATGACGTGGAGTACGGTTGATACACAGTCGTGTAACACCCTGCTCGCGGATTTTCATACGTACGCGTTTTGCTCGGCGCTGACGTGAAACTTTTTTATCGCTCATCGTATTACCCTGTTACTTCTTCTTGGCTTCTTTACGTCTTACATATTCACCAGTGATGCGAACACCCTTACCTTTGTAGGGCTCTGGCGGACGGTAAGCGCGAATCTCAGCTGCGGCCTGGCCCAGCTTCTGCTTGTCCGAAGACTTTAATACCACTTCAGTCTGACTAGGAGTCTCAGCACTAACACCCTCTGGCAACTCATAGACCACTGGATGAGAGAATCCCAGTGTTAGATTGATTTTGTTACCCTGTACCTGCGCTCTGTAACCAACACCCACAAGTTCAAGTTTTTTCTCGAACCCTTCAGATACACCGGTCACCATATTGTTGACCAATGCTCTTGTGGTACCGGACATGGCGCGCGCAAACTGATCTCCACTGCGGGCGGCAAACGTCAGAACATTGTCTTCCTGTTTGATTTCCACTTGGGGATTGATCGGCATGGCCAATGTACCCTTTGAGCCCTTAACAGAGATCTCTTCGCCACCAAGCTTTACTTCAACACCTTTGGGCAGTTCTACTGGGCTATTTGCAACTCTAGACATTTTTCTTTCCTATCAGAATACGGTGCACAGCACTTCACCACCGATACCGGCAGCTCTGGCAGCGCGATCAGTCATCACACCTTTACTGGTGGAGATGACGGCAATGCCGAGACCACTGCGCACCTTGGGCAAGTCATTAGTACTTACATACTGACGTAAGCTGGGCTTGCTGATGCGCGCAATCTCTTCAATAACTGGACGGCCTTCAAAATACTTCAGCTCAATAGTTAGGCTGGGCTTTACTTCTTCACTGACACTGAAGCTTGCAATGTAACCTTCGTCCTGCAACACCTTGGCAACTGAAGCCTTGAGCTTCGAAGCTGGCATAGTCACTTCTGGGTGACTGCGGTGATGCGCATTACGAATGCGTGTCAACATGTCTGAAACTGGATCTTGCATACTCATATCGTTTGGCTCCTCAACTTACCAACTGGCTTTAACCAGCCCCGGAACTTCACCGCGCATCGCTGATTCGCGCAGTTTGTTTCGGCACAGGCCAAACTTGCTGTAAACACCGTGAGGACGGCCAGTTACTCGACAGCGGTTGCGCTGACGGCTGGGGCTCGCATCACGAGGTAATTTCTGTAACTTCTGCTGTGCTTCCCAACGATCTTCGTCAGAGGCCTCAACATTGTGAATAATTGCTTTAAGCTCTGCGCGTTTAGCGGCGAACTTAGCGACTGTCTTGGCGCGCTTTGCTTCGCGCTGGACCATGGATACCTTTGCCATCTATCTACTACCTCAACCTTTCAGCGGAAAGTTAAAGGCACGCAATAAAGCTCGGCCTTCGTCGTCATTGCGCGCAGTGGTGGTAATAGTGATATCCAAACCGCGCAACTTATCAATTTTTTCGTAGTCAATCTCAGGGAAGATGATCTGCTCATTTACACCCATTGAGAAATTGCCACGACCATCAAACTGCTTGGGGCTAATGCCACGGAAGTCGCGAATACGTGGGATAGCTATACCTACCAGGCGCTCCAGGAATTCGTACATACGGTCAGCGCGCAGAGTCACCTTGGTGCCAATCGGCCATCCCTGACGAACTTTAAAGCCAGCGATAGACTTGCGTGCATTGTTGATCACTGGTTTCTGCCCTGCAATCAGAGTCAGGTCAGCCACTGCATTTTCCAGAGACTTCTTGTCACCAATCGCCTCGCCCACGCCCATATTCAGAGTAATCTTAGTAATGCGAGGGACTTCCATCACATTAGCCAGACCCAGCTCTTCTTTCAGCTTGGGAGCCAATTCGTTTTTATATACTTCTTTCAGCCTTGCCATTTCGGTTACCTGTTTACTTAAGCGTCTACGGCTTCGCCGTTGGACTTAAAGATACGAATCTTTTTGTTGTCTTCTTGAACCTTAAAGCCCACTCGGTCTGCTTTATTGGTCGCGCTATTAAAGATAGCCACATTAGAGACCTGAATAGGTGCTTCCTTCTCGATAATCCCACCTGGAATACCAGCCTGAGGATTGGGCTTCTGATGCTTTTTAATCATCTGAATACCAGACACCAGCAGACGGTCATTTTCAAGGACCTTAATTACCTTGCCGCGCTTGCCTTTGTCTTTACCGGCGATAACAACAACTTCGTCGTCACGCTTAATTTTCAGCATTGCCATTTCTTAATCCTCGCTTACAGCACTTCAGGTGCTAGGGAGATAATACGCATAAACTTCTCTGTGCGAAGCTCGCGGGTTACCGGCCCAAAAATACGTGTGCCAATAGGTGCATTGTTGGCGTTGAGCAATACTGCAGCATTGTCATCAAACTTGATCAAGCTGCCGTCCTGACGACGCAAACCTTTCTTAGTGCGAACCACTACTGCACTCATCACCTGGCCTTTCTTTACCTTGCCGCGGGGAATCGCTTCTTTAACGGTAACCTTAATAATGTCACCAACCCGAGCATAGCGACGGTGAGAACCGCCCAACACTTTAATGCACATCACCCGACGTGCACCGCTGTTGTCTGCTACATCAAGATAACTTTCTGTTTGAATCATTTTCTACTCCGAAACCTTCGCTTTACGCAGACTTATTCTGCAGCAGCGCGCTCGTCAATATTCACCAGTTTCCACGACTTGTCCTTAGAGACAGGCCGGCACTCTGCGATCGTTACCAGATCGCCTGTATTCGCATCATTTGTTTCATCATGCGCTTTAATTTTGGACGACTTGGTCAAGATTTTCCCGTACACCGGGTGCTTAACACGTCGCTCAATCATCACGGTGATGGTTTTATCCATCTTGTCGCTGACAATACGACCGGTCAGCGTTCGTGAACTTGTTTGTAGTTCAGACATAATTATTCCCCTGCCTTCTGGTTAATAACAGTCTTGAGACGCGCAATATTACGGCGCGTTTCTTTAACCTTGTGGCTTTCGTTCAACTGGCCAGTGGCGTGCTGCATACGCAGCTTGAACTGAGCTTTTTGCTCTTCGCCCAGAGCTGCCTTCAACTCATCTACTGACTTTTCACGCAATTCGCTAGATTTCATCTTTACATCACCGTGCGTTTAACGAAGGTAGTTGCAATCGGAAGCTTGGCCGCGGCCAAAGCAAATGCTTCGCGAGCCAACTCTTCACTAACACCTTCCATTTCATAAAGTACTTTGCCTGGCTGAATTAACGCCACCCAGTACTCAACATTACCCTTACCTTTACCCATACGCACTTCAAGTGGTTTGTTAGTAATCGGCTTATCTGGAAATACTCGGATCCAGATTTTACCACCACGCTTAATGTGTCGAGTCATGGCACGACGAGCGGCTTCGATCTGACGAGCAGTCAGACGACCGCGCCCAGATGCTTTGAGGCCAAACTCACCAAAGCTGACTTTGCTGCCGCGCTGAGCCAGACCACGGTTGCGGCCCTTGTGCATCTTGCGGAATTTTGTACGTTTCGGTTGCAGCATTTCGCTTTACCCTTATCGCTTGTTTCTTGTGTCTTGTGTCTTGGCGGGAGCTGTTCCAGCTTCCTCACCACCCAGAACTTCACCTTTGAAGATCCAGACCTTTACGCCGATAATTCCGTATGTGGTATTACCTTCGGCAGTTGCATAGTCAATATCGGCACGCAATGTGTGCAGAGGTACACGACCTTCTCTGTACCATTCTGAACGAGCAATCTCTGCACCGCCCAGACGACCACCAACTTGAATTTTCACACCCAGAGCACCGCCGCGCATGGCATTCTGAACTGCGCGCTTCATAGCGCGACGGAACATTACACGGCGCTCCAACTGCTGTGCTACGTTCTGCGCAACCAGGTTGGCATCCAGATCAGGCTTGCGTATCTCTTCGATGTTGATATGCACCGAACAACCCATCATCTTGGCGATTTCATTGCGCAGCTTCTCAACATCCTCACCCTTCTTGCCAATAACAATACCTGGGCGGGCTGTGTGAATGGTGATGCGCGCGCTGTCTGAAGGGCGCTCGATATCAACGCGACTTACTGACGCATGATCGAGTTTCTTCTTAACAAATGCTCGAACCTTAAGGTCCTGATTGAGCTTGTCCGCATAGTCCTTTTTACCGGCATACCAGGTCGAGGTATGCTTTTTAACAATACCTAGACGGATGCCAGTTGGATGTACTTTTTGACCCATTGAATGGTCTCCCGAACCTAATTCTACTTTTCAGAAACTTTTACAGTGATGTGACAGCTGCGCTTAAAAATTCTATCCGCACGGCCCTTTGCTCTTGGCTTGATTCTTTTCATCGTCATGCCTTCATCAACAAAGATCGTTGACACTTTGAGCTCATCTACATCAGCACCATCGTTGTGCTCTGCGTTGGCAATTGCCGACTCGAGCACCTTTTTAATAATGTCCGCACCTTTCCTGCCGCTGAACTGCAGAATTTCTAATGCCGACTCAACTGACTTACCGCGAATTTGATCTGCTACCAGGCGCGCTTTCTGCGCTGACATTCTGGCACCTTTTAATTTTGCTGCTACTTCCACAATCAAAACCCTCTTTTAGCGCTTGGCTTTCTTGTCTGCCACGTGGCCTTTATAGGTACGTGTCGGAGCAAATTCACCCAGCTTGTGGCCAACCATTTCTTCGTTGACCAAAACAGGAACATGTTGACGACCATTGTGGATAGCGATTGTCAGTCCAACCATATCTGGCAGGATCATAGAACGACGCGACCAGGTTTTGATGGGTCGACGCTCGTTAGCGGCTACCGCTGCCTCTACCTTTTTAGCCAGGTGAAGGTCAATGAATGGTCCTTTTTTTAGAGAGCGTGGCACGTTTGCTATCCTCTTTTAATAATCTAATCGGCGCTTATTTGCGACGACGAACAATGTATTTATCAGTGCGCTTATTCTTGCGCGTCTTATAACCCTTGGTAGGCATTCCCCAGGGAGATACCGGGTGACGACCACCAGATGTGCGGCCTTCACCACCACCATGAGGGTGATCTACCGGGTTCATTGCCACACCGCGAACGGTTGGACGAACACCGCGCCAGCGCGAAGCACCAGCCTTACCCAATGAGCGCAAGCTGTGCTCAGAGTTACAAACTTCACCGAGCGTGGCTCGACAATCAACTGGAATCTTACGCATCTCGCCACTGCGCAGTCGCAGAGTGGCATAGGCACCTTCACGGGCAACCAGCTGAACCGAAGCGGCGGCACTACGAGCGATTTGCGCGCCCTTGCCAGGCTTCATCTCAACACAGTGGATAGTTGAACCCACAGGGATATTGCGCAGAGGCAAGCTGTTACCTACCTTGATAGGTGAGTCTTCACCAGATACCAGAGTGTCTCCAGCTGAAACACCTTTGGGAGCGATAATGTATCGACGCTCGCCGTCGGCATAACAGAGCAATGCGATATGTGCAGTGCGGTTGGGATCGTATTCCAGGCGCTCAACCTTGGCCGGGATACCATCTTTGTTGCGCTTAAAATCAACAATGCGGTAATGCTGCTTGTGGCCACCACCAATGTGACGCACGGTAATGCGACCAGCACTATTACGACCACCAGTTCGTTTCTTAGGCGCTAACAGCGGCGCATAGGGGGCACCTTTATGTAGATCAGGAGTAACTACACTGACTACAAAGCGACGGCCCGGGGAGGTTGGTTTTCTCTTGATAACTGCCATGATTAACCCCTTACTCCGCTACCGAAAAGTCAATATCCTGACCTTCCGCCAATCGTACATAGGCTTTCTTCCAATCGCTGCGCTGGCCCATGCCAGTGCGGGTGCGACGAGTCTTGCCCTTTACATTAACTACACGAACAGCCTCAACCTTGACTTCGAAAAGCTGCTGCACAGCTTTCTTTACTTCAAGCTTGCTGGCATCTGTAGCCACCTTGAATACTACCTGGGTTGCTGCACCAGACGACATCGCTGATTTTTCAGTGATATGTGGACCTAGCAACACTTTGAAGAGTCTCTCTTGGTTCATGCCAAAATCTCCTCAAGTTTTTTCAGCGCTGCGACGGTCACCAGCACCTTATCGAAATTAATTAGACTCACTGGATCAACTGCCGCTGCGTCGCGGACATCAACCTTGTGTAGGTTGCGCGAAGACAAATAGAGATTTTGGCTGACTTCTTCAGTGATAATAAGCGCTTCAGTCAAGTTGAACTCTGCCAGCTTGGCAATCAGACCCTTGGTCTTTGGCTCTTCAACATCAAAGCTCTCAACCACGATCAGTCGCTCCTGACGCGCCAGCTCTGAAACAATAGAGCGCATTGCAGAGCGATACATTTTGCGGTTTAACTTTTGGCTGTGATCCTGGGGCTGAGCAGCGAAGGTTACGCCGCCGCCACGCCAGATTGGCCCGCGGATAGTACCGGCACGCGCTCGGCCTGTACCCTTCTGACGGAATGGCTTGCGACCACCGCCGGACACTGCTGAGCGGTTCTTCTGAGCGCGAGTACCCTGGCGGGCACCGGCAAGAAATGCCACAACGGTCTGATGAATCAGATCCTGGTTAAATTCTATGCCAAAAGCAGCTTCTGAAACCTCGACGGTTCCTTTGTTACCTTTGGGTGTCGCTATAGCTAGTTCCACGGACACTCCCCTTAAACCTTAACAGCCGGACGAACAACAACATCACCACCAGGAGCACCGGGAACGGCACCTTTGATCAGTAATAAATTGCGTTCGGCATCGACGCGTACAATTTCTAGATTCTGTGTAGTAACCTGCTCTGCACCCATGTGGCCTGCCATCTTCTTGCCTTTAAATACACGGCCAGGAGTCTGGTTTTGACCAATCGAGCCAGGAGCTCGGTGAGAGATTGAGTTACCGTGAGTCGCGTCCTGCATGGTAAAGTTCCAGCGCTTGACGCCACCTTGGAAGCCTTTACCTTTTGAAGTTCCGGTAACGTCTACTTTCTGACCCTGCTCGAAACGCTCTACAGTTAGCGCACTGCCAACCTCGAATGCCTCATCGGAAGCTTCTGAACGGAATTCCCACTGACCACGACCAGCCTCAACACCCGCCTTGGCGAAGTGTCCTGCTTGGGACTTAGTTACTCGGGAAGCTTTGCGTGATCCAGTAGTGACCTGAATAGCTGAATAGCCATCGGTCTCTGCGGATTTAATCTGGGTAATCTGATTAGGCGTCGCTTCTACCACTGTCACAGGGATAGATGCACCGTCTTCGGTAAACACACGAGTCATTCCGCATTTGCGGCCGACAATACCTATACTCATTTTTTTAACCTCTTAAGCGTACGGGGCTCTTACCCGCTACGGCTGCCTATTTCAAGGCATTACACTTTAGTGTTTTGCCCGGCATCATTGCCGGACCGCTACAGTCGTTATCAGCTCAGGCTGATTTGTACTTCAACGCCAGCAGCAAGATTCAATTTCATAAGCGCGTCAACAGTCTTTTCTGTTGGCTCGACAATATCGATCAAGCGCTTGTGGGTGCGAATTTCATACTGATCACGCGCATCTTTGTTCACGTGGGGAGATACCAAAATGGTGAATCTCTCTTTACGTGTGGGCAACGGTATTGGCCCGCGTATCTGCGACCCTGTACGTCTTGCAGTCTCGACAATCTCTTGGGTCGAGGTATCGATCAGCTTGTGATCGAAGGCTTTAAGACGAATCCTAATGCTTTGGTTTTGCATCTTAGCGAAACTCCGCTATATCTACTTTAAATTTCATGGCTCCACTGGCTCTCGCTGGTCAGCCCCGAAAAAGGAGCGCGAATATTAGTTCCGCACCCGGGGACTGTCAAGCAGTTTCACGCCTACAGCCGTTATTTTTTCTTACTTCAGCCAAAATAGCGGCTGACAATCTTCAGAGGTCAAAAAAGGGGCTCTTGGAGCCCCTTTTTATAACGTCGTTTAGATCATTCGATGATTTTGGCTACAACACCAGCGCCTACAGTACGACCGCCTTCACGGATCGCAAAGCGCAGACCTTCTTCCATCGCAATCGGATGAATCAAAGTCACTTCCATCTGTACGTTGTCACCCGGCATTACCATCTCTG
>Ga0257120_1000017_pt1 | contig 163491 bp, 157 predicted proteins | sample SI106_10metaG_FD_190153 | JGI IMG/M metagenome (GOLD analysis project Ga0257120, IMG submission 190153) | Marine microbial communities from Saanich Inlet, British Columbia, Canada - SI106_10 | ecosystem: Environmental > Aquatic > Marine > Inlet | place: Canada: British Columbia | collected...
TTTTGTTGACTGGTATATTGGTTCACGCTGGCATTGAACCGACGTTCGTTTAAGCCATCGAGCTCGCGACTATAAGACACCGAGAGGGAGGCTGAACTTGCGGTATCGGAATCAGGGCCATCGGCCTCTACCGTAACATCCTCCAACCCTTCAAGCGATGGGCTAACTTGTTCTTTCAAATCATTATAGGCAATCACATTGGCCAACGTCGGACGGGTCACGGCGTTGGAGGCATGTTTGGTGCCCAAGCTAACCGACATAGCAAAACTGCCCTTGGCATTGGCTTTGCGGGTTTGGGCCAACAATATCTCGGCCCGTTCGCGCGCGGTAGCGTCAATGTCTGTGGCTTCTAAAACTTGAAGCAAATAGGCTTCCGCCAACTCTGGCGCTTCGAGGCGCAAATAGAGCATGCCCAATTCCAAACGAAGCAGCGGCAAGCCACTGCGGCCGATGAGCAAACGCTCTAGGGTCGCCACGGCCGCCTCGAAGTCTTCCAGCTCAATCGCGCGGCGCGCAAAAGCTAGGTTGAGTTCAACTTCATTGGGTTGCTTTAAGACCTCGCGAAACATCGGGTCTAGGGCTGCAGCGCCTGGGCCGCGCAACAAGGTTTGCGCGCTTGCGGGTAAAATTCCAAAACCCAAAGAGGCAACGATAAAAACACCAGCGAATACGCGCTGGCGGGATGCGAAATAAAACACGACAACTCCTAAACAATACTTTCGATGGTTTAGGAGTTTTGGAGGTGGCAAGCCAGCTTCGCTTGCTCTGTTTAGCTTTCAAGTTGCGCCTGCGTGGTTTTATTATGACACCCGCAAATTTTGGTGACTTTATGGCTCAATCTATGGCCCAGTCTATGATCAAGCCTATGATCAAGCCAGACATGGAGGGTCGTCACTATAAATGCAGATCATAGCTTGTCGGTTTAACCGACCAATAAGTCGGCAAATCCGGTCAACCAAAACGCAATCGTGACAGCGCCCAGCAAAGTCGACACCACGATGGTGCTGGAGGCATCGGCCTCAGCGGTTTTATATTGCGTGGCGAAAACTGCCGTGAAAACGCCCGTTGGCATAGCCGCCAATAAAGTGATGGTGGCGGTAAAAATAGGCTCGAGCGCAAACAGATAATGCGCCGCGCAAAACACCAAAAGCGGATGGACACCCAATTTGAAAACCGAAATAAAGACGGCCGAGCCAAGGCTGTCGCGCCAAGCAATATGCGCCAGTTTTCCGCCAACCGCGACCAGGGCCACGGGAATGGCCGCGCTGCCAAGCAGATCTAAAAACCGGTCGACTGGGGGCGCGAGGCCCAATCCGGTGAAATTCCAAATTACGCCGCCAAGCAGCCCTAGGATGACCTGCTGGCCTGACATGGCGCGCGCTAATTTGGGCAAGAAGCCACGCACGCTCAAGCTTGGATTGGTGGTCAACTCAAGGCCGATGAGCGCTACGGTGAAGATCAGCAAGCCATGAAAGGCTAAAACCAAAAACAAAGGCAAGCCCGCCGACGGGCCAAAAGCCGTCAGAATAATCGGAATGCCCAGCATCACCGTATTGGAAAAGCTGGAGCCAAACCCGAAGATAACGCGTTCCGAGCCCGACTGTTTGGGCAAAGTGAGCCGCGCAACCGCCATAGAAACAGCCATTGTGACAAGCATGGCGCCATAGTAAGACCCCCAAAGCCCCCAAGGAATAACCGCGGGGAACTCGGTGAGAGCGACATTTCGAAACAAAAGAGCGGGGGCAGCCAGCGCAAAAACAAAGCGGTTCAGCGTGTCGACATTGTGCGCCGAAAAAAAGCCACGCCGCGCCGCGCCATACCCAACAAGGATGACGGCAATAACCGGAAAGATGACGCCAAGGGATTGAAACATGGGATTGGCATAGCAGATTTTGACGCGTCTGGAATTACTTTTGTCGCCCCACCCCCCACTGGACTTTACGGCTCGGCGGCATATTTAGAGCCTATGGAAACACAGCCTAAAACTTTCACCGATAGAGACGCCCTCATAAACCATGTGCGCGCCTTGTCGCCCTCTCTATCGCCAGACGATGTGTCCGTCTCAGATACGCGGGGCGGGCGCCAAGCTGGCCAAAATTTGCTCGGGAAAATCGACCCCATAGCCTATGGGCACTCGCGCAATTATCTCGGCGGCGCGGTCAGTTATCTATCGCCCTACATTCGCCATGGCATTATCTCGCTCAATGAAGTGCGTAATTTTGCGCTAGAGGCGGCGCCGGAAGACGAGCCGATAAGGCCGATAGAAAAATTCGTTCAAGAGCTGGCTTGGCGAGATTTTTGGCAAAGGGTCTATCAGCAAAATCCGGATTGGATTTGGCAGGATGTCGAAACCTATAAAACTGGCTTTGCCCCCGACGACTATAGCGACACGCTGCCCGACGACATTGAAACCGCGCAAACCGATTGCGCGGCGATCAATCATTTTATCACCAGCTTGAAAACCACCGGCTATTTGCACAATCATGCGCGCATGTATTTGGCCGCCTATATCGTCCACTGGCGTCGCGTGAAATGGCAGGCGGGGGCGCATTTCTTTTTGGCGCATTTATTAGACGGCGACCCGGCCTCGAATAATCTGAGTTTTCAATGGGTAGCCAGCACGTTTTCCAATAAGCCGTATTTTTTCAATCTCGAGAATTTGCAAAAATTTGCCCACCCACAAGCGCCGTGCGCCGAGGCTGACAATCTGGCTTTGGCTGGCTCTTATGATCAGTTGGCAGCGCGATTATTTCCTTATGGAGTGAGTTCATGAGCGCGCTGATTTGGCTTCACGAAGAGGCTTTGCGCGCCAGCCATCCGCTGTTCGCAGCGTCCGCCACGCCTGCGAAATCTGTCTTTATTTGGGACGACGCCTATATGACGGCGATGGGCTACGGGTTGAAACGTCGGGTTTTCCTTTATGAAACGCTGCTGGAGTTGCCGGTAGATATTTATGCGGGCGACACGTTGGAGACGCTGCAAACGCTCGCTACCGCAAGCCAGGCCAGTCAGGTTTTTGCCGGCGCAACGCCCAATCCACGATTGAACGCCATTTTAGATGCCCTGCCCGACACGCTCAAGGTGACGCGGGTGGCAGACGAGGCTTTCGTTGATTTGCCCGAGCCGGAAAACCTGCGTCGGTTTTTCAAATATTGGAATAAAGCGAAAAAATTGGCGTTTCAGCCAAATGGCAGGCGTTAGTTTTTGAGACTGGCTTCAATCGCCTTGCGTATTTTTTTCGAGCCAGGTTTGGTCATTGACGAGAAATAGGTCACGGGGCGGCCTTCGCCGTTGATGAGGAATTTATAAAAATTCCACCGCGGACTGGCACCCGTTTCAGCCTTTAGCCATTTATACAGCGGATGAGCTGCCGCTCCCTTGACCACAAGTTTTTCGGACATCGGAAAATCAATGTTAAAGTTTACTTGGCAAAACTCTTTAATCTCGCCCTCGCCGCCTGGTTCTTGCTCGCCAAAATCATTGCTCGGCACGCCCAGAACCACAAGCCCGTCGTCGCGCTTTTCTTCCCACAGGGTTTGCAGGCCATCATATTGTTTGGTGAAACCACAATAAGAGGCGGTGTTGACCAATAAAATTGTCTTGCCTTTAAACTGAGCCATCGACATTTCTCCGCCATCAATCGACGGCAAAGTGAACTCATAGGCCGTGCCTGCGGCTTGCACATTTGGCACGAAAAACAGCAACACCAAAAACCAAATGCGAGGGATATAATTTTTCATCATGCAAGGGATATAGACTTTTTTCAGCCATTTCCCAAAGCCAAAATCACCCCTCATGACTTTCGGGCGTAACCAGAGGTTAAACATTGAACCCGATGCCCGCACCATTGTAGACTGGCAGCGCAGCAGAAAAAGGCTTGGGTAGTGTTTTTATTTAAAGACGAGAGTGATACGCATTTTGAATGCCCGTCCTGCGGACAGCGCGGCTCGGTGCCCAGCGATGTTTTGGCGCAGACCTTGAAAGAAACCGAGCATGTGCGCATTAGCTGCACCCGCTGCGCTACGAAGTTTGAACCTGGCGCGAAACCCCCCGCCGCCCTCTCGGCCGAGCCAGACGACGAAATTGGCAGCCTTCCTGCCTGGCTAAGCGCCCCCGAACGCCCAAAAGTGGCCCTGGAAGAGGCACCGGAACCAGAAGCAGAACCAGAGGCAGAAGCAGAGCCAGAACCAGAACCAGAGGCTGTAGAAGAAAAGCAGGAGGGCGAGCCTGAAGTTGTGGCGGAACCAGAAGCCGATGCGGAGCCCGAACCCGAAACAACAGATGAAGCCCATGCGGAGCCCGAACCAAAAGATCAGCATCCGCTAGCCGCAGCGCCTTCACAAGATGTAGAGCAAGATGTAGAGCTCTATATAGACCCCGAAGATGAGCCAGACTTGGCGCCAGACACGGCCCCAGACATAGCCCAAGACACGGCCCAAGACACGGCCCCAGACATAGCGCCAGATACAGAGCCCGAAGCGGCGCCCGAAGTCGAGCCCTCTGGGGGCGTGGACAATAAACTGCAATTTCTGTCGGTCAGCCTAGCCGCTATTTTGTTTTTTCTTGGCGGCCTATTGCTGTTAGGCAGCCGCTAAGGCTTTACAGCCAACGGCGCACTTTGGCTTTATAATTGCGATAAATCTGGCCAAATTCAGCTTCTAGGTTTTCTTCTTCTTGATGAATCCATAAGACCTGCACGCCCACGACAAAAATTGGCACAATCACCAAAGACCAAACATGGCCGCTGGCCAAACCGCTGCCCGTTAGCAATATCGCCATGGCCACATAAATCGGGTTGCGCGAATAGGCAAATAGGCCTGTGTCCATCAATATCGATGGCTGACCATCGGGAATAATCGTTGTCTCATTTTTTCGAAAACTGGCGGCCATATATAAAACCGTGCCAAGCCCAAGCACCATCAGGGCGATGCCTGTATATTGCCAAAGCGGCGACATAATGGGCTGCACAGGTGCCAAAAATGCCAAAGCCAATTGCGCCAGAATGCCGGCCAATACCATCAGAGGGGGGTAAATTTTCATCTCAGTCTCCTATCTTGCGATCGTCTTAAGCCGAAACAGGGAGCGGTTCCCATATATCGACGATGCGACCTTTTTCAAAAATTGCCAATTTTGGAAACTGCAAAAATACAGCCTCGCTTTGGTAGGGACGCAAAAACACAAACTCATCTACGGCCAGTTTTCCGCGCGCTAAAGAGGCGGGGCCAACCAGTAATTCTTGATTGCTCGAGCGCCCCATCAGCGGGCTTGGCGCTAAGCCTTTGGGATAGACGGCACTGGCCATCCAATAGCCGCCATGGGTGAACACGCTGGTGCCGGGACTTATGGCTTCGAGTAAATCTCCGGCCTGCTCGCCGCCGGGCACGCGCACGCCGTTTTCTACTTTTAGCGCTGGCGTAGCAATAAAGGCGGCCGGCACGAAGGGTTTTAACAGCGGCGTATCAAAGTCACTTGGTTTGACCAAGGTCGAGCCCGCCGCCAATTCATTGGCTAATTTCGTGTCTTTATACATACGAAATGTCGGGCTACCGGCCATATTGCGAACCATAGATTTGACGTGGCGCGCGCCCATAGCGTCGCCGCTTTGCGCCAAGGCTTCCCCATAGATTTTCTGTGTCGCCGATTTGGCACGCCCGGGCCACCCTGCCAGCTTGGGCAATTTGGCCAAATGCGGCTCATAGCCCATCAAGCCCGAAAGCGAGAGCTGCGGCGTTTGAGATAAGGTCTCCAGCGTCGCCTGTAGCGCTGGGCCCGGCGCCATACCGCCGCGGTGCAGGCCGACATCTATTTCCAAGTTAACCCGCAAATTCAGTTTTTGCGCCCGCGCCAGCTCGCTATATTGGCGCGCCCGCTGGGGGGTATCGATCAGCCATTGCACTTGCGACAGGGCTTTTTTTTGGCTCGGCTTTAACGACTTTACCATATTTGCCATCGCTGCCACGGGCACCGGCTTGCCCAGCAATTGGTCATAGCCAGGCATCCGCGCCAAAAGTTGCGCCACCATGGCCGCGTTGAAACTCATCAACCGGTCCGTGCGGGCGCGTTTGGCCACATGCAAAAGCAGCTTTTCGCTCGGCAGAGATTTGGCGACAATACGGTAGGCCATGCCGCGCGGCAGAAAGCCTTTCAGCGTGTCGATGTTCTGATTGAGCCGCGTTTTATCGATCAGCAAAACGGGCTCGCAGATGCCCGCTTGCGAAAGCGCCCCCTGCAAGCTTTGAAAATAAGCCTTGGCTAGAGATGCGCCACCCCTCATAGGGATCGCTCAAATAACGAGCGTAAATAAGGATTTAAAAACCGCCCTTGCGGGTCGAGCTGTTTTCGGACCTTGGCAAAATCATCAAACTTGGGGTAAAGCGCACGCACTTGCGGGCCCGTCAGGGAGTTCAGTTTGCCCCAATGCGGACGCCCACCGGCGCGTTGGAAAATGGGTTCTATTTTGGTGAACAAAAAATCATAGGCATCGGGCGCATGCGTATGCACCGCCACAGATATCCGCGGGCCTGCATTAAACGGTGAAAGCCAAGCGCTATCCCCCGCCGTCATGCGGCACTCAAAGGGAAAAAACACGTCTGGGTGCTCGCGCTCAATCAAATCGCGCACTTCCTCTAGGGCCTCCAGGGCTACCTCCGGCGGCAGGTGATATTCCATTTCGTTGAAATGCACATTGCGCTCGCTGGCTAACAACTGCCAGCTTTCGCCAATGATGTTCTCTTCCGGCGCATTCGCTATGGCGGCGCCCAGAAGGCGTTTTCGCAAAAACGGAAACCAGCCCAAATAATCGCGCAAAGCCTTGAGCTGCATCACCCCATCATCGCTCTCGTCTAACAGGCGCGGTGTGTCGGGTGCCTCGGTTTCATCATGGGTGATAACCATGGCGGTGCCAGAAAACGGAATGTAGAAAAATTCAAAATTGCGATGCGCCTGCCACATGGTTTCGGCTTCTGTGAGAACTTGCGTATAGGGCATAAAGCGCACGCGCCGATGCAGTTTATGGCGTGGCACCAATTGCATTTCCATCTCGGTTAAAACCCCAAGACTGCCCAAGGCCACTTGCGCCGCTCCCAAAAGGTCGGCGTTGGATTTTGCGCTAATCTCTATCTCGTCGCCTGTGCCGCTGACCAATTTCAGGCCCTTAATTTCGGCTGCCAAACAGGGCAGGTTTTTTCCCGTGCCATGGGTCGCGGTCGAGGTGGCACCGGCCAGACTTTGCACGTCAATATCGCCTAAGTTGCGAAACGCCAATCCGGTTTCGGCCAAAGCAGGCGATAAATCTTTCAGCCGAGCGCCCGCTCCCAGCCACGCGGTTTGCTTGGCCATATCGACCGAGCGAACGCCATCAAAAGCATCGAGGCGGAGGATCTTGCCATCGCCATCCGATGGCACAAGCGGGGTCCAACTATGGCCAGAGCCAACGGGGCGCACGGCGCCTTTTGTGGTTTGAATGAGACGACTTAATTCTTCGGTGGTTTGCGGCGTTTCCACGCGAGCTTTCGACGGGGCTAAAGACTTCGACCAATTTTGCCACCCAGCTGCAGCTTTGGGCGCGCTGGCCGCTGGTGCCGAACCGCCCGACACAGAAGACACCAAAGCCGATAGTCCCAGCGCTTTTAAAATTTGCCGTCTTTGCATCTAACTCATCCCCTACCTGATGCCTAAACGCTATAAGCGCGAGACCCGATTGGCAAGTTATCTGTGCCCTCTATTTACCCGAAAAATTACGCAAGGCGTAATTCGCCGTGGTTTGCGCCACCAGCGTGCCGGCCTCATCGGTGAGATCTGCCACCAAGGTGAAATCAAACCGACCGCTTTCTTCTAGCTGCTGGTTCATCTCATCGGCCTCAGCTTGGGTGAAGACGGCTTGCGCCGTAATCGAGGTCAGCGCCGGCGCTTTAAAGTCAATTTTCAGATCGCGCACAACCGGTTGGAATTTCTCCGGATGGTTGAGATGGCGCATGGGCACAAGTCCGCCCAAAAACTCGCCACCCAAAAACAAGAAAGCGGCATGCATCATGTGCACATGATTTTGCGTCTTTTCGCCTAAGACGACGCGCGCTTTAAAAATCTCATCGGCTTGCAAAATTTCCAATCCAGCATTGTCATAGATTGGGAATTTTTGGCGAATAGAGGCCGCCATTTTCTCTAAATCCATTTTCGTCTCCGTTTTTGAGGCAAAACCCACCCCATGGTTAGGCGGAAGCCATAGCTGTGATTTTGGATAAGAGTTTCGGCAAGACAAAAATAATGCCAACCCCAAATAAGATACCAAAGCCATAGTTCACCGGCATGGCGAGGCCCGTTTCACCAAGCCCTAGCTCGCGCGGTAGGCGCGTCATCAAGGCCATCCAGACAAAGCTCACGCCGGTTAATCCAGAAGCGACCAAGAGTTGTGCAGGCTTAGGGCCCGGCAGGCTAACTTCGCTGCCGTTCATCCAATAGCGGCCCAAAAGCCAGCCCATCATCGCGCCCATAAACCAGACGGGGGCATAATGGTCGATGTGGCTTGGATAGAAAATTGTATAAAGCACATGCAAGACAAACAGACAGGCCACGGCTTGCACGATGGGCAATTGCGCGATGCCGCTGGAGACACGCGGATGGTTTTCGGCCGCAATATAAGCGTAAAGACATAAACAACCGATACCAAAACCAGACGCCACATCGCCCAAATCATGCACGCCCAAATAAAGCCGCGAGAAACCTTGCAAGGCGATGAAAATACCCGCCGCCCAATAGGCGAGGTTTTTATAGGCTGTATGGCGCACCGAATAAGCCAAATAGCCCCACAAGACGACCGCGATTTGCATATGTCCGCTTGGCCAACCGTAGCTTTTGCCAACCCCGCCATCGAGCGCGAACTCGGCCGCTGGGCGCGGGTCTTGACCAATGTCTTTGAGCCAACTATTCACCATAGCCGCCGCCATCAGCAACATGGCCGTATGGAAAAACCGTTTCGAGCCAAGCGCGAAATAGCCAAAGCAGAGAAACATCAACAAGAATAAGGGATAGCCCATCAAGGTGATGAGTTCAAAAACCTGGTTCAAAAAGGGCGTCCGCAAAGCCGGCACCCAAGTCATATCATTCCAAATCGACATTATTTCTTCTCCCGTTATTTCGTTTCAAGTCTCAAGGCTTTGCCTCAAGGCTTGACCATTTTTGGCCGCCGCCGCAAATAGACCGCTGGCACCGCGCCTGCTTAAAGAACCGATCCCCCGCCCCTGCATAACAACAAGCTCACAAGGCTCGGTGTGACAAGCAAAACAATGCGGGCGTGCGCACCATAACCGGTTCCTTCTCAGCGCTCCCAAGCCTTCAGACTAGGTCAAGACTAGCCAATTAGGTCAAATTACTTTGCAAAGTTTGACATCGAACTCTGAAAAGGGTGAAAAAGTTAGAGTTCCAATGGGCTTTTAACAATAATTTTTGTTTAAGCCTGAGGCAGTTGTTTTTGGCGTTAAGTGTAAGCGTTTGATGATTAAAGGGTTTCGATTCAGATGTCTTAACCGGCTTTAGCCAAAAATTGGGGCGGCGGGTGCCTAAAACTCGAACGGCCGAGCGCTCGGATTTCAACCTTAGTTATACCCGCCAGCTCTCTCTATGAGGGAAGCGCGCTCACAAGCGGTGCCCTCATAGAGAGAGCTGCCGGGTCTCGATATAATTTTAAGGGAAATGGTGCACCGGGGAAGATTCGAACTCCCGACCCCCAGATTCGTAGTCTGGTGCTCTATCCAGCTGAGCTACCGGTGCCTTGGTTTCAGGTTTGTAGTCTGTGCTTGAAGCGATTGCAAGTGTAAATCAATCTAGCGGCCAAAGCGGTCGTGATAGGCCAGACAATCGCCGATTTGGGACGCATGCCAAATGGCGCGCGCGCTGGCACGGGCCACACAATCGGCCGCCAAAGCGCCAAGCTCGGCCAAGGCTAACGGGCGCTGGTTCGGGTCGTCGCTGAGTTTTTCAGCTCCCGTCGCCAAAACAAAAAGACAATCACCATCGAAAGGCGTGTGTATCGGGCGCACCGCACGGGCCAGACCATCTTGCGCCATAATCGCCACACGTTTGGCTTCGGCCACGCTTAAATCGGCTGCCACCGCCACCACACCGATGCTGGTATTGCCCAAAGCGCCAGCTATCTTCGAGCCCAAAAAAGGATGCGCCGTCGCATCACAGGGCTGGTTTGCCAACTCTGGTAAGCCGAATTCCAATTGGTCTTGATAAACCAGAGCCTGCGGCTGGGCCCAAAACCGGCCCGCCGCATCGACCAGACTGCCGAGCGGATTGGCGCCAATCAGCGCGCCCACTTTTACGCGATCGCCGATTTGCGTGGAAGCACTGCCGAGCCCGCCTTTTAGCTGGCCAGCCTGAGCGCCATAGCCGGCGCCGATATTGCCGAGCGCGAAATCTTCGCTTGCCTGTTGATAGGCTTCGCGCCCCAAAGCGGCATAGGGCGGCGTCTCGCCCCAGCTTTTGTCGCCGCCATTGGCGACATCAAATAAAATAGCGGCCGGCACAATCGGCGAGGGGACAGGCGCGCCCGTGGGAAAGCCGCGCCCTTGCGCACCCATGGCCGCCGTCACCCCCGAAGCCGCATCCAGTCCATAAACCGAGCCACCCGACAACACGATGGCATCGGCCTTATCGACCAAAGTTCCGGGCTGCAAAGCATCGGTCTCGCGGGTACCAGGGCCTCCCCCAGGCACCGAGACGCTAACCACGGCGGGGATGTCTGGTACAATGACGCTGACCCCTGTGCGCGCCGCTTCGTGCGCCGCATGGCCAACGCGCAAGCCCGCAATATCAGTGATTAAATTGCGCGGGCCGGGCCGCGGGTTTTGAGAAATAAGAGTGTCGTTTTCTGCCGTCATAGCGTTCTACATACCACACAACGCCCCCGCTCCACCAGCTTGCGTGCGGCGGCGAGGCCTAACTAGGACTTACGAGGGACGCCGTGTCATCTGTTTCTTGGGCATAGATATCTTCTGGCAGAACCGGGTCGGCCGCATCGCGCGGTGCGCCAGGGGTGGCATGGGGTAAAGAGATTTTGAATTCCGTGCCATTTTTATCTGACTTCACAATATCAATTCGCCCGCCGTGCCAGCTCACCAAATCAGTCACGATTTTAAGTCCAAGACCCATGCCATCCGGGCGTCCAAAGCCGCTCATATGCGGCATTAACAAGACCCCTTTTGCCGGGGTATTGGGCAGGCCGGTGCCATTATCGGAAATGGAAATAACGTACCCTTGTGCATCGCTTTCGGCCTCTACGCGCAACACGCTGACGCCATCGGAGCCCTTCATCGACTGCACGGCATTGAGCGCCAGATTATAAATAATGCGGAACATTAAGGTTTCTTCCGCCACCACAGTCACGTCGTCGGCGCAGCCATTGATCAGTTCCACTTCTCGGCGCGGGTCGTGTAAGCGCACGAAATTTAACGCGTCCGCTACAATCGGCTGCAGGCTTTGATTTTGGACATTAATGTTCTGGCGCTTTTGGCTGGTATAAAGTGTCGCCCATTCGGCCAAAGAGAGCGCTTTTTCAATCGCGGCGGTTAGGCGCCCGCCAATGCGGCGCTCTTTTTCGCTGGCCCCTTGCTTCAATTGATCGGCGTTTAATTGCAAGCTGGCCAAAAGATTGCGCATATCATGCGCGAGAAAACTAGCCCCTGCCCCCAGCGACGCGAGGCGTGCTTGCTCTTCTACATGGCCTTCCATGCGGTTTTGAAAATTATCCAGAGACGCCAAAATATTGTCTTTATCTACGTCCTCATCCAAACGACCCATGGCGGCGCTGCCATAGAGGCGGATAAAAAGATCATCCAAAGTGGAAACGACCATGCTCTTCAAAGCATAGGGAAACACCAAGGCTATCATAATGCTGATAAATAGAATCGGCGTGAGCACCATCGTCAAACGCTTCTCGATGGCATCTTGGAAAACCCCATAGCTGGCAATCGCGCGAATATTCTCACCGCCGGGCAACGACGTATCATAAATGTCGAATAATTTATCTGGCGGGCAGGCAAAAATTCGGCTGATCATAAACAGCCCATCGAGAGGCGAGACGTTTTGTAACTCAAAGGTCTCCACCACCTCGCCAAATGGCGGGTTTGAAACCAACCAGATATAAGTCGAACGGTCGGCTTCTGCGGTTTTTATTTCAATGCCCGCAAGCGGCAAGGCTTGCGATTCCATGGAAGACAAACGGCTGTCTGGCGCCTGCAAGCTAACCACCTGAGACAGAACCACCGCCTGTTCCGCTGTGTCATGCAATTTACGATACAGTAATTCGCTAACCACAAAGGGAACGACGGTGAGGGCTGTGACAACCAGAATAGAGATAGTGAGTAACGTCGCGCGTCGCGGCAAACTTGGTAAATTAACTGCGTGTGACTTACCTGAAAACCCACTAGCCATCGCTTGAACCCCTAACCTCAACTCAACTCTACAAAACTTGGAGTGAGCCTATCGGGTCGGGGTTAACAAACCTTTAACGGCGAAACCAAGATAACACGCGAATGATTTTACGCATCCGCGGACTGAACAAACTAGGGGTGTAATAGTCGCCCGCCGCACGTTTGGACGCCTCGCCGCGCGTTGGGTAAGGCGCCACCACGCCAGCCATCGTCGAAATTGACAAACCTTGGGTAAGCGCCATGGTCCACACCCCCAGCAAGTCGCCCGCCCCTTGGCCAACAATCGATGCGCCCAAAATTTTACCTTTTCGCGTTGTCACCACTTTTACCATGCCGCGCATATCGCGTTCGGCGCGGGCGCGGTCGTTTTCTTCAAACGGCCAGCGTAGAACTTTAATCTCACTATGTGCCGCGCGCGCTTGGGCCTCGCTAAGCCCCACAGACGCCAGCTCTGGATTGGTAAAGGTCACCCGCGGAAGGGCTGTGTAGCTGGCCTTGGCTGGCAAGAAAAACAGGATGTTGCGAATGACCAACCCTGCATGATAGCCCGCCGCATGGGTAAATTGCGGGCCACCAGAGACATCGCCAATGGCGAAGATTTTTTTATTTCGGGTGCGCATCCGTGCATCCACCAAAATATGTGGCGCACCGGTATCCCTTATCCGTACGCCTGCTTTTTCCACGTCGAGCCCATCCACATTGGCCGTACGGCCAGCCGCCACCAATAGGGCGTCGCCGGAAATTTTTTGTTCCGTTTCGCCTTGCTTTACGTGCAGCGTAATTTTTTGGCTCGCACCCTTGCCTTCACAGCTTGCGGCTTGCACATTGGCGCCTTCCAGCAAGGTCACGCCATCGTCGAGCAATTGCTGGCGCACAGGCGCGGTTAATTCCGCGTCTTCGCGGCCCAATAAGTGCAGCCCTTCAACGAGGGTGACTTTCGACCCCAACCGCTGAAACGCTTGCGCCATTTCTGCACCAATCGGCCCGCCGCCAATAATCATCAGATGCTTGGGCTGACGGCGCAGCTCAAAAACCGTCTCATTGGTGAGATAGGGAACTGATTTCAAACCCTTAATAGCCGGAATGGCCGCCGCCGAACCCGTGGCGATGACAAAGCGTTTGGCGCGGATAGTGGTGTTTCCAGCTTTGAGTGTTTTCGCGTCCAGAAACTTGCCTTTGGCCTCAATAACCTGCACGCCAAGGTCACAAAATCGTTCCACACTATCCATCGGCTCAATGCTTTGGATGACCTCTTGGACATGCGCCATAACTTTGGCAAAGTCGACTTTCGCTTTTTCTTCGGAGAGGCCAAAGGCTGCATTATTTCGGCTGGCTTGCGCGCGATGTGCGGCGGCCAACAGAGCCTTGGACGGCACGCACCCATAGTTCAAACAATCGCCGCCCATTTTATGGCCTTCGACCAAAACCACTTGAGCGCCCATTTGCGCGGCTCCTGCGGCCACAGACAAGCCACCAGATCCACCGCCGATTACACAAATATCTGTCTGTATATGGTGCGTCATTCTTTTTTCCTTCGCGTTTTCTCTATTCTTAGGGGGGGTAGCGGTCAAATTAGCCTTTGAAGCGTCGCCAAACCATGGGGGCCAAAGACAAGACGGCCAAACCGACCAGCGGCAATAAAATTTCTGGGCTCGTCATAACACTTAAATCGGGTTGTTTGCCAGATTGCAAAACCACCGAGATGCCATTGCCGATCGAGGCAAAAACGAACGTGCCGGGCATAATGCCGAAAAATGTGGTGAATAAAAATACCGGATAGCGAACCCCCACCAGAGCCGCGCCCAAATTGACAATGAAAAACGGGAACACGGGCAAAAGCCGCAAGATGAATAAATAAGACAGCGCATCGCGATTGAAAGAGGCTTCAAATTTTTGCAAAGCGGGCCCAGCGCGCGCGCGCAAAGCATCGCCCATAATAAAGCGTGCCGCGACAAACAAACCGCTGGCGCCCAAAGTCGCGCCCATGACAATTAGCAAACCGCCTGTCCATGTGCCAAACATCAAGCCACCGGCCAAACTCAGCCAAACCGCGCCCGGCAAAGAAAACGTCACCGACACCACATAAATCATCATATAGGCCAATCCCGTCAAAACCGGATTGTTGCTGACCGCGCGCTTTAACGCGGCTTCGTTTTCTGCCAAACCCTGATAACTAATCAAGGTATCGAGGTCATAGGCAAAGAAAAGGGCAATAAGAGCGGCAAAGGCGCCGAGTGCGAGGACCCTCGATAGCGAGGATTTCGTCTTGAGACCAGGCTCTGTTTTAAGCTCTGTTTTAGGCTCTGTTTTAGGCTCTGTTTTGGGCTGGCGAGTGGGCTGTTTTTGTTTTTCTGGCATAATCTCTTCGTTTCCATCTCTTTCAAAGTTGACTTTGTGCTCATTATTAGCTACATCCGCCCAAGATACACAAGGGCCTAGATAAAGATATTCTTTGGCTCTTGGCATGAATATGATGACAGACCAGAAACCAGGCGCTTTATAGCCTCAAGCTTACTCTGGTCTCTTGAAGGAGTGGACGACGTGAAAAGAACTTTTCAACCTAGCAATCTGGTGCGCGCACGCCGCCATGGTTTCCGTTCGCGCATGGCCACCAAGGGCGGACGTCTTGTCTTAGCTCGTCGGCGTGCCCGTGGCCGCAAGCGGCTATCTGCTTAAGCTCGTAAGATGACCCAAGCTGGCACGGCGCTATCTTCTTTGCGCGTCCGGCGGGACTATTTGGCTGCGGCAAAAGCAGGCAAACAAGTGCGCCAAGGTTTTGTTCTACAAGCGCGCGAGCGCCAGGCAGACGAGCCCACCCACACCCCTATTCGTTTTGGCCTAACGGCCAGTAAAAAAACCGGCAACGCGGTGATGCGCAATCGCATCCGTCGTCGTTTGCGCGCTTTGGCCAAAGAAGTTTTGCCGCACTATGGCACGGCTGGTTTTGACTATGTTATGATCGGGCGTGTGCATACCGCCCCGCGCGCTTGGGCTGATTTGCACAAAGATTTACGCTCGGCGCTAAAAGCCATCCATCAAAATGAAACAGCAACCTAACATCAGGAAAGCACGACGAGCCAAGCCTATTGGTTTCGTCGGGCAACTAGGAGAAACACGGTGAAAGATCAAAATAATTTCCTCGTAGCAGTGCTATTGAGCCTCGGCGTTTTGCTGGGCTGGCAATTTTTTGTGACCGAGCCGCGCATGGCCGAAGAACGCGCCGCGCGCCAAGCTGAATTGGCCCAAACCGCCGCCGCTGCTGACCCGCTCGAAACGGGCCCAAACGCGTCCCCCTCGACCCTTAGCGCGCCCAGTGTGCAACCTAATGGCCAGTCTCTTGGCGTCGTCTCGCCTCAAGCCGTCCAAGCGCTCGCCTCTGGTTTTACCACCGCGCCGCGCCTCGCCATTGAGACACCTAATTTGGTCGGCTCCATTTCCCTCATGGGCGCCCGCTTTGATGATTTAATATTGCCAGCCTATGGCGCCACGGCCGCAGAAGATGCGCCGCGCCAACGCCTCTTACAACGCCAAGGCGAGACCGGACATTGGCAAGCCCATCATGGCTTCGTAAGCGGCGGCAGCAATATTACCCTGCCCGACGAGAAGACCATTTGGCAAATTGTCCAAGGCAATACGCTGACCCCAAGCACGCCCGTTGTTTTGGCGCATACCACGCCAGAAGGCGTGCGCCTAACCCAGCGCATTAGTGTCGATGACAGCTATATGTTTACCATCACCCAAGGCGCTCAAAACAAATCGAGCCAGCCCGTGACGCTCTATCCGTTCGGCCAAATCACCCGCTCGGGTCGGCCTGAAACAACCGATCTCTTTATCCTGCACGAAGGGCCGCTGGGCTTTTTCGGCACGGAAGGTGAAGGCCTGGTCGAAGCGGATTATGACGACTTATTTGAAGATGGACCGGTCAAACATTCCGCCGAAGAAGGCTGGATCGGCTTTACCGATAAATATTGGGCTGCCGCTCTCGTGCCCCCCCAAGATGGCAAATTCACCGGCCGCTTTATGGCCACAGCCGAGGGCCAATTGCCGGTCTATCGGGCAGACTTTTTGCTGGCCGGACAAAGCCTCGCACCCGGCCAATCGATGCAATCGACCAGCCAGTTTTTTGCCGGCGCCAAAACCGTCGATGCCATCGACGGCTATGCGGAAGCGGGCGTAACACGGTTTGACCTGCTGATCGACTGGGGTTGGTTTTACTTCCTCACCAAGCCGATGTTTACCGCTTTGCATTTCCTCTATGCGCTGATTGGCAATTACGGTCTGGCCATTTTATTGGTCACGGTGATGATTAAAATCGCCTTCTTCCCGCTCGCCAGTCGCTCGTATGAGACCATGGCGAAAATGAAGAAACTGCAACCGCGTATGGTAGAAATTCGCGAGAAGCACAAAGAAGACAAACAAGCGCAACAGCAAGAACTGATGAAGGTTTACCGCGAGGAAAAACTCAATCCGCTGGCTGGTTGCTTGCCGATATTGGTTCAAATTCCAGTGTTCTTCGCGCTGTATAAAGTATTGTTCGTGACCATTGATATGCGCCATCAGCCGTTCTTTGGCTGGATTCAAGATCTGTCGGCGCCCGACCCCACATCGGTGTTTAACCTCTTTGGCTTGCTGCCCTTTGATGTGCCGGGTTTCTTGCTCATCGGGGTTTGGCCGTTGATTATGGGCATTACCATGTTTGTACAAATGCAAATGAACCCACCCCCGCCCGATCCTATTCAGGCGCGCATGTTCCAAATTTTGCCGATTTTCTTCACCTTTATTTTGGCAGGCTTCCCAGCCGGTCTGGTGATTTATTGGGCCTGGAACAACTTCCTATCGCTGTTGCAGCAGGGCTATATTATGCGCCGCAATGGGGTAGAAATTGAATTGTTCAATAATATCGGACTTGGTAAAAAGTCTAAATAGAGAGAGCCTTTTGGGTTATGGAAAAATCGGAGCACGACAAGCTTTTAAAAGCTGGCCGATGGCTGCTGGCCCAAGGCACGGAGTTTCGGCGCGGGGTTGTGGCGCTCGAGCATTTGCCACCCGCTGACCGCATTGAGATTGCTTTTGCCGGTCGTTCCAACGTCGGTAAATCGTCGCTGATCAATGCCGTGACGGGCACCAAAAGATTGGCGCGTACCTCCAATACGCCTGGGCGCACCCAAGAGCTGAATTTTTTCATGCTGGCGCCCGAACGCAATGGCGGCGCCGCTTGGTTGGTCGATTTGCCGGGCTATGGCTATGCGCGCGAAAGCAAAACCAAAATCGCGGCATGGAATATTTTGCTGAATGAATATTTGCGCGGACGGGCCAATTTGCGCCGCGTCTTTGTAATGGTCGATAGCCGCCATGGCTTGAAGAAAAACGATTTGGCGATGATGGACGACCTCGATGTTGCGGCCGTGTCGTATCAGATTATTTTGACCAAAGCCGATAAATTGAAAAAAGGCCAATTGGAAAAAGTGGTGGCTCAAACCCAAGAAGCCCTGACCAAACGCCCCGCCGCCTTCCCCGAGATTATTGCTACCTCCAGCGAAAAAGGCCTGGGCGTCGATGACGTGCGCGCGGCCATAGCAAGTCTGGTTGATTTGTCCGAATTGGGATATAAAGCTCACTGATTAGCTGGAGTTGCCTTATGGCCAAGAAACCGACCTCGAAAGCAAGCTCGAAAACGAGCCCAAAAGTGACCTCTTCGCAGAGTTGGCTAAAGCAGGCGCATGTGCTGACCCAAGCGCTGCCTTTCATGCAGCTATATGACAAAAAAACCGTCGTCATTAAATACGGCGGCCACGCCATGGGCGACGAGCATCTGGCGGCAAAATTTGCCAATGATGTCGTGTTGCTCAAACAAGCTGGCATCAACCCCGTGGTCGTGCATGGCGGCGGGCCGCAAATTGCGGCCATGCTGGAACGCCTGGGCATTAAATCGACGTTTAAAAATGGTTTGCGGGTCACCGATGCGCAAACCATTGAAGTGGTCGAAATGGTTTTGGCTGGCGCCATCAACAAACAAATCGTCACCGCGCTTAATAATGCGGGCGGCACGGCTGTTGGGCTTTCGGGCAAAGACGGTAATTTACTGGTCGCCACAAAAACCAAGATTAAGCAAAAGACACCGAAATCTAGCGTCGAAAAGGCCGTGAACTTAGGCTTTGTTGGCACGCCGACCAAGGTTAACACACAAGTGCTCGACACGATGTTGGCCTCAAATATTATTCCGGTCATCGCCCCGATTGCCACTTCCGCGAAGGGCCAGACCCTCAATGTCAATGCCGATACGGCTGCGGGCGCTTTGGCTAGCGCCTTGAACGCCGAGCGCTTGCTGATGCTGACCGATGTGACGGGCGTGCTGGATAAAAAAGGCGAGCTGCTGGAGCGCTTAAGTGTGCGCCAAGCCGCACAATTGATTAAAAACGGAACCGCCCAAGGCGGCATGATACCCAAGCTCGAAACAGCGATGAAAGCGGTAAAAGATGGCGTCGGCGCCACGGCCATTTTGGATGGACGGGTGCCGCACGCGATTTTACTGGAGCTGTTTACGGCCTTAGGCGCCGGCACGCTGGTTGAGTAGCATGAGCTGGTTTTTTCCCAAGCGACTGATTTTATTGTCTGGCCTGGTGGGCCTGGTCTGCCTTTTCGGCTTCGGCACGGCGCAAGCCAAAGTGCGCTTATGCAATGAAACCTCGCATGTGTTGCAAGTCGCCGCCGCCTATCAACAAGGCGTGGCCAGCAAAACCGAGGGCTGGATTAGCGTCTTGCCCGGAGAATGCCAAAATGGGTTGGCTGATTTGCCCGACAATGCGCAAGTGTTCACCTATGCCAAATCCGATGCGGCCCATGCCGGAGAAGGGCTGGTGTTTGACGGTAGCGAGCGCTTTTGCGTGGGTGCCGACCGCCCAGATGATCGAGCCGGATTTACCGTCGAGGGGCGCCGCGATTGTCGCCGGCGCGGCTATGTGGAGGCTGACTTTACCCCCTTGGCTTCCAGCTCCAATCGCCAGACCGTGACCTTTACGGAAAAAAGCGACTTTGGTCGTCGCCGCGCTTTGATGGCGGGCATCCAGCGTCTATTGTCGGATTTGCAATATGACATTGGCGCCGTCGACGGCTTTGGTGGCGCACGCACGCGCGATGCAGCTGCCGCCTATAAATTACGCTACGGCATACAAAACGACCCTAAGGGGAAGGCCTTATTGGCCAAACTCATTAAAACCGTGCGCGATGAAGCCAGCCAAAGAGGCCTGACGTTGTGCAATAAAACGAGCCATTTGGTTTGGGCGGCCACGGGTATGTTGCGCGCGGATGTGTTTGAAAGCCGCGGCTGGACTCGCGTGCCCGGCACTAGCTGCGTGCAAGTTTTCAATCAAACTTTGGACGATAGATATTATTTTTATTACGCCGAAGCGATGGACGAAAAAGGCAAATCCATTGTCGAGGCGGGTCGGCGCAAAACCTGGGGCGGCGACCAAAACTTATGCACCAAGCCGACGCGCTTTGTTATTCGCGGCGACGAAAACTGTAACCAGCGCGGTTTCGACCGCCATAGCTTCGTCCAAATCGACACCGGCACCGCGCGACGATGGAAAGTTAACCTAGAGTAATATGCAGCGTTTTAACGATATAGAAGCGTGGGTTTTTGACCTCGACAATACGCTTTACCCCGCCAGTCAAAATCTATTCGCCGAGATTGATGTGCGGATGACCGCCTTTATTCAAGATGCCCTAAACGTCACCAAAGACGAAGCCTTTCGCGTCCAGAAAGATTTTTTGGGCGAATATGGCACCACGCTTTCCGGCCTGATGAATGTGCATGGGCTGGAGCCAGGCCCGTTTTTAGATTTTGTGCATGATTTAGATGTCTCTATTCTGACGCCCGACCCGAGCCTGAAACAAGCTATTGCCGCTTTGCCGGGGCCAAAATATATTTTTACCAATGGCACAAAAGGCCATGCCGCGCGCGTGTGCGAGCGCTTGGGTCTCACCGAGCTATTTGACGACGTGTTTGACATTGTCTCGGCCAATTATGTGCCAAAACCCAATCCAGATATTTATCCAGTGATGCTGGAGAGCTTTGGCATTGCGCCCGAAACATCGGCGTTTTTTGAGGATATGGCCCGCAATTTAACCCCCGCCCACAAGCTGGGCATGGCCACGGTTCTGGTGCATGAAGAGGGCCAAGACGGGGCGAAAAAAATGAATATGCCAGAAAAATACCGCACCCATGACGAAGCCCATATCGACCATACGACCGCAGATCTTGCGAGCTTTTTAACCGCGTTAACCACGGGCTAATTGTCTGATTGACTTCACTCGGCAGCTTGCTAATTTGACGCCAATCCCAACACCGCCTAGCCAATTTGTTTTCGAGGAATACCCAATGGACATGCACAACGCTGAAACACTTATCAATGCCGCTTTCGACGATATCGCGGCGGTTTCGACCGACACCCAAGGCGACGTGCGCGATGCCGTTTCCGCCGCCCTATTGGCGTTGGATAGCGGCACTATGCGCGTGGCCGAAAAAACCGCAGATGGCAATTGGCAGGTCAATCAATGGCTCAAAAAGGCCGTGCTTTTATCGTTTCGTTTGAACGATATGTCGATGCAATCTGGCGGCCCACAAGGCTCTAGCTGGTGGGATAAAGTGCCTTCGAAATTTGATGGCTGGGACGAAAGCGCCTTTCAAGAGGCGGGCTTTCGCGCCGTGCCAAACTGCATCGTGCGTCGCTCGGCCTATATCGCGCCAGGCGTTGTTTTGATGCCAAGTTTTGTGAACTTAGGCGCTTATGTCGATAGCGGCACCATGGTCGACACATGGGCGACCGTTGGCTCTTGCGCGCAAATTGGCAAGAATGTGCATATTTCAGGCGGCGCGGGCATTGGCGGCGTGTTGGAACCTTTGCAAGCGGGCCCTGTCATTATTGAAGATAATTGCTTTATCGGCGCGCGCTCTGAAGTCGCCGAAGGGGTTATCGTGCGCGAAGGCGCCGTGCTTTCCATGGGCGTATTTATTTCTGGATCGACCAAAATCGTCGACCGAGCCACGGGCAAAATTTATCGCGGCGAAGTGCCAGCCTATTCCGTAGTGGTGCCTGGCACCCTGCCTTCCGAGACGGGCGATGTGAATTTGGCGTGCGCGGTGATTGTGAAAACCGTCGACGCGCAAACCCGCTCCAAAACCTCGGTTAACGAATTATTGCGAGATTAAAATGAGCTTGGATCCGGTTCAATTTGCAGTTGATCTTATTCGCTGCCCTTCTGTTACCCCGGAAGATGCGGGCGCCCTCGATGTGCTGCAAAACGCGCTGAGCGAGCTGGGGTTTACTTGCACGCGCCTGCCGTTTGAAGAAGCGGGAACCGATCCGGTGGATAATCTCTATGCCCGCCTTGGCACGGGCGCACCCCATATTTGTTTCGCCGGCCACACAGATGTGGTGCCTGTGGGAGCCGAAGCCGAGTGGAAAGTCGACCCGTTTGCGGGCGAAATTCGCGACGAGCAGCTTTGGGGTCGCGGCGCCGCCGATATGAAAGGCGCCATAGCCGCTTTTGTGGCCGCAACGTCTGCGCATTTGCACGCCAATGGAAATCCGGCTGGCTCTATTTCTTTGCTAATTACTGGCGATGAGGAAGGCCCGAGCATCAATGGCACGCGCAAAATGCTGGGCTGGCTGGAGCAACAAGGCGAGCATATCGACGACTGTCTGGTGGGCGAGCCGACCAATCCGAAAGCTTTGGGCGATATGATAAAAATCGGACGCCGCGGCTCGGTCAATGGCGTGGTGCGCGTCGTCGGCACGCAAGGCCATGTCGCCTATCCGCATTTGGCCAATAATCCGGTGCCGCAATTGGCCGCCCTTATGGTGGCGCTTTGCGACGCACCGCTCGATGATGGCACGCAGCATTTTCAACCCTCTAATCTTGAAGTGACCAATTTTGATGTCGGCAATCCGACCACCAATGTCATTCCGGCGGAGGCCAACGCGCGGTTTAACATTCGTTATAATGATACTTGGCAGGCCGACAGCATTAGCGACTGGATTAAAACCCAGTTGGATGGTGCGCAAGGCTCGGCTGGCTATGAGTTGGAGCTATCGCATACGGGCGATTGCTTTTTGACCGAGCCAAATTCGTTTGTTGAACAATTGAGCGGCGCGGTGCATGCGGTGACGGGGCGCGAGCCAGAGCTTTCCACCTCGGGCGGCACCTCGGATGCGCGCTTCATTAAAGATGTCACCCGCGTGGTCGAATTTGGCCTGGTAGGCGAGACCATGCATAAAGTCGATGAGCGCGTGCCGGTGGAAGATATTCGTAAATTATCGGCAATTTATGAAACGCTGCTGTCGAGCTATTTTAAAGTCTAACCTCGGCCGGTGCATCTAGCAGCTCGGCTGGGTAGTCGACGTGCATGAACGTCAGGCCTTCGGCGGGAGCCACTTGCGGACATTGGGTTCGGTCGCACGCCTCTAATACCGTGCGCGCTTGCTCGAGCGAAAACTTACCATCGCCAACCACTTTTAAAACGCCCGCCAGCGAGCGCACCTGATGATGTAAAAAACTCGGCGCCGAAGCGGTAATGGTAAACACTTCCCCTGCTTGCGAGACCTCTAGCTGCGATAGGGTTTTCACCGCCGAAGCCGCTTGGCATTGCGACGAGCGAAACGTCGTAAAATCATGATGGCCAACGAAAATTTTTGCCGCTTCCTGCATGGGCGCAAGCTCCAGCGGATAAGGCACAAACCAAGCGTGACCTAAATCGACCGTCAAAGGCGCGCGGCGAGAGATAATTTTATACTCATAATGGCGCGCCAGGGCCGAAAACCGCGCATCGAAATCCTCGCGCGCGGGCGCCACCGCCAGAACCGCCACGGGGGCGGGTTTTAAATGAAAATTGAGGCCTGCCATCACTTTTTCAGCGGTCCAATTGGGGTCTTCTAAATCAAGGTGGCCGACTTGGCCGCGCGCGTGCACGCCTCTATCGGTGCGTCCCGCGCCAAAAACATTCAGCCTTTCGCCGCAAAGTTTTTCGACCGCATCGGACAGGGCATCCTGCACGCCACCGCCGCCGCGTTGGCTTTGCCAGCCCAAATAGGGCGAGCCGTCATATTCTATGGTGAGACGCCAGCGCATACTCTAGACCTTTTGTCCGGCGCGAAGCCCGCGCCCGCGCATAAAATCTTCGCCGCTCATCGCGCCCTTGCCAGCTTTTTGAACTCGCAAAAGCTCGAGCGCGCCCTGCCCGCAATAAATAATCGCGCCGGTTTTAGCCACCTCGCCCGCCACGCCGTCTTGGGGTAAGGCTTGCGCCTGCAATACTTTTACGCGCTCGCCATCCGCCTCAAACCAAGCGCCCGGAAAAGGCGAGAGGCCGCGAATGTGAAAATCTAGCTCGCTCGCCGAGCGCGTAAAATCTAGTCGCGCTTCGGCTTTATCAATTTTTTCCGCATAGCAAATGCCGTCCACGGCTTGCGGTTGCGCTATCAAAGAGGCTTGCTCCATCAGGGCTTGGGTGACGGCCTGTCCACCCAAGTCGGCGAGGCGATTTTGCAGGCTGGCTGCGGTGTCTTGTGGGCCGATGGCCAGCTCGCGCGATAGCAAAACGGGGCCCGTATCGAGGCCCGCTTCCATTTGCATAATCGCCACGCCCGTATGCGTATCGCCTGCCATAATCGCACGTTGAATGGGCGCCGCCCCACGCCACCTTGGCAACAGCGAGGCGTGAATATTCCAACACCCGAGACGCGGTGTATCGAGCCAGACTTGCGGCAAAATCATGCCATAGGCCACCACAATAGCGAGGTCGGCCTCGTGCTTTTGAAAAACCTCTAGCGCTGCCTCGTCGCGCAAACTCGAGGGCGTAAACACCGCAATGCCAGCGGCCTCGCCAGCTTGATGCACGGGCGCTTGAACCAGCTTTAACCCGCGCCCCTGTTTGGCCGGAGGGCGCGCATAAACCGCGACAATTTCATGGCCATTGGCGCTCGCAAAAGCTTGCACGGCGGCGAAAGCCGAAACCGCAAAATCGGGAGTTCCCATAAAAATAAGACGCAAGCCCATCGGGCGATCCTAAAACGCGCCAGACGCGGCGTCGGCCTGTTTTTCGCGTTCGGCTTTGAGCATTTTTTTCAGCACCATTTGGCGCTTCAAGCGCGACAGATGATCGAGAAAAACAATGCCGTTTAAATGGTCAATTTCATGTTGAATGCACGTGGCCAGCAGCCCATCGCATTCCATTTCTTGCGGCTTGCCGTCATAGTCTAAAAACGTGATGCGGCATTGGGCGGGGCGCTCTACATCGTCGTAAAAACTGGGAACCGACAGGCAGCCTTCTTGATAATTGTTGGTTTCTTTCGACGTCCAAACCACTTCTGGATTGACGAAATAGCGCGGGCCTTCCTTGGCGAGGGGGTCCTCGTCTTCCTCATCGGCTAGCGCCTCATCTTCCTCATCGGCTAGCGCCTCATCCGCATTGGCCTCAGATTTGCCTTTCAAATCCATCACCACCACGCGCTCGGCCACGCCAATTTGAATGGCTGCCAGACCGATGCCGACAGCGGCATACATGCTGTCTAACATGTCATCCATCAGGGCCCGCGTGGCATCGGTTACCTCGGCCACGGGCTGAGATATGGTTTTGAGCCGCTTATCCGGCACTTCGATGATTTTGCGTATCGCCATGGCTTATGAAATACGCCTTGTGCGGGACAGCGTCAAGAGACAGCCCAAATCGGATGCCCGAATCGGATAGATTGGGCTCATGAGCTTTGTTTCGACCCTTCTTGTGAGCTTTATCACTCTCAGCCTTGGGCTAGGCTTAGGTATTGGCCTAACCCGATGGCTACGCCCGAGCCCGCCTGCGGGGGAAAACGGCGAGCGCACGCGCGAGCTGCAAGGCGAGATTATTGCTTTGCAAACCAGCCATAAAAACCTCACGGCGCAGTTAAGCGAAACCAAAACCAGCGAGGCGGAATTGCGCCAAAACTTGCAAGCGGCGGGCGAGCGGTTGGCGCGGGCCGACGAAAAAATTAGCGCTTTTGATGAAGCCCAAAAGGCCGCGCGCGAAGAATTTAAAAATCTCGCCGGTGAGATTTTGAAACAAAATAGCGCCGAGTTTAAAGAGCAGTCGAAGCAAAGCTTGGAGGTTCTTCTCACCCCGCTCGACAAGCAATTGGTCGAGTTTAAAACCGAGATTACGGGCTTTAAAGCCATCAACGAAAAAATGACCTCAGAGACGGAGAGCCTGACCAACGCCCTGACCTCCAATGTGAAAGTGCAAGGCAATTGGGGCGAGATGGTTTTGGAGCGGATTTTAGAAGAATCAGGTCTTGAAAAGGGTCGCGAGTACACGCTGCAAGGCGAAGGGCTAGGGTTGAAATCGGCCGATGGCGCGCGCCAAATGCCAGATGTGATTATCAATCTTCCCGAAGCCAAACATATTGTCATCGACAGCAAAGTCTCGCTGACCAGCTTTCGTGAGTATCAAAACGCGGCGTCCGAAGACGAGCGTGCCTCGGCCGCCAAAGCGTTCATCGCCTCCACCGAGAAACACATTAAGGACTTGGCGGGCAAGAATTACCAAAACGCCTATGGGTTACAATCGCTCGATTTTGTCATGATGTTCATGCCGATTGAGGCGGCGTATTTTTTATTGCTCTCGGCGCGCGAAGATGTTTTGCGCCAAGCCTGGGAAAAAGGCATCTCCATTGTTTCGCCATCCAATTTATTTCCGAACTTAAAAACCATCGGTTATTTGTGGCGCTTGCAGAAACAAAATGACAATGCCGAAGAAATCGCTCGCCTAGGTGGCTCGGTTTACGACAAAGTCAGCGGCTTTTTGGGCGATATGCAATCGGTTGGAAAATCTCTCACGAAAGCGCAAGACACGCACCGCGAGGCAGTTAAAAAACTGTCAGAGGGAAATGGCAATGTGATGCGACAGGCCGAAAAATTACGTGAGCTGGGCGCCAAGACCAATAAATCTCTACCCGATATGACGGATGTTTAGCCCCTATTACCCCCCCACTAACGGCGCGATTTCATTGCCGCCAATAGCGTTCCATCATCCAGGTAATCCAACTCGCCGCCCACCGGTACACCGTGCGCTAGGCGCGTCACGCGCACGTCTAAATCGGTCAACATATCGGTGATGAAATGCGCCGTGGTTTGGCCTTCGACTGTGGCACTGGTGGCCAGAATAATCTCGGTGACTTCAGGTGCCGCGCAGCGCGTACGCAGGCTCTCAAGGTTTAACTCCTCGGGACCAATGCCATCCAGCGCCGACAAAGTGCCGCCCAAAATATGATAGCGCCCGCGCAAAGCTTGCGCGCGCTCCAAAGCCCATAAATCACCCACATCTTCGACGACACATAAAATCGTTTCATCGCGGCGCGCATCGGCGCAAATGGTGCAAGGGTTTGAGGTATCGATATTGCCGCACGTTGTGCAGGTCACGATTTTATCTCGTGCCACACCCAAAGCCTCCGACAGGGGAATGAGCAAGCTCTCGCGCCGCCGCATCAGTTGTAAGACAACACGGCGCGCCGAGCGGGGGCCAAGACCGGGCAGTCGGGCTAGATATTTAACCAGCGCTTCAATCTCGGGGCCGGCCATTAAGTCTCGCTCGTCTCATCGGCGACATTGCCATCGCTATCTTCGTCTATTTCGTCTGGCGCGGCGGGCAAAGCCTCGATGCTGGCGGTCTCGAGAAACTCGCTAACCGATAGAATTTCCGCTCCGGGAAACGCGCCCAAGGCAGCTTTTACATAAGGGTCCTCGCGGGCATTGTCTTCGCGCTGTTCGGCCGCCGTGCGCTTGACGGTGCCCAAAGTGGCCGCGCCTTGTTCTTTGGATAACGAGACCACCCAGGCTTGGCCGGTCCATTCGCGCAATTTTTTCGTCAGGTCTTGAGCAATATTGTCTTGGCCTTCGGCGAGGCGCAACTCAAGCCGGCCCGCGCGTTCGCCCGCGGCGGCCTCAAAGGACACCAAATGCACACCGTTTTCGAGCGCAAATTTCAAAGCAATGTCGCGCTGGTCGGCCGCCAAATCGATGACCGCCTGAAAGTCTTGCAGAACCGGCGCCGTGAATTGCACAACAGGCGCAGCCTGCGGCGAGCCGGCGCTCATGGTGGGGCCACGCGAAGGCGAAGGACTTTGTGGCGGCGGCGAAGATAAATTGGCTTGCGGGCCAGAAGGGCCGGCGTCTCTCCCCATTGAAGCTTCCTTTGGCGCACCCATTGGAGCAGAGGAACTTTGAACTGGCGGATTTGGCGTTCCCGTGGGCGCGCTTTCAAATTGTTTAATCAGCTCTTCCGGCGTTGGCGTATTGGCCAAATGCGCCAGACGAATAAGCACCATTTCGCAAGCGGCCTTGGCGTTCATGGCGCGGGGCACATCTTCATGCCCGGCCAATAAAACCTGCCAAACACGAGACAAAGCCGGCGTCGACAATTGTTGCGAGGCGGCCTTTCCGCGAGCTCGCAGTTCGGCCGAAAAGGCCACATCCTCAAGGGCGGCAGGGACAAATTTCAGACGCGTGAGCCAATGAGTTAACTCAGCCAAATCGGCCAAAATCACCACCGGGTCTGCGCCCATCGCATATTGCGCTTCAAATTCTTCCAGTGCCTCTGGAACTTTGCCTTGCATCAACATATCGAATAGGTCGAACACGCGACCGCGGTCGGCAAGGCCCAAAAGCGCGCGCATGGTTTCTTCACTGAGCTGGGTATCGGCATCCATATGAGCCAAGGCTCGGTCGAGCAGCGATAGCGCATCGCGAGCCGAGCCATCGGCGGCGCGCGAGATTAGCTTCAAGCCTTCATCGGGCAAATCCACCGTCTCGGCGGCGCAGACTTTGGTGAGTAATTTTTGCGTATCGTCCAAACTCAAGCGGCGCAAATCAAAGCGCTGGCACCGAGACAAGACGGTGACGGGAACTTGGCGAATTTCGGTCGTGGCAAAAATGAATTTTACATGTTCGGGCGGCTCTTCCAACGTTTTCAGCAGCCCATTAAAAGCTGCTTTGGAGAGCATATGCACCTCATCGATAATGTAGACTTTATAACGCGCCGAAGCGGGCATATAGCGCACATTCTCGATAATTTCGCGAATGTCGCCAATGCCAGTGCGCGAAGCCGCATCCATCTCAATGACATCGACATGGGTGCCATCCATAATGGCGCTGCAATGCGCGCCAGCTTCGGCCAAAGCCACGCTGGGGGCCTGCACGTCGTCGGAATGATAATTAAGGGCGCGGGCTAAAATACGCGCCGTGGTGGTTTTCCCAACGCCGCGCACGCCCGTCAGCATAAAGGCATGGGCAATGCGACCCGTCTCAAACGCATTGGTAAGGGTTTGCACCATGGCTTCTTGGCCAATGAGATCTTCAAAATTGCGCGGCCGATATTTGCGCGCCAGCACTTTATAGCTGTCGCCCGACCCGGTTGGCATAACATCATTATCGCTATCGGCATCTGCCAACATATCAAAGCCGGGGGCTTCGCCAGAAAACTCGGGCGCGCTTGGCTCTTCGTCTAAAGGCGCGCCATTTGCGTCCAACTGATTTTCAATCTCATCCGATGTCATGCCGTTTGAACTACCTGCTATCGTGAACGCTTTGAGTGGCAAAAATTAGGTGAGAGACTGGACAGGCAACCCGCAACAAACTCGTTAGGGCTGCTTCCTTTCGGATCTGACCCGGTTGGCGAGGGGTGCGTCCGCCGCCAATCTCTCCCCTCCTTTATAGCAGAGGCGAGAGCCGAAACCACCCTTAAGCTGGCTGGGGGAGATAAAAATCTGGGCAAAGGCGCCAGAAGACGCGCAAGATCTGCAAGGCTTGCTCCTTAGGAAAAGCCATGCCAATCTGGCGCCATTGTTTTAAGTCGTTTTCCGGAGACCCCCATGGCCCTGCCCGATAACCCCATTATGTTCGCCAATAATCCGCTCGACCGGGCGGGCCATTTGCGCCCCAACCCAGACTGGGTAGCCGCACAGCTGGCCTCTGAGGTCGCGTTGATTGTTCCCCTTTGGCAATTGAACCCGCTGGTCTTGCCAGAGTTGCAACCCGGCGATGGGCGCGATGTCGGCTATTTGCCCAAGGCCGCTTTCGGCGAAGCGTGGAGCGACACCATGCAGGTGGTTTTCCTCGGCCTCAACCGGCGCCAAAAGCCCCTATTCGCCGCCGACATTAGCCATATGAGCGCGCCCGAAGACATGGGGCCTTTTAAGGGCATGGGGCAATTTGAAGATTTACGCGGCCTCGCCGCAGCTGGCGATATGTCGCGTACCGAGCTGGCTATTCTGGCGCAAGCCAAAGGCATGTTGGACTGGAACCTGCGCACGCCGTTTTGCGCGCAATGCGGCCACGCCAGCCAAAGCGCCGAGGGCGGCTACAAACGAAGATGCGATACTTGCGGCACCGAACATTTTCCGCGCACCGACCCCGTAGTGATTATGCTGGCCACCCATGGCGAAGATTGCCTGATGGGTCGCCAACGCGGCTGGCCCGAGGGCATGTTGAGCGCTTTGGCAGGCTTTATGGAACCAGGCGAAACCCTAGAAGAAGCGGTCGCGCGCGAGTTGATGGAAGAGGCCGGCATTGAAGTCTCGAGTGTCAGCTATTTAGGCTCGCAACCTTGGCCATTTCCTGGCTCTTTGATGATCGGCTGTATGGCCAAGGCGAGCCATCGCGATATTCAAGTCGATGAAGTGGAGCTCGAAGAAGCGCGTTGGGTTTCGCGTAGCGATATTATTTCCTCCATGGCCGGCAAAGGGCCTTTGGGCGTGCCGCCCGAAATGGCCATTGCCTATCAATTGATGAAGGCCTTCGCGGAAGGCGCAGAATAAAGCCGAAGGCGCAAAATTAAGCCGGAAAGCGCTGAGTGGTTTTTAAGCGTCTTTTAAGGCGGCGCGTTCTGGCGCGGCTTTATAGACGCCCAAAATATCCATTTTAGAACAATAGAAATTCAGCTCTTCCAACGCCAAACGCACCGGCTCACTATCGGGATGGCCCTCGATATCGGCATAGAATTGCGTCGCCAAAAATCCGTTCGGCTGATAACTCTCGAGCTTGGTCATATTGACATTATTGGTCGCGAACCCACCCAAGGCTTTATACAAAGCCGATGGCGTATTGCGGACGCGGAAAATGAAACTGGTAATAATATCGCTGCTTGCCGCGTCAGCCGTATTCGGGTCGGCATCATCGGGCGTCGCCGACATCACCAAAAACCGCGTGGTATTGGTTTGGCTGTCTTCAATATTTTCGCGCAGCACATCGAGGCCATAAATCTCGCCTGCCAATTTAGAGGCAATGGCGCCATGAGTGGGCGTTTGGCTGGCGCTTAAATCGCGCGCGCTGCCGGCGGTATCGGCGGCCACTTGCGGGGTTAGGCCCAGCTCCGCAATAAGGTTGCGGCATTGGCCGAGCGCCATTTCATGGCTATGCACATGGGTTAAATCGCTCTCCTGGGTGCCGGGCAAAGCCAGCAAGCAATGGTTCACGCGCATGAAATGCTCGCCAATAATATACAAGTTGGAGCCGGGCAAAAGGCGATGAATATCTGCCACACGGCCCGCAACCGTGTTTTCTACTGGCATCATGGCCAAATCGGCCTCGCCTGATTTTAGCGCCGCGAAAGCATCGTCAAATGTGGCGCAAGGCAAAGGCTCCATGTCGCCATATTGGGTCTGGCAGGCAATGTGTGAATTGGCGCCCAGCTCTCCTTGGAATGCAATTTTTCCCATGCTCTAGTTTCCTTCTTTCAGCACGCGCGCGGCATGCACCAAGTCTTCCGGCGTATCGACGCCCACCGGCACCGTATCGACCACGGCCGCCGCAATCGACATGCCCGCTTCCAGCGCGCGCAATTGCTCGAGGCGCTCGCGCTGCTCTAAGGGCGATGGCGACAGCGTAACAAATTTTTCTAGCGCGTCGCGCGTATAGCCATAAATGCCAATGTGATGATACAGCGGACCTTCGCCGCTCGGCGCGGTGGCGCGCGTAAAGTAAAGCGCGCGGCCTCTGTCGGCTTGGGTCAGCGATAAAACGGCTTTCACGACATTGGGGTTATCGCGTTCTTCGGGCGAGGTAATCTCGGCCACCAGCGTCGACATATCGAAGCCTTCTAGGGTTGCCAAAGTGGTTTGCACCAAATGCGGGTCGAGTGTCGGCAAATCGCCTTGCAAATTGATAATCGCATCATGGCTGCCCGCGCTGTCAACTTGCTGCAAGGCGGCAAAAATTCGGTCGGAGCCCGATGGCAAATCCGGGTCGGTTAATACCGCCTCACCACCTGCGGTGACAACCGCATCGGCCACTTCTTGCTCGGCGGCGGCCACCACGACACGGCCACAATTGGCCGCCATCGCCCGGTGCCACACCTGCACAATCATCGGTAGCCCACAAATGTCTGCCAATGGCTTATTGGGCAAGCGGGTGGAGGCCATGCGAGCTGGAATTAGAACAATCGGGTTTTTAGCACTCATCTTACGTTCTCTCTCCCGCCCTCGCATGGGGCTGGGTTTGGCCAGTCGTTTAAACCGAGGTTTAGCGTATTGCATACCTCGCCTTCATTTCCTAATCTGTGCGACGCTACGCCGCAAGCCTAAACAAGCTGAAAAGCGTAAGCTGCGCGAAATTCAAGAGCGCAGTTTCGGCTTCGAGTGTGGTCGAAATTGTGGGAAAAAGACACCATGGAGAAAAATTATGGATAGTTTTGAGCTTAATAAAATCTTTGGTGCCGTGTTGTTTACCTTGCTGGTCTATCTTGGCGTGCAAAATCTAGGCGACATTTTGTTTCATGCCGAGCCAGCCAACCCGCAAGCCTATGTTGTGGAAGGCGTCGAAGAAGAAGGCGCGCCCAGCGCGGCCGTTGTTGCGGTTGTCGAAGTCTCTATTCAAGAATTACTGCAAACGGCTTCGATCGAAAAAGGTCAAAAAACAGCCAAAAAATGCCTTTCTTGCCATAATTTCGAAAACGGTGGCGCCAATAAAATCGGCCCAGCCCTCTACGGCGTCGTAGATCGCCCCATCGGCAAAGCCGCTGGCTTTAACTATTCCGGCACCCTGACAGATATGGGTGGCAATTGGGATTACGAAGCGCTTAACGGCTTTTTGCTGAACCCGAAAAAATATGCAGTCGGCACAAGCATGGCCTTCGCTGGTTTGCGCAAAGCCAATGACCGCGTCAATATCATCGCTTACTTGGATAGCTTGAAATAATCAGCCGTTCTAAGTTGCAAGACCTAACGCCGCGTGCAAGCAAGCTTGTTCGCGGCGTTTGTTTTTTTGCCCTTATCAAGACATACTCTCCTTCCCGCAGCCTCACGAAAAAGTCGGAGCCGACATGGTCTATTTCATCTGCAAGCTAAAAACCTTCTGTCTGGCACTGGCACTGCTCGGTGCGCCATCGCTAGCGCACGCCGATGAATGGCGCCATGGCCTGTCTTTATTTGGCGAGCCTGATTTGAAAAAAGGCTTCGCGCATTTTCCTTACGTGAACCCGAAAGCGCCCAAAGGCGGCGACGTTAAAATTGCTGCCATTGGCTCGTTTGATAATCTCAATGCTTACACCATCAAAGGCAATCCGGCCGAAGGCCTCGCCCTAATGCACGACACATTGATGACCGGATCGATGAATGAAGCGAGCGCCAATTATGGCCTGATCGCCGAAGCGGTAAAGCATCCCAGCGATTTTTCTTCCGTCAGTTTCAAACTGCGGCGCCAAGCACGCTTTTCCGATGGCAGCCCCATCACGGCAGAAGATGTCGCGTTTTCTTTGACCGCGCTGAAAAAAGCCAACCCATCGTTTCGCGCCTATTATAGCAACGTCGTGGGCTATGACATTGCCTCCCCGCATGAAATAACCTTCCGCTTTAGCCAGACGGGCAATCGCGAATTGCCGATGATTTTGGGCCAATTACCCATTTTGAAAAAAGCCTATTGGAACGCCAACCAACGCTCGCTGGCCAATACGACCCTCGAAATTCCGCCGGTCTCGGGCGCCTATAAAATCGCGGAACTGGATCCTGGGCGCGCCATTACCTATGCACGACGTGGCGATTATTGGGGCAAAGACCTCAATGTGAATATCGGCAAACATAATATCGGCCGCGTGAAATATGTTTATTTTGGCGATGACACCGTCGCCTTTGAGGCTTTAAAAGCCGGCGAGATTGATTATCGACGCGAGTTCTCCTCGCGTATTTGGGCCACAGGGTATGACACACCAGCGGTTCGTAACGGACAAAAAACCAAGGAAATCATCGCCCTAGAAAACCCTGCTGGCATGCAAGGTTTCGTTTTCAATCTCCGCCGCGAGCGCTTTGACGACATTCATGTGCGCGAAGCTTTGAACTGGGCTTATGATTTTGAATGGACCAAAAAGAATCTCTTTTATGGCCAATATGCGCGCACCGGATCGTTTTTTCAGGGCTCCGAATTGGCCGCCAGCGGCACCCCTTCTAGGGCTGAGGTAAAACTACTGGCCCCTTGGCGCGCCCAGCTGCCAGAAAAAACTTTTGGTCCGCTGTTTCAAAATCCGATTGCCGATGGATCGGGCAATATCCGCAAACATTTGCGAAAAGCCCGCGCTCTGCTGGAGAAAGCAGGATGGAAAATTGAAGATGGCAAACTGAAGAAAAACGGAAAGCCCTTTACCATCGAGTTTTTGCTGGTGCAGCCTGCCTTCGAGCGCATTGTAGCGCCCTATATTAAAAATCTGGCCAAACTGGGCATTGACGCGAAAATTCGCACGATTGACCCCACGCAATATCAAAACCGCGTTACCAACTACGACTATGATGCGATTGTGACCGGCTTTGGCCAATCGCTGTCACCGGGCAATGAGCAACGCAATTATTGGTCGGCCTCCGCCGCCAGCCAACCGGGGGGACGCAATTATATCGGCATTGAAAACCCGGCCGTGGATGCGCTGGTCGAAACCCTTATTTTTGCCAAATCGCGCGAGGCCCTAATTACCGCTACGCGTGCGCTCGACCGCGTGTTGATTTCCAATCATTATGTGATGCCGCAATGGCATTCGCCGCATGAACGTTTGGCCTATTGGCAGGGCCTCAAACGCCCCGACCCAATGCCAAAACACGGGCTTGGGTTTCCTACTTTATGGTGGAAAGAGGCACGTTAAAAACTTGCCGCATGTCGAACTCGTGACATACTTGAGCTTCAATTTAAATAACCTCTAACTCACTTTTGAGGGAGTTTCGCCACCCATGGGTGCTTATATTCTTCGCCGCTTGCTGCTGATGGTGCCGACGATTTTCGGCATTATGGCGATTAGCTTTGCCATTGTGCAATTTGCTCCTGGCGGGCCGGTAGAGCGCGTCATCGCCCAATTACAAGGCCATGATGTGGGCGCCACCTCGCGCTTTACCAGCGCGCAAGATGGCTCTGGCGCCATGCAAGGCGCGGCAGCGCAAAGCGCAGCGGGCAGCAAATATCGCGGCGCCCAAGGCCTCGACCCTGAATTTATCGCTGAGTTAGAAACCCAATTTGGCTTCGACAAACCAGCCCACGAACGGTTTTTCAAATTGGTCAAAGACTATGCCCGCTTCGATTTTGGCGAGAGCTATTACCGCGATATTCCGGTCCTTGATCTGATTAAAGAAAAGCTGCCCGTCTCCATCACACTTGGGCTTTGGGCAACTTTGCTGACGTATTTTATTTCCATTCCCTTGGGCATCGCCAAAGCACGGCGCGATGGCAGCGCTTTTGATGTTTGGACCTCTGGCGTGATTATTGTCGGCTATGCCATTCCAGGATTTTTATTCGCTGTCGTCCTCATCGTCTTATTTGCGGGCGGCTCATATTTCGACTGGTTTCCTTTACGCGGGCTGACGTCGGATAATTTCGACCAATTGAGCCTTACCGGAAAAGCACTGGATTATCTCTGGCATATCTTCCTGCCGGTCTTGGCGCTGTCCATCTCGGGTTTTGCGACCACGAGCTTGCTCACCAAAAACGCGTTCCTCGATGAGATACGAAAACAATATGTCGTCACCGCGCGCGCCAAAGGGTTAACCGAGGGCCGCGTTTTATATGGCCATGTATTTCGCAATGCCATGCTGATTGTGATTGCAGGGTTCCCCGGCGCTTTCATCGGTGCGTTTTTTACAGGATCGCTGCTTATCGAGACGATTTTCTCGCTCGATGGCCTTGGCCTTTTGTCTTACGAGAGCATCATCAACCGCGATTATCCGGTGGTCTTTGCCACGTTGTATATATTTGGCTTGGTCGGGCTGCTGGTCACCCTTATCTCCGACATCACCTATATGTGGGTCGACCCGCGCATTGATTTCTCGGCGCAAGGGGGCGGTTGATGGCTGTGTCTCCGCTCAATCAGCGCCGCTGGCGCAATTTTAAAGCCAATCGGCGGGGGTTTATCTCGCTATGGCTATTTGCTGGCCTATTTCTGGTAACGCTTTTTGCGGAGTTTCTGGCCAATGATAAGCCGCTGCTCATTCGCCATGAGGGCGCCTTTTATGCCCCAGTATTCATGAGTTATGCGGAAACCGAATTCGGCGGCGATTTTGCGACCGAAGCCGATTATCGCGATCCCTTCGTCATCGAGCTGATTGAAGAAAAAGGCGGTACGATACTCTGGCCGCCGCTGCGCTATAGCTATAACACCATCAACCTAGGCCTCGACCAGCCGGCGCCCGCACCGCCAAGCGCACAAAACTGGCTCGGCACAGATGACCAAGGCCGCGATGTGCTGGCGCGTCTGATTTATGGCTTTCGTATTTCGGTTCTCTTTGGCCTGATTTTGACACTGGCTTCCTCGGTCATTGGCATTGCAGCGGGGGCCGTGCAGGGCTATTTCGGCGGTTGGGTCGACTTGGGGTTGCAGCGTTTCATTGAAATATGGACGTCTGTGCCCACGCTTTATTTGCTGATTATTATTGCCGCCATCATCGAGCCCGGGTTTTGGATTTTGCTCGGCATCTTATTGTTATTCTCTTGGGTGTCTTTGGTCGGGGTTGTGCGCGCCGAGTTTTTGCGCGCCCGCAATTTAGAATATGTCGAAGCCGCGCGCGCGCTCGGCATTGGCAATGCCACCATCATGGCGCGCCATCTACTGCCCAATGCCATGGTCGCGACGCTCACTTTCATGCCGTTTATTTTAAATGCTTCCATCACCACGCTCACCTCGCTGGACTTTTTGGGCTTTGGCCTGCCGCCCGGCTCGCCGTCTTTGGGCGAATTATTGGCGCAAGGCAAAGCCAATTTGCAGGCCCCTTGGTTGGGGCTTTCCGGATTTTTCACCATTGCGATTATGCTGTCGCTGCTGATTTTCATCGGCGAGGCGGTGCGCGATGCTTTCGACCCTAGAAAAACGTTGGGCTAGAGTATGAGCGCTTTGATTTCCTTAAAAGATTTACGCGTCGGCTTCACTAGCGATGGCCGCGTGAGCCATGCCGTGAAAGGCATAAGCTTTGATATTCATGCGGGCGAAACCCTCGGCCTGGTGGGCGAGAGTGGTTCGGGAAAATCGGTCAGCGCGCTGTCGATTTTAAAACTACTGCCCTATCCAGCAGCCTTTCACGACGGTGGGCAAATCGTTTTTGAAGGCCAAGATTTATTAAGCCTTAGCGAACCAGCTTTGCGCGGCGTGCGCGGCTCTAAAATCTCGATGATTTTTCAAGAGCCCATGTCCTCGCTCAATCCGCTGCATTCGATTGAGAAACAAATCACCGAAGTTTTGGAGCTGCATCAAGGGTTAGCTCGCGCGGCTGCCAGCGCAGAGGCACTTCGTTTGCTCGAGCGCGTAGGCATTGCCGATGCCCAATCGCGCCTTGGCGCCCTACCGCATGAGCTATCGGGCGGCCAACGCCAGCGCGTGATGATTGCGATGGCACTGGCCAATAAGCCGCAATTGCTCATCGCCGATGAGCCGACCACGGCGTTGGATGTGACCATCCAAAAACAAATTCTCGACCTGTTGAAAGATCTGCAGCAAGAGACCGGCATGGCGATTTTGCTGATTACCCATGACCTTGGTATTGTGAAAAAAATGGCCGACCGCATCTGCGTAATGCAAAATGGCGAAATCGTAGAAGCTGGCGACAGCGCGGCGGTGTTCAAAAACCCGCAACATGCCTATACGAAAAAACTTATCGAGGCGGAGCCAAGCGGCTCGCCCATGCCAAGCCAAGAGAGCGATGAGCTGGTGCGCGCCGAGAGTTTACGCGTTTGGTTTCCGATGAAGCGTGGGTTTTTGCAACGTACCTATGACCACGTCCGGGCCGTGAACGATATCTCCTTTACCATCAAACGCGGCGAAACGCTTGGCGTTGTGGGCGAGAGTGGCTCTGGCAAAACCACGCTAGGGCGGGCTTTATTAGGCTTGCAAAAAGCCACGGGGGCCGCGTTTTTAGGCGACACAGATATTCTGGCGACCGACCGCATGACGCGTCGGGGTTTGCGAAAAAACATGCAGATTGTTTTCCAAGACCCCTATGGGGCGTTAAGCCCGCGGATGGCCGTGGGCGAAATTATCGCCGAGGGTCTCAAACTGCATCGACCGGAGTTGAGCAAAATCGAAGTCGCTGAGCGGGTGCGCGATATCCTGCTTGAGGTGGAGCTAGACCCGGATACGGCCGAGCGCTACCCGCATGAGTTTTCGGGCGGGCAACGCCAACGCATCGCCATTGCACGGGCTTTAATATTGGAGCCAGAGTTTCTAGTGCTCGACGAACCGACCAGCGCGCTGGACCGTTCGGTGCAAGCGCAGATCATCGACATGTTGCGCCGCCTGCAAAAGCAAAAAGGCCTGACCTATTTGTTCATCAGCCATGATTTGAAAGTGGTGCGCGCGCTCTCACATCAGGTGATGGTGATGCAAAATGGCGTCTGTGTGGAAACCGGAACGGCAAGCCAGATTTTCGATGCGCCGCGCGAGGCCTATACGAAAAACCTGCTCGCCGCCGCCCTCGATACGAATGTTTAGCCGAGACGCTTAATGGCCGTAATCGGCCCTTCGGTCTTGGCGATGCGGGCGCAAGCGGCGTCAAAATCTTCTTCGACCACCGACATGTGAAACGCATTGGCGTGCAACAGCGTGTTCGGCGCACTTAAAAAACCCACATGGCCTTTCCAAAACACGATATCGCCAACCTCGGCCTCGTCAACGCCCGTACCAAGACTGGCCTCTTGCATATCGCTATCGCGCGGGCAGGCAAGCCCACAGGCCATGAGCGCGGTTTGCACCAGCGCCGAACAGTCGAGCCCAATGCTCTCGCGCCCACCCCAAAAATAGGCCGCGCCAAGAAAACGCCGAGCCACCTCAATCGGCTGGCTGTCAAACGTCTCCATCGGTGCCATATGCGCGCGATGAATAAAGCCGCCGCCTGTCTCCTCAGACAGTGCCGCAAAGCGCCCCTCCAAGCCACAGACACGCAGCTGCGCGCCCAAGCAGACCCCCATGAGGGGGCGCGTTTTCATATCTGGCTCGCGGTAAATAAAACTTCGCAGCGCCGTCACCTTATGGGTGGGCGCCGTGGGGGGACTGGTTTTTTGCAAATCTTCGGCCAGCACATAGCCAACATAATCATCGTGATTGGCCTGCCCCCAAGCCCATCGGTCTTTCATCTCATAGACCCGAAAGCTCTCGCCGTAGAGCAATTGGCTATCCTGCAGGGCGCCATCGGCGGGCGAGCGACGCATGGCACTGACCGGCGCGATGAGTGTATAGTCTGCGCCCTCGACAAAGCGCGGCGCCGAAACTTCCGCTCGCAAATGCGCGCCCGCCAAATCATCGCGCCAGACGTTGAGGCGCGGATCTGGTTTGGGCTTACCCAAAACGCTGTTCCAAATAAGTATACACCGCGCGCAAGGCTTGCGCCTCGCCGCCAACCGGGCGGCCTGCGCGAGCGCGCAAACTCCACGCATAGACATCGCAATGCATCCACGTTTCCGATTGCTCGACAAAACGGGCCAAGAACAAAGCGGCCGTAATCGAGCCGCCCATGGGGGCCGAGCCAATATGGTTCACATCGCCGATTTGGCTATCGAGCCAGCCGTCATAGCCCGCCCAAAGCGGCATCCGCCACATCGGGTCATGGGCCTCAAGGGCGGCGTGTTGCATGGCCTCGGCAAGGCTATCATCATGGGTATAAAACGGCACCACCTCGGGGCCCATGGCCACGCGTGCCGCGCCTGTGAGGGTGGCAAAATCGATCAGCACGTCCGGCGTTTCGCTGTCAGCCTCGCATAGCATATCGGCCAAAACCAAACGCCCCTCGGCATCGGTATTGCCAATTTCGACGGCCAAGCCTTTGCGGCTGGCCAGCACATCGCCGGGGCGAAAGGCATCGGGGCCAATGGCATTTTCCACCGCCCCAATCATCAGGCGTAAGCGGATGGGAAGCCCGGCATCCATCAAGGCATCGGCTAGCGCAATCGAAATGGCCGCGCCGCCCATGTCTTTTTTCATCAGGTCCATATAGGCGCCAGGCTTTAAATTCAGCCCGCCCGTATCAAAACAAACACCTTTGCCGACCAGCGTCACTTTGGGCGCGTCTGGCTTGCCCCAAGTTAAATCCAACAAGCGCGGCGCTTCCACAGCCGCGCGCCCGACAGCATGAATCATCGGGTAATTTTGCACCAATAAATCATCGCCCGAGATGACAGTGAGCTCGGCCTTATGGCGCTTGGCCAGCGCTTGCATCACCTGCTCTAGCGCTTCGGGTCCCATATCGGCAGCCGGTGTATTGATCAGGTGGCGGGTCGAATAGACCGCGCGGTTTAACCGCTCGACGCGGGCGCAATCACATGTTTTTGGCAAAACCAAACGCGGCCACTCAGTGTCACGTGGCTTGGCTTTATAGGCGTCATAACGATAGCACCCCATCGCCCAAGCCAAAGGCGCCATATCTTGCACGGCCTCTGGAGCGCTATCCTCAAGGCGATAAGCACCTTCGGGTAATTGAGCCGGCAAGCTCGCCAAAGCGAAAGCATCGGGCTTGGCACCCAGCCCCAAAAGCACAGCCTCTAAATCACCGGCTGAATTGGGCAATAGCAAAACCTCGCCCGCGGCAGCGGCAAAATGCGTGGTGTCCATCCAAGTCAGATGCGGGCCCACCAAGGTCTCGCGCCAGCTCGCCAAAGCTTTCGGCGTCAGCGCCCGAATAAGACACGCGGGCTTGCCTTTATCTTGCAGATAAATAGGACCCGGCTCGGCAGGAAAAACGTCGCTTATCGAAGATAGAAGAGCGGATGGCATGACAATAACCTTTGGCAAAACTCAAAAAACAGAATGAGCCCTTACTCTATCACGCGCTTAACGCGCGGTCATCGCGTAATCAATTACCAATTCTGTGCCGTTCACATAAGACGAGGCATCGGAGGCGAGATAAACAATGCCATTGGCAATATCTTCCGGCTGACCTGGTTTGCCATTTGGCATGCCTGCGGCGGCCACGAGATCGATATTCACGCGGTTGCCACCGGGCGTCATCATGTCTGGGTTGTCTTTGGCAATGCCCGAGATTTCGCGCGACCAAATATCCGTATCGATAATGCCCGGATGCACGCTATTGCACCGAATGGCATGGCCATTGTCGGCGCATTCATTGGCAATGGCTTTGGAAAACAGACGAACGCCGCCCTTCGATGCCGAATACCCCGCCAGACCCGAAGCCCCAATGAGCCCCGCAATAGACGAGATGTTAATGATGCTCGAAGGCCCACTGGTGGCCATCAGCGGAATGCTGTGTTTGCAACCCAAAAATACACCATCCAGATTAATCGCATTTTGACGCTGCCAATCCTCGAGGCTCATCTCTGTAACTGGCACGCCGATAGCAATGCCCGCATTATTGACCAGCACATGCAGCTGGCCTTCGTGTTGGCGAATGCTTTCGATGAGCTCTTGCCAGACGTCTTCTTGCGACACGTCTTGCGCGAGGCTGCGGGCTTGCCCGCCCGCGTCTTTAATCATCTGCGCGGTTTGTTCCACCCCGCTGACATCAATATCGGTGACGATAAGCTTGGCACCTGCCGCGGCCAAAGCCACCGCACAAGAGCGTCCAATACCCGTGGCTGCGCCGGTAACCAGCGCTACTTTTCCGCTACAATCTTGGCTCATTTGGCGCGCGCAATCACAGTCATTTTTGTGTAGCCCTTAACAAAAGACGACACATTGCGTTCTGGCTCGCCAACCACTTCGATTTTCGAGAAGCGTTTGAGCATTTCATCCCACAGGATTTGCAACTGCAATTCGGCCAGACGGTTGCCAAAGCAACGGTGAATGCCAAAGCCGAAGGAAATATGATTGCGAGCGTTTTCGCGATCAAAAATCAAATCATCCGGGTTTTCAAATTTGCGCTCATCGCGATTGCCCGCGACATACCACATAGCGACTTTGTCGCCTTTTTTGATGGTTTCCCCGTGCATTTCGACATCTTCGAGAGCCGTGCGGCGCATATAGGCCAGCGGCGTTTGCCAGCGGATAACCTCGGCGACTGTGTTGGGGATGAGGTCACGGTTGGCTTTTACTTTTTCCCATTCAGCCGGGAACAAGCTGGAGCCATAAACCGAAGCGGTCATGGAATTGCGGGTCGTATCATTGCCGCCCACAATCAGCAAAATCAAATTGCCGAGATATTCCATCGTGTCCATGTCTTTAGTTTCTTCGCCATTGGCCAGCATGGTAATCAGGTCATTGCCATCTTTGCCTTGGCGTTCTTGCCATAGTCCCATGAAATATTGCACGCATTCCATCAGTTCTGCGCGGCGCTGGTCTTCGCTCTCCACGATGCCCGTTTCTGGGCCAGCCGTGGCAACGTCGGACCAACGGGTCAATTTGCGGCGCTCTTCAAATGGGAAGTCGAACAAAGTAGCCAACATCATGGTGGTCAGTTCGATGGAGACAACGTCGACCCAATCAAATTCTTCGTCGATAGGCACCGCATCCAGAACATATTGCGTGCGCTCGCGAATGAGTTTCGACATTTCTGCCAAACTCATCGGCGCCATAATGGGGGCCACGGTTTTGCGCTGCACATCATGTTTTGGCTGGTCCATCGCAATGAACATCGGTAGCTCAAAATCTTCAGATGGATCGGGCAGAACAATCGCAGGCTCGGAAGAGAAGCGTTTGTGATCTGTATCAATCGCCATAATGTCTTCATAGCGGGTTACCGACCAATAGCCGCCAATATCGGGCGCATCATTGGTGCGGTCTTCCGATTGCCAACCCGCGGGGCAATAATGCAAAGGGGCTTCATTGCGCAAGCGATCAAAAATTGGCCAGAACTCTTCTTTTGGCCAAAGCAGCGCATTCGACGGATCTAGATCCTTTAAGGCTGTGCTATAGGCAAAATCTTCGCCCGGGCGCATGTCTTGTTTGATAGCTTCGCTCATGAGTTTTCTCCCAAAATCTTGTCTAATTGAGCGCCCTTTCAAAAAGTGACGCCTGCGTCATAAATTGTAGTCAGAAGCTCTCGCGAGCTGCAAGCTTTTTTCGATCAAATTATGCTTTTTTGTGCCTTCGGATGGCTCGCTACGATTGCGCTTGCGCTAGGCGGTAGCGAAATCTAAAGTCAATAAAATGCACAGGGGTCCGGTGTGCGCAAAAATCTACTCGCAAGCTCCGGTGAGACGATACCCTTTGTACCTGTTTACGGATTATGCCGCTGCAGGGAGTGCCGGATTTATCTCCGCCTTTCTCGCACGTGTCATCGTCTTCGTGAGCGCCCCAAAATGGGCTCACGCTGTTTTAAAAGAGAGAGCTTTCGTATATGTCATCCGCTAAAAAACCGAGTTTCACCAGCGAACAAGCCCGCGTCGATGACGCCTCCATTGCGCCTTTGCCCAATAGCGAGAAAATCTACGTCACCGGCTCGCGGCCCGACATTCGCGTGCCGATGCGCAAAATTAGCCAAGATGACACGCCGACCGATATGGCGCTTTCGGGACAATCAAGCGAAGAAAACCCGCCAATTTTTGTCTATGACACATCGGGCCCCTATTCCGACCCTGCGCTCAAAATTGATATTCGCGACGGCCTGGCGCCCATGCGCGAAGCTTGGATTGACGAGCGCGACGATACGCAAGAGCTGGAAGGGCCGACCTCGGACTATGGCCAAGCCCGTTTGACGGACGAGAAATTGCAAGCCCTGCGATTTAATTTGCAGCGCACGCCCAAGCGCGCCAAGGCAGGCAAAAATGTGACGCAAATGCATTATGCGCGTGCCGGCATCATCACCCCAGAGATGGAATATGTGGCCTTGCGCGAAAATCAAAATCGCGCCGCTTACCTAGAAAGCCTAGAGGCCACAGGCGAGCGCGGCAAGCGGATGAGCGAGATGATGCTCGCCCAACATGAAGGCGAAAGTTTTGGTGCCAATCTGCCGCTAGAAATTACGCCCGAGTTTGTGCGCGAGGAAATTGCGCGTGGACGCGCCATTATTCCGGCCAATATCAACCACCCCGAAATTGAACCGATGATTATCGGCCGCAATTTTCTGGTCAAAATTAACGGCAATATTGGCAATTCGGCCGTCTCCAGCTCGATCGGGGAAGAAGTTGATAAAATGACGTGGGGCATTCGCTGGGGAGCCGATACGATTATGGATCTGTCGACCGGCAAACATATTCATGAAACGCGCGAATGGATTTTGCGCAATAGCCCTGTGCCTATTGGCACGGTGCCAATTTATCAAGCGCTCGAAAAAGTCGATGGCAAGGCCGAAGAGCTGACGTGGGAAATGTTTCGCGACACGCTCATCGAACAAGCCGAGCAAGGGGTTGATTATTTCACCATTCATGCCGGCGTATTGCTGGAATATGTGCCCCTGACCGCCAATCGCCTGACCGGTATTGTGTCTCGCGGCGGCTCGATTATGGCCAAATGGTGCTTGGCGCATCACAAGGAAAATTTTCTCTATACGCATTTCGCCGATATTTGCGAGATTATGAAAGCCTATGATGTTTCGTTCTCGCTGGGCGATGGCTTGCGCCCTGGCTCGGTTTGGGATGCCAATGATGCGGCCCAATTGGGCGAGCTGAAAACATTGGGCGAGCTGACCCAAATCGCGTGGCAACATGACGTGCAAGTGATGATTGAAGGCCCCGGCCATGTGCCGATGCAGCTCATCAAAGAGAATATGGACAAGCAGCTCGAGTGGTGTGATGAAGCCCCATTTTATACGCTGGGGCCGCTGACCACCGATATTGCGCCGGGCTATGACCATATCACCTCGGCCATTGGCGCCGCGCAAATTGGTTGGTATGGCACGGCTATGCTTTGCTATGTGACGCCCAAAGAACATTTGGGCCTGCCCAATAAGCAAGATGTAAAAGACGGCATCATTACCTATAAGTTGGCCGCCCATGCCGCCGATTTGGCCAAAGGACACCCCGGCGCGCAGATACGCGATAATGCTTTATCCAAAGCGCGTTTCGAGTTTCGGTGGGACGACCAATTTAATTTGGCGCTCGACCCCGACACGGCGCGCAGCTACCACGATGAAACCCTGCCCAAGCAATCGATGAAAGTGGCGCATTTTTGTTCGATGTGTGGGCCGCATTTCTGCTCGATGAAAATCACCCAAGACGTGCGCGAATATGCAGCCAAGCTGAACATGAAACCCGAGGACGCCCTGGAGGCGGGCATGCAAGCTAAGTCGACCGAATTTCGCGTCGGCGGCGCGCAAGTCTATAAAAAAGTATAGCTACTTCCAGCCGCGTGGGTTTTCGGCCATCGCCTGATTGCGCGCATCCAGTGCGGCTTTCAGGCGCGCCGCCACTTGGGGATGACGCATCGAGATATCATACGACTCGTCGGGGTCGGATTTTAAATCATGTAGCCACGGGCCTCGTTTGGGCCATAGCGGAATCGACACCGGGTCGGTGGCATAGATAACCGGTTTGGCATCGCGGTATTTATATTTGGCATCTCGAACCGCCATCAGCGTGCCCGCACCATAATAATAAACGACGTCATGTGGCGAGGCACCGCCGCGCAAGGCGCTGGCTATATTGCGCCCATCTAACAAGCGGTCGGTCGGCGCGGGCAGGTTTAATTCGGCCATAATGGTGGGCAATAAATCCGTACCCATGGCCAAAGCTGGCGAGCGACGCGGCGCCAATTGCGCGGGCCAATGGGCAAGGAACGGCACATGCACGCCGCCCTCAAAACTTTGCCCTTTGCGGCCCCGACCAATGCCTTTTCCCTGCCACCAAGGGCCATTGTCGCTGGTGATAATGAGCAACGTATTGTCTAACGTGCCGCGTTTTTTCAAAGCGGCCACCACACGGCCTACCGTATCATCCAACCCTTGCACCACATCGCCATAGAGGCCGGCATCGGAGCGGCCATGCTCGTGCGCGGCGGCGTGCAAAGGCACGTGCGGAAAATTATGCGCGAGGTATAAAAACATCGGCTGGTTTTTTGGCGCCGCAGCAATAAAGGTTTCGGATTTTTCGGCATAAAGCCTGTTCAACTGCGTTTGATCAACCGGCGCCGCCACGGCGATGGTTTCGCCTTTGGCAGGTGTCCCCTCAACCAAATGAAACGGGGTCATATCATTGGAATGGTAAGTGCCAAAAAACCGCTCGAAACCAAATTCGGTCGGGATGGATTTGTCATGGTCGCCCATATGCCATTTGCCGACCATGGCGGTATGATAGCCGCTGGCTTTTAAAACATCGGACAGAATAATTTCTTCGCGCGGTAAGCGCACAGGATTGCCAAACAGTCGATTGATGCGATCGACAAAATGACCGTTCGGGAACGGCACGGCGGTAAGCAAATTGCGCGAGGGCAAACGCCCCGTCAGCATGGCCGCGCGCGAGGGCGAACACACGGGCGCGGGCGCATAATAATTTTCCAACACCACCGCTTTTTTCGCCAGCGCATCCATATGCGGCGTGGCAATCATTTGGTTGCCCATAAAGCCGACATCGCCATGCCCCAAATCGTCAAACAATATAATGACGACATCGGGAGCGTTTTTGGGTTTGGCAGCGCCCGCGAGGGTTTGCAAATAGACCTGTTTGGAGGCCATATGCGAGGCGTCATCGCGCTGCTCATAAGTGGCGAGTTTAACCACCACATAAAGCCCAAAAGCCACCACCGCGCCGACCGGTAAAGCCAGCAGCAAAGCGATCAGACGGGTCGCTCTTTTAAGGCGTGCGAGCATTTATCCCCTAAACCCCGAGGTTCACTTCGAGGTGCGAAATGGCGTTGACGAAATTATTCGGCGCATGCGCCTGCTTCCCCGTCCACTCGATGTTGGGATAGCGATCGAGAATACGCGCATAGGCGGTCTCAAGCTGCATATTGGCAATGCGCTGGCCGAGGCACACATGCGCGCCCGTGCCAAAAGCCAAATGCTCATTCGCATTGGCGCGATGAATATCCATTTTATCGGGCTCCGCAAACACCTCTGGGTCACGATTGGCAGCGCCATAATACATGACGACTTTTTCGCCCTTGGTGATTTTTTGGCCCGAAAGCTCGGCGTCGGCTTGCGCGGTACGACGCATATACATAACTGGCGAAACCAGGCGTAACGCCTCGGGCACCATTTGCGGAATAAGGCTCGGCTCGTCGATGAGCATTTGCTTTTGATCTTTAAATTGGCTCAGCAACCGCATCGTGCCCGACAGGCTATTGCGGGTTGTGTCATTGCCAGCAAAAATAATCAGCAACCAAGAGCCATCCAAATAAGACTGGTCCATCGGCTCGCCATCTAGCTCGGTAGTGGCAATCACGGTGAGCAAATCATCGCGGGGGTTTTTGCGCCGGTCGAGCAAGACTTTTTGTCCATAGCGGAACATCTGACGAATGTTCCAAAGAAATTTGGCAATGAACCAAGGCGAAACTTTGGCCTCTGGGTCGCCCACAATATAGGTGGCGTTTTCTAGATAATGCATCCAGCGCACAATGCTCGGACGATCTTTTTCGTCAATGCCCAGCATTTCGCACAAAGTATACATCGGCAACCATTCCGAGAAATTGGTAACCATATCGACCTTGCCGTCGTTTTTCTTGGCAATGGCTTCCATATTATCGAGCAAGCGGTCGACTTCGGTCTCGACGCGCGATTGCAATTTACCGATATAATCTGGCGTGAAAAACGGGCGGTGCGCCATGCGCAACGGAATGTGCCACGGCTGGTCCAAATTAATCATCGAGTTTAAAGCCGCGCCCGAAAGCCGTTTTGGGCCGCCGCCTTTGGCGCTATAGCCCATTAAAATACCGCCTGCGCCAGACGAGAATGTTTTGGCGTCGAGGTCACATTTTTTAACGTCTTCATAGCGCGTCAAAGCCCAATAGCCCGCGACATCGGTAGAGGCAGGTGGCTGCCACCAGCTTACCGGCGCTTTTTCGCGCAATGTATGGAAATAATCATAAGGCTGGCCATGATCGCGAAACATCGTCATGTCCATCAGGTCAAAACCTTTCGGCGTCTCATAAGCAATATGAGGCGGGCGATAGCTATTGTCTTCCGGTTGAATGGTTTCCGATAAAATTTGCATTTGGCAACTCCTTGGCACGTCAACTTTGACACGGAGTATAAGCAGAGCAGACAAGCCATCAAGGGGAAAGCGCAAACAGGCGGCAATAAATCACCCATGCCAAGGCGTTGCATACCGCGGCGAGCGTGTTAATCTCGGCGCAAAGTTAAATCGGGAGAGAAAAATGTTATCAGTTGTGGTTACCGGAGCGTCGTCTGGGATTGGTCGTCAAATTTCAAAAACATTGGTGGAGAACGGCTATCGCGTTTTTGGCTCGGTTCGCAATAAAGCCGATGGCAAGGCCGTGGCTGCCGAAATTGGCGAGAATTTCTCCCCGCTGGTATTTGATGTCACCAGCGAAAAAGACGTGCAGGCGGCGGCCAAGCAAGTGGAAGCCGAATTGAACGGCGAGAAACTCGCAGGGCTCATTAACAATGCGGGCATTGCTGTTTTTGGCGCCATTCAAAACCTCAGCGCGGAAGAGTTTCGCTATCAGTTTGACGTCAACCTCATGGGTGTTTTCCATTGCACCCAAGCCTTCATGGGACTGCTCGGCGCCGACACAGAGCGCACAGGCGCGCCCGGCAAAATTATCAATATTAGCTCCGTCTCGGGCGAAGCAGGCATGCCTTTCATGGGCGCCTATAATATGAGTAAGTTTGGGCTTGAGGGGTTTTCTGAAGCGCTGCGCCGCGAGCTGATGCTGTTTGGCATTGATGTCGTCATCATCGCGCCAGGCCCCGTGAAAACCGCCATTTGGGGCAAAGTCGACAAAGGCCCGATGTTGGCGCGCTATGATAATTCGCCGTATCGCAAAGCCATCGCAAGAGTTGTTGGCTTTACCGAAGGCATGGAAAGAGCTGGCTGCGAGCCGGATGTGATTTCCCAGCGCGCGCTGAATATCTTGACCAGCGCCAAGCCGAAAACACGCTATCGCATTGATGTACAGTCCGGGCAGAACCGTTTTCTGGCAATGCTGCCAAAACGGCTGGCAGATAAGATGATTGCGAAGCAGATGGGGCTTGTGCGCAAATAGAACGCGCGAAGCGTGCCAAAGAGTTCATAATTTTGGGGGTTTCGCTTGGGCCAACTTCGGGGCTTTGCCCCTAAGCTGGCGCGCTAAAGTTGCCTTTGGCAACCTAGCCCTGTTAGCGCGGAGAGGGAGGGATTCGAACCCCCGGAACGCGTAAACGCTCAACGGTTTTCGAGACCGCCCCATTCAACCACTCTGGCACCTCTCCTGCACCACACATAGCCAAAACACAATCGCGCTCCGGCTCGGTTGGCCATCTTTTAAACTATTTTTTCCAGAGGTGCAAAGCACAAGCTGAGATTTTTTATGCCATTTTTTTTGCCAGAGCCCCCCGAAGCAATTGCACGATACTTCGCCAAGGCTTACCCTTCCCTTTCAATAGGAGAAGCCCATGCAAGATTTTAAAGATAAAGTCGCCGTCATCACCGGTGCCGCCAATGGCATTGGACTGGATATCGCCAAAGCCCTCATCCGCCAAGGCTGCCATGTCGTCGTCTCCGATATTCACCTGCAAGACGCCCAAGCCCGCGCCGACCAACTCGGGGCCATGCCCGATGCCACAGCCAGCGCCATTGCCATCGCTTGCGATGTGACCGACGTGGCCCAAATCAACGCGCTCGCCGACAAGGCTTGGGCGCATTTTGGCCACGTCGATGCTCTGTTTAATAATGCGGGCGTTGGCGGTGGCATGACCCCTGCGGTGAAAACCAAAGAGGCCGATTTGCGTTGGGTCTTCGAAGTTAATTTCTTCGGCAATTGGAACACCTGCATGGAGTTCACCCGCCGCTTTAGCGAACAAGGCACGCCTGCCCATATTTGCAATACCGCCTCGGAAAACTCGATCGGTTGGCCCGCGCCTTATATGGCTGGCTATAATGCCACCAAGGCTGCCGTCTTGGGCTATACGGGCATGCTGCGGATGGAATTACCCGAGGCTATTTCTATCTCTTTATTATGCCCTGGCTGGACGCAAACCGAGATTGCCAATTCTGGCGCCTTGCGCCCTGAGACCTATGGCGGCCCCAAGCCGGTGCGCGACACCACCCCCATCGAAGGTGACGTCACCCCTTACGCGGTGGAGACCGTGGGCGCCCATACCATCGAGCAAATTAAACAAGGCGCGTTTTATATCTTCCCGCATTACGCGGCGCGCCATTTGGCCGAAGAACGCAACGATGAGATTAGCGCGGCCTTTGATGCGCAACAGACCGATGTCGACGATTGGCAATCGCATGACACGCGCACCTATTTCAATCGGATGATAGCCGCGGCCCAGGCCAAAAAAGGTAGCTAGCCGTCAGATTTAGCGTTTCTCTTTTCAGCCAAGCGGCGCTCGATAGAGCGAATCCAGCGGAAGGCGTCGCGAGCCGTGTCGTCATCGTCGCCAGCTTTTCGAAAGGCTTTGATGGCGGCGTCATATTTTTCGGTCCGAACCCGCGCAATGCCCAGCAATAACCAGGTGTCGGCGGGTTTTTCCAATTGGCCTTTTTCCAACGCTTTTTCTAAAGCGGCTTCGGCTTTGGCCCATTGTTCGTCTTGTAAATGGCTCTGCGCCAATTGCTCGTAGAACTTGCCTTTATCCGATTTTTTCGCGGCCTTGGTTAGCGGCGCCATCGGAAGTCGCGGCTTGCGCGGTTTGGGTTATCGTTCCCAGAGATTGCGCCTGGGCGGGCGAAGCCAAACCCAATAGGAGAAAGCTGGCTACCCAATATTTCGCTAAATTTGTCATTGTCTTTGCCTTTTAGTCTAGCTCGTTAAAACCCTGGTATCATGAACCAGCGGTATCTCACCATGCGCCTTGCCATATCGCAAACGCAATTGACGACCGCAAGGCGTGTTTTGCCTAGTCAACATCGAGCGATATCTCGAAACAAGCGAACAGAGGGTGAGAAAACGGTTCATGGGTGATTATCATTCAACTCTTTTCTTTTACCCTGCTTTATTTGAGCCCGCCAAGCAAGATGCAATATCGCCGGCAAATCCAGCCTAAGCGTCAGCCAAAGCCTCTGACTTGTTTTCTAGGCAGCGCAGGTTAAGTTGCAAGGGACACGAGTTTGGCAAAAGGAGAGCCCCATGAAAGCGCTAGTTGTTTCCGATCTATTGGACGATTTTGCCGGATGCGCCGTGCAAGACATCGCACCTCCCAAGGCCGGCGCAGGCCAAGTGGTGGTGCGCCTACGCGCCGCCGCTTTAGGCTTTCCCGATTTATTAATGACCCATGGCGGCTATCAACATAAACCCGCTCTGCCCTTTACCCCGGGCATGGAAGGCGCGGGCGAAATTATAGAGCTTGGCGAGGGCGTGAGCGATTGGGCCCTTGGCGAGCGCGTGGTGGTGGGTGGCCTTGGCACCATGGCGCAAGCCATGGTGGTGGCGACATCTGTTTTACGAAAAATCCCCGACAATCTAGATTTTTACACCGCTGCCGCCACCGGCTCGGCCTATTTGACGGCCTATGTGTCTTTGGCGCGGCGCGCTTATTTGCAAAGCGGCGAATGGCTTCTCGTGCATGGCGCGGCTGGCGGCGTGGGGCTGGCGGCTGTCGATTTGGCCAAACATATGGGCGCCAAAGTTATCGCCACCGCCTCCTCGGCCGAAAAGCTAGCCATCGTGCAAGATAAATATGCCCCCGATGCGGCCTTAAATATCAACGATGGATTTCGCACCCAAGTAAAACAGATAACCGGGGGCGGCGCCGATGTGATTTACGATCCCGTGGGCGGCGATGTGTTCGATGAAAGCGTGCGCTGCATTGCTTGGGGCGGCCGCTTGCTGGTGGTCGGCTTTGCCTCGGGCCGCATCCCCGATATTTCCGTCAATATGCCTTTGATCAAAGGCTTCTCGGTGGTCGGCGTCAGGGCCGGTGAATTTGGCCGGCGCGACCCCCAGAAGGGCCGCGAAAACCAAGAAGCAATTTGGAAGCTGGCCAGCGAAGGCAAAATTACCCCGCATGTGCATGCCACGCTAGCGCTCGAGCAATGGCGCGAGGCGTTCCGTCAGATGCAAGACCGCGAAGTGGTAGGGCGCATTATCATCGACCCATCTTTATAAGCCCGTCGCTAAAATTTAGCCTAAAGCCCGAGCAATTGAGTGACGATATGTTGCGCCGCTTCTTGCGCGCTCATTTGGGTGGTGTTGACCCGAATATCTGGATTCAGCGGCGGCTCGTAAGGACTGTCGATACCGGTGAAGTTTTTCAACTCGCCTGCGCGGGCCTTTTTATACAAGCCTTTGACATCTCGTTCTTCGACCACCTCTAGCGGCGTATCGACAAAAATCTCGATAAATTCGCCCTCGGGCAGCATCTCGCGCACCATATCGCGCTCGGCTCTAAACGGCGAAATAAAGGCGCTGAGAACAATCAGCCCCGCATCGACCATGAGTTTGGAAACCTCGCCAATGCGGCGGATGTTTTCCACCCGGTCGGCATCGGTAAAGCCCAAGTCTTTGTTCAAACCGTGGCGCACATTGTCGCCATCCAATAAGAACGTATGGCGGTTCATCGTGTGCAGAAGTTTTTCCAACTCATTGGCGATCGTCGATTTGCCCGAGCCCGATAGACCGGTAAACCAAAGCAACAACGGCTTTTGGTTTTTCAATTGCGCGTGCGCATCGCGGTCGATATCGGTGGCCTGCCAATGAATATTATCGGCACGGCGCAAACTGAAATGCAAAAGCCCTGCCGCGACCGTGGCGTTGGACATTTTATCAATCAGGACAAAACTACCCAGCGCACGGTTTTCGGCATAGGGCGCGAAGCTGATTTTTTGCGTTGTGGCAATTTCCACCACGCCGATAGCATTGAGCTCCAACGTCTTGGTTGCCAAATGTTCCATGGTATTAACGTTGACCTGGTATTTCGGCTTTTGCACGCTGGCCGCAACGGTTTGCGTGCCAATTTTCATCTCATACGAGCGCCCGGGCAATAGCGCCTCTTCGTCCATCCAAATGAGGGTTGCCTCAAAGCGGTCGGCCACGGCCGGAGGATTGTCGGCGGTCGCGATAATATCACCGCGCGAGCAATCAATTTCTGTGTCCAACGTCAGCGTCACCGATTGGCCCGCCACCGCCTCGTCGAGCTTTTGCATCGAACCATCGCTGGCCATCGTGACGATGGATTTTACGCGCGCGTTTTTGCCGGAAGGCACCACCCGAACGCCATCGCCTGGCGCCACACGGCCCGTCGCGATGAGACCGCTAAAGCCTCGGAAATCTAAATTGGGTCGATTGACCCATTGCACTGGCATGGCAAAGCTTGCAGCCTGCGCGGCCTCTTGTTGCAGCTCAACGCTTTCCAAATGCGGCAGCAAAGCCGAGCCTTGATACCAAGCCATATTGTCCGAGTTTTGCGTGACATTATCGCCCGCCAGACCCGACAGTGGAATGGCGGTGAAATGTTTCATGCCCAAACCATCGGCAAACTCGCGATATTGGCCGACAATTTCGTCGAAACGGGCTTGGTCATAATCAACCAAATCCATTTTATTGACCGCCAGCACAATGTGTTGGATGCCCAGCAAATGCACCAAATAAGAATGGCGCCGCGTTTGCGTCAAAATACCTTGGCGCGCATCAATAAGAATGACCGCCAGGTCTGCCGTCGAGGCACCGGTCACCATATTGCGGGTGTATTGCTCATGGCCTGGCGTGTCGGCAACGATGAATTTTCGTTTTTCCGTGGCGAAAAACCGATAGGCCACATCAATGGTAATGCCCTGCTCGCGTTCGGCCGCCAGCCCATCGACGAGAAGCGCGAAATCAATTTCTTGGCCTTGCGTGCCGAGCTTTTTACTGTCGGCTTCGAGGCTGGCCAATTGGTCTTCGAAAATCATTTTGCTGTCATACAAAAGCCGACCGATAAGCGTAGACTTGCCATCGTCGACACTGCCGCAGGTGATAAAGCGCAGCATGGATTTATGCTGATGCAGCTCCAGATAAGCGTCGATATCTTCGCCAATCAGCGCCTCGGTTTCGTAAATCGGGGGAGTAGGGTCAGACATTAGAAATACCCTTCCTGTTTTTTCTTTTCCATCGAGGCAGACGCATCATGGTCAATGGCGCGGCCTTGGCGCTCGGAGGTTGTGGTCAGCAGCATTTCTTGAATGACTTGCGATAGGTTCGTCGCTTCGCTTTCCACCGCGCCGGTTAGCGGATAGCAGCCGAGCGTGCGAAACCGAATGGAGCGCATCTCGGGCGTCTCGCCGTCGCGCAACACAAAGCGCTCGTCGTCGACCATCAGCAACATGCCATCGCGCTCCACCGTGGGGCGCGGGGCGGCGAAATAAAGCGGCACAATTTCGATGTTTTCCAATTGAATATATTGCCAGATATCCAGCTCCGTCCAATTCGACATGGGGAAAACCCGCAAGCTCTCGCCCTTGGCTTTTTTGGCGTTGTAAAGATTCCATAACTCAGGCCGCTGGTTCTTCGGGTCCCAGCGATGGTCGGCCGAGCGGAATGAGAATACGCGTTCTTTGGCGCGAGATTTTTCTTCATCGCGCCGCGCGCCTCCAAAGGCTGCATCGAAGCCATATTTATCGAGGGCTTGTTTTAGACCTTCGGTTTTCCACATATCTGTATGCAGGCCACCGTGATCGAAAGGGTTGATGCCTTGGGCTTCGGCTTCTGGGTTTTTATGCACCAGCAATTCCATGCCAGCGTCTTGCGCGGCTTTTTCGCGCAAGTCATACATGGCTTTAAATTTCCATGTGGTGTCGACATGTAACAGAGGAAACGGCGGCGGCGATGGAAAGAAAGCTTTTTTGGCGACATGCAACATGGCTGCACTGTCTTTGCCGACCGAATAAAGCATCACAGGCTTTTCGGCCTGAGCCGCAATCTCGCGCATAATGTGGATGCTTTCCGCTTCCAGTCTTTGCAAATGGGTTAACCGAGAGGGGGGTAACTCGCTCATGCCTTTACCTTTATTGGTTGCTATTGTCTGTTTTGGACGCGTAACTTCAGCCTGCTTATAGGCATCGAAAATGCGGTCTATGGAGAGATTGGTAGCCCAAAAAGTTGATAAGTTCAATTGCTTATCGGTTATTTTACAATATTTTTTTATAAATATATTTATTCTACATTTTATATTGTAGTATATTCCATATGCGGTTTGGCGCGCAAACTTGCGCCGCGAGAGCGGCCTGCGGTTTTTCCCGTCTTTGGCGTCAGATATGGCTGGTGATTTGACTTGACTTAAGGGTTTTCCCTTGTATATTCGCCGCTCAGCAGCCAGAAAGCCCGCTTTCTGGTAGACGCTTATGGATAATAGTCCTCTCGGGGACCTAAACTTTACGGATTTGAACCATGTATGCAGTAATTCGCACCGGCGGCAAACAATACCGCGTCGCAAAAGACGATGTCATCGCCATTGAGCGTGTTGACGGCCAAGCCGGCGATAAAATTAAATTCGACGAAGTTTTGATGCTCGGCGAAGATGGCAAAGCCCCAAGCATTGGCGAGCCAATTGTCAAGGGCGCCACCGTGACAGCCGAAGTGCTGGAACAAGGCCGTGCCGATAAAATTACCGTGATTAAATTCCGTCGTCGGAAAAACTATCACCGCACCAAAGGGCACCGTCAGCACGAGACGGTTCTGAAAATTACAAATATCTCTGCCAAGGCCGCCGCCAAAAAGGCCGCGCCGAAAGCAGAAACAGCCCCTTCAGACGAAGCGGCAAGCTAGGAGCAGTATCAAATGTCAACAAAGAAAGCTGGTGGCTCATCCCGTAACGGTCGCGATTCCGCGGGCCGTCGTCTTGGCGTCAAAAAATATGGCGGCGAGCACGTGATTCCTGGAAATATTATTATTCGTCAACGTGGCACCAAATGGCACCCGGGCGAAAATGTAGGCATTGGTAAAGATCACACTATTTTTGCTGTGATCGAAGGCAATGTAACCTACAGCCAAGCCCGCGGTAATCGTACGGTAGTTTCCGTAAGCCCGCTGGCAGAAGCCGCAGAATAAATAAAGGGTTGCTAGCGCTGCCCTCCCTCATTGGGGTCGGGTTGCCAGCTACGCTTCAAGAAATTAGGGAGATGGCCTTTATCTAGGCCTCTCCTTTTTTCGTTTTAGGCCCCAAGCTTTACTGCTTCTCGTTTTTGGAGGAGCGCGTTAGGGTAACCCCAAGATTAAAATGAAGACGAAAGTCAACGCGTAAGGAATTGCAACCGATGAAATTTCTCGACCAAGCCAAAGTCTATATCCGCTCCGGCGATGGCGGGGCCGGCTGTATTTCGTTTCGCCGCGAAGCCTATGTTGAATTTGGCGGCCCCGACGGCGGCGATGGCGGTCGCGGTGGCGATATCCGCGTCGAATGCGTCGACGGGCTGAACACGCTTATCGATTATCGCTACCAACAGCATTTCAAAGCTGGCACCGGCACCCATGGCATGGGCCAAAACCGCACCGGCGGCGACGGCGAGGACAAAGTCTTGCGCGTGCCTGTGGGGACGCAAATTTTTGGCGAAGACAATGAGACCCTGCTCGCAGATTTAACCGAAGTCGGCCAAGTCATCACCCTGGCCACCGGCGGCAACGGCGGCTTTGGCAACACGCATTTTAAAGGCCCGGTCAATCAATCGCCGCGCCGCGCTAACCCGGGTCTAGAAGGCCGCGAGGCTTGGATTTGGCTACGCCTCAAGCTCATCGCCGATGTCGGCCTTTTGGGTCTGCCCAATGCAGGCAAATCGACTTTATTGTCTAGCATCTCGCGCGCGCGGCCCAAGATTGCCGATTACCCTTTCACCACGTTACACCCTAATTTGGGCGTCGTGGGCGCGCCCGAACGCAAGGGCGGGCGTGAATTTGTTATGGCAGATATTCCAGGCCTCATCGCTGGCGCCTCGGAAGGGGCAGGGCTTGGGCATCGGTTTTTAGGCCATGTCGAGCGCTGCACGGCGCTTTTGCACCTCATTGATGCCACCCAAGACAATATCGCCGAGAGTTATCTGACCATCCGCGGTGAGTTAGCCGCCTATGATGATGGCCTTGCGGCCAAGCAAGAAGTGGTGGCGCTAACCAAATGCGATGCGCTTATTCCAGAGATAATCGAGGAGCAAAGAGCCGCTTTGGCACAAGTTTGCGAGGCGCCGGTTCTGGCTATTTCCTCGGTCTCGAAAGAAGGCCTACAAGATCTTTACGATCGCCTGCTAGGTCTGATTGATGCCGCCAAACTGCCCGCTTTAGAAGCAGCCCAAGAGGCAGCTTGGCACCCTTTGCGCGAAGCAGAATGAGGAAATGAAGGGAAACAGCGATGCGTGTAGAAATACAAACCGCAACAACTTTGGTTCTCAAAATCGGCTCTTCGCTGCTGCTAAGCCAGACCGAGGATGATACCTACGGCTTGAACGTCAAATGGCTGGCCGCTATGGCCGGCGATATTGCGGACGCACGCACCAAAGGGCAAAAAGTCATCGTCGTAACCTCTGGTGCTTTGGCGCTGGGCTGCGCCAAACTAGGCATCCAACGCCAAGATTTAAATGTCGCGCAAAGCCAAGCGGCCTCGGCAACAGGTCAAATTGAATTGGTGCGCGGCTGGCAGGAAGCGCTTGGCGCCCATGGGTTGACCGCCGCACAAGTTTTATTAACCGCCGAAGACACCGAACAGCGCCGACGCTATTTAAACGCGCGCCAAACCCTCAACGCGCTTTTGGATGTAGGGGCCATTCCGATCATCAATGAGAATGATACTTTGGCCACGCAAGAGCTGCGCTATGGCGACAATGATCGTTTGGCTGCGCGCGTGGCGGCTATGGTCTCGGCCGATTGCCTTGTGCTGTTCAGCGACATCGATGGGCTTTACACCGCCAATCCGCAAGACACGGATACGGCAGAGTTTTTAGACGTAGTAGAAGACGTTACCGCCGAAATTAGAGCCATGGCCGGCCCCAGTGGATCGCAACATGGCTCGGGTGGCATGGTAACCAAATTACAAGCGGGCGAGATTGCCCAAAGCGCAGGGTGCCATATGGTGTTGGCCAGCGGCCGCGCGTTTTCTCCGCTTACTGCCTTGGCACAGGGCGCGCGCTCGACGCTGTTTCGCGCCCATGCCAACCCATTAACGGCGCGTAAAAACTGGATTGCCAGCACTTTGCAACCTGCCGGCGCCGCCCATTTGGATGCTGGCGCCGTGCGCGCGCTGGCGGCTGGAAACTCGCTGCTGCCGGTCGGCATCCAAAGCCTTGATGGTAATTTCAAGCGCGGTGATTGTTTGTCGATTATCGCCCCCGATGGCCAAGAGATTGCGCGTGGCCTGAGCGCCTATGCGAGCCTCGAAGCCGGTTTGATTATCGGCAAAGACAGCAAAGCGATTGCTGCTTTACCAGACGTCAAACAATATAATCTCGAGCGAACCGAGATGGTGCATCGCGATGATATGGTCTTGATGACGAGCCCCAATGGAGAGCTAAAATGAGCGATATAAAATCCCTAGAGAGCCAAATGTTGCGCCTCGGCAGCCAAGCTAAAATCGCGGCTCGCCAATTGGCGGTGGCCTCTAGCGCGCAAAAAAATAAGGCCCTGCAAAACGCCGCCGATGAGTTGCGCGCCGATGCCGCCAATATTATTGCGGCCAATGAAAAAGACTTGAGCCTGGCGCAAGGGGAAAACGTGGGCGCGGCCCGCCTCGACCGCATTATGTTGGATGAAGCGCGCCTCGAAGGCATTGCCCAAGCGCTGGAAGCGATTATGAAACTCGACGATCCAGTGGGCGATGTGATGGCCAATTGGCAGGTCGAAAGCGGGCTCGATATTTCTCGGGTGCGCGTGCCTTTGGGCGTCATTGGGGTGATTTATGAAAGTCGTCCCAATGTGACCGCCGATGCGGCAGCGCTTTGTTTGAAGTCGGGCAATGCCGTTATTTTGCGCGGCTCGTCTGAGATTCAAAATTCGGCTCGCCTAATACATGCGTGTTTTTCGCGCGCGCTAAAAGCGGCTGAGCTGAACGAACATTGCGTACAAATTGTCGACACGCCTGACCGTGCGGCCGTGGGCATGATGCTGGCGGGTCTCGACGACACAGTGGACGTGATTGTGCCACGCGGTGGCAAAGGGCTGGTGGGGCGCGTGCAAGAAGAAGCCCGCGTGCCGGTGTTTGCCCACCTCGACGGCGTTTGCCATGTTTATGTAGACGCAGCCAGTGAATTAACGATGGCGCAAGAGATTGTGGTGAACGCGAAAATGCGGCGCACCGGAATTTGCGGCGCGGCCGAGACGCTCTTGGTCGATGCCAAATGTGCGGACACACATTTAAAGCCGCTGATTGGCGCGCTTCTCGAGGCCGGTTGTGCGGTGCGCGGCGACGCCCAAACGCAAAATCTAGACGCGCGCGTCACGCCAGCCGTCGAGCAAGACTGGTATGAAGAATATTTGGACGCGATTATTGCCGTCAAAGTGGTCGATGGCGTCGACGAGGCGATTGCCCATATCGCGCAATATGGTTCGGGCCATACGGAAGCCATTGTCAGCGATGACGCGGATACAGCGGCCGAATTTTTAAACCGCGTCGATAGCGCCATTGTCATGCACAATGCCTCGACCCAATTTGCCGATGGCGGCGAATTTGGCATGGGCGCAGAAATTGGCATTGCGACGGGCCGCTTTCACGCGCGCGGGCCTGTGGGGCTGGAACAATTGACCAGCTTTAAATATGCCGTGCGCGGACAAGGCCAAACGCGGCCTAAATAAGCGCAAAGAAAGGATGTGAGGGTGCCGCCATTTTTAAGCTCCGGTCAGACCATCGCCCTTTTTGGCGGCAGTTTTGACCCCCCCCATGCGGGCCATCGCTTGGTTGCCGAAGGCGCGCTGTCGAGCCTTGGGGTGGATTATATCTGGTGGATGGTAAGCCCGCAAAATCCGTTGAAACCCAATACCGCCAGCGAGCTGGAAACCCGCCTCACTGCCACACGTGCGCTAGCCGAGCATGGCCAATTTCACGTCGATGCGGTGGAAGCCGAGCTTGGCACGCAATATGCCATCGATACGGTGCGCGCTTTGAAAACCCGATACCCCGACGTGCGCTTTATCTGGCTGCTGGGCGCCGATAATTTGAGCCAAATGCACCAATGGAAAGACTGGCAAGACCTGATGCGCGAGATACCCGTGGCGGTCTATCCGCGCGGCACGGATTTGCCCGCAGCGCTGGAAGCCCCCGCTGCTTTGGCGTTTTTGGATGCGCAAGTGCCCAGTGCCCAGGCCAGCCAATTGAAAGATACGCCCGCGCCTGCCTGGGTTTTATTGCAAGGGGCGCTCTCGCCGCTGTCCTCCACCGCGCTGCGCCGCCAGCCAACCCCTAAAGACAATTGAATTTTCACCCTAACTATGGTTAGACTGCGCGAACACTGAATGATCAGTATTTTTGCGTATAGCAAAGCGAGGAAACCGCTCTGAGCGACACGAAGCCAATGGCAAAAAGCAAGCAACCCGGTCTGGATGACGGCGTGCTGCACGATATGGTTCTGACCAGTCTCGATGATGATTTGGCGCAGGATATTATCACCATCGATTTACACGGTAAGACAGCGCTGGCCGACCATATGGTGGTAGCCACGGGGCGCTCGAAACGCCACGTCGCCGCTCTGGCCGACCACTTGCAACGCAAGCTAAAAGCGTCTGGGCTCAAAGGTATTCGCACCGAAGGCCAAACCACAGGCGATTGGGTCTTGGTCGACGCAGGCGATGTTGTCGTGCATATTTTCCGCGCCGAAGTTCGCGAGTTCTACGCGTTGGAAAAAATGTGGGCCAGCGAGGGCGAACTGATTTCTTATTCGCCTGATAATCCGCCCAAAAAAGCCGATTAAAGCCCATGAAACTGTCGGTCTTGGCGGTCGGGCAAATACGCGGCCAAAAAGAAGCGCCGCTGTTTGAGACCTATGCGACCCGGATTTCAAAAACCGGACGCGCCCTCGCCCTCGACGGCTTGGGTCTGACAGAAATAAAAGATCAAGCCGGCGCCAATAGCAAAATAGAAGCCGCCCTAGAGGCCGCCCCCAATGCTTTTGTGGTGGCGCTCGATGAGCGCGGCAAATCGCTGGCCAGTCGGGCCTTTGCCGAGAAATTAGCGCACTGGCGCGACGATGGCACCCGCGAGGTGATTTTTGTGCTGGGCGCGGCCGATGGCCTGTCCGAGACCATTCGCCAACGCGCCAATATGCTAATTGCGCTCGGGCCGATGACATGGCCGCATATTTTGGCGCGGGTTTTATTGGCCGAACAAATTTGGCGGGCCATTTCCATTTTGGCCAACCACCCTTATCATCGCGATTGATGATACGCACAGATACAATTTCGACCCTGATGACCGCCGCTTTATGCTTGGCGCTGAGCGTGCCCCTGTCGCCTGTCTGGGCGCAAGATAAACAGCAAAAGTTAAACGCTTTATCGAGCGAGATTAAAGACCGCAAAGCGCGCCAAGCCGAATTGCAGGCGGCGGCGGAAAGCTTGAAGGCCCAACAAAGCCAATTGCGCAAACGCATTATCGCGCTGGCCAAAGACCTGCAAAACATCGATGCCGAACGCGACCGACTGGAAACCCGCCTAAGCGAGTTGGCCGTCACCGAAAACCAATTGGACGAAGACTTACAACGCGACCGCGCCGCGCTATCCAAACTCTTAGCGGGCTTACAAGCGATGCAACAACAACCCGCGCCCGCTTTTGCGGTGCATGCAGAAGACGCGCTCGACGCCGTGCAAGGCGCCTTAGTGATGAGCGCCATTGTGCCCGGCATGCAGGTGCGCGCCGGCCAATTGCGCGACCAATTAACCGAGCTGTCCGCCATCCGCCGCCGCATGGACAAGCAATCTAATGCGCTGATTGTAGCCGAGCAAGATGCCGCCACCGCCCGCCAAGATATGAACACAGCTATGGCCGATAAAGCGCGCGCCGAAAGCAAAGTTCGCCAACAAGCCGCCCGCGAAGCCCAAGCCATCGCCAAATTGGTCCGCGAAGCGCGTGATTTACGCGATTTGACGCAACGCCTGCAAAAGCGCCAGAAAACCAAACCCGGCGCCCCAACAAACGGAAGTTTTGGACGCGCTCGCGGGCTGGTACCCCTGCCCGTAGCGGGACAAGTGACGCGCGGCTTTGGCCAGAAAAACGAAAATGGCGTGGCCCAACAAGGCATCGCCATCCGGGCTCGTGCGGGCGCGCAAATTACCGCGCCCTATGACGCGCAAGTGCTTTACAGCGGCCCGTTTCGTCAATATGGCGGCATTGTTATTTTAGGCGTGGCGGGCGGCTATCAGATGATTTTGGCAGGGTTGGAAAAAGTCGACGGCTTTGTCGGACAAGACATTTTGGCCGGTGAGCCGATTGGCACCCTATTGGACGAAAATCCGCAATTGGGGTCTGGGTCTTCTGGCCGCAGTCAGCTATATATGGAATTACGCTATAAAGGGGAGCCGATTGACCCGACCCCTTGGTTGAAATCATAACCCGAGCTCTTGGTGAGCTGGAAACGGAAACGACTATGAACCTGTCCCTTTTTGCTAGTCTTCGCGCCCTTACTGGCGCCGCCTTCCTGACAGCCATGCTTGCCATGACGCCTGCCTTGGCCGACCGGACAGATGAAAAAGAGCTTTACGAACAACTAACCCTATTCGGCGATGTTCTGGAACAAGTGCGCCGCAATTATGTCGATGCGCCGTCCGACAAAGAACTTATCGAGGCCGCTTTATCTGGTCTGATGAGCTCGCTCGACCCACATTCCTCTTATTTGCCGCCCAAAGGCTTTGAAGACATGCAAGTGGAAACCAAAGGCGAGTTCGGCGGGCTGGGCATTGAAGTGACCATGGAAAATGGGCTGGTAAAAGTCATCGCCCCAATCGATGAGACACCGGCCAGTCGCGCTGGTATGCGCCCCAATGATTTGATCGCCGAGCTAGACGGCAAGCCGATTATGGGGCTGACCCTCTCGGAAGCGGTCGAGCTGATGCGCGGCGAAAAAGGCAAACCCATCACGCTCACGGTTTTGCGCGAGGGCGAGGACGAGCCGCTGGAGATTACCATTGTGCGCGATACCATCCGCATTCGCGCCGTGCGAACCCGCGTGGAGGGGCCAGAGAAAAACATCGGCTATATTCGCCTGACGACGTTCAACCAACAAACCACAAAGAATTTGAAAAAAGCCTTTAATCAACTGCCCGCCGAAATTGGCCGCGATAATTTGGCTGGCTATATCGTCGATCTGCGCAACAACCCCGGCGGGCTATTGCGCGAGGCCATTTCGGTTTCCGACACGATGCTGGAAAAAGGCGAAATTGTTTCGACCCGAGGGCGCAACGAAGGGGACAGCTCGCGCTTTAGCGCGCGCCGCGGCGACATGGCCCGCGGGCTACCTATTGTGGTTATGATCAATGGCGGCTCGGCTTCAGCCGCCGAGATTGTCGCTGGCGCCCTGCAAGACCATCACCGTGCGGTGATTATTGGCACGCAGAGCTTTGGCAAAGGCTCCGTGCAATCGATTATGCCCCTGCCCAATTCTGGCGCTTTGCGGATGACCACGGCGCGCTATTTTACGCCGTCGGGGCGCTCCATTCAGGCCAAAGGCATCACGCCCGATATTATTGCCGAACAGCAATTGCCCGAAGATTTGAAAGGCCGCAAAGGTCGGCGCGAGTCGGATTTGCGCGGCGCCTTGGATGGCCAGAACATCGATGGAAAATCCAACCAAAAGGGCAAAAAGAAAAAGCGCCGTAATGCGGTGGCCTTTATTCCGCCAGAGCCAAAAGACGATAAACAATTATCGCGCGCGATAGATTTATTGCTTGGGTTGAAGAAAGCCAAAGCCGAGTTTAACCCTACCTCTTGAGACCTGTTTGATGAGTTACGCAGTACCTAATTATTCCGACACACATCCCGCTCGGGCTTTGGCCTATCGACCTTGTGTGGGCATTGTCTTGTTGAACAACCAAGGGCTTGTGTGGTGCGGCAAACGCCGGGCTGACAAATTGCCGGGGGACGCGCCCCTATGGCAATTGCCGCAGGGCGGTATTGACGAGGGCGAAACGCCGATTGCGGCCGCCTATCGTGAGTTAGCAGAAGAAACCGGGGTCACCAAAGCCGAACTTATTTATGAGCTGCCCGATTGGTTGCCCTATGACTTGCCAGAGGGCTTAATTGGAACAGCGCTCAAAGGGCGCTTTCGGGGCCAGAAGCAAAAATGGTTTGCGATGAAATTTTTCGGCGAGGACAGCGATATCAATTTGGCTTCGCATAGCCAAATTGAATTCGACGAATGGCAATGGCGCCCCCTGTCGGAATGTGCTGCGATGGTTATTGAGTTTAAAAAACCCATTTACGCCGAGCTGGATAGGCGCCTCGCCTTTCTCGCAAACCCGCAGAGGTAACATGCAAAGCCTGCCCGTCATCGATTTCTCCGCTTTCGCGCCAGACGGGCGAACGGGAGAGGGTGCGGCTCGCCAAGCGGTGGCTGAGGCCATTGGCATGGCGTGTCGAGACTACGGGTTTTTTTTGCTCGCCAACCATGGCTTAAAGACATCTGTCATCGACACGGCTTTCCGACAAGCGGCGGCGTTTTTTGACCTGCCCACGGCGCAAAAGCGAGAGATAAACATCGAAAAATCAGCCTGTCATCGCGGCTGGTTTGGCCATGGCGAAGAAGTTTTGGATGCGCAGACACAAAGCCAAGGCGATGAAAAAGAAGGGTTGAAAATTGGCCGAGATTTGCCTGTGGACCACCCCCACGTTAAAGCCGGATTGGCGCTGCATGGGCCCAATCAATGGCCAAGCGCGGCCTCTGGTGGGCCTGGGTTTAAGGCGGCTATGCAGGCGAGCTTTGAGGCTTGCGAGGCGCTGTCGCGCCAACTAATGCAGGCTTTTGCTTTATCGCTGGGGCTAGAAGAGACGCATTTTGAACCCTGGCTTCAATTGCCGATGGCCACGCTTGCGCCCTTGCGCTATCCACCGAGCCACGATGACCATGTGTTGGGGGCGGGAGCCCATACTGATTTTGGGTGTTTGACCCTTTTGTTGCAAAACGATGAGGCGGGGTTGGAAGTGATGAGCCCCAGTTGCGAGTGGATGGCGATACCTGCCTCGCGCGAGCATTTGGTCGTCAACATCGGCGATATGATGGCGCGCTGGACGAATGATCGCTATGCCTCGACCCGACACCGTGTGGTCAACCGCTCGGGCAAGACCCGCCATTCGATGGCGTATTTTTTTGACCCAGATGCGCAAGCAGATTTAGCCCCCCTACCCAATTGCTTGGACGAGGGCGAGAGCCGACACTATGGGGATGCGACCGCCTTGGAGCATTTATTAATGAAGATTGAGCAGAGTTTTGAATACCGCCAGGAGCGTTAAATGAAGTCTTTTATTTTGACCCTATCGTGCCCCGACCAACCGGGGATTGTGGCCGCCATTACGCAAAAGCTGGCCGAGCAGACATTTAACATCGTCGACAGCCAACAATATAGCGCGCCCGAAACCGGACAATATTTTATGCGCATCGGCTTTGATGGCGATACCACATGCGCGCGTGTGCAAGACTTATTGGCCGACACGGCGTCTCATTTCGATATGACCCTGCAAGTCGATGATGCGGCGGCCCGCCCGCGCGTGCTTATTTTGCTGTCCAAGTTCGACCATTGTTTGATCGATCTGATTTATCGCCAACAAGTCGGCAGTTTGAAAATGGAAATCGCGGGCATTGCCTCCAATCACGAGACCGGGCTGCATTGGGCTGAGGATGCGGGGCTTACCTATCACACGCTGGGCGGGCGCGAAGCCAAGGTGGACAATGAAGCCAAATTGGACGCGTTAATCGCCCATGAAAAAATCGACATGGTGATTCTCGCCCGCTACATGCAAGTGCTGACGCCTGAATTTGTCGCCCGCCATAGTGGTCGCATCATCAATATTCATCACAGTTTCCTGCCCAGCTTTAAAGGGGCCGAGCCCTATAGTCAGGCGCATAAACGCGGCGTTAAAATCATCGGTGCGACAGCCCATTTCGTCACGGCCGATTTGGACGAAGGCCCGATTATCACGCAAGGGGTCGAGCCCGTGCGCCATGATATGGATGTCGCGAGCTTCATTGATGTGGGCCGTGATACCGAACGGCGCACTTTGGCACGTGCCGTGCGATTGCTCACCGAGCGGCGGGTGTTTTTGAACGGCAATAAAACCGTGGTCTTCGAGTAGACACAAAAAAGGCGCCGCTTCCAACGAAGGGCGCCTTTTTTAAATTAAGTTTTAAACCTCTAGGCCTCTTGGGCAGCGCCTTCGAGGATGGTTTCTGCCAACACTGTGACGCCTTGCGGGGTCACGTCGACAAAGCCGCCATCCAGCGTATATTCTTGCCTGCTACCCTCATTTTCGATGACCAGAGTGCCAGATCGGATCATGGCCATGACCGGGCTGTGATTGGGGAGAACCCCAAAGTCACCCTCAGCACCTGGAATTTGCACGCCGTCGACTTGGGCGGAAAATACCAGCTTTTCAGGGCTTACCAGATCAAATTGTAGCTTATCGGCCATTTTTTATCCTAACTCGAAGCCCTTAGGCAGCTTCCGCTGCCATGGCTTCTGCTTTGGCAATCGCATCTTCGATGGTGCCAACCATGTAGAAGGCAGCTTCTGGCAGGTGATCATAATCGCCAGCGCACAGACCTTTAAAGCCTTTAATGGTATCAGCCAAATCGACCAGAATGCCGGGCGAACCGGTGAAAATTTCGGCCACGTGGAACGGCTGCGACAAGAAACGCTCGATTTTACGCGCGCGGTTCACGACCAGCTTATCTTCTTCCGAAAGCTCATCCATGCCGAGAATAGCAATAATATCTTGCAAAGATTTGTAACGCTGCAAAATTTCTTGCACTTCACGAGCCACACCATAGTGCTCATCGCCAACAACGCGAGGCTCTAGAATACGGCTGGTTGAATCGAGCGGATCCACGGCAGGGTAAATGCCTTTTTCCGAGATCGCACGCGACAGAACCGTGGTCGCATCCAAGTGAGCAAACGAGGCGGCAGGCGCCGGATCGGTCAAATCATCGGCAGGCACGTAAATCGCTTGCACCGAAGTAATCGAGCCTTTGTTGGTTGTGGTAATGCGCTCTTGCAACTGACCCATGTCGGTCGCCAGAGTTGGCTGATAGCCCACAGCGGAAGGAATACGACCCAAGAGAGCCGACACTTCCGAACCCGCTTGCGTAAAGCGGAAAATATTATCGACGAAGAACAACACGTCCTGGCCTTCATCGCGGAAGTTTTCCGCAACGGTCAGACCCGTCAAAGCCACACGCGCACGCGCTCCGGGAGGCTCATTCATTTGGCCGTATACCAGCGCACATTTGGAACCAGCCCCGCCTTTTTCGACGTTCACGCCACTTTCAATCATTTCCCAGTAAAGGTCATTGCCTTCACGGGTACGCTCGCCAACACCGGCAAATACCGAGAAGCCACCGTGCGCTTTCGCGACGTTGTTAATCAATTCCATAATCAAAACGGTCTTGCCCACGCCCGCACCACCGAAGAGGCCAATTTTACCGCCCTTCGCGTAAGGGGCCAGCAGGTCAACCACTTTAATGCCAGTTACCAGCAATTCGCTTTCGGTGGACTGCTCCACAAACTCAGGCGCTTCTTGGTGAATGCCGCGCGTTTGGGTTGCGTCTACAGGTCCGGCTTCATCTACCGGCTCGCCGATAACATTGATGATGCGTCCCAAAGTTGCTTCGCCCACGGGAACCGTAATCGCGGTGCCTGTGTCGGTGACGACCTGGCCGCGCACACAACCTTCCGTGCTATCCATCGCGATGGTGCGAACGGTGCGCTCGCCCAAATGCTGTGCGACTTCCAAAACCAAGCGGTTGCCGTTGTTGTCGGTTTCCAGCGCGTTTAGAATTTGTGGCAGTTCGCCATCAAATTGTACGTCCACCACAGCGCCAATTACTTGGCTGATTTTACCTGTTGAAGCCATAATTTTGTCCTCGTGCTCTTTCTGTCTCGATAGCGCTTTACGCGCCGACGTCTTTAAAGCGCTTCTGCGCCGGAAATAATTTCAATAAGTTCTTTGGTAATTTGGGCCTGACGCGACCGGTTATACGTAATGCTGAGACTATCAATCATCTCGCCAGCATTGCGGGTCGCATTGTCCATCGCGCTCATCCGAGCGCCTTGTTCACTGGCGGCATTTTCAAGCAGCGCGCGCAAAATCTGAACCGTTATATTGCGCGGCAAAAGGGCATCCAGAATATCGTTTTCTTCTGGCTCATAATCATAAGCCGCCCCTTGCAAGGCCTCTGCCAAGCCATCGACTTCAGAAGTCTCAATGCTGGCTGGAATGATTTGCAAGCCTGTTGGAATTTGGCTGATGACATTCTCAAACCGCGAGAAATACAAAGTGCAAATATCGAACTTATCGGCTGCGAAATCAGCCAGAACTTGTTCCCCTACCTGATGGGCTTGTTCAAAGCCAACGCTTTTCATGCCCTGATAGGTAATCGGCTCTAGCAATTGTTTTTCGAACGTGCGCTTCAAGGCGTCATGGCCTTTACGACCGACGCATAAAATTTGCACCTGCTTGCCTTCGTCCATAAGACGCTTGGCATCGGCACGCGCGAGGCGCGAAATGGACGAATTAAAACCACCGCAAAGGCCACGTTCGGCTGTGGCGACGATGAGCAAATGGCGTTGGTCGTTGCCGGTGCCGGCCAAAAGGCGCGGCGCGCTGGTGGTATCGGTAATGCCAGCTGCCAAATTGGCCAAGACAGCGCCCATGCGATCGGCATAGGGGCGGGCGGCTTCCGCAGCTTCTTGAGCCCGACGCAATTTAGATGCCGCCACCATTTGCATGGCGCGCGTAATCTTCTGCGTGGCTTGCACGCTTGCAATTCGGTTACGAAGCTCTTTCAAAGATGCCATTTATCGGCCCTCTTAATCCAAGGTTTACGCGAAACTCGCAGCATATTCGTCCACGACTTTTTTCAAAGCCGCTTCAGTTGTATCCGACAAGGCTTTCTCGGCGCGAACACTATCCAAGATAGCGCTATGGCTATTATGAACCAATTCCAGAAGACCGCTTTCAAAAGCGCCAACTTGCGACGTTTCAATCGCATCGAGATAGCCGTTCACACCGGCGTAAATAACCACAACTTGCTCTTCCACTTTTAGGGGCGAGAATTGCGCTTGTTTCAACAGCTCGGTGAGGCGTTCGCCACGGCGCAGCAATTGCTGGGTCGACGCGTCCAAATCAGAACCAAACTGAGCAAAGGCAGCCATTTCGCGATATTGCGCCAGCTCACCCTTAATTTTACCCGCAACCTGCTTCATCGCTTTAATTTGCGCCGAAGAGCCCACACGAGACACCGACAGGCCTACGTTTACCGCAGGGCGAATGCCTTGATAGAACAAATCCGTTTCCAAGAAAATCTGACCATCGGTGATGGAAATCACATTGGTTGGAATATAAGCGGATACGTCATTGGCTTGGGTTTCAATGATTGGCAGAGCCGTCATCGAACCGCTGCCCGAATCTTCGTTCAATTTCGCAGCGCGCTCCAGCAAACGAGAGTGCAAGAAGAATACATCGCCCGGATAGGCTTCGCGACCCGGTGGGCGGCGCAGCAAGAGCGACATTTGACGATAGGCCACAGCCTGTTTCGACAAATCATCGTAAGTAATCAGGGCGTGCATACCATTGTCGCGGAAATATTCCGCCATGGTGCAACCTGCAAAAGGTGCCAAGAACTGCATGGGCGCGGCTTCCGAAGCCGTCGCGGCCACAACGACGGAATATTTCATCGCATCGTTTTCTTCCAGTGTTTTCACAATCTGCGCCACAGTCGAACGCTTCTGGCCAATCGCGACGTAAACGCAATAAAGTTTCGCGCTTTCATCGTCGCCTTCATTGGCCGCTTTTTGGTTCAAAATCGCATCAATCGCAATCGCTGTCTTGCCGGTTTGGCGGTCACCAATGATCAGCTCACGCTGGCCACGGCCGACAGGAATAAGCGCATCCACAGCCTTCAGGCCGGTTTGCATTGGCTCATGTACCGATTTACGCGGGATAATGCCCGGCGCTTTGACGTCCACTTTCATGTGCGCCTCGGCTTCAATCGGGCCTTTGCCGTCTAGCGGGTTACCGAGCGCATCGACGACGCGGCCCAACAAACCTTTACCAACAGGTACCGACACAATATCGCCGGTCCGTTTTACCGTATCGCCTTCGCGAATGTTTCGGTCCGAGCCAAAAATCACAGCGCCAACATTATCTTCTTCAAGATTAAGGGCCATGCCGCGAACGCCGCCTGGGAATTCCACCATTTCACCAGCCTGAACATTGTCTAGGCCGTAAATACGTGCAATCCCGTCACCGACGGAAAGAACTTGGCCAATCTCGGAGACCTCCGATTTTTGGTCAAAGCCTTTAATTTGCTCTTTTAGGATGGAAGAAATTTCCGATGCTTTAATGTCCATCAGTGTGCCTCACTTTAAGGAGCTACTCAGCCTTCGCTGAGAGCAGTTTTTAGAGAATTCAATTTAGTCCGCAGCGAGCCGTCAATCATACGACTGCCAATTTTAACAACCATGCCGCCCAGAAGCGCCGCATCGGTTTCAGCTTCGATAAGAACCGTTTTGCCCGAAGCCTTATTGAGTTCGCTTTTCAGCGATTTAATTTGTGCCGCGGTCAAATCGCGGGCGGCCGTCACATAGGCTGTAATCTCATCGCGAGACAGCTCGGACAGCGCGTTAAATTGGTTTGCCATATCGACCAGCGCAAAAGCGCGGCGCTTGGAAACCACCAGAGACGCAAAGTTTTTAACCATGTCATGGGTGCCCGCTTTATCGAGCACCGCAGCCAGCGCAGCGGCCTGTTCGGCGGCGCTAATGACGGGGCTTTTAATCAGTTTTTGAAGGCTTTCATTATCTTGAATCAAAGCTTTCAAAGCCGCCACGTCGCCCGCCACTGTTTTGGCTTGGGCGGCTGGAAGCTCTTGGGTCAATTCGAATAGCGCGACGGCATAACGCCCGGCCAAACCCCCAATTACACTTTCATCAGCAGACAACAGATTATCCCATTCACGTTAGCGGCGGTTTTGGACACTTAAAACCAGGCGCGTAAACAAATTCAAAATCTCAATTTATGACGGATTTAAAGTGTCTTTCCGTCCAATCTCGGTGTTGAGATATCACGTCAGATCAGCGCTGGCAACACCCCATTTGCGCTTCGCCTTGCCCCGTTCACGCTCGCCCGCCGCCGCCCGCGCAAAGCGGGCTTGATTACAAGAAGCTATAGGGGTCAATATCCACCGAAAGCCGCACAGACCCTCGGGTTTTTATAGGCGCAAGCCATTGACCGATATAGGCCTGCATCGGCGCATTTTTAGGCCCTTTGAGCAAAAACCGAAAGCGATATCGATTGCGGATACGCGCAATCGGAGCCGGCGCCGGCCCCAGCACGCGAATATCGCTGTGAACCGGCATTTTACTGGCCAAATCGCGCACGAAAGCCAGGGCTTCATTGGGGTCGGTAGCCGAGATAATCAGCGCCGCCAATCGGCCATAGGGCGGCATGCCGGCAATCTCGCGCGACAAAACTTCGCGGGTGAAAAACCCATCGCGATCGCCCGCCGCCAACGCCTGCAAAACCGGATGCTCGGGCATATGGGTTTGCAACATAGCAAACCCTTCCGCCTCGGCGGAGCGTCCCGAGCGGCCTGCCACTTGGCTTAACAATTGATAGGTGCGCTCGGCGGCGCGTAAATCGCCATTGCCGAGGCCGAGGTCGGCATCGACCACGCCGACAAAACTAAGCTTGGGAAAATGGTGCCCTTTGGCCACAATTTGCGTGCCGACAATAATATCCGCCTCCCCTTTGGCAATCTGTTGGATGGTATCGCGCAAGGCTTGCGTGCCGCCTGCCATATCAGAGGATAAAATAACCGTGCGGGCTTGCGGGAAATGGCCAATGATCTCTTCCGTTATGCGCTCGACGCCGGGGCCGCAAGCCGCCAATTTATCGGGTTCCTTGCAGTGTGTGCAGACATCGGGTACGGGCTCGAGATGGCCGCAATGATGGCACTGCAATTGTTTGCGGAAGCGGTGTTCTACCATCCACGAATCGCAATCGGGGCAAGCGTAGCGATGGCCACAGCCACGGCACAAAGTTAGCGGCGCATAGCCGCGACGGTTTAAAAACAATAGCGCTTGCTCGCCGCGCTCGAGCGCCGCGCCAACGCTGGCCAGCATTTCGGGCACCATCCAAGCGCCGCGCGGCGGGGGGCTGGCGCGCATATCGACCAATTGCATTTTCGGCATGGAAGCGCCGCCATGGCGCGAGGCCAATTTATGCGTCTCGTAGCGCCCCTCGCTCGCGTTGACATAGCTTTCCAAAGACGGCGTGGCCGATGATAAAATGACGGGACACGCAGCGAGGCGCGCGCGCACCACCGACATATCGCGGGCGTTATAAATCACCCCATCTTCTTGCTTGAAGCCGCCATCATGTTCTTCATCGACAATGATGACGCCCAAATCTTGCCATGGCAAAAACAAAGCCGAGCGCGCGCCAACCAAAACTTGCACGCGCCCCTCGGCAATTTCACGCCACGTCCGGCGCCGCTCGCTGGGGCCAAGGCCCGAGTGCCATAAGGCTGGCGCACAGCCAAAACGCGCTTCGAAACGCTCCAAGAATTGCGTCGTCAGCGAGATTTCGGGCAGCAGAATGAGCGCCTGACGGTTTTCCCGCAAGGCCTGGGCGATGGCCTCAAAATAAACCTCGGTTTTGCCAGAGCCGGTCACGCCGTCCAGCAAATGCGTGGTGAAACTTCGCTCGCCCACAGCCGCGCTTAAATCTTTTGTGACGATTTTTTGGTCGCCAGAAAAGCTGCGAATCAAATGGTCGGGGTCTGGCTGGGCGAAAGCTTTATGGCCGGGCAAGTTATAGGTCTGCAAAAAACCGCCCTGCAAAAGCCCCTTGATAACCGAGGCGCTGACTTTGGCTTCGCGCGCCAAATCGGGGCTGGTGAGCCCCATGCCTTCGGGCAGCTGTGCCAGAGCTTCGAACACGCGGGTGCGCGCTGAGGTCATTTTATCCGGGCGTTGCGAACTGGCGCGATAGGCCAGCAGCGGCTTGGCTGGCTCAAATGCCGTTGGCACGCGCATCACTTGGCGCAATACCGAACCCGGCGGCGACATAACATAGGCGGCCACCCAATCAACGAATTCGCGCAATTGTTCAGACAGCGCTGGCACGTCGAGAAGCTCGACAATAGATTTTATTTTCTTTGGCTCAAGGTCGCCCTCCCCCAAAGTTCTGGGCGCCTGCCAGACCACCCCATTGACGCGGCGCGGCCCCAAGGGCACGCGCACGAAATCTCCGACACGCACGCTCATATTGGGCGGCACGGCGTAATCATATGGCCCCGGAAGGCCAAGGGGAATCAGCACGGAAACAATTTGCATGGCCGCAGTTTCTTACAATGGTTGGCAAATGGCAAGCGGGGCAAAAGACGCGGCTGGGAAGCCTCGTGCCCCCAAAGCCTCTTGCAGAATAGCAAGCAGTCAGGCATTTTAAACAGCATACACAGGAGAGCCAAATGCAGTTTTTTGTCGATAGCGCCGATTTACAGGCCATTAAAGACCTTGCCGACACGGGCATGGTGGACGGGGTAACCACCAATCCATCGCTGGTAGCGAAATCGGGACAAGATTTCAAAACGCTGATTGCCGAGATTTGCGACCTCGTGCCAGGCCCCGTCTCAGCCGAAGTCACCGCGCTAGACGCCGAGGCCATGCTGAGCGAAGCCGATGAGCTGCTGGCGATTGCCGAGAATGTTTGCATTAAAGTGCCGCTGACCTGGGACGGGCTAAAAGCCACGCGCCAGCTGGCGGACCGTGGCAAAAAAGTAAATGTCACTTTGTGCTTTTCAGCCAATCAAGCTTTGCTGGCCGCCAAAGCGGGCGCGGCCTATATTTCGCCTTTTGTGGGGCGTCTCGATGATATTGGCGCCGATGGCATGGGGCTGATATCCGACATTCGCCAAATTTATGACAATTACCCTGACCTTGAGACTGAGATTCTGGTGGCCTCCGTTCGAAGCCCCGAGCATATGCGCGCGGCCGCCCTTATCGGGGCCGATGTGGCAACCCTGCCGCCAGAAGTTTTATGCTCGCTCATCGCCCATCCGCTGACCGACAAAGGGCTCGATGCGTTCCTCGCCGATTGGAAAAAAACGGGTCAATCGATTGCCTAAACAGGCACCGCTAAAATCATGAGGGGCGCGTTTGAAGAACTGGCCTTGGCCGAAGATTTACGCGAGCCACTGGCGCGGTGGACGCAAAGCCTAAAAGACCAAGCCCGTGTGAGCCCCCATACGTTGGAAGCCTATGCGCGCGATATGCGCCAGTTTTTAGCCTTTATGGTGACGCACCAAGGCGGGCGGTTAGAGCTGGCTTTTTTTGCCACGGTGAAATTACGCGATTTGCGGGCCTTCATGGCGGCGCGACGCGAGCAAGGCGCATCCAGCCGTTCGCTGTTGCGCGGCCTGTCGGGAGTTCGAAGTTTCGTCGTCTATTTGACCGCCCAAGACATAACCACCAGCGAGGCCTTTGGCTTATTGAACCCGCCCAAAGCCAAAAAAAGCCTGCCGCGCCCGGTGGCAGTCGACGATGCTTTGCAACTTTTGCAATTGGCCTTGGTGAGCCCAAAAGAGCCTTGGGTGGGCTTGCGCGATGGCGCGCTTTTGGCGCTTTTATATGGCGCTGGCCTTCGCATTTCAGAAGCCCTAAGCCTAACCCGCGCGGACTTGCCCGAAGACGCAGAGGCGGGGCTTCGGGTGATGGGCAAAGGTGGGAAACTGCGCGATGTGCCGCTGCTGCCGATAATGCACAAAGCGCTGCTGGATTACATGCAAGCCGCTCCCTTTGATATGCGGGCGCAAGAGCCATTGTTTCGCGGCAAGCGCGGCGGCGTTCTATCGGCACGCCAAGCGCAAATGATGGTGGCGGGTTTGCGCCGCACCCTCAACTTGCCAGACACGGTGACGCCGCATGCTTTGCGCCATAGTTTCGCAACGCATTTGCTGGCGGCAGGGGGCGACCTGCGCACCATTCAAGAATTGCTGGGTCATGCGCAATTAAGCTCGACGCAGATTTATACCGAGGTCGACGCCAATGCTTTGATGGAAGTTTATGATAAAGCCCATCCCCGCGCTAAGAATTAGCGCCAAGAAGGAGCTAAGAATTAGCGCCAGAAAAAGAGCTACATGTGGAGGGCGCGACCATCGACCGCCAAGGCAGCCTCTTTCACGGCTTCGGTAAGCGTGGGATGTGCATGGCAGGTGCGCGCGATATCTTCGGCACTGGCAGAGAACTCCATCGCCACCGCCGCCTCGGCAATCATATCGCCAGCCTGTGCGCCCAAAATATGAACGCCCAAGACTTTGTCGGTTGCAGCATCGGCCAGGATTTTCACGAAACCGTCAGTGGTGCCATTTACTTTGGCGCGACCATTGGCGGTGAACGGAAACTTGCCGACTTTATACTCAATGCCTGCGTCCTTCAGCTCTTCTTCGCTTTTGCCAACCCAAGCCACTTCGGGGGCCGTGTAGATGACGCCCGGAATGACATCATAATTCACATGAGACGGTTTGCCGGCCAAATGTTCGGCCAAGGCAACGCCCTCGTCTTCGGCTTTATGCGCCAGCATCGGTCCCGCAATCACATCGCCAATGGCGTAAATGCCGTCGACATTGGTTTTAAAATGCGCGTCCGTTTCAATGCGACCCGCGCCATCGCGCGTTACGCCAACCGCTTCCAGGCCGAGGCCTTGCGTGAATGGGCGCCGCCCGATGGAGACCAAGACGCGGTCTGCCGTAAGCGTTTCTTCTTCCGCATCACCAGAGCCAGAGCTAGAGGCGGGCACGAGGGTTAATTTGGCCGAAGCCTTTAAAGCCTTAGCGCCCGTAACTTTTTTGCCGAGCTTGAATTGAATGCCCTGTTTTTTCAAAACCCGCTGAAAGTTTTTCGCCAAATCAGCATCGACCCCAGGCGTGATGCGGTCGAGATATTCCACCACCGTCACTTCCGCGCCCAAACGGCGCCAGACCGAGCCCAACTCCAGCCCAATAATACCAGCCCCCACAATCGCCAAATGTTTTGGCACGGCGTCAAAAGAAAGCGCGCCGGTCGAGGAGACAATGCGGTCTTCGTCAATTTCAATTCCTGGCAAAGGTGTGACTTCGGAGCCCGTGGCAATGACGATGTTTTTCGCGCTCACCTGACGCGTGCCGCCGTCGAGCAAAGCCACGTCCATTTTTCCGGGCGCGGTCAAGGTCGCTGCGCCTTTAATTTCTTCCACTTTGTTTTTCTTCAAAAGAAAGCTCACGCCTTGCGTATTGCCATCAATGCCCGACTGCTTATAGCCCATCATTTTTTCAAGATCGAGTTTGACCGAGCCAAGTTTAATACCCATGTCGCCCGCGTGTTGGGCTTCGGCAAAAACTTGTGAGGCGTGCAATAGCGCTTTCGAGGGAATGCAGCCGACGTTCAAACAGGTGCCCCCTGGCTCGCCGCGTTTGTCGATACAGGCGGTTTTCAAACCCAGTTGTGCGGCGCGCAAAGCGCAGACATAGCCGCCAGGTCCGGCGCCGATGATGACAAGATCGAAACTATCGTCGCTCATGCGTGTTTCCTCATTATTGAAATCGAATTAAATATCCAGCAGCATTCGCTCTGGGTTTTCCAAACATTCTTTCACCCGCACCAGAAAGGTTACCGCCTCTTTGCCATCGACAATGCGGTGGTCATAAGACAGGGCGAGATACATCATCGGACGAATTTTAATCTCGCCATCGACAACCACCGGGCGATCTTGAATTTTATGAATACCCAGAATGCCCGACTGCGGCGTGTTCAAAATCGGCGTGCTCATCAAGGAGCCGTAGACGCCCCCATTGGACAAGGTAAACGTGCCGCCTTGCAAATCGGCAATGCCCAATTTGCCATCGCGCGCTTTTACGCCATAGCCGGCAATCGCCAATTCAATTTCCGCCAAATTCATTTTTTGCACATCGCGCACCACAGGCACCACGAGGCCTTTTTCGGTGCCCACAGCGACGCCCATATTGACGAATTTTTTATAGACCAGTTCATCGCCTTGAATTTCCGCGTTGACCGCTGGAATTTCACTCAAGGCTGTTACACAGGCGCGGACAAAAAAGCTCATGAAGCCAAGACGCGCACCGTATTTTTTCTCGAATAGGTCTTTATAGCTGCGCCGCAATTCCATCAAGGCGCCCATATCCACTTCGTTGAAAGTGGTCAATTGGGCGGCTGTGTTTTGGCTTTCCTTCAAACGCGCCGCAATGGTTTTGCGCAGACGGGTCATCTTCACCCGCTCTTCACCGGCCGAAGGATCGGCCATCGGGGCGGGCGTCGTTGGCATTGGGCTGGCAGGTGGGCTCGTGGGTGGGTGGGCAGATGCGCTTGCTGGCGTGGCGCCTTTGGCCGCGTTCATGGCATCTTCTTTGGTCAAGCGACCAGCTTTTCCCGTGCCCGAAATATCAGCCGGGTTCAGCCCGTGTTCTTCCACCACACGGCGCACCGCTGGCGATAGATCGGAGGTATCGGGTGCACCAACAGGCGTTGCAACTGGCGCAGGCGTGGAGACTTCTGGCGCAGGCGCGGCGGCTTCAGGGCTTGGTGTTGCAGGCGAAGCAGGCGCTGGCGTTGCGGCGGCTCCCGAGCCTTCGCCAAGCGTGCCGAGAAGCGCGCCGACTTCTACTGTGTCGCCTTCATTCACCATAACCTCAGACAAGACACCCGCCGATTGTGCTGGCACCTCGATGGTCACCTTATCGGTTTCCAACTCACAAAGCGGCTCGTCGACAGCTACTGTATCACCTGGTTTTTTATACCATTGTGCGATGGTCGCTTCGGTAATGGACTCGCCTAATTCTGGGACGCGAATTTCATTGGACATAGGGGTCTCCGCTCTCTCTATCTAGTCTAGAGGATCAATGAGAGCGCTTTGCAAAAACGCATCGCGCTGTTTTAGGTGGCGGCTCATTTGGCCCGTGGCCGTCGAGGCGGCCGCCGCTCGACCTGCATAGGCAGGGCGCGTATGGGTCGCGCTCAAGGTTTTCAAAACATTTTCAATCTCAGCTTCGATAAAGCTCCACGCGCCCATATTGCGTGGCTCTTCTTGGCACCACACCATTTGTGCATGGGCATAGGGTTCTAATTCCGCCAAAAGAGGCCCAACCGGCACGGGGTATAATTGCTCCACCCGCATGATGTAAACATCCTCAATGCCAGCAGCATCGCGCGCTTCCAGCAAATCGAAATAGACTTTACCCGAACATAAAATGACGCGGCGCATTTTCTCAGGCGCCACAAGGCCGCCTTCTAAGCGCGCGTCTTTATCGTCCCATAAAACGCGGTGGAACGACGAGCCAGCTTCCATTTCGGCCAGCGTGGAAACGCATTTTTTATGCCGCAACAAAGACTTCGGCGTCATTAAAATAAGCGGTTTGCGGAAATTACGCTTTTGCTGGCGCCGCAAAATATGGAAATAATTGGCAGGCGTCGTGCAATTGGCCACCTGCATATTTTCTTCGGCACACAGCTGCAAATAGCGTTCGAGGCGCGCCGAGGAATGCTCCGGCCCCTGCCCTTCATAGCCATGCGGCAATAACATCACCAGACCCGACATGCGCAGCCATTTAATCTCGCCCGAGGCGATAAATTGGTCGACAAGAACTTGGGCGCCATTGGCAAAATCACCAAATTGCGCTTCCCATAACACCAGCGTATTCGGGTCGGCCAAAGAGTAGCCATATTCAAAACCCAAAACCGCCACTTCCGACAGCATGGAATTGATCACTTCGAAAAGCGCCTGCTCTTCGCGGATATATTTTAGCGGCTTATAGCGGCGCTCGGTTTTTTGGTCGATCCAAGAGGAATGACGCTGCGAGAAAGTTCCGCGCTCACTATCTTGGCCCGACAAGCGCACGGTATTATTTTCTAAAACCAGAGACCCAAAAGCCAGCGCTTCAGCAGTGGCCCAATCAAAGCCCTCGCCGCTGGCAAACATTTCATCTTTGGCCTTGAGCTGGCGAACCAGCGCGCGGTGCAAATTAAAGCCCTCGGGCACGCGGGTCAGGCCGCGGCCAATTTCCAATAGTACATCTCGTTCGACACCGGTTTCAGCCCGAACAAATTCACGACGCTTTTGCTGAAGCCCAGACCATTTACCATCCAGCCAATCGGCCTTGTCTGGACGATACGTATTGGCGGCTTCGAAAGCCTCATCCAATGTGGCGCGATAGCTGGCGCGGGCCGTCTCAATGCCCGTCTCGTCGAGCAGGCCTTCGGTTTGCAGGCGCGTGCCATATTTTTGCACGATGGTTTCATGCTGCTTAATTTTGGCATACATGGTCGGCTGCGTGAACGCTGGCTCATCGCCTTCATTATGGCCATAGCGGCGATAGCAGAACATATCAATGACCACAGGCTTTTGGAATTTCTGACGAAACTCGGTTGCCACTTTGGCGGCAAAAACCACGGCCTCTGGGTCATCGCCATTGACGTGAAAAATTGGCGCTTCCACCATTTTTGCCACATCCGACGGATACGGCGACGAGCGCGAGAACCGCGGGTTGGTGGTGAAGCCAATTTGATTGTTCACAATAAAATGTATAGAGCCGCCCGACTTATGCCCGATGAGCCCCGACAATCCCAAGCATTCCGCGACAATGCCTTGGCCGGCAAAAGCCGCATCCCCGTGCAATAGCAGCGGAATGACTTTGGTCCGATCGGCCAAGGCGCGCGGGTTGGCTTTAAATTGATCTTGCTTGGCACGCGCCTTGCCCAGCACCACAGGATCTACGGCTTCCAGATGCGACGGATTGGGCGAGAGCGACAGATGCACTTTATTGCCGTCAAATTCGCGGTCTGAAGAGGCGCCGAGGTGATATTTCACATCGCCCGAGCCTTCAATATCTTCTGGATTGGCCGAGCCACCTTTAAACTCATGGAACAGAGCTTCAAACGGCTTGCCCATCACATTGGTTAACACGTTCAAACGGCCGCGATGCGGCATGCCGAAAAGAATTTCTTCGACGCCCAGATTGCCCCCGCGCTTGATGATTTGCTCCAAGGCGGGAATCATCGCCTCGCCGCCATCCAGCCCAAAACGTTTGGTGCCGGTATATTTGACGTCGATAAATTTCTCGAGGCCTTCGGCTTCGACCAGTTTTTGGAAAATCGCCAATTTACCTTGTTTGGTAAAGGCAATTTCTTTATCGGGTCCCTCGATGCGCTCTTGCAGCCACGCTTTTTCTTCTGGGTCGGAAATATGCATGAATTCTAGGGCCACGGTGCCGCAATAGGTGCGGTGCAAAATTTCTAACATCTCGCGGATGGTCGCGGTCTCTAGGCCCAGCACGAAATCGATGAAAATCGGCCGATCGAAATCAGCCTCGGTAAAGCCATAAGAGGTAGGGTCTAACTCTGGGTGCGAGCCCGGAGGCTCAATGCCGAGCGGGTCTAAATCAGCGGCCAAATGACCGCGAAACCGATAGGCGCGGATCATCATAATGGCGCGCACACTATCTAGCGTGGCGGCGCGAACGTCCGCCTCATTGGAGATGCGCGAAGAAAGCTCGGCGCCCAAACGATCGGGCGATGGCAAGTCGTCGACAAGCTCGCTTGGCCAATTCGCATCCAGGGCCGAGGTCAGCTCGCCATTGATGGCAGGGGGCCAGTCTTCGCGCTGCCAACTTGGCACATTTGGCACATGGGGCGCAGGCGCCGGCTCACCGGCTTCCATGGCCGCAAAATAGGCGCCCCACTCGGCTTCGAGAGAGGTGTCGCCAGCCTTATAGCGGGCGTAAACTTGTTCAAGGTATAAGACGTTGGAGCCGTCCAACAGGCTTTCGGAAAAGCTCTGCGATGCGGTGTTGGTGTTATTTGAAACTGATGTTTCTTTAGACATCTTCAACTTCCGATTTAACTCTGAATTACATTAGCCGAGTGTTTCGACTTAAGCCATTCCTTTATATAGGGCTTTTGCCGGCACCCTCAAAGGGTGCCGGCAAAAAATATTTAGGCGCCCAAAACCTCAACCAATGTTGTGCCTAGCGAAGCTGGTGAAGGCGAAACGGTAATGCCTGCCGAACGCATGGCCTCCATTTTGTCTTCGGCGCCACCTTTGCCGCCCGCGATAATCGCGCCAGCGTGGCCCATACGCCGTCCCGGAGGGGCTGTAACGCCTGCAATAAAGCCGACCATAGGCTTCTTCACTTTCGACGCTTTCAAAAACTCCGCCGCTTCTTCTTCAGCCGAGCCGCCAATTTCGCCGATCATGATGATGCTTTCGGTTTCGTCATCGCCGAGGAACATGTCCAAGCAATCAATGAAATTCGTGCCATTGACGGGGTCACCGCCGATGCCGATACAGGTCGATTGGCCCAGACCCGCAGCCGTGGTTTGAGCCACAGCTTCATAAGTCAATGTGCCCGAACGCGACACAATGCCAACCGAGCCACGACGGTGAATGTGACCAGGCATAATGCCAATTTTGCATTCGCCAGGGGTAATCACACCGGGGCAATTGGGGCCGACAAGGCGCGTATTCGAGCCGTCCAGCGCGCGCTTCACACGCATCATATCGGTCACCGGAATGCCTTCGGTAATGCAAACGGCAAGCTCGATGCCCGCTTCAATGGCTTCCAAAATAGCATCGGCTGCAAAAGGTGGCGGCACGTAAATCGCCGACGCGGTCGCGCCGGTTTTTTCAACCGCCGCACCGACGGTGTCAAACACTGGCAAATCCAAATGGCTTGAGCCACCGCGACCTGGCGTGACGCCGCCGACCATTTTCGTGCCGTAAGCAATCGCTTGTTCGGAGTGGAAAGTACCTTGGCTACCCGTGAACCCTTGGCAAATTACTTTGGTGTCTTTGTTGACCAATACAGACATTACGCGGCCTCCTTCACAGCGGCCACAATTTTTTCTGCCGCGTCATTCAAATTGTCAGCCGGGATAATCGGCAAGCCAGAGTTGGCCATAATTTCTTTGCCTAAATCTACATTGGTGCCCTCTAGGCGCACCACCAAAGGCACGTCTAGGCTCAGCTCTTTGGCCGCCGCCACAACGCCCTCGGCGATGATATCGCAGCGCATAATGCCGCCGAAAATATTCACCAAAATGCCTTCAACACTGTCATCCGACAGGATGATTTTAAACGCTTCAGTAACTTTTTCTTTGGTCGCCCCGCCGCCAACATCGAGGAAGTTAGCTGGCTCCGAGCCGTATAATTTAATGATGTCCATGGTCGCCATGGCCAGGCCTGCGCCATTTACCATGCAGCCAATTTTGCCGTCTAGTTTGATGTAAGACAGGTCATATTTGGAAGCTTCAATTTCGGCCGGGTCTTCTTCGTCAAAATCGCGCAGCTCCATAATATCCGGATGGCGATACAGCGCATTGCTGTCGAAATCGACTTTCGCATCGAGGCAAATAATATCGCCAGCTGCAGTTACCACCAGCGGGTTGATCTCGAGAAGCGACATGTCTTTCTCGATAACCGCCTGATAGAGATTGCTAATCAGCTTGGTCATTTGTTTGACTTGGTCGCCCTCAAGGCCCAAAGCAAAGGCGATTTGGCGCCCGTGATGCGCCGAGACACCCGACGCTGGATCGACGCTCACCGTCAGAATTTTTTCTGGCGTGTGTTCGGCAACTTCTTCAATGTCCATGCCGCCTTCGGTGGAAGCAATAAACGAGATGCGCGACGTGGCGCGATCGACCAAAGCCGAGAGATAAAGTTCGCGCGCAATGTCGGAACCCTCTTCAACATAAATTCGTCCGACATGTTTGCCTTCCGGGCCGGTTTGCGGCGTGACCAAAGTCATGCCCAAAATACGCTCACTTTCGGTGCGCACATCGTCGATAGATTTAACCACGGTGACGCCGCCGCCTTTGCCGCGTCCGCCCGCATGAATTTGCGCTTTCACAACCCAAACTGGGCCGCCCAAGTCTTCGGCCACTTTCGCGGCCTCATCGACGCTATAAGCCACGCCGCCTTTCGGCACGGGCACACCAAATTCTTTCAAGACCTGCTTGGCCTGATATTCGTGGATATTCATAATTTCCTCATGTCGCTGAAGTTCAATCTAGGCATGAACCTTGCGCGTCTTCGCGTATCGCGCAAGCGAAAATTCATCGAAAATCAGGAAAAAATCAGGAAAAATTTACGGCGTCACCTCAAGGCTCTGCGAATTGCCTTTCAGCGATATTCGGGTGCCATCGGACGCTGCCAAAACCCCTTCTGGACGCACCGTATCGACCCCGCGCAGGAAGATGCGTTTGAGCAGAGCATTCTGCGGCACGGGCGCATAGTGATAGAAAACGAGCCATTGCGCGCCCGCCTCATTGGCCGCCTCGGCGGCCTCCACTGGGGTGGTGTGATAATCCAGCGTGTCCTCAATCAATTGGCCGAGGTTTTCTTGCCCTGCCGCCACCAAGGCTTTCGAGGTAGCTTTGACCAATTCATCTTGCAGCACTTCATGGATTAAGACATCGACGCCTTTGGCGGCGGCAATCAGATTGCCATCCTTGGTGGTATCGCCGCTAATCAAAACCGAGCGCCCCTGATAGTCAAAGCGATAGCCATAGGCCGGCTCAATGGGGGGATGGTTGACCGTCACCGCCGTGATTTTAAGCCCGTCGGCATTATAAATAACGCGGTCGCCTTTTATGGTTTTGGCGACAAGCCCCGCCGTTTTACTGGGCATAATGGCCTGTGTGTGATGCGCCGTGCGATAGCCATAATCGAGGCCATAGGCCATATTAAACCCATCGACCACTTGCGCCACGCCAGGCCCGCCATAGACATCAAGCTTTTGTGGCCGCCCGCGCACCCAACTCGCCAGATGCATTTCGCCCAAAGCCGCAATATGGTCGGAATGAAAATGCGTGAGCAAAACGCCGCTTAAGCGCCCCATCGGCAAGCCTAACCGCGTTGCCATATCGGCCGAACGGGCACCCGTGTCGACGAGGAAAAACCTATCGCCCGCAAATACCGCGACACAAGATTGCGCACTCCCTTGGCCCATCGGCGAGGCGGTGCCGCAAAACACCACATCGATGCCATCTCCGCCCAAGTTAGTCGGCGTTTGCGATAGGCGCGCGGTGAGGGCGCGCTCAACCAAACGGTCTTGCAAGGTGACGCTATTCATCATCACCAAGGCAAACCCCAAGGCCAAAACAATCCCCCCCGTGAGGGTGACGGCGCCAATGCGCAAAATTTTGGAAGGCATGATGTCAGCTCCTTTACGGCAAATAAAAAGGGCGCGACAAAAGCCGCGCCCTTGAAATTTTAGGCTAATTAATCAGCCCTCCAACGTCAATATGAAGGTGAGACAAAGCCTCTTGGCCGCGCCAAGTACTCTGCTTTTTCCCCACTGGTTCCCTACTTGAGTTTCGGGTTGATCGCTTTACAAGCGGTCAGCAAGCCTTGAACCGCAGTGATGGACTTTTTAAACATGGCGCGCTCTTTGGCATCCAGTTTAATTTCCACCACACGCTCGACGCCTTTGGCGCCAATGACGACAGGCACGCCGACATAAATGTTTTTCTGGCCATATTGACCATTCAGGTGCGCTGCACAGGGCAGAACGCGCTTTTGGTCTTTTAAATAAGCTTCCGCCATTTCAATGGCGGAAGCGGCAGGCGCGTAAAACGCCGAACCGGTTTTCAACAGACCCACAACTTCAGCTCCGCCATCGCGGGTGCGTTGCACAATCTCGTCGATTTTCTTTTGGGTCGTCCATTTCATTTTCACCAAATCTGGCAAAGGAATGCCGGCGACGGTGGAGTAACGAACCGACGGCACCATTGTGTCGCCATGGCCACCCAGCACAAAGGCGGTGACGTCTTTGACCGAGACTTTAAATTCTTCGGCCAAGAAGGAACGGAAACGAGCCGCGTCGAGGACGCCAGCCATGCCCACCACTTTGTTTTTCGGCAAACCGGAAAACTTTTGCAACGCCCAAACCATGGCGTCGAGCGGGTTGGTGATGCAAATCACGAAAGCATCGGGGGCATATTTTTTAATGCCTTCGCCGACTTGCTGCATGACTTGCAGGTTAATTTCGATGAGGTCATCGCGGCTCATGCCAGGCTTGCGCGGCACGCCAGCGGTAACGATAACCACGTCCGAGCCTTTGATGGCGGAATAAGATTTGCTGCCTTTGAGGTCCGCATCAAAATGGCTCACGGGCGAGCTCTGCATCAGGTCGAGCGCTTTGCCTTTGGCAGTGCCTTCATTAATGTCAAAAATGACGATGTCGCCGAGTTCTTTAAGTCCGGCCAAATGGGCCAAAGTGCCACCAATTTGTCCGCCGCCAATAAGCGCAATTTTGTTGCGAGCCATATCCAAATCCTTTTCATGAAAAATCTGCCCTGAAATAGCGCGTTTGGGGCGCAAGTGCAAGGGCTGGGACGATGGCTGGGACGATGGCTGGGACGAGGGCTGGGGCGAGGGGGCGTAGGCTTAGCTATCGAGAGGCTTGCTTGGCAAATGCGGCAAAGCCAAATAATCACGGCTCTGCATCTCCATCAATCGCGAGACCGTGCGTTCAAATTCAAACGCCTCATCGCCGCTTGGGTAAAGCACTTGCGGCTCGCCATCGGCCGAGGCCAGAAGTTTTACTTTGGCTTCATATAAAGCATCAATGAGGGTGACAAAGCGCACCGCTTCATTTTTCTTTTGCGGTTCTAATTTTGGAATCGCATCTATGACCACGGTATGAAACTGACTGGCCAGCGCCAAATAATCGGGAGCGCCGCGCGCCTCGACGCATAATTCAGCAAAGCTAAGACGCGCCACACCACCGGCGGCTTTGGGAATGGCTAGGCTACGCCCCTTTAAATCCAGCGTCAGCGGCGCGGCCGCGACCCCTTGCGTTAACGTGTCAAAGCGCTCGTCCAAAGCTTTGCGCGACCGCGGGCCACAAGGGGTAAACCAAACAGGGGCCGCTTGCAGGCGGGCCAACCGATAATCGGTCTCGGCACTCAACTCATGAATATCGAGGCGCGCTTTCATCAACTCAATGAACGGCATAAACCGATGCCGATTGAGCCCGCCTTTATATAAGTCATCGGGATGGCGGTTGGAGGTGGCAATCACGACAATGCCCGCGTCGAGTAGGAGCGCGAACAGGCGCCCCAGAATAGACGCATCGGCAATGTCTTTCACTTGAAACTCATCGAAACATAAAAGCGAGGTCTCGCGCGCCAAGGCTTTGGCCACGGCAGGCATAGGGTCGCCCGATTTAGGATGGTCGCGCCGATAGGCATGAATGCGCGCATGGGTTTCTTGCATGAAGGCATGAAAATGCACGCGGCGCTTTTTAGCCACTGGCGCCATCTCGACAAACATATCCATCAACATAGATTTGCCGCGCCCGACTTCGCCATAAATATAAAGGCCGCGCGATTGTTGCGGGCTTGGGCGTTTGCGAATCCGCAGCCGAGACAGCCAGCCGCCTTTATTCGAAGCGTCGCCTTGCGCTTCCAAGCGAGCATAAACACGATCGAGCGCGAACGCGGCTCTGGTTTGAGCGTCGTCTTGGTTAACCTGGCCTTGCTGAACCAACGCTTGGTAGCGCTGGCTTACCGGACCGCTTATCTGCATATCGCTACTCATCAAAGCGAGGGTTAAAGCCCCAGAGCTCGTTTGGCAAGAGGCCAGGGCTCGTTTGACAAGAAGGACGCGCTGGAATCATCGCGAGCGCACAGGGTCAATAGCACAGGGACAATTCCTATTGGCGCTCTTGTGCGCTGGCGTGGAAACCTTATTTTATTGCGGTGGTAGCTCAGCTTGGATCTTGGCACCCTTCAAACCAGAGCGCTAAATTTGAGTTTGAGTTTGAGTTTAAATTTTAGTTATTGTAGGTTTTAGATATCTAAGGGAGAGTAAAATTAAGAAAAATCCAATTCACGGCCTAATAAAAATATCCGTCCTTGTGAGCTTTTGTGGTGGTCTCCTTGCTGCCTGTGCCAGCCCCTCGGTAAAAACCACCGTCTTGATGCCCGCCAAGCAAAGCGGAATGATCAACGCTAAGCGCGTAGGTATAGCGTCTTTGAAAGGCGATTATAACGGCACGATGAGCGACCGACTTCGCAGTTTCGTTGCCGGCATTCAGGTTAATGGCAGTCCCTATTTCACTTTGGTCGATCTCGACCGGAAAACTTTACTCCAGGAACAACGCCTCGGGGATAGCGCTATGTTTTCCGCCAAGACGGCTGTGGCAATTGGCAATCTGACGACGGCCGACACGCTTTTGGGCGGCTCTTTCGCGCCAAACTATGATCGAACGAGATCGCAAAAAGATGTCGAATATTGTGCCGTTCAAGGCGAAGAAAAATGTGCTTACTACGGCACTAAAAAAGTAAATTGCCATGAACAAAGCGCCTCGGCAGAGCTGAACTTACGAGCTACCAATGTAGAAAGAGGCACGTCTTCTTTCACCCAATCTTATGGCGCAAAAACCAAGCATTCGTGGTGCGACGACCAATTATTTGGCGCCGGTGCGAAAGCGAGGAGCGATATGCAGAACACAGTAATCGCGGACATCTTATCGCAACTGCGTCGCGATATTGCGCCCTATCAGGTAACTTTCAACATTAAATTCATGAAAAAAGACGCCAGTAAATTTGGCGATCAAGAAGCTGTGAAAAGCACTTTTGCGGCTGGCTTAGAGTTCGTCAAAAACCAACGAGTTCCGCGCGCTTGTGAATTTTTCCGCAAAGCCGCCAGCCTATACGACCAATCGCCCGCGATTTATCATAATGTCGGCGTCTGCGCGGAGACCGAGGGAGATCTCGACCGCGCCTTGGCTTTCTATCAAAAAGCAGACCGCCTAACCATGTCACCCAATAAAATTATCGGGATTTCTTTGACGCGGGTTCAAGGCAATATTTCGAGCCGCTCTGCCCTGCAGGGCCAATTGCGCTAATCCGAGGGAGCCAAGCTTTAGATATGTGGACATCCACTCGACACTTTGCATGTCTGCTCGTCTTCGTGGTTTCTGGCTGCGCGGGGCTTCCATCTTCCCTGATGGGGGCTTCGCAGGCCGCCCAAACAGGGCCGAGCTGTGTTTGTAATAGCTATTTTGAGAAAACCCCGCGTCCCGCGTGGGTCGATGCTGGCGATGTTGTGACGCGCGAGAGCTATCAAACTACTGGCAGCAGCCAATGCTCGGGCTTGCAAAACATGGACACCAATAGGGCTGACCTTTCTGCCCGCAGCAAACTCGGGCGCATCCTCAATACCCAAGTCAGCAGCAATATAAGCGAAACCCGCACGTCTTATGGCGGCGGGGTTGGGTCGTCAAAGGCGTCTATCCAATCGTCTTTACTGTCTCAAGGTATTTTAGAAGACAGCCGCATTACCCAGCGCTGGGTCGACCCGGCTTCGTGCCGCGTCTATGCCCGTGTGCAAATTGCCAGCCGCCAAATTGAGGCCAGCAAAGCCAAAATCGCCAAAGCCGAAGCCGAACGCTTGGGCAATCAGACCTATTATATCGACACGCAAGATAATGACCCGGCCTATCGAGAGCTTGTCGCCAGTGCGGCCGGACAATTATTGTCGAATGTCGGCATCACAAAAATTGTGCCCAAACCCAGTGCCTCGGCGCACCAAATTAAATTCACCTTTCGGGTGACCCAATATGATGCCGGACAAGCCATACGAGGCGAATTGCGCACGCAAATTTTTGCGCCCAATCAGGCCCCTGTTTGGCAACACATCACCCCCACCAAAGGCGTGAGTTTTGGTGGCGCTAGCCAGCCAGCGCTGGTTGCCAAGGCCATGGCTTCAGCCACCCGAAGCCTGACCCCAATTTTACAAGACCGTTTAGCAAAATAGAAAACAATTTATCTCAAAGGGAGACCCCAAATGAAAAATGTTTCTAAATACCTCGTTCTCGCCGCCACAACAGCGCTTATCGGCTGTGCCAAACCGGCACCCCCCGTTGTCGTGCAAGCGCCAGTGCCCGTGTGTTCCTTCCAAGACGGACAAGGCCCCTATGACACCCCCGCTCCGATGTGGGTATGTAGCGAACAATTTCCAGGCGTAGTTCTGGCCGCGACAGGCTCGTTTCAAAACTCCAACATGGGTTATGATTTCATGGTCGAGATGGCCACCTCGCGCGCTCGCCAAAAATTGGCGCGGATTATTTCCACCAAAGCTTCCAGCTCGATAAAAGACTATCGCGCCAGCACAGGCAGCCAAAGCGCTGGCAATGAAACCGGCATTTCCACCGCCGAAATAACGCAAAAAGTTCTCTCGCAGAGCGACCTTGCAGGCAGCCGCGTATTGACCAAAGCACGCAACCCCAAAACCGGCATGGCCTACGTCATTGTTGGACTGACGCCAGATATTCTAGATGGGCTCGTGGACGACACAGCCAAGGCTGCTTTTGCTGGCGAGGAAGCCGAATTTCAGCGCTTTAAAGCGTCGCAAGGCTTTGACGCGTTGAAAGCTGACCTAGCGGATGGACAATAATATGCACCCGAAACGTTCCAGCCGTATTCTTGTTTCATCGATTGCCATAGGTGTGTTGGGTTTGGGGCTTGCCGCGTGCAGCCCTAAATATAGCCTAGCGGACTTAGAAGCCGCTAAGCAAGAGATGAATAAACAATCGGGAGCCATTGCGGCGCGGCGCCAAGCCGAGGGGGCTTTTGAGACACTCGACCAAGAGTAATCTCGACGCCTTGCCCAAAAAAGAGAGGCCACTGCATGCAGTGGCCTCTTTTATTTGCGGCTGTAAAAAGCCCCGATTAAACGCTGTCTTAAACAGCTGCCCTAAACGCTGTCTTAAACGGTGCGTTCCACCATCATTTTCTTAATTTCGGTAATTGCCTTGGCCGGAGACAAGCCCTTCGGGCAGGCTTTGGCGCAATTCATAATCGTGTGGCAACGATAGACGCGGAACGGATCTTCCAGATCATCCAACCGCTCGCCGGTTTTCTCATCCCGACTGTCGGCCAACCAACGGTAGGCTTGCAGCAATACGGCGGGGCCGAGGTATTTGTCGGAGTTCCACCAATAGCTTGGGCAAGAAGTCGAGCAGCAGGCGCATAGAATGCACTCATAGAGACCGTCGAGTTGTTCGCGGTCTTCTTTGCTTTGCTTCCACTCGCCTTGCGGGGTCGGCGTATCGGTTTTGAGCCAAGGCTCGATCGATTCATATTGCGCATATAAATTGGAAAGGTCCGGCACCAAGTCTTTGATGACCGGCATATGCGGCAAAGGATAAATCGCAATATCGCCCTTCACATCGTCGAGACCCTTGGTGCAGGCCAGAGTGTTTTGGCCGTCGATGTTCATGGCGCAAGAGCCACAAATACCCTCGCGGCACGAGCGACGGAAAGTCAAAGTCGAATCGACTTCGTTTTTCACCTTAATCAAAGCATCCAAAACCATCGGTCCGCAATCATCGGCATCAATCGTATAAGTGTCGACGCGCGGATTGGCTTCATCATCTGGATTCCAGCGATAGATTTTCAACGTCCGTGGGTTCGCAATGGTTCCCTCGGCTGCGTGAACTACGCCCTTATCGATTTTTGAATTTGCTGGCAGTGCAATCTCAACCATAATCTTCGCGCTCCCTTAGTAAACTCGAGCTTTCGGCTCGATATAGCTGACTTCATTGGTCAAAGTGTAATCATGCACGCCGCGATATCCGATGGTGGCTTTGCCTTTGGCATCGACATAGGCCAGCGTGTGTTTCATGTAGTTTTCGTCATCGCGCTCTGGGAAATCTTCGCGCGCATGTCCGCCGCGGCTTTCTTTGCGCGCATTGGCGCCTTCTACCGTGGCAATGGCTTGCACAATGAGATTGTCAAATTCTAGCGTCTCGATGAGATCTGAATTCCAGATGAGCGAGCGGTCGGCGATGCCAATGTCGTCCATGCCACGAACCACGTCTTGCATCCGCTTGCAGCCCTCTTCCAAAATTTCGCCACTCCGGAACACGGCGCAATTTTCTTGCATGGCGCGCTGCATTTCACCGCGTAGCTCTGAGGTTGGCGTCGAGCCATCGGCGTTGCGGAAACGCTCCAAACGATCGACCGCTGCATGGCCTGCATTACTGGCCAAAGGGGCATGGCCTTCGCCGGGCGTAACCACTTCGGAAGCCCGAATGGCGGCCGCGCGGCCAAACACCACAAGGTCGATCAAAGAGTTGGAACCCAACCGGTTGGCGCCGTGAACCGACACGCAAGCCGCTTCGCCGATGGCCATCAGACCCGGCACAATGCGCGCCTCGTCCTCTTCGCTCGGGTTCAGCACTTCGCCGTTATAATTGGTTGGAATGCCGCCCATATTGTAATGCACAGTCGGCAAGACCGGGATTGGCTCTTTGGTCACATCAACGCCCGCAAATACTTTGGCGCTTTCCGAAATACCCGGCAAACGCTCGGCCAGAATATCTGGGTCGAGGTGGTCGAGATGCAGATAGATGTGGTCTTTATTGGGGCCAACACCGCGGCCTTCGCGAATTTCAATGGTCATCGAGCGCGATACGACATCGCGCGACGCCAAATCTTTCGCCGATGGCGCATAGCGTTCCATAAAGCGTTCGCCTTCGGAGTTGATCAAAATACCGCCCTCGCCACGCGAGCCCTCGGTAATCAGGCAACCCGCGCCGTAAATGCCGGTTGGGTGGAACTGCACAAATTCCATGTCTTGCAAAGGAAGTCCGGCGCGAATAACCATCGCCGAGCCATCGCCGGTGCATGTGTGGGCAGAGGTCGCAGAGAAATAGGCGCGGCCATAGCCACCCGTTGCCAAGATAACTTGCTTGGCTTGGAAACGGTGCAGCGTTCCCGTCGACATTTCTAGCGCGATGACGCCGACACAACGGTCTTCGTCCATAATCAAGTCGAGCGCGAAATATTCGATGAAAAACTCAGTGTCATGGCGCAAAGACTGGCCATAGAGCGTGTGCAAAATGGCGTGGCCTGTGCGGTCGGCGGCGGCGCAAGTGCGCTGAGCAATGCCCTCACCGAAATTGGTGGTCATGCCACCAAATGGACGTTGGTAAATTTTACCTTCTTCGGTACGCGAGAACGGCACGCCAAAATGCTCCAGCTCATAGACGGCTTCGGCAGCATTGCGGCAGAGATATTCGATCGCATCTTGGTCGCCCAACCAGTCTGACCCCTTAACGGTGTCATACATGTGCCAGCGCCAATCGTCGTCGCCCATATTACCAAGAGCTGCGGAAATGCCGCCTTGCGCGGCAACTGTGTGCGAACGGGTTGGAAATACTTTGGAAATACAAGCGGTCTTTAGACCCCGCTCGGAACAGCCAAGGGCAGCCCGCAGGCCAGACCCGCCAGCGCCAACAACAATGACATCAAATTGGTGATCGGTGAATTCGTAACTCATAAAACTCTCCAGCTTTGAGCCGCGCTAAGCGGACCCAAGGTTTCGTAAAATCATTTAGCCAATAACTAGCTTCAGCACGGCCAAAATGCAGGCCACGCCAATGGTGAAGGCAAAAAACTGATTGGCAATCAGGGCCAATAATTTGCTCGCTTCGCCGTGAATGTAATCTTCAATCACCACCTGCAACCCAAGGCGCATGTGATAAACCGCCGAGACAATCAGCAGCAGCATAATCAGGCCGATGAAAGGATTGCCCAAAAAGGCGGTCATCGTGGCGTAATCAGAGCCCGCATGGACAACCAAAGCGCCAACCAAAAACAGCATCAAAGGAATATTTGCCAGTGCGGTAACGCGCTGCATGAAAAAATGCTCTGTGCCTTTTTTAGCCGAGCCAAGGCCGCGTACGCGCGACAGGGGGGTTCGCATATCCGACATTAAAACGCTCCCATATAAGCATAGGCCGCGACCCAAACACCGGCCGTCAAAATGAGCGGCAAAATGCTGGTCAGGCGGGCGATAATTTCGACGTGCTTAAGATCAAAGCCGCGACCGGTATCCCAAATGAAATGGCGCAAGCCGCCAAACATGTGGTGGAACAAAGCCCAGCTATAGCCAAATAAAACCAGACGACCGTACCAAGCCGAAGACACAGCTTGCACTTGCGCATAGCTTTCCGGCCCCGTAGCAGCCGCCAATAGCCACCACGCCAATAGAACCGTGCCAGCGTACAAAGCGACGCCCGTGGCGCGGTGTAAAATCGAGAGCATCATTGTCAGCGTCCAGCGATAAATCTGGATATGTGGCGACAAAGGTCTCGCGCGAGTTGTTTGATCGGTCATTCGATAGCTCCTAAAGCTCGAACCCCTCTTGAAACGAGGGACAAGCCGAGAGTATACACGCAAAAATATGGAAAATGCCAAACCTCATATCGCGCCATGCTGTCGCACGATAAAACCGGCCTAGGGCCCGAAAAAAATCTACCCGCGCGCCATATAGAGCCAGATATCCAGCTCTAAAATCACCTCTGGCAGACGCTTGCTTTCCGCGTCGAGATGCGGAAAATCATTTATATTCAGGCCTTTGCGCCCTTTTATCATAATTTGGCGCAAGCGCAGCGCGCCCACATCGGGCCGGGTTTCAAAGCTGGCTTTATCCAAAACCTCGGACCAGCCATAAATTGTATCGCCAGCGAAAGCAGGCGCCGCATGAGTGCCGCTATTGAGCGTGGCCATGGCGCCGGCGTTTTCAAAACCGTTAAAGCGCATGGCCGTAGCGTGCGAAATAATGTGGCCTCCATAAATCAGCCGTTGGCCGAAGCGACTGTCGGCTTGCAAGTGCGCATCAAAATGAACTTCTGCGGTATTTTGATAGGCCCGTGTCGCCATCATATGTTCGCTGTCCTCTAGGGTGACGCCGCCGCCATGGGCCATTCTCTCCCCCACCTCAAAGCTCTCCCAAAGGCGGGGGCTGCCGGCGGCCACACAGTTCCAAAGCCCATAATCGGCCTGCGGAAGCGGCAAATCAGCCGCAACGACATGGGCCGCAATATCGGGCCAAGCGGTTTTGGGGTCGAGGTTTGGGGCTGGCGAGCTGGCATCGCGTTTTTTTACCATGACCCAACGCACATAAGACAAGACTTGCGCTTCGTGCTGATTGACCCCCCGCGTGCGCACCATAACAATTCCGGTTTCGCCGCTTTTGTTTTCGCGCAAGCCAATGACTTGCGAGCTGGCCGACAAAGTATCGCCGGCAAAAACTGGCGCGCCAAACTGGCCCTCGCCATAGCCTAAATTAGCCAGCGCATGGCGCGAGACATCCGGCACGGATTTACCAAACACAATATGAAACACCAGCCAGTCTTCCAGCGGACGGTCGCGCAAACCCAGCTGCTGCGCGAAAGGCGCGCTAGAGTGCAAAGGATTGCGCCCGCCATAAAGCGCTTGATAGAGCGCACCATCGCCCTCGCCCAGCGTGCGCGGCGTGGCATGCACCAGCGTTTCGCCTAGGGTGAAGTCTTCAAAATATCGGCCGTTGGGGAAATAAGTTTGGGTCATAAGGCGATGATAAAGGTTTAACTTCGAGACGCAATCGCTTGTGCGATCTCGAGCGTGCGGGCGGCGATATTGCGGTGCAATAATTCGGTCATCTTACCGTCGATTTTCAACACGCCTTTGCCAGCGTTTGCAGGGTCGGCGAAAGCGGCGACGATATTTCGGGCTTGCTCGACCTCCAAGTCGGAAGGGCCAAACGCCGCGTGGCATAGCTCCAGCTGACTGGGGTGGATGAGCGTCTTGCCGTCAAACCCCATATCGGCGCCTTGCTGGCATTCCGCCTCAAAGCCTTCCGCATCGGAAATATGATTGTACACGCCGTCCAATATCGTCAGGCCGAATTGGCGCGCTGCCAATAAAGACAAGGTGAGGCTGGTGAGCATAGGCGCGCGCCCGGGCACTAAGCTGGCACGCATTTCTTTGGCCAAATCATTGGTGCCCATGACAAAAGTCGTCAGCCGCGTGGTTTGCGCGCAAGCCGCCAAGGCTTCAAGATTGAAAATCGCTTGCGGCGTTTCAATCATAATCCATAAATCACAAGCCTCCGGTATCGCCTTTTGCAAGGCCGCAACCTCTTCCGGCGTCGAGACTTTGGGCGCCAGAACAGCATTGGGGCTTTGCGCGTCAGCCAGATTATGCAGCGCCACCAAATCCTCCACGCCCCACGGCGTATCCAAAGCATTGATCCGCACAATCGTCTCGCTGGCGCCATAGCCGCCTTCGCGCAAGGCCGCGCAAACCAAATCGCGCGCCTCCGCTTTGGCCTCCGGCGCCACCGCGTCTTCTAAATCCAGCAGCAGGCAATCGGCATCCAGGGTGCGCGCTTTATCGAGCGCACGGGCATTGGCACCGGGCATATAAAGCGCCGAGCGGCGAGGTCGGGTGGAAGGGGTAGACGTCATTTTTAAATTCCCGTGCAGTCAGAGGCTAAGCAGATGTATAGTGAGCAGATTACTGATTTTAACCAAAGGGACAAGATGAAGCGTAAACCCATCGTGTTGGTACTTTCGAGCCAAGTGGTAAGTGGCCAGGTTGGGCTGAATGCCATGCAGCCTGCGTTTCGTGCCTTAGAGCTAGAAACCGTATCCCTTCCGACCACTTTATTGGCCGCCCATCCAGCCGCTTTTCCACAACATGGCAAGCCTGCCGGCGGCGCTTTGCCAGCCAGCCAAATGCTGGAGATGGTCGATTGGCTGCTCGAAGCGGGCGCCCTAGAAAATTGCGCCGCCATCGTAACGGGCTATTTGCCAAGCCCCGAACATGTGCAGGCGGCCGCGCAAATTATACGCCAAGTAAAAAGCCTAAACCCCGATATGGTGTATGCCTGCGACCCAATTTGTGGCGACAACGGGCGCCTGTATTTGCCCGAGGCCGTGGTGGACGGCTTAAAACAATCCCTCTTGCCGCTGGCCGATATCGCCACGCCGAACTTATTCGAACTCTCCCAGCTCAGCGCCATGTCGAAGCTCACCGACACGCCCCAAAGCATCCAAGCCGCGCGCGCGCTCGGCGTGCCCCAAGTGCTGGTCACCTCCGCGCCCGCGCCCGAGGACGGGCGCATCGCTGTTTTGCAGGTGACGGGAGAAGATGTTTTGCGCTGTGAAACCGCGCGCGCACCGAGCGCGCCCCATGGCATGGGAGATTTATTTTCCGCGCTTTATTTGGGTCTGCATTTAAAAGCCGAGCCAAAAGCTTTGGGGGTGGCGTGTGCTACCCTAGCGCAAATCGCCAGCAACAATTTGGAAGCCACGCAACTGCCCCATGGGCCGGTGCGTCTTGCCTCCGCGGCTATTCAGGAAAAAATAAACCTCTAAGCGTCGAGCTTAACGCGGCTTTTGGTCAGGTGCTTTTGGGTTAGCAGCTCGGCAATTTGAACGGCGTTTAGAGCCGCGCCTTTGCGCAAATTATCCGACACCACCCAAATGGACAGGCCATGCTCGACCGTTGGGTCAACGCGCAAACGAGAGACGAAAGTCTCATAATCGCCGACGCATTCGATGGGCGTCACATAGCCGTCATCTTCGCGGCGATCGACCACCAACACGCCGTCTGCCGCCTCGAGGGCATCATAGGCTTGAGTTTCCGAAATCTCGCTTTCAAACTCAATGGTTACCGCTTCCGAATGGCCGACAAAAACCGGCACGCGCACGCAAGTCACCGCCATGGCGATATCTGGGTCGAGAATTTTTTGCGTCTCAACCTGCATTTTCCATTCTTCTTTGGTGCTGCCGCCCTTCATAAATTCATCAATATGCGGGATGACATTAAAGGCAATCTGCTTGGTGAAATTCTCGCGCTTCAGCTCGTCATTTACAAACACGGCGCGGGTTTGGGTAAATAACTCATCCATCGCCGACGCGCCGGCGCCCGACACCGACTGATAGGTCGAGACAACAAGGCGTTTGATTTTGGCGACATCATGCAAAGGCTTCAAAGCCACCATCAATTGCGCTGTCGAGCAATTGGGATTGGCAATAATATTGCGCTGGGTATAGCCCGCCAGCGCCTCTGGATTTACTTCCGGCACAATCAGGGGCACATCGTCTTCCATCCGATAGAGCGATGAATTATCGATGACAATGCAGCCAGCTTTGGCGGCTTTGGGCGCATATTCTTTGGTCGGGCCCGAGCCGCAAGCAAACAAGGCAATATCAGCTTGAGAAAAATCGTAAAATTCCAAGGCCTGGGCTTTCAAGGTGCGGTCCCCAAAGCTGACTTCTCTGCCTTGGCTTTTGCGCGAGGCAACACAGTCCAGACGCGCCAGCGGAAACTTGCGCTCGTCTAGAATATTAAGTATTTCGCGACCGACATTTCCGGTCGCCCCAACCACCGCGACAACATAAGACATATTATTTTCCCAATTCTGTGAGCGCTGCCAAAACGGCATCGCCCATGCCGGAAGTGCCAACTTCTTGGCAACCCGCTTGCATAATGTCGCCCGTGCGCACGCCTTTATCCAACACATGGGTGACGGCATTTTCCAGCAGGTCTGCATCGTCGCCGCGCTCAAACGTATAGCGCAACGCCATCGCAAAACTCATGATCGACGCAATCGGGTTGGCTTTGCCCTGACCCGCAATATCTGGCGCCGAACCGTGTACTGGCTCGTATAAGGATTTCGACCGACCTGTGGTCGCATCGGGCGCGCCCAAAGACGCCGAAGGCAACATGCCCAATGACCCCGTCAGCATCGCCGCGATATCGGACAAAATATCGCCGAACAAATTGTCGGTGACCAGCACATCATACTGCTTGGGATTGCGCACCAATTGCATGGCGCAATTATCGGCCAGCACGTGTTCGAGTTCCAATTCAGGAAACTCGGAGGTGATGATTTTGGTCACTTCTTCGTTCCACAAAAGGCCCGATTCCATGACATTGCGTTTTTCAGAAGACGCCAAACGCTTGCCGCGTTTCATGGCCAAATCGCCGGCTACGCGCGCGATGCGCTCGATCTCATAGGTTTCGTAAACTTGCGTATTGACGCCGCGACGCTGGCCATTGCCAAGGTCTTCAATGCCGCGCGGTTCGCCAAAGTAAACGCCGCCTGTGAGCTCGCGCACAATCATAATGTCGAGGCCTTCCACCAATTCGCGCTTCAAAGAAGACGCATCGGCGAGCGCTGGAAAGCAAATGGCGGGACGCAAATTAGCAAATAATCCCATGTCGGAGCGCAACCGCAAAAGACCCGCTTCGGGGCGCGCTTCATACGCTACCTTATCCCACTGCGGACCGCCCACAGCACCAAACAGAACCGCGTCTGACTGCATGGCCTTGTCCATCGCCGCATCGGAGATGGCCGCGCCGTGCACGTCATAAGCCGCACCGCCGACGAGGTCTTCGTCGAGATTGACCTGAAAGCCGCGCGCGTCGCCGAACCAACCGATGATGCGGCGCACTTCGCCCATTACTTCTGGGCCAATGCCGTCGCCTGGCAAGATGAGAATATTTTCCATTTTTAAATCCTTACTGGCATCGCAAATGCCGGCTGCTCTAGCGCCAAGGCTGGTCTGCCAAAGCCGTTTCATAGGTGTCGATAGACGTGGACTTTTGCAACGTCAGGCCAATATCGTCGAGGCCTTCGAGCAGACATTTTTTGCGGAACGCATCGACTTCAAAAGCAATCGTGCCGCCATCGGGGCCTTTAATCGTTTGGCTTTCCAAATCGATCGTCACCGTGGCATTGGCGCCGCGTTTGGCGTCATCCATCAATTTATCGACATCGGCTTGCGGCAAAACAATCGGCAAAATGCCGTTTTTGAAGCAGTTATTGTAAAAAATATCTGCAAAGCTCGTCGAGATAACGCAGCGGATACCAAAATCCAACAACGCCCAAGGCGCATGCTCGCGGCTTGAGCCGCACCCGAAATTATCGCCAGCCACCAAAACTTCGGCTTCGCGATAGGCGGCTTGGTTGAGCACGAAATCAGCGACTTCTTCGCCTTCGGGCGTATAGCGCATTTCATCGAATAGGTTTTTGCCCAAGCCAGAGCGCTGGATGGTTTTCAAAAACTGTTTTGGGATAATCATATCCGTATCGACATTCAAAATGTCTAGCGGCGCGGCAATCCCGGTCAGATGATTGAACTTTTGCATGGGTTAGCCCTCCGCTTTCAAGTTACGAATATCCGTGAAGTGGCCCGTCACGGCAGCCGCAGCCGCCATTTCTGGGGATACCAAATGGGTGCGTCCGCCGCGCCCTTGGCGGCCCTCAAAATTACGGTTAGAGGTCGAAGCACAGCGCTCGCCTGGCTGCAATTTATCGGCATTCATCGCCAGACACATCGAGCAACCTGGCTCGCGCCATTCAAAGCCCGCGTCGATGAAAATCTTATCCAGACCCTCTTTTTCGGCCTGCAGTTTAATCAGGCCCGAGCCTGGCACAACCATGGCCGAAACGCTCGGCACGACGGTTTTGCCTTTGGCAATGGCGGCCGCCGCACGCAAATCTTCAATGCGGCTATTGGTGCAAGAGCCGATAAACACGCGGTCAATGGCGACTTCTTGCATCGGCGTGCCTGCGGTCAGGCCCATATAATCGAGCGCGCGCTCGGTTGATTTGCGGCGCGCTTCGTCTTTAATGTCGGCTGGATTGGGCACGGAACCATCGATAGAAATAACGTCTTGTGGACTGGTGCCCCAAGTGACCAAAGGCGGCAAGTCGGAGGCATCGATGGTAATCTCTTTATCGAAAACGGCATCGCCATCTGAAGACAGCGTGCGCCAATAGGCGACCGCCTGATCCCAATCGGCACCCTTGGGGGCTTTGGCGCGGCCTTCGAGGAAGGCATAGGTTTTCTCGTCCGGTGCCACAAGGCCCGCCCGTGCGCCTGCCTCGATGGACATATTACACAAAGTCATACGGCCTTCGATGGAGAGCGCTTCAATGGCGGGGCCTGCATATTCCAGCACATAGCCCGTGCCGCCCGCTGTGCCAATTTCGCCGACAATGGCAAGGGCAATATCTTTGGCGGTAATATAGTCCGGCGCCTCGCCCACCACATTAATGCGGAAGTTTTTGGCTTTTGATTGAATGAGCGTTTGGGTGGCCAACACATGCTCGACTTCGGACGTGCCAATGCCATGCGCCAAAGCGCCAAAAGCGCCATGGGTAGAGGTGTGGCTATCGCCGCACACAATGGTCAGGCCTGGCAAAGTAAAGCCTTGCTCGGGGCCCGTCACATGCACGATGCCTTGGCGAATGTCATCCATAGCGACATATTCAAGCCCGAACTCGGCGCAGTTTTTTTCCAAAGTCTGGATTTGCAATTTGCTTTCCGGATCTTCGATCGCGTCGACCCCGCCGGTGCGGTCGGTCGTCGGAATATTGTGGTCTGCAAGGGCGAGTACTTTATGCGGCGCGCGCACGGTTCGGCCCGTCATCCGCAAGCCTTCAAAAGCTTGCGGGCTGGTTACTTCATGCACCAAATGACGGTCGATATACAGCAAGCAGTTTCCGTCTGCTTGCTCATCTACCATATGAGCATTCCAAATTTTGTCGTAAAGCGTGGTCCCGGTCATAACTGCTGCCTTTATTTTTTACGAGGGCTGCCTTCCCCCCGCCCCAAAGAGTTTGGGGAATGAATGGAGTTCGCGGCTCTCGAAAGAAATCTTAGGCGTCAGTGTCGACGCTAGGAGCCTCCTTGGCCGCGGATTTTGGTGTGGTTTTTGCGTCTGCCTTGGTCGATTTCAAGCGACGCTCGGTAATTCGAGCGGCTTTACCGGTCAGGCCACGCAGATAATAAAGTTTCGCACGACGCACACGACCCCGGCGAACCAGGTCAATGCTGTCTACCAGAGGAGAGTAAATTGGGAAAACCCGTTCCACGCCCTCGCCGTAAGAAATTTTACGCACGGTGAAATTTTCATTCAAGCCGCCGCCAGCGCGTGAAATGCACACGCCTTCAAAAGCCTGAATACGCTCGCGCGAACCTTCGATTACTTTTACATTCACTTTCACTGTGTCGCCAGGTTGGAAATCCGGTACGGATTTCTCGGCGGTCAGTTCAGCCATGTGTTCGCGTTCTAATTCTTCAATAACATTCATTTGCGTCACCATTTGCGCGTGTTTCGATGCGACACCTGTCTCATCGGATGTGGGGATTTACCATGGCTTTAGGGTTGTGTCACCCCTTTTCGGGCGATTCACCATTGTTTTTTCACTTTTTGGGCGCGCTGTCGTTTTGCGGCAAATCTTCCAGCAAATCTGGACGCCGCTCTTGGGTCATCGCCAGCGCGCGTTGTCGGCGCCATTTATCTAGTTTTTCATGGTCGCCAGAGGTCACAACTTCGGGAATTTCCATCCCTTCCCAGACCTGCGGGCGAGTATAGTGGGGATGCTCAAGCAAGCCACCTGATTGAACCGAAAAGCTCTCTTGCAAGCCGCTTTCCACCTTGCCCATCACGCCCGGCAGAAGCCGAATAATACTATCCAACATCACCAAAGCCGCGGGCTCGCCACCGGAGAGGATATAATCCCCGAGCGAGACTTCTAGGGGCGCGCGCGCCTCGATAAAACGCTCATCAATGCCCTCATAACGATTGCAAAAGAAAATCGCGCCCGCGCCTTCGGCCAGCTCTTGCGCTAAGTCTTGCGTCCAAGGCACGCCGCGTGGGCTTGGCAAAAGCACCGGCAATTCATGCTGCGCCGTCACGCTGTCTAAGGCAGAGGCCGCCACATCGGCGCGCATCACCATGCCGGCGCCACCACCAGCTGGCGTATCGTCGATATTTTTATGTTTGCCTTGGCCATGCTCGCGCACGTCATGGGTGGTTAACGACCACAGGCCGTCTTCGCGCGCGCGTCCGGCCAGGCTTTCGCCCAAACAGCCTGGAAACATGGCTGGGAAACCGGTGATGATATGGGCGTTCCAGCTCATTCGATCTCTCCCGCGTCTTCAGGAGCGGCTTCGGTTTCTTGCGGCGGCACGAGGGTTAACTGCCCGCCCGCCATATCCACATGGGGCACCACTTGTTTGGTGAAGGGATAAAACGAGCCGTCGATTTCTAATAAATCGCCCGCCCCAAAATTATGAACTGCGGCCACTTCGCCCAAGCCCTCGCCCTGTGCGCTGACGACCTTCAGGCCGATAAGATCGGCATAATAAAAGTCATCTTCTTGCGCTAATTTGGGCAATTGATCGCGCGAGACATACAGCTCAACGCCGCGCAAAGCAACGGCCGCATCGCGGTCGTCGATGCCTTTAAAGGTTACGCGGGCACTTTCCGCTTTGCCTTTTTCGCCCTTGCAAGAGGTCAAAACAAAGACCCGCTCCCCGAGTTTATCGGTGAGCGGGCCATAGGCCGCAATATCGTGCGGCGATTGTGTGAAGGTTCGCACCTTCATAGCGCCGCGCACCCCATGCGGAGCCCCGATCACGCCCAAACAAACGAGCGCGTCAGGTATCGCTGGAGCGCGCGATGCCAATTAAGCGTCTTTTTCAGAAGCCTCAGCAGCTTCTTCAGCTGGTGCTTCTTCGGCAGGCGCTTCTTCAGCTGGGGCTTCTTCCGCAGCAGGCGCTTCTTCGGCTGGAGCTTCTTCCGCAGCAGGGGCTTCCTCGGCTGGGGCTTCTTCCACAGCAGGGGCGGCCGCCGCAGCAGCGGCTTCGGCTGCGGCTTCTTCCGCGGCAGCTTTGGCAGCTTCTTCAGCTTCTTTTTGAGCTTCTACACGCTCTAGTGCTTTTTGGCCTGGCTTGCCTTTATTTGGATTGTTGCGCTCTTCGCGCTTCCAAAGGCCAACATCTTGCAAGAAACGCGAAACGCGGTCGGAAGGCTTGGCGCCTTGCTCGATCCAATGTTTGGCGCGATCGGCGTCTAGCACAACGCGCTCACCGCCGTCTTTTGGCAGCAATGGATTATAGGTGCCGAGTTTTTCAATATAACGACCATCGCGAGGCATACGGCTATCCGCCACAACGATGCGATAGAATGGACGCTTTTTAGAGCCGCCACGCGACATACGAATTTTCAAAGCCATTTTTAGTTCCTTTCAACGAACAATAAATTAGTCAATCTGGTAAGCGGGCGACCCCTCTTGGGCTCGACCCTCGTGTCTCTATTTCTTTTTCGGGGGAAGCCCCAAACCTTTTAAAAAATCAGGTGGCGCACTGGCGCCGCCCAATTTGGATAAATCTGCAAGCGATCCAGACCCCTTCGAGGGATCTTGTTGGGCCGCCATGTTTTGCATATCGGTCAAGCTCGGCATGTCGGGCATATTCGGCATTTGACCCGGAGCCATAGTGCCGCCCATTCCGCCGCCCATATTGCCGCCGCCCATGCCGCCCAGCATACCTGCCAGACCTTTCATGCCGCCTTTGCCCAATTTCTTCATCATGTCGGCCATCTGCCGATGCATTTTGAGAATTTTATTCACGTCCTGCACGCTGGTGCCCGAGCCCGCCGCGACGCGTTTTTTACGACTGGCGTTCAGCAGTTTCGGGTTTTCCCGTTCGCCCATCGTCATCGACGAGACAATCGCGGCTTGGCGCAGTAATTCGCGCTCATCCATTCCCATGGAGGCGACTTGCTTCTTCATTTTGCCCATGCCTGGCAACATGCCCAAAACGCCCGACATGCCGCCCATGCGTTGCATTTGCATCAATTGTTCGGCCATATCGTCCAGCGTGAACACGCCTTTTTTCATGCGGGCCGCCATTTTTTCGGCTTTATCCGCATCTATGGTTTCGGCAGCTTTTTCTACCAGCCCGACGACATCGCCCATGCCAAGAATACGGTTGGCGACGCGCGTCGGGTCAAAGATTTCTAATTTGTCGATGGCTTCGCCAACGCCCAAAAACTTAATCGGCACGCCCGTCACATAGCGCATCGACAAAGCCGCACCGCCTCGGCCGTCGCCGTCGGCGCGGGTCAAAACAATGCCGGTCAGGGAAACGCGAGCGCCAAATTGTGCCGCAATGGTTACCGCCTCTTGGCCGGTCAGGCTATCGGCAACCAGCAAAACTTCTTTCGGCGCGGCCGCCGCTTCGATCGCGGCCATTTCGCCCATCAGGGCTTCATCGACATTGGTCCGCCCTGCGGTATCGAGCATCACCACATCAAAGCCGCCCAGCTTGCCGGCCTGTACGGCGCGTTTGGCAATATCGACCGGCGATTGCCCGTCGACGATGGGCAGGGTTTCAACTTCAATTTGTTGACCCAGAACTTTCAATTGCTCCATCGCGGCGGGGCGCTGGGTATCCAGCGAGGCCATCAGGACTTTGCGTTTTTCTTGGCGTTTTTCTGGCGCGGCGCCCGAGCGGATGAATTTAGCTAATTTGGCGGTCGAAGTGGTTTTACCCGAACCTTGCAGACCCACCATCATCATCACGACAGGGGGAACCGCATCAAACGAGAGAGGCTCGGCCGTGCCCAGCATTTCGATGAGGCCATCATTGACGATTTTGACCATTTGCTGGCCCGGCGTCACAGATTTTAAAACCTGCGCCCCAATGGCGGCGGGGCGCACATTATCGAGGAAGGCACGCGCCACGGGCAAAGCCACATCGGCTTCCAAAAGGGCGGTACGAATTTCGCCCAGCGCGGCGTCGACGTCTTTTTCAGACAGCGCACCGCGGCCGCGTAAGCGGTCGAATATCGAACCTAAATTTTCGCTCAGCGTGTCAAACATGCGTTTCGCGTTTCGCCTCAACCAAAATTGCACCCGCGGGCAAAGCTTGCTGGCGGGTGGCGACCTTGCCCCATTGGGCGAAGACCAAAATAAATATCGCTTCTGTTCAGAAGTGGCGCCAACTTAGGCAGACAAAGCGTTTAAGTCAAGCGTCTGGTGTTTGCGGGCGCGAGCGCTTATATAAAAGTCATGGCACAAGAAACCCATATCGCGTTTTGCAAAATGAACGGCCTTGGCAATGCCTTCGTGGTCATAGACGCCCGCACGCATTCGTTCGCTTTAACGGGCGATGACGCGCGCGCGCTCGCCAATGCTGCAAACTCGGCCACCAAAGGCTGTGACCAAGTGCTGATCCTTCATCCCTCGCGAAAAGCCGACGAGCCAGCCGTTTTCATGCAGATTTTTAACGCCGACGGCGGCGAAGTCGAAGCTTGTGGCAATGGCGCGCGCGCCGTGGCGTCGTTTTTAGCCAGAGAGGGTCACCCCCAAGTCACGCTAGAAACGCTGGGCGGCACCTTACAGTGCTCGACCCAATTGGACGCCGACATGGCGCAGGTGAGCATTCAAATGCCGCTGCCGATATTTGGCGCGCCCGAAACCTTGCGCGCCGATTTGCCCGACGCCGTGCCAGTCAATATGGGCAACCCCCATGGCGTCTTGTTTGTGGACACGGACACGAAAGCGCTCGCGTCGGACATTGGTCCCGCGCTCGAGACCCATGCGGCGTTTCCCGACGGCGCCAATATTAATTTCGCCCGCCTCGCGGCACCGCAAACCTTGCGGCTCGACACATGGGAGCGCGGCGCGGGCCTCACGTTAGCTTGCGGCACGGGCGCTTGCGCCAGCGCCGCGGCGGCGGTGCATAGCCAAGTTTGTGCGCCCGGTGCCATAACGGTGCGTCCGCCGTTCAACCAAGACGATAATGCGCACGATGTAATGGTCATCGATTATCAGCCCGATACACATTTAATTATGACGGGTCCTGCGCAATTCGAATTCGACGGCGAGCTAACCCTATGACCCCGCCAAACGTAAAAGTCGAGAATTTTGGCTGCCGCCTGAACGCGCTCGAAGGTGATAGCGTGCAGGCTTTGGCGCAAGCTGCGGGGCTTCAAAACACCACCATCATCAATGGCTGCGCCGTCACCGGCGAGGCCATGCGCCAAGCCCGCCAAGCCGCCCGCAAAGCCAAACGCGCCAACCCCGAAGGACAAGTCATCGTGACCGGATGTGCGGCCCAAACCGACGCCGAGCAGTTTATTGCCATGCCCGAAGTCGACCGCGTGATCGGCAATGAAGAAAAACTAAGCGCCAATGCCTATTCCACCCAGGGGGCACAGGGGGCACAAGGCGCAAAAACCAATCCGGTTAGCGATATTATGAGCTTGGCGCGCGCCACCCCCTTGCCACCCACGCCCCAGACCGGACGCTCGCGCGCTTTTGTGCAAGTACAAACCGGATGCGACCATCGCTGCACGTTTTGCATTATACCTTTCGGACGCGGCAACTCGCGCTCCGTGCCCGTAGACGACGTGGTGGCGCGATGCCAGCTTTTGGTCGATCAGGGGCATAAAGAAATTGTCCTCACAGGCGTCGATGTCACGTCTTACGGGCCCGATATTGGCGAAGCGGGACTGGGGGCTTTGGTGCGGGCTATTTTGACCAAAGTGCCCGAGCTGCCCCGTTTGCGCTTATCGTCCATAGATGCGGTGGAAATAGATGGCAATCTTTTGGATATGGTCATCGCCGAGCCGCGCTTGATGCCGCATTTGCATTTATCTTTGCAAGCTGGCGACAATATGATTTTGAAGCGGATGAAGCGCCGCCATACGCGCGAAGAAGCCATCGACTTTTGCGCCAAACTGAAACAAGCCCGCCCCGACATTGCCTTTGGCGCCGATCTAATCGCAGGGTTTCCGACCGAGACCGATGCGATGTTTGAAAATTCTATAAAGCTCGTCGAGCAATGCGAGCTGACGTGGCTGCATGTGTTTCCCTATTCGCCGCGCCCCGATACGCCGGCCGCGCGCATGCCCCAATTGGATGGCCCGACCATTAAAGCGCGCGCCGCCGCCTTGCGCCAAGCTGGCGATGGCCAACGCCAACGCTGGCTCGATGCCCAACATGGCCAAACGCTAAGTGTATTGGTCGAGAAACAAGGCGATGTGAAAAGCGAGGGCCGCAGTGGTAATTTCGCTCGCGTACAATTGCCCCCGAAGTTTAGCGCAGGCGAGCTGGTATCGTTGCGCGTGTCTGGCCATGATGGTTTGATGCTAAGCGGAGATGTTTTATGAGCGGGTTTTTCGCCTCCCTGAAATCTGGGCTAACCAAATCTAGCAAAGCTTTGGGCGATAGCCTGTCGTTTTTGGGCGGCAAAAAATTATCCGCCAGCCAATTGGGCGAGCTGGAAGATGCGCTGATTATGGCCGACCTTGGCGTGGCCACGGCAGGCAAAATTGTCGAAAATTTGCGCGCGCGACGCGACCTCGCCGATTTGGATGAGGCCGGATTGCGCGAGGCTTTGGCCAGCGAAATTGGTACGCTCTTGGCCCCCTCGCAAAAAACCTTTGTGCTGCCCGATGCCAAACCTGCCGTTATTTTAATGAGCGGCGTGAATGGCGCGGGCAAAACCACGACGATTGGCAAATTGGCGAAGAAATTCATCACCGAAGGCAAAACCGTCATGCTGGCGGCGGGCGACACGTTTCGTGCCGCGGCCGGCGAGCAGTTACAAGTCTGGGGCGCGCGCGCAGGCGTGGCTGTGGTCTCTGCTGAGCCGGGTGCCGATGCGGCCGCACTTTCGTATCAAGCGCTGGAGCGCGCCCAAGCCGAGGGCATAGATGTCTTGATGATCGATACGGCGGGGCGCTTGCAGTCGAACGATAATTTAATGGCCGAGTTGGAAAAAATCATCCGCGTGATTGCAAAACTAGACGACACCGCCCCGCACGAAAGCCTTTTGGTTTTAGATGCGACGACGGGCCAAAACGCATTGACCCAAGCCGAAGCCTTTCTCAAACGTGCCAATGTTTCAGGCCTGATTATGACCAAACTCGATGGCACAGCGCGCGGTGGCGGCTTGGTGGCCATCTCGCAAAAATTACACTTACCGATTTATTTCATCGGCGTGGGCGAACAGGCAGAGGACTTGCAAAGTTTTGACGCCGAACAATTTGCCCTCGCCCTGACAGGCGCAACCGGAGAGAAAACCTAATGGCAGGATGGCGTAAAATTATTGAAGAATTTGCCCCGCTCGTAACTTTCTTTGTGTTGAATTCTCGAGGGCCCCAATGGTTCGACCGCCCCGAAAGCGAAAGCTTGCTGATTGCCACCGCCGGCTTTATGGCGGCCATGGCTCTGGCCCTTGCCTCAACCTATGCGCGCGGTGCGAAGCCGAATAATATGACGTTGGCTTCGGCTGGCTTTATTTTCGTCTTCGGCGGCATCACTTTGTTTTTGCAAGATGAGACTTTCATCAAAATCAAACCGACTTTGGTCTACATCCTATTCGCCAGCATTTTGGGTTTTGGGCTTTTGCGCGGGCAATCTTATTTGCAAAGACTGATGGGCGACATGTTGCCCATGGAGCCAGCCGGATGGTTGGTTTTAACGCGCCGCTGGGTGGGTTTCTTTATTTTTCTGGCGGCGCTCAATGAAGCCGTCTGGCGCACACAAACGACCGATGCTTGGGTAAGTTTTAAAGTCTTTGCGATATTGCCGCTAACCTTCGGCTTTATGATTTTGCAAATGCCTTTGCTGAAAAAACATGGCGCCCTCTCCGAGCCCAAAGACGGCCCGAAAAACTAGCCCGATTATTTTTCAGTATCGGCGGAAGCATACCGCGCACGCATGGCTTCAAAGCCGGGCGTATCGGCCCAGTTTTCTGGCTCTGAAAACGGCGCAAAATTTTCCAACTCGCGGGTTTCGTGCCAATGCTGCAGAGCATAATAAACGGCGGGAAACGCTAACTCATCCCAGGGTATCTCGTCCCATGCCATCAAAGCCACTTCTTGGCTTTCTGGCCCCGCCGCAATATTCGGGTTGCGCAACACACCGCGATAAAACATCTGCACTTGGCTAATCCGCTCGACATTATAAATGCCGATGAGCGCGCCCGTTTCCACATCCGCCCCCGCCTCTTCCATGGCCTCGCGCGCCGCGCCTTGGGCGGTGGTTTCGCGCTGTTCCATAAAACCAGCGGGCAAAGTCCAAAACCCTTTGCGCGGTTCAATGGCGCGCCGACACATGAGAATTTTTCCCTCCCATGTGGCCACCACGCCAGCGATGATCTTGGGGTTCACATAATCGATCAGCCCGCAGTGATTGCAAATGTCGCGTTCAAAGCTGTCGTCCTTGGGCACGCGTTTGCCGAATGAAATTTCATGGCCGTAGTCTTGCGATGTATCGCGAAAGGGCATGCTCTCTCCTGCGAGTTAGGGGGTGGTGAAAAAGGGAAGTATTTTGGTTTTCAAAGCGGCGGCATCGAGCGGGCCAACGTGGCGGTAAACCACGCGCGCTTGGCCATCCAAAACAAACGTCTCGGGCACGCCATAGACGCCCAAATCCAACGCCACGCGCCCGCTGGTGTCGGCCCCAATGGCCGTATAAGGATTTCCCAAACGGCCCAAAAACCGTTGTGCAGCGGCCGAATTGTCTTTGTAGTTGAGCCCAAAAATCGGCACCCCTTGGGCGGCCAATTGCATGAGAACGGGATGCTCGTCGCGGCATGGGCCACACCAACTGGCCCAGACATTTATGAGTACCGGGCGCCCTTGCGCCAAATCAGCACTGGCAAATCCGCCGTCTTGGGTGAGGCCGACAAGCGAAAACTCAGGCAGTTTCTTGCCTTCATAGGCCGAGGGTAAACGCGACGGGTCGCCCAAAAAAAGGCCCGCAAAAAACACCACCGCCAACCCCATAGCGACCGCCAAAGGCGCAAACCGCCATAGCGAAGTGTTAAGCTCTTGGAGCTCTGGGGGCTCTGGGCGCGCAGACTGGCTCATTCGCTGTCTGCTATTTCGGCTTTGACTTTACGCCATTGTGCGAAACTGCTGGCGATGAGGATCGCCAGAGGCAAAAACGTGGCGCCATAGCTTGCGTATATATAAGTGTCGTACATTCGCTTGCCTCCTTTAGGCTCCTTGGTTTGTGCGCATGCGGCGCACCCGCAATTTTTGCCGTAAAATTTCCATCTGCATTCGCGTAAGCGTGAGGGCGAAAAACAGCGCGAGAAACGCCACGCCCATAATCAGCAGCGGATATAAAAAATCGGCATGCAAAGCAGGCCGCGCCAAACGCGACACGCTGGCTGGCTGATGCAGCGTGTTCCACCAATCGACGGAAAATTTCACAATCGGCACATTGATAAACCCAACAATCGCTAAAAGCGCTGCGGTGCGTGCCGCCCGCGTTGGCTCCTCAATAGCCTGCCAAATGGCGATATAGCCGAGATAGACGAAAAGCAGCACCAACATAGAGGTCAGGCGCGCATCCCATACCCACCAAGTGCCCCACATGGGTTGGCCCCAAAGGCTGCCCGTCACCAAAGCGATGAGCGTGAACGTGGCGCCCACGGGCGCTGCGGCGCGCGCGGCGACATGGCCCAGGGGATGGCGAAAAATAAGCGCCGTCACGCTGGCAAAGAAAATGAAACTATAGCCAAATAAAGCCATCCAAGCGGCGGGCACATGGACGAACATAATTTTGACCGTCTCGCCCTGCTGATAGTCTTCTGGCACTTGGAAGGCGCGAAACAGGCCATAGGCCAAAAGCGCCAAAGCCAAAGCCCATAAGGGCGCGTGCAGGCGCGCCGCCAGTTGCATAAACCGCGTGGGGTTGGCGTAGAGCGCCGAGATATTTTCAAGTGCCTTTAGCATAGTCTCTCTTATAGCGGGTTCTGCGCTAGCGCACAGCGTTGCGTAACGCCGCAGCTATCGCGACCGGCGCGGCCAATAGACTGGCCAAACTTATCAATAGTAAAATAGCGAGGCGCGTTTCATCTACCTCGCCCGCCAAAGCCTGTTGGCTGGCACCTGCGCCAAAAATCATCACCGGCACATAAAACGGCAGGCTCAGCAAAACCGTCAGCAAGCCACCCCGGCGAACACTCACCGCAAGGCTTGCGCCAATGCCGCCCAATAAAACCAGCGCCGGACTGCCCGCCAACATGGCCAGCAAAAGCATCGGCAAATGGGCGGGTGCCAAATTTAACAAAAGTCCCGCCAAAGGGACGGCCAAAAGCAGAGGCAGCACGAGCGCAATATAATGACCCAGTAATTTTGCCAGCACGACAAACTCGAGCGGCAAAGGCATCAGCATCATTTGGTCGAGCGAGCCGTCTTCATAGTCGGCTTGAAACAGCCGATCGAGCGAGGTGAGCAACGCCATAATCAGCACCACCCACAAAAGCCCCGGCGCGAGCGCTTGCAAAAGCGCCAATTCGGGGCCCAAGCCAAACGGCATGAGCGTGACACCGATAAACAAGAAAGCCACAGCCAAAGTCGTATGCCCGCCGCGCCACGCCAAAACTGCGTGCTGGCGGCAAATGGCCCAAAACACACTCATGACGCAGCCCCCAAAGTTAGCGTTTGGGTGGCAAAGCCCAAGGGCACATGGCTCGAGGCGACAAGGATACCGCCGGCGGCCAAATGCGCGCCCGCCAGCGTGTCAATAAGGTGTTGGCCTGCTGCATCGAGCGCGGTCATCGGCTCGTCCAGCAACCAGACAGGGCGGGGCGCGAGGCATAGTTTGGCCAGTGCCAGGCGGCGCCTTTGCCCCGCCGAAAGATCCCCGACGGTTTGCCAGCCACGGTTGTCCAGCCCCAAAAGAGGGAGTAAATCGATCGCATTTTTGGGCGCGCCCCACAAAGCCGCGTCAAACGCCAGCGTTTCGCCAACCCTCAGCGGGTTTTTCAAACCATCCGCATGGCCGATAAAATGAACGCGAGGCGGGCGCGTATCGCCAAAAGAAATCGTGCCCACTTCGACGGGAAGAAAGCCTGCAATTTGGCGCAATAAAGAGGTTTTGCCACTGCCATTGGCGCCATAAAGGGCTAGCGCTTCGCCAGGGGCTAGAGTTTGCGAAATCCCCTCAAACAGCTGCCGAGCCCCACGCGAACACGCCAGACCCTCCAGCCTTAAATGGGCTGGGTCTGGGTAGGCATTGGGCAGGAAATTTTTTTGCGGCTTCGCCATAGTATTTTCGGTCATACTTCTTTATAACGCAGATGCCTGCCGAAGAGAGCAGGGTTTACTTTTTGAGACTATTGCAGGAGCGCGACCTATGCCACAAGCAAAAAAGGCACAAGCCAAAAAGCCACAAGTGAAATCATCGAAAAATACCGACCAGCATCCGGATAGTTTTAAATCCCGCAAAGTGCTGAAAGTTGGCAATAAGTCCTACGTCTATTTCAGCCTGAAAGCGGCCGAAAAAAATGGCTTGAAGGGCATTTCCAAACTCCCCAATTCCATGAAAGTTCTGCTGGAAAACCTGTTGCGCCATGAAGACGGCCGCACGGTGAACGCGGATGACATCAAGGCCGTGCAGCAATGGATGACCAAGTGCAAATCAACCCGTGAGATTGCCTATCGTCCCGCCCGCGTGCTGATGCAAGACTTTACCGGCGTGCCTGCCGTTGTCGATTTGGCAACCATGCGCAACGCCATGCAAGAAATGGGCGGCAACGCTAAAAAGATTAACCCGCTAACCCCCGTCGATTTGGTTATTGACCACTCGGTCATGGTCGATACGTTCGGCACCAATGGCGCGTTGAAAACCAATGTGGATTTGGAATATGCGCGCAATGGCGAACGCTACGAATTCCTGCGTTGGGGCAGCCAAGCGTTTGAAAACTTCCGCGTGGTACCCCCCGGAATGGGCATTTGCCACCAAGTAAACCTCGAGCATTTGGCCCAAACCGTTTGGACCAAACGCGAGCGCGTGAACGGCAAATCAGTGGAAGTCGCCTATCCAGATACGCTGGTCGGCACCGATAGCCACACCACGATGGTTAACGGCATGGCCGTTCTTGGCTGGGGTGTCGGCGGCATTGAAGCGGAAGCGGCCATGCTCGGTCAGCCGGTTACGATGTTGTTGCCAGAAGTGGTTGGCTTCAAGCTGACAGGTAAAGTGCCAGAAGGCGCCACCGCCACCGATTTGGTTTTGACGATTGTGGAAATGCTCCGCAAAAAAGGCGTGGTTGGTAAATTCGTTGAATTTTATGGCCCAGGCCTCGAAAACCTATCGCTGGAAGACCAAGCGACCATCGCCAATATGGCCCCTGAATATGGCGCCACTTGTGGTTTCTTCCCGGTAGACAATGACACATTGGCTTATTTGAAAGCCACAGGCCGCAAAAAAGCGCGCATCGATTTGGTTGAAAAATATTCCAAAGCCCAAGGCATGTTCCGCACCAAAGCCTCGGCCGACCCGGTGTTCACCTCGACGCTCGACTTGGACCTAAAAACCGTTCGCCCAAGCTTGGCTGGCCCGAAACGCCCGCAAGACCGCGTGCTTTTGGAAGACATGGTTGGCGGCTTTAAAACCGCCCTGAAAGACCAAGGCGTGAGCGTGAAAGCTTCGGCCAAACGCGTGCCCGTGAAAGGCGCCAAACACGACCTCGGCAACGGCGATGTTGTGATTGCAGCGATTACCTCTTGCACCAATACCTCTAACCCAAGCGTTATGCTGGGGGCCGGTCTGGTGGCGCGCAATGCCGCCAAATTGGGCTTGAGCGTAAAACCTTGGGTAAAAACCTCGCTCGCGCCAGGTAGCCAAGTGGTAACCGAATATCTGAAAAAAGCCGGTTTGCAAAAAGACCTCAACAAATTGGGCTTCAACCTGGTTGGTTATGGCTGCACAACTTGCATCGGTAACTCTGGCCCCTTGGCCCCTGCCATTTCAGAAGCGGTTGCGAAAAACGATTTGGTTGTGACTTCCGTCCTGTCTGGCAACCGTAATTTCGAAGGCCGCGTGAGCCCCGACGTGCGGGCCAATTACCTGGCTTCGCCAATGCTGGTTGTGGCTTATGCCATTGCCGGGTCGGTGAATGTGAACCTGGCCACCGAACCCTTGGGCAACGATAAAAAAGGCAATCCGGTTTACCTCAAAGACATTTGGCCGAGCAATAAAGAGATTGCCGAGACGGTGCGCTCTTGCGTGACGCCAGCCATGTTCCGCGAGCGTTATGCCGATGTGTTTAAAGGCGATACCGCCTGGCGCAAAGTGAAGTCGCAATCGGGCCAGACCTTCGATTGGAATAAAAATTCGACTTACGTCCAACGGCCAACTTTCTTCGATGGTCTGACCACCGAAGCCGTGGCCACCGATGGCAAAGGCGCGAGCATCGAAGATGCGCGCATCTTGGCGCTCTTGGGCGACAGTATTACGACCGACCATATTTCTCCTGCAGGCTCCATCAAAGCCGATAGCCCAGCGGGTAAATATCTCAGCAAAAATAAAGTGAAGCCTTTGGATTATAATTCCTATGGCTCGCGCCGCGGTAACCACGAGATTATGATGCGCGGCACATTTGCCAATATTCGCATTCGTAACCAAATGGCACCTGGCACAGAAGGCGGTGTGACCAAGCATCAGCCATCTGGCAAAACCATGGCGATTTATGATGCAGCCGTAGAATATGCCAAGAAGAACACCCCTCTGGTGGTTTTCGCAGGCAAAGAATATGGCACGGGTTCCAGCCGTGACTGGGCCGCCAAAGGCACGCGCCTGCTGGGCGTACAAGCCGTGGTCGCCGAGAGCTTTGAGCGTATTCACCGCTCGAACTTGGTGGGTATGGGCGTCGCACCTTTGCAATTTACTGGCAAAGACAGCTGGGCCAGCCTGAAGTTGACCGGCACAGAAACCATCAGCATTGAAGGCCTGGGTGGCAAAATTCGCCCGCGCGCCAAATATGACATGGTGATTACAGACGCCAAGGGCAAGAAACGCACGGTGAAGCTGCAAAGCCGCATCGATACAGCCGATGAGGTGGATTACTACCTCAATGGCGGTATTCTACAATATGTGCTGCGCTCACTGGCGGCCTAAGCAAAAAGTTGGAAGGCTTAACGGCCTTCCAGCATCGCTTGGCTCGGCAATAAAATGGGGGCACGGTCCGCGCTAAAGCGCAACGCCCAGCCTTTGTAGCGAGCATTAATATCAGCGGCCAGAGAGCGAACTTCGCCTCTGGCCGTTTTACTTTGTCCAGAAACGCGCGCCACGCTGGCAGAGATGCGCGACCAGATAACCGTCGCCGCGCCCACGTTTTCATAACGGATTACCAAGCCATTGGTATAACGCAAGACCATGGGCTGAGCGGTGGCAAAATCAATCGCCTCGGCCTGGGTTACCTCATCTGGTTGCAGGGCTTTAAAATCAGAAACCCATTTATCGCCGCCGCCCATCGACCAATCCGTTGGGGTCACGCGCAGCAGTTTAAATTTTTGCCCGCCTTTATTAAACGACACGCTTTTCAGATCCGCCAGCTCATGGCGTGCCAAATCGCGGTCGAGCCAAGCGGCAACATTAGGGTTGCGCGGCAAGCGGCCACGCGCCAACCAAGCCTGGTCGTCGCCTTCTTGGCGAGCGTAGAATTGGCGCAACTCGGGGCCATAGGTTTTCACATCTTGTTTAGCTTCGGCTTCGCTTTCTTGTTCATTCCCGAGCAAAAGACTGGTGAGCACCGTATCGTCTTGGGCCCGCACTTTAAAGCGCATCGCTCGGCCTAAATCTTCTGGCACGACGAGGCCGAGCGCACGATGCCATTCTGGTTTTTGCGTCCGCGCTTCTAGCGCTTTTAAATCGGCCAAGGCCAAAAGCGTTTCGGTAACCAATTCCTGATTGGCCCGATAATTCCCCCGCTCTGGCAAAACCCATTGGCCATCTTGCAGCTCGATGCGAATGCCCCGCGTACCCGAAATCCCGGCCGCGAAAGTCATCTCGAGCTGGGTGGCTTGGTCAAAACTTTCGGCATAATCGGCCAGCAAAACCGCGGGCGGCTTGACGTCATTGACTTTTCTATCGGTAAGACCGGCAAAAACCGCCAAGCCGACGCTCGCAGCCGTTATCGCCAAGAGTGGCCGCATCATCCGCAAAACATCCATCATTCGGCTCCTTGCTTTTCGACAATCAGCCCGCCCGCTTTTTGCGTCGCCAAACGACGACGCCGTTGGCGATAGGCCAGCCCAAGGGCGGCCAAGCCAACCAATAGCGGCACGGCAATAATATTAATCCATGTCACCCAGCTTTCGAGCACTTCAATGTCGCGACGCAAATCGCCTTGCACCCGGCGCAAGCTCTTGCGCGCCGAGAGTAATTCCGCGCGATGGGTTTTGGCCGCCGCTTGCGCATCGCCTAAAGTCGCGCCGGTTTTTTCTAATTGGTCCAGCTCCTTTTGGGCCACTTCAATGCGCGCGATGAGGTTTTCTTCCTCGTCGAGATAGCTCTTCTCCGCCGCGCGGCGCAAATCCTCTACCCGCGTGAACGGGCGCGCGACACGCTCGCGCCCACGCAAAGAAATCAGATCGTCCGACCCCATAAGGTTTTCGACCGCGTTGAGCAAAAATTTGCCGTTATCCGCAATCGGCACGCCAAAGCGTTGGCCGAGATAATTTTGCTCCGACACCCAAAACCGATCGTCAAAGAAATCCGTGTCCGCAAAAACAATAATATTGGCATTGTCATTTTGCGCCAGATGGTCGCGCGTCTTGGCCCGTTCGCCTTTTTTATTGCCCGTCTCTGGCGGACCCTCAGCAAAGGCTGTGCGCACTTGGCCAGACAGGCGCGCAGCAATTGTATAGGGCGCCTCTCCTGGCACGAAGCGGCGTTGCAAAGCATCTGGCGTTGGCGCACTTAGCACATAATCGCGCGTCATCAGACCCGCTTCATCCGAGGAGCGCAGCAAAGTCACCATCGCGGTGGTGGCATTTTCAGTGGCGCGCAGAACTCCGACCGTGCCCAAATTCAGCCGATCGATATTGGCCGTAACAGGGTCATCGGCGTTCATTTCTTCGGCGCCATAGCCCATCCATAAAATATAATCAGTCAGCGCGCGGCGCGCGTCACGCCCGGCCGAGACGCGTTGCGCGCGTTTTCTATCGGCGAGGATAACCTTGTCATCCATCACCACGCCCCATTGCTGCATCAGGCGCGCCAGATTGCTCTGCTGTGTATACCCACGAAGCGGCTCCCCGTTCGGGCCTGCCGTGAGGCTGACCTCGGATTGGGGATCCACAAAGGCGATAACGCGTCCGCCACGCATGACAAATTGGTCAATGGCATAGGCTTGCAAATCCGAAGGTGGGCGCGGATGCGCGAGCAAAAGTACATCTACCCGTTTGGGAATTTTAATCGTATCCAGCCCGATGAACTCAACCTCGAACCGGTCCGTCAATTCAGCATAAATAAGGAACGGCTGCGATTGTCCGCGCATAGCCGCCATCATACCGCCCGCGCCCGTATCGAGCGGTAGATTGGAGATGACGCCGAGGACCGGTTTTTTCGGCTGCGACAGATTATGGATGAGGCGCGCCAAATCATATTCAAGGTATTGCTGCCGCTCATCGGCGAAATAAGGAATGACTTCCAGACTATCGACACGGTTGGTGCCAACGAGACCGAAATAAATCACATCGCCATCTTGAATGGGGCGTGCCACCAGACCTTGCGCCACCGCTTGGTCTTCATTTTCCGAAAACGGTTCTGGGTCAATAATTTCAAGCAACAAGCGACCATCGGCATGGGTCGCCATTTCTTCCAACATATCGCGCACACGCTGCGCGAAAATTTGCACTTTGGGTTGATCGGCCGCGATGTCTTGCGAGTAATAAAACTTCAAAGTTACCGGCTCTTCGACACGCGCAAGAATATTCAGCGTGCCTTGGCTTAGGGTGAACAAATTATTCTGCGTCAAATCAAGCCGCGCCGCGCGCAAAGACAAGTTTGAAAACACATTGAGACTGACGAAAATAACCGCCAGCAAAACCAGAGCCAATCCATGTGGCGAGCGTTTCATAAGGCCATCCATTAAGCGCCCTCCCCTTTTTTCATATCGACGACAATCACCGTCGCCGTGAGGAAGACCCCGATAAGGGTGGCAAAGAACATCACATCGCGCGCGTCAATGACGCCCGTGGTAATGGCGCGAAAATGGGTCAGCAAAGAAAACGAGGCCAAGGTTTCTATCAAGGCCTGCGGCGCCCAGCTTTGAAACAGCTCTAACACCAAAGGCGCGCCAGAGACGGTGAACAAAAAGCACGCGACCACCGAAATAACAAAAGCAATAACTTGGTTTCGCGTCAGCGCTGACAGGCAAGACCCAATAGCCAAATAACCGCCCGCCAGCATAATGGAGCCCAGATAAGAGGCCAAAATAACGCCATTGTCTGGGCTGCCCAAATAATTCACCGTCAGCCAAACCGGAAACGTGAGCATGAGCGCCAATGTGGAGAAGCCGAGCGCGGCAAGGTATTTGCCAACCACAATCGCCGACAAAGGCACCGGCAAAGTCAGCAGTAATTCAATAGACCCATTGCGCCGCTCTTCGGCCCAAAGGCGCATAGAAATAGCCGGCAGGAAAAACAAATAGAGCCAAGGGTGGAACATGAAAAAACTGGTGAGGTCGGCTTGGCCGACGGCGAAATAAGCGCCCAAATAAAACGTTGCCAAGCCATTGGCCAGCAAAAATACGATGATGAAAACAAACGCCAGCGGCGTCGAAAAATAGCCCGCAAACTCGCGCCGCGTGATGGTTAGCAATGTGTTCATGAGCTCGCCTCCCCATAGCGCGGCTCTAAAGGGCGTGCTTTTCGGGTCAGCTCGCCAAACACGTCATCCAAGCGCCCGGTCTCTAGCGCCAGCGCGCGCGGCGCAATAGCGTGCTGAGACATGCGCTCGCGAACTTGCGCCAAAAGCTGCGTTGGCTCCAGCCCACCCGGCTCGGCAAAAACATGCAAGCTGGTTTCATCGCCCCGCGTGGTGACTTCCATATGGGTGCCGGCCAAATCGGCCAAAGCCTCGCCCGCTTTGCTTTTCAGCTGCGTATCCAAGGTCAACGTCACGGCGCCATGATAGCGCGAGCGCGCTGCCAATTGGCTCGGCGTGCCTTCGGCGACAATTTCGCCACGGTCGATAATCATCGCTTGCGAGCAAATCGCATCGACTTCTTCGAGAATATGGGTCGAGATGACAATCGCCTTTTGCTCCGACATCTCTTCGATGGCGCGGCGCACTTGAAACTTTTGATTGGGGTCGAGCCCATCGGTTGGCTCATCCATAATCAACACATCGGGGTCATGAACAATGGCTTGAGCCAAGCCTACGCGTCGGCGAAAGCCTTTGGACAAAGTATCAATCGGTTGGTCGAGCACGCCGTGCAGCTCGGTCATATCCACGGCGCGGCCAAAGGCCGTGCGCGAGGCAATTTTATCGAGGCCACGGATGCGGATGATAAAGTCTAAAAACGCGCGCGGCGTCATGTCCGGCCAGGCGGGCGCGCCTTCTGGCAAATAGCCCAAATGGGTTTGTGCCTCTAAGGGCGTGGCGCAAATATCCAAACCCATAATGCGCGCGGTGCCAGAGGTGGGGCGCAAGAACCCCGTAATCATTTTCATGGTGGTCGATTTGCCGGCGCCATTGGGGCCCAAAAAACCCATGACTTGGCCGCTCTCTACCGAGAAACTCAAATCATTGACAGCTGTGAAGTCGCCAAATTTTTTAACCAGTCTATCAATTTCAATCATGGGATCCGTCGCGCGAATTATAAAAAGTCTTCGTCATAAGTCTTAGGCAATTAGGAGGGGTTTGAGAATAGGTTTTTTTTCGCGCGAGGGAGATTAAACCGCTGGGGAGAAGAGGAAGCCACTGGGAAGAAAATGTCCGACGCGCCAGTCATGGGAGGAGATATCAAAGGCGCGCCGGACGGGCTCGCAAAGCCTCTCGTTTATGGCGCCTAAATGCGACCCGAGTGTGACGCAATTAAGGCCATTTGGGGGCATGAAATATCGCTTTTACTTGATTTTCCAACGCCAAAACGTCACCATAAGTCATGGCAAAAACAAAAACATTAGTGGTCGTCGCCAATGCGTTTGAGCGCGAACAACAACGCGCCGCCAGAGCGCCCGCCCGCATTATGTGGACACGGCCCGAGCTTTCCATTCTGCTAAATATCTATGGTCGCCAAGTGGCAGCGGGCCATTGGCGCGATTACGCGATGAGCGATGGCAAGGAGGCGGCAACGTTTTCCATGTTCCGCCGGGCCAGCGAAGTGGCGCTTTATAAGGTCGAAAAAATTCCTGCCCTGCGCCGCAAGCAAGGCCAATATGTGCTCAGCGGCATGGAAGGCCGCGTGTTGCGCCGCGGCCATGACCTCGAGGCCGTATTGCGGTTTTTTGAGCGCAAAAACATGCGCCTTATCGACTGATCCAATCGACAGATCAAAAAAAAGCCCCGAACTAGCTGTCGGGGCTTTTTCAGTATCTGGGTTTTTGCGAGATTAGTCGCGATTGCCCATGAATTGCAGCAAGAATAAGAACATGTTGATGAAATCCAGATACAGACGCAAAGCGCCCATAATGGCTTTCTTCTCAGCTATCTCGCGGGTGTCGCCCGAATGATAGATGCGTTTAATGTCTTGCGTATCATAGGCGGTAAGGCCCGCAAAAATCAGCACACCAATGGCACTCACGGCAAAATGCAGAGCCGAGCTTTGCAAGAAAATATTGACCACAGAGGCCAAAATCAAACCGATGAGACCCATGAACAAAAACGAGCCCATGCCCGACAAGTCGCGTTTGGTGGTATAGCCGTAAAGCGATAGCGCGCCGAAAGAAGCGGCGGTCACCAAGAAGGTGCGAACCACGGAGACGCCCGTATAGGTCAGCAAAACATAAGACAAAGAAAGCCCTGTGAGGCCTGCATATAGCCAGAACATGTTTTTCGCGGTGGCCGAGCTCAGCTTGTGCAAGCGTGCCGACAAAAACAGCACCATGCCCAGCGGCGCAAAAATCAGCACATAGATAAACGGTGTTTGGGCGATCGAGGCATAAATGCCGGAAGACGCGCCAATGTAAGCTGCCAGCGCTGTGGCCAACAGGCCGAGGCCCATGTAGTTATAAACTTTCGACATATAGATGCGCAGGCCCGCATCAAATTCGCCAGCCTGTGCGGCAGCGCCCGTTTGGGCTGCCCGTTCGTTCATTCCATTTTCAGCCATGAAGACTTCCTTTCAAAATAGACGTGTTGAATTAAATATCGGCGTAAATCATGTTTATTTCAAGACATATCGAGACAGATTTTTCGAGAAACTCTATTGCGAGCGCAAAACCGGTGCCGCCGGGACCCCCAAAGCCGCATAAGTGCCGAATAAGCCCAGAACCACCGTCAACACCACGGCGCCAACCACCGTCAGGCCCAAGGTGAGCGGCAAAAACACAAACTCTGCCTGCATCGGCCCCGCAATCAATCCATAGGCCGCCAGAGTGCCAGCCGCCGCCGCAATCACCGCCGCGCCCAGTCCCATGAGGGCATATTCAATGGCAAAGGCCAGCAAAATGCGTCGACGGGTCGCGCCCAGCACTTTCATCACCACCGCATCATAGACCCGCGCCTTATGACCCGATGCCATGGCGCCCGCCAAAACCAAAATGCCCGCCAATAAAGTAATGCCGCTCATGGCGCGCACCGCCAGTCCCAAATTGGTCAGGACATCGCGCATGGTGGCCAAGGCTTCTTTCACGCGGATGATGGTGACATTGGGATAGTCTCGCGCCAACATGCGGGTGAGTTTGGCTTCTTCGGCATCGGCCAAACCAAGGGTCGCCAAATAGGTGTGCGGCGCATAGGCCAAAGGATTGGGCGAGAATACCAGCGCGAAATTCATGCCACCAGAGGCCCAATCGATATAGCGCAAATTGGCCACCACCGCGCTCAGCGGTCGGCCCAAAACATTAACCTCAATTTCGTCGCCCAGCGTCAGGCCAAGGCCTTTGGCAATATCTGTGCCGACCGAAACCAGCGGCGGCCCATTGTAATCGCTGGCCCACCACTCGCCCTCCACAATAGCGCCGCCCTGAGGCGGCGTGCGGGCATAGGTAAGCCCGCGATCGCCGCGCAATACCCAAGCGACGTCTGGCGCCAATTTAATGTCTGCCGCCGAAACACCTTTCACCGACAAAATCTGTCCGCGCAACATGGGGGTTTTTTCTACATGGGCAATCTGTGCCGTGGCGCGCGCATCTAGGAGCAATGGCTCGATTTGCTCGGGCCCCACATCTAGCAAAATTACCGAAGGGGTGCGCTCGGGTAAATCGCCCGTAATTTGCGCATTAATATTGCCATCGACCATCGAAATAGCCGATAGAAGCGTGACCGATAGACCGATCGACAACATGACCGAACGCACGGGCGCATTGGGCCGGGTAATATTCGACAGGGCCAAACGCAATTCAGGCTGGCGCGGGCGGCCCGCCCGCTTGGCCAACCAAACCACAAGGCTGGCCGCGCCGCGCAAAGCCAAATAAGACAGCGCCACGCCAAGGCCAAACCAAAGGGCGACATCGCGCCGCTCCGAGATCAGCATGGCCAAAGCGCCAAGGCCGAGAAAACAAATCACAATAGCGATTAAATAAGGGGCGGCAGGGCGCCCCAAAGCGCCATCGGAGCTTTGCGCATCGCCACGAAACAAGGCGGTGACGGGCGTTCGCTCGACTTTGCCCAAAGGCCAAAGCGCAAAAGCCGCCGCCGATAAAATGCCAAAGCCCGCCGCCGCCAAGAGCGGTTGCGGATAGAGCTGAATGGCAAGGTCAACGGGCAAAAGCGCGCCGAAGAACGTTTTTACAAAAAGCGGGGTCGCCGCGCCGAGCGCCAAGCCCAGAAGCAAGGCCAAGCCGGTGAGCGCGCTAATTTGCAGCGCATAGATACGGAAAATAAACCGACCCGAGCCGCCAAGCGCCTTAATCACCGCAATGGTTTCGCGCCGTCTTTGCAAATAAGCGCTAATCGCATTGCCAACACCAACGCCGCCCACCACCAAAGCTGTGAGCCCGACCAGCGTGAGAAACAGCCCCAAGCGTTCGATGAACCGACGCATCGAAGGCGAGGCATCCGAACGGTCGCGCAAGCGCCAACCGGCTTGGGGAAACGCCGTGTTGGCCGCAACGCCCAAAGCTTTGACGCCTTCATTCGTGGCATTGGTCGCCAATTTGAGGCGGTAGTGATAATTGACCAAAGCGCCTGGGCGCAAAAGACCCGCCGCTTTTAGCGTGGCTTGCGTTAACATCAAGCGCGGCGCCAAAGGAAAGCCGCCTGCGTTGCGATCCGGCTCGGACACGAGCGCCGCAGTCAGCCGCACGCTTATCTCGCCCACCCGAATGACATCGCCGACTTTTAAGTCCAAACGGTCAAACAGGCCTTGTTCGGCCACGCCGCCATATTGTGTTTCGCCCGCCACCGTTCGTTCGGACAAGGCCTGTGCCAAGGGAGTTGGCGGCGCCAGTTCTATCTGGCCATACAATGGATAAACGCCATCCACCGCTTTGGCCTCGACCAACATAGCTTCTGGTTGTTGGGTATCTGGGTTGAGCTTTTGCGCCATCACCCTCAGGGTTGCAACTTCTGAGACTTGCGCCTTTGAGCTTAACCATTGGCGTTCGCTGTCAAAAGCGGCGCGATGCACCAGCCGAAAATCCATATCGCCACCCAAAATGGACTGGCCTTGCGCCATCATGCCGCCAACCAGCGAGGCCGACAAAGACCCAACGGCGGAAATAGTAAAAATACCTAACACCAGACAGAGTAGGAAAATGCGGAACCCAGCCAAAGGTTTGGCATCCGGCCCGCCGCGCATTTCGCGGCGCGCCAGTTTCATAGCCAAGCCCCAGCTTAGCCGCTCCTGGGACGAGGCCGCGCTCATGTCTCTTGTTCCGCCTCTAGGCGGCCATCTTGCATGGTCAGCGTGCGGTCGCAGCGTTGCGCCAGAGCTTTATCATGGGTGATCAGCACCAGAGTTGTGCCGCGAGTTTTAGCCAGACCCAAAATTAAATCCATGACCGCTTGGCCGGTTTTTTGGTCGAGGTTGCCCGTCGGCTCATCGGCAAACAGTACCGGCGGATTGGCCACCAGCGCCCGCGCTAGCGCGACACGCTGTTGTTCGCCGCCCGACATCTGCGTTGGGTAATGGTCGTGCCTGTCGGCCAGGCCCACCTCGGCCAGCATTTGCGCGGCCCGCTCGGGCGCCTCAGGCTGACTGGCCAGCTCGAGCGGCAACATGACATTTTCTAGCGCCGTCATGGTCGGCACAAGGTGAAAACTTTGGAACACAATGCCGACATGAGTGCGGCGAAACCGCGCCAAAGCATCTTCGTTCATCTGAACATAGTCATGGCCTGCAATTTGCACCAAACCCGAAGTGGCAGGCTCTAGGCCGGCCAACACCATCAGCAAAGTCGTTTTGCCCGAGCCCGAAGGGCCGATGAGCCCCACCGCTTCGCCCGGTGCCACGGTGACATCTAGGCCACGAAGGATGTTGACGTCTCCGGCGCGACTGGGCAGGGTAACGGTCAGATTTTGAACTTCGATCATTTGTCTCGCCTATTTGTTGAATGGCTGGGTATCCGGTTGAAAGCTTTATAGAGGAAGCTGACCTTTGTTGCAGATAAAACGCGCGCCACGTCGAAACCTGTCGCGTCAAACCCAAGGCGGTTTCCTTCGTGGGGCCCTTTTACTAAGTCTTACGTGGGCTTGCCTGATTTGGATGTCGCCCAAAGCCTTCGCCGAGGAAGCTGCGGTAGAAATCGTCGCCTTGGGCGATAGTTTGACGGCTGGCTATCAATTGGTGCCTGGCGATGGATTTGTGCCGCAACTGCAAGCTTATCTGCGCGCACGAGGCCAAAATGTGCGGGTACGCAATGGCGGCGTGTCGGGCGATACCAGCGCCGGTGGGCGCGCGCGGCTCGATTGGGTTTTAAGCCCGAGCACAAAAGCCGTCATCGTCGAACTGGGCGCCAATGATATGCTGCGAGGCATAAGCCCGACGCTTACCCGTAAAAATCTGGAAGCGATATTAATCGAACTCAAAAAGCGCAACCTGCCTGTTTTGCTGGCGGGCATGATGGCCGCGCCCAACTTGGGCCCTGCCTACGCCCGCGCCTTCAATCCGATTTATCGAAAGCTCGCAGAAAAATATGATGCGGTTTATTATCCGTTTTTCCTCGAAGGCATCGCCGCCGATCGAAGCCTCAACCTAGCGGATGGCATTCACCCCAATCGCGAGGGCATTGCCGTCATCGTCAAAAATATTTCTCCGTCAGTCGAAAAGCTACTGGCGCGAATTAAGTAACCATCATCCATAGGGAGACAGATTTATGCAATACCGTCGTTTAGGGCACACAGATATTAAGGTCAGTTCCATCTGCTTGGGCACCATGACTTGGGGTCAGCAGAACACCGAAGCCGAAGGCCATGAGCAAATGGATTATTCGGTCGAAATGGGCGTTAATTTCTTCGATACGGCCGAAATGTATGCTGTGCCGCCGACCGCCGAAACCCAAGGCAAGACCGAAGAAATTATCGGCACCTGGTTTCAAAAAACCGGCAAGCGCGAAGATATTATTCTGGCCACCAAAGTGGCCGGCCGCGCGCCGATGAATTGGCTACGCGACAATGGCGAGGGCACCGACCACACGCCTGCACAAATTCACGAGGCCATTGATAAAAGCCTGAAGCGTTTGCAGACCGATTATGTCGATCTGTATCAACTGCATTGGCCAGACCGTCCCATTCGGATTTTTGGCGGACTGGGCCATAAAGAAATGGGCGGCGAGATCAATCGCATTGAAGATGTTTTGGGCACTTTGGCAGAGATCCAAAAATCCGGCAAAGTACGCCACTTCGGCCTATCGAATGAAACGCCTTGGGGCATTATGAAATTTTTGCACCATAGCGAAATGAACAAAGACTTGCCGCGCATGGTGTCGGTGCAAAATGCCTATAACCTTTTGAACCGTATTTATGAGCTCGGCTCGTCGGAAATACTCCACCGCGAGGGCGTGGGGCTATTGGCTTATTCACCTTTGGCACAGGGCTATTTGACGGGCAAATATCAAGGCGGTGCCAACCCACCAGGCTCGCGCAAACAATTGTTCGACCGCCTACAGCGCTATGAAACCGAGGGCACAGATGCCGCCATTGAGAGCTATCTCGATATTGCCAAAAAATACGGTCTAGATGCCTCGCAATTGGCCAATCAATTTGTGACCACGCGCGATTTCGTGACCTCCAATATTATTGGCGCCACCAATATGGAACAGCTGAAGTTGGCCGTAACCAGTGTGGATGTGGACCTGACGGATGAAATTTTGGCCGATATTGATGCCGTGCATTTGCGCGCGCCCAATATCTGCCCGTAAGGCCCAATATCTGCCCGTAAGGAGAGAGACATGACTGAAAAATTATCTAACGCCGACAAAAAATCCGCGCTGGCCAAACTCAATGGCTGGAAGAAAGCCACGGGCCGAGACGCCATTGCGAAGCGTTTTATCTTTGCGGACTTCAATGCCGCTTTTGCTTGGATGAGCCGCGTCGCGATGATGGCTGAAAAACTCGACCATCACCCCGAATGGGACAATGTCTATAAAACGGTAAATGTCGTTTTGACCACACATGATGCCGGCGGCTTGTCCGAATTAGATATCGCCATGGCAAAATTCATGGATAAGACAGCGGGCGCAGCTGGGCGAAAAAAATAATGCCGGAATGGCGCGATATTTGGGTGCTGGTGTTGCTCGCCATTTTGGCGGGCGGCACGGCGCTTTTGCAAAATCGCCATAAGCCCCTGAGCGTCGACGACATTGCCATTCGCCAAATCATTCGCGAGCAAGCCAGCGCTTTTGCCGCCCAAGATGGCCCCACCGCTTTCGGGTTTGCCGCGCCTGAGCTGCAAGCCCAGTTCGAAACGCCGGGCTATTTTATGGCCATGATAGAGGCACATTATCGACCGATATATTTCGCGCAAAAAATGAATTTTTCCACGCCCGCGCGGCCACTCGCCAGGGATGGGGATATGCGTATGCAATCGGTTTTTCTGGTCGACGATAAAGGCACCAGCCATCAAGCGCGTTATCTGATGCAAAAACAGCCGGACGGATCTTGGAAGATCGCCGGCTGTCATTTGCTACCTTCCGACCTGATAGATATCTAGGTCGGTAAAGTTTTTCTAGCGTGGGGCCATACGAATGGCGCCATCGAGGCGAACATCTTCGCCGTTGAAGTAATTCACTTCACACATGGTCGCCGCCAATTTGGCATATTCTTCTGGCATGCCAAGACGCGATGGATAAGGCACCATGGCACCCAAAGCTTGACGCACATTGTCTGGCGCACCGGCAAGAAGCGGCGTGTCGAAAATGCCCGGCAAGATGGTGTTGACCCGAATGCCTTCGCGAGACAAATCACGCGCGATCGGCAAGGACATGCCAACCACACCCGCTTTGGAAGCCGAGTAAGCGGCCTGACCGATTTGGCCGTCTTCGGCTGCAACCGACGCTGTGTTCACAATCGCGCCGCGATCGCCACAAGCCAATGGGTCTAGGCTCATCATGCCCGCCGCAGATTTTGCGATGCAACGGAACGTGCCAACCAAATTAATCTGAATAATCAAGTTAAACGCGTCGAGCGGGAAATGTTTGATCTCGCCCGTCTCTTTGTTGCGCGAGGCGGTTTTGACCGCATTGCCTGTACCCGCGCAATTGATCAAAATGCGTTCCTGACCCAAAGCGTCGCGGATTTTTGCAAAGCCTGCATCCACATCTTCGTCAGAAGTTACGTTTACTTTAGCAAACGCGCCGCCAACTTCTTTGGCCACAGCTTCGCCGCGTTCTTCGTTAAGGTCGAAAATACCGCATTTTACGCCATGCTCAGCCAACAGACGAACCGTTGCTTCGCCAAGACCTGACGCGCCACCTGTTACGATGGCGGTAATGTTTGAATCCAATTTCATATTGTTTCTCCCGAAAATGGTGAACTCTAAGATGGCCAGACTTTATAAACTCGCGCGCGCGCGTGCAAGTCTTAATGAGCCAGCCAAGCCTATCCCTTTAGCGCGTCACTATCGGAAGCCAAATAGGCCTCGCGGCGCAGGATATAAAAGCTGGAGCCGACAATAATCAGCGCGCCCAATATCGTATAGGCGTCGGGCACGGTGGAGAAAATCAGCCAACCCGCGATGGCCGCGAAAACCAAACGCGAATAATCAACCGGCGCAATGACGCTGGCCTCGCCCAAGGCAAAAGCGCGAATGAAGCAATTATGCGACACGGTCGCCAAAAGCCCCATGGCCACCAGCATCCAAAGTTCATTGAGGGTTGGCGTCTGCCAGACGAAAAACGTCGGGATGGAGATCAGCGTGATAGACACTGTATTGGTGTAAAACATCAGCGTAACAGGCCCGTCATGGCGCGACGCGATCGAGACCAATATGGTTGCCAAAGCGACCAAAAAGGCATGCCCCAAAGCCGCCATGGCGCCGATGCTGAGCGCCACGCCCAGCGAGCCAACATCCATGCCAGGGCGCAACATAATGAGGACGCCAATAAAGCCGACGCCCGCAGCCGCGGCGCGGCGCAAGCCCACCGCTTCGGATAAAATAATGGCCGCCAAAGGCACGAGAAATAAATTACGCGAGAAACTAATCGCCTGCGCCTCGGCCAAGGGCAAAGCGACAATCGCGTAAAAGCCCAAGAACATAGCCAGCGAGCCGACCACACCACGGGTCAGTTGAAGCAAGGGGATTTGTGTCGCTATACCCGCCCGCAGGCCGCCCGTGCGCCAAAAAATCGGCAAGATAACCGCCAAGGCCACAGCCGCGCGGAAAAAAGAGATTTCAAACGGGTGCAGCGTCTGGCCCAATGTCTTGACCAGAATATTGGTAAAGGTAAATAGGGTCGCAGAAGCCAATAGCCAGAGGGCCGCGCGCCGATTATCGATCACGCGGTCCCCTTTTTTAGATGACGGCTTTGGCGTATCCAGCTGTTGGTTAGCCTTCACTGCGGCCCATAGTCAAAATCACTTTGCCCTTCACTTTGCGACTGGCCATTTGGTTCAGCGCATCGCTGGCTTGCTCTAGCGGGTAGCGACCCGAAATATGCGGACGAATGGTGCCCGCTTTATACATAGCCATCAGCTCGGCCAAATTGGCCGCATTGCCTTTTGGGTCGCGGGCGGTGAAAGCCCCCCAAAAGACGCCAACAATTTGGCAGCTTTTTAGCAAAGCCAAGTTCAGCGGAATTTGCGGAATAGGCCCGGAAGCAAAACCGATGACCAAATAACGACCTTCCCAATTGGTCGCGCGCAGCGCTGGCTCGGCATAAGAGCCCCCTACTGGGTCATAAACCACATCGGCGCCTTGGCCGTCGGTCAGCGCTTTAATTTGCTCGGTGAAAGCGCGCTGTTGGGTTTTATCCAATTCGCCGGCTGGGTATAAAATGGTCTCATCGGCACCATGCTCGACACATACATCGAGTTTATCTTGCGCCGAAGCCGCCGCGATGACGCGCGCGCCCATGGCTTTGCCAAGCTCAACTGCCGCCAGGCCAACGCCGCCGGCGGCGCCCATGACCAGCAAAGTTTCGCCAGGTTGAATATGGGCCCGGTCTTTTAGGCCATAATGCGACGTGCCGTAAGTCAGCACCAATGCCGAGGCCGTTTCTAAGTCCATTTCATCTGGCACGGGAATGCACGAAGTTTCGGCAATCGCCAGCTCTTCGACATAACCGCCATGGCCACACGAGCCGATAACCCGATCGCCGATTTTCAGGCTGGTAACACCTTCGCCTAATTTGGCAACCACGCCAGCCACTTCGCCGCCAGGGGCGAAAGGCAGTGGTGGCTTGAACTGATATTTGTTTTGAATGATGAGAACGTCGGGAAAATTAACCGCCGCTGCATGTACATCCAGCACCACTTGACCGGGGCCAGGCTCTGGCGAGGCAATATCTTCGACAACAAGGCTCTCGGGTGGACCGAATTCTTTACACAATACAGCTTTCATAATTTTCTCCCTAGTTACATCGCCTCTTCGAGGCAGGTTTGTTTTTTTCGCCCCTCACACGAGGCGTCATTCAGCCGATATCATAAGCCAGCCGAATAGAAAGAGAAGCGAAAAAAGCGCGCCCCTATACACGCCCCTCTAGGGCGTCGCGCAATTTCGAGAAAGCCAAGCGCAAGCGCGACTTCACCGTGCCAAGTGGCATATTGGTATCCTCGGCAATTTTGGCGTGCGACCAGCCTTTGTAAAACGCCAATCGAATGAGTTCGCGCTGCTCATCGGGCAACACGAGAAGCGCTTCGCGCACTTGCTCGCTGTCGCGAAGGGCCATGACTTCTTCGTCGGGCGGCGTGGGCGCATCGGGCACCAGACTGGGGTCTTGGGCGTCGAGTTCAGGGAATTTTTGGCGCCGCAAAATATCAATACGCCGGTTGCGCGCAATGGTAAAAATCCAAGTTGAGGCGGCGGCTTTTTTACGGTCAAACAACTCGGCTTTGCGCCAAACCGTCAGCAGCGCTTCTTGCGTCACTTCCTCGGCTTGGCCATTGCTGGCGCCGAGGCGCAAAAGATAGCCTTTCAAGCGCGGCGCGAAATGCGCGAAAATCTCTGCAAAAGCGGCTCGGTCTTTGGTTTGGGCAATGGCGACAATCAGGTCCGCCAAATGGACGCTGCTGGCCTCTGGGGCCTTGTGTGTCTCGCTGCGCTTGGGTGAGTGGCCATGCGTTGGCATTGTCCAAAGGACCTCTTTTTACGATTAAAACTCAGCCACACAGCCTCAAAAAAGGCTATGCAGGCGCAGGCAGTAAACGCGATTACCCCCATGAAAGCAAGCATGGCGGGAGAAAAACTCTGCCATCGCCGCTCCAAAGGCACTGGCACGGCAAAACAAATCAGATTAGCTTCAGGTTATGTCTTATCTACCAACCTTTCGGGGCCTTGCGGGCTTATTGGGCGCCTTGGCGCTGCTGACCACGCCCGCTCTGGCCGCTACGGATGCCAATGCGGCCAAGCCGGTGCAAGAATTTTCCGATTGGCGCTTGTTCGTCGACGGCCGAGGCGCGGCCAAAACCTGTTATCTGGCGGCCGAGCCGAGATCCAGCGCGCCCGCCAATGTAAAACGCGGCGACACTTATTTGGTCGTCACTCATCGCCCAGGGCAAGGCGTTCGGGGCGAGGTTTCGGTTCGTATTGGCTATCCGTTTTCGGCCACCTCCATACCTTTTGCCAATGTGGGGTCAGACGACTTTAACTTCATCACCGGCGTCAAAGCTCAAAACGGCGCCGACGAATGGACCTGGATTGAAAACCTGAAGCAACAGCCACGTTTGCTGCGCGCCATGAAGCGCGGCAGTGAGTTGGTTTTCAAGGGAACCTCCGCGCGGGGCACGCTGACCACAGATAGCTATAGCTTGCGCGGCGTCACCGCTGGCATGAAGGCACTAGACGCGGCCTGCCCAGCCCCCTAGAACATCCCTATGGATGAAACCCAAACACAAAGACCCGCCAAGACGAGCCTTATCGGCTTGTCGCGTGAGCAATTGCGCACAAAGTTGGCCGAGGCCGGCGTGGCTGAAAAGCAATTGCGCATGCGCACCAACCAGCTTTGGAGTTGGCTCTATGCGCGCGGTGCCACGCAATGGGAAACCATGACAGATGTCTCGAAGGGGTTGCGCGCAACCTTGAGCGAGCTTTATACGCTGGATCGGTTAGACGTGGCCGACGCGCAATTCTCCGAGGATGGCACGCGCAAATATTTATTCCGCATGGCAGATGGGCAATTGGTCGAGACTGTCTATATACCCGAAGTCGGCCGCGGCACATTGTGCGTTTCTAGCCAAGTGGGCTGCACGCTGACCTGTCGGTTTTGCCATACGGGCACGCAAAAACTCGTGCGCAATCTCACCATCGCCGAGATTGTTGGCCAAATGGTTGCGGTGCGCGATGACTTGCAAGACTGGGGCGACGATGGCCTGAGCAATAGTGGGCGACGCAAAATTACCAATGTAGTGATGATGGGCATGGGCGAGCCGCTGTATAATAGCGACAATGTGGGCGAAGCCTTGAACGTGATGAGCGATGGCGAGGGCCTGAGCCTCTCGCGGCGGCGCATCACCTTGTCGACCTCTGGGGTGGCCCCTGAAATTCCAAAGATGGGCGAAAAAACAGGCGTCATGCTGGCCATCAGCCTGCATGCGGTGCGAGATGACTTGCGCAATGAATTAGTGCCACTGAACAAAAAATACCCTATCGAGACGTTGCTGGAAGCGTGTCGCAATTGGCCCGGCCTTTCCAATGCCAAACGCATTACGTTTGAATATGTGATGTTGAAAGGCGTTAATGATTCCGATGCGGATGCACGCGACTTGGTTCGGATGTTGGCGGGCATTCCTGCCAAAATTAATCTGATACCGTTTAACCCTTGGCCCGGCGCGCCCTATGAGTGCTCGGAATGGGAACGCATTGAGGCTTTTGCCGAGATTGTTAATCGCGCGGGCTATGCAAGCCCCGTGCGCAGCCCACGTGGGCGCGATATTATGGCCGCCTGCGGGCAGCTAAAATCGACCAGCGTAAAAGAAACCGCGGCCTCGAAAAAAATAGCCGAACTGCAAGCGCGCAATTTAGGGCGCGGCTAACAAACAGACGGGCGGGCAACCGACCAACAAATGGAACGCAACTACTAAAACCGGTAAACGCAAAATCCGGAACGCGGCCCTGTGATTGCCCTGAAAGCCGACTTTCCCAACCACGCGCAAATGCATGGTTAAGATTTAAACTAAAGCTATTCTATTTTTCAAACCACAACCCATGGTTGAATACCTGGTTTTTAATAGGTTTTATAATTTCATCCACAGAGCTTGCTTAACGTCGTGCGGCTCGCTACAAAGTTGGCAAGATTTGGAGCAGACTTATGAGTGATAAAAAAGACATTAATAAAGTTGTGTTGGCCTATTCAGGGGGTCTGGACACTTCGATTATTTTGAAATGGCTGCAAGAGACCTATGAGTGCGAAGTGGTGACTTTCACCGCCGATCTGGGTCAGGGCGAAGAGCTGGAACCCGCACGGGCGAAAGCCGAGTTGCTGGGCATTAAAGAAATTTACATCGAAGACTTGCGCGAAGAATTCGTCCGCGATTATGTCTTCCCGATGTTTCGCGCCAATGCCCTTTACGAGGGTGTCTATTTGCTCGGCACATCGATCGCCCGCCCGCTCATCGCCAAACGCCAAGTCGAAATTGCCGCCGCGACTGGCGCCGATGCCGTTTGCCATGGCGCCACCGGCAAGGGCAACGACCAAGTGCGTTTTGAGCTTGGCTATTATGCTTGCAACCCAGATATTAAAGTTATCGCGCCTTGGCGCGAATGGGACTTGCAAAGCCGCGAGCGTCTTATCGCTTATGCCGAGCAAAACCAAATTCCCGTCCCGAAAGACAAAAGAGGCGAAGCCCCTTTCTCGGTCGATGCGAATTTATTGCACACGTCTTCGGAAGGCAAAGTGCTGGAAGACCCGAGCCAAGCGGCTCCCGAATTTGTTTATCAGCGCAGCGTCAGCCCTGAGGCGGCACCCGATAAACCCACCTTCATTAGCGTCGGCTTTGAAGCCGGCGACGCTGTGTCTATCGATGGCGAAAAACTATCGCCGGCCAGCCTGCTGACCAAGCTGAATGAGCTGGGCGGCGCCAATGGCATTGGCCGTCTCGATTTGGTGGAAAACCGGTTTGTGGGTATGAAATCTCGCGGCGTTTATGAAACGCCGGGCGGCACTATTTTGCTGACTGCGCACCGTGGCATCGAGAGCCTGACGCTGGATGGCGGCGCTATGCACCTCAAAGATGAGCTGATGCCGCGCTATGCTGAGCTGATTTATAACGGCTTCTGGTTCGCGCCAGAACGCCAAATGCTGCAAGCCCTCATCGACGAAAGCCAGCGTCATGTGGCGGGCGAAGTTGTGTTGAAACTATATAAAGGCAGCGTCACTGTGGTGTCGCGCACGAGCCCCAATTCGCTATATTCAGAAGAGCATGTGACGTTTGAAGAAGATGCGGTCTATGACCAATTTGATGCCGAAGGCTTTATCAAGTTGAATGCGTTGCGGTTGAAGCTGCTCGGTCGACGTAAATAAGCGCGTAAAGTTACAGCTTTGGTTCGTCAAACCCGTTTTGGCGACAAAAAGCGGTCAGCGTATTTTTAAGCAGACAAGCGATGGTCATCGGGCCGACGCCACCGGGCACGGGCGTAATATGCGCCGCGTTTTCTTGCGCCTCGGCAAAAGCGACATCGCCCACCAGGCGCGTTTTGCCCTCGCCGCGCTCGGGCGCGTCAATACGATTGATACCCACGTCAATGACACAGGCGCCGGGCTTAACCCAATCGCCCTTGACCATTTCAGGAATGCCAACCGCAGCCACCAGAATATCGGCGCTGCGGCAGATGGCTGGTAAATCTTGGCTGCGCGAATGCGCCATCGTGACGGTACAGTTCTGCTTCAGCAAAAGCTGCGCCACGGGCTTTCCGACCAAGTTTGAGCGGCCAATCACCACCGCATGTTTGCCGGTTAAATCGCCCAGCGTCTCGGTCGCCAAAATAACACTGCCCAAAGGCGTGCAAGGGGTGAGCGCCTCCAGCCCCGAAACCAAACGTCCTGCGTTCAGCGGGTTTAGGCCGTCGACATCTTTATCTGGATGGATCGTATCGATAACCGCTTGTTGTGAAATTTGGCTCGGCACCGGAAATTGCACCAGAATGGCGTTCACGTCAGGGTCTGCGTTCAACTCGCGAACTTTCTCCAGCAACACTTCTTGGGAGGTATCGCCAGACATTTTAAACTCGAGCGACACCATGCCTGCTTCTTTGGTGGCAATGCCTTTGTTGCGGACATAAACTTGCGACGCTGGGTCTTCGCCCACTTGCACCACAGCCAGGCCTGGCACTTTGGCATGCGCATCCTTTAGATCAGCCACCGCCTCGCCAATGCGCGCGCGCAAAGCGGCACCAATGACTTTGCCTTCAATGCGTTTTGGGTTGGGCTCAGCGGCGCTCATTAATAGCCACCCATGCTGGAGGTCGCAAGCGGCCCGAGCATTTCCCACATTAAATTGCGCAAAAACATCAGGCCGAAAATCAACACAATCGGCGATAAATCCAAACCGCCCATATTCGGCAGCACCCGACGGATACGGCGATAGGCAGGCTCGGTGAGCCGATTAAGCGCATCGCCAAAAAGGAACACATATCGATTTCGTAGGTTCACCACATCGAAGGCCACCAACCAAGACAACACGGCAGAAGCAATAATGATCCAAATATAAAATTCAATCAGCTGACTAATGAGCGTCAGTAACGCGACCATAAAGGTCTCCTTGGCAAAAGAGCGAACCCAAAATTAGGCAAAAACCATTGGCCGTCTATACGATAGACGTGCCGTCTTTCTTCATATAAATCGACGTGCGCGGCTTTTCCATCAATTTGCGAACCATCGGCTCAAAGGCCTCAATGGGCATCGATTCATAGTCCGGATCGAAGCTCGACTGGTCGTATAAGTGGCAGAATTGAGCGGTGTATTCGAAATGCTCATGCTCGCGAAACGCTTCGCGCGCATCCCGGTCTAGGCCAATATGGTGGAAGAAATAATAGCCTTGGAAAACCGCATGGTTTTGCAGCATGAAATAATTTTTCTCGCTGATGAACGGTTTCAAAATCGTCGCGGCCAACTCAGCATGGTTAAAGCTGCCCAATAGGTCGCCAATATCATGCAACAGCGCGCAAACCACATATTCGTCGTCGCAACCCGCTTTATGAGCGCGGGTGGCGGTTTGCAAAGAATGCTCATAGCGGTCGACGGCGAAACCGCCGAAATCGCCTTTGAGCATTTTCAAATGCTCCATCACGCGGTCGGGCAGACCTTTTGAAAAATCGCCAAAAGCCTTTGAAATCTTTTGATAATCTTCTTCTGTTCCATCCACCATGGCGCTGAAGCCAGCCTGGCCTGAAGTCATATCTGTTTTATCGTCTAGCATCGAAACCTCCGTAAAATATCTTGCGATTGTGCCTAACCAAGAGCCATTTGGCAATTGCCATTTTCCACAGTCCGGTTAATCTGTGGCCAGCAAAAAAGGGAGATCATCATGATTAGCTACGTAACGCTTGGAACCAATGATATTGAAAAAGCACGCGCCTTCTATTCGGCTTTGTTTGAAGCCATGGGCGGCAAAGAATTATTCGACAATGGACGCCTATATTTTTATGGCACCGATATGGCCAACCCAATGATTGCCATAGGCGGCCCTTACAACGGCGAAACCGCGACAAATGGCAATGGCACAATGGTTGCCATTCACGGCGGGGATAATGAAAACATCGACCGCCTATACGCCAAAGCTATAGAGCTGGGCGCAACGGACGAAGGCGAGCCAGGACAACGCATGCCGATTTTCTACGGCGCTTATGTCCGCGATTTCGATGGCAATAAGCTCTGCTTCTGCAAACTTGGCTAAAGCAAAACCATTTTAGAACCAGCCCCGGAAAGGCGTTATGCGTCTTCGGGGGCTGGCTTATTTGGCGAAGCATAATTATTCGGCCAAATGCCGTGCATCGCGTCATAGAAAGCATAAACATCGGCCATATCGTCTTTTACATCGCCCGTTGGATAAAACACGCGATCGACACCCACACGGCGCGTCTTACAATTCACCCCAGCTAAAAACACCGGCACATTGGCCGCCAAGGCAATGTGATAAAATCCCATTTTCCATTTCGTACGCGGACTGCGCGTGCCTTCTGGGGTAATGAGCAGGTGAAAGCTCTCATTCTCATCAATTTGGCGCGCCAGAGCTTTTACATAATCCTTCGCCGAGCGACGGTCGACGGGGATGCCGCCGCAATAGCGCAAAAACCAGCCCAGAGGGCCAACAAAAAGCGTGTGTTTGATCAACACGCGCACTTTTAGATTCAGCACAAAAACAAAAGCCAAGAATAAAGCGAAATCCCAATTGCTGGTATGCGGCCCGGCCAGAAGAATGCCTTTTTTCATCGGGGCCGGAATGCTTTGCCCAGGACGCCAGCCGATGAGCAAAATGACAAGCCAAGAAACCAATTTCAAAATAGGGCTCAGAATAGGCGTGGTAAAAATAGTCATTTGGACTTCCTAGCTAATTTTTCGTTTTGGCAGATCGGTAAAATCTGGCGTGCGGTTTTGCGTCCGTGCGTTCATCGCTTCCATAATTTCTTCTGGATGCAACATAGAGGCATTCCACAGGCCAATCCAATCGAGGCCTTCTTGCGTGGTATGGTCGCGCGCATACGTGATGGCGCGTTTGCATCCATGCACTGCCAGGGGCGCATTGGCCGCAATCTCGCGCGCCACTTCCATGACCCCCTCTAACATCGCCTCTTGGGTATCAAAAACGCGGTTTATCAGGCCCACATTGGCGGCCTCTTCGGCTAGCATACGCCGACCCGTATAGGCCAGCTCGCGCACCACCCCCTCGGGGATGAGCTTGACAAGACGCGGGAACGTGCCGACATCGGCGGTCATGCCAATCTTGGTTTCATAGATGGTGATAAACGCATCGCGCGTCGCGTAACGCACATCGCAAGCCGTCACCAAATCAACGCCGCCGCCAATGCAGCCGCCTTGGATGGCCACTAAAACTGGCAGGCGCGATTGTTCTAACACCGAGAGACTGTCTTGCATGCTTTTGACCGTATCGAGAAATTTCAGGCCTTTTTGGCGTTTAACATGATGGGCCGGCAGGGGCGCGTCCGACACCTTCTCATCGCTTGGGCCAAACATGGAAACATCGATGCCGCCACAAAAATGAGGTCCCATAGATGATAAAACGATGACGCGAGCTTGCGCTTCAGCATCGATTTTATCAACTACCTGCGGTAGCTCGCGCCAGAAAGCGCGGTTCATATTATTGCGCTTATCCGGTCGGCTCATTTGAATATGCGCGATGCCATTTTCTACGCTTACGTCAAAACATTCATAAGTCATGATCTGTCTTCCTCAAGTCGAGTTGTGTTTTCAAGTTGGGCGTCAGATTAAAGATAATGCGTCGAGATGCAATGCCTGCCAGCCCGAACGCTCGGCCATGGTCGCAAACATTTCATCGCCGCGCGGCGTGCGCTCCACCAACATGGCCGATACCAACGCCATAATGAAACCAGAAAACGCCGCCCGGCGATAATCTTGCCAAGCCTGCGCCAACGCATACCCCTTCGCTTTGGCGCCCAGCTGCGCATGATAGTGCGCCACCAAAGCCTCTTCTTCGCGCGCGCGCACCCCAGGGTCCCCAAGGCTTGTCGACACGCAATAAGCAATGTCATTCATCGGCGCGCCAGCCGAAACCGTCTGCCAATCAAGAATAACCACGCGGCCCTCAGCATCGGTAAACAGCATATTGTCGAGGCGGAAATCGCCATGCGATAGAACCACAGGCTCTTCCCACGCGCGGTTTGCAGGTTGCATATAGGCGTCAAAGCGGGCCACCAAGGCCGCGCCCATATCCAAAATATCGCTCGGTAGGCGACCCGCATAACGAGCCCGCCATTCGGGATATATCGCCGGCACAAGCGCAGCCAAAAACTCGCGGCGCTCGTCTTCGTGGCTATAGGTCAGCCACTTGTGCTGGTGCAAGCTGGCATCGCCCCAATGGCTTTGGTGCAAAAGCGCGGCTTCGTTTAGGGCCAAACGGAGTTGCTCGAGCGAACAACCATCCATCTGAGCGATTTGGCGCGCGGGGGCCATATCTTCCAATAATAAAACCCCATCGCCACGGCCCGCCTCATAGGTCGACAGATACGCTTTGGGCGCGCGCGCGCCGCAGCTATCGCCAAAGCGCATGTAGAACTGCGTCTCGATTTCGTAAAGGTGCATAGTGCGCGCGGTCTCGCGACTGTTCGTATCGCCTGCCGGACATTTGGCAATCAACGAGGCCGGCAATGGATTTGAGACATGGGTCGGCGACGACGCCCAATCGAGCGTGACCCGATAGCTATCCCCGACTTGACCGGTGCCAACGGGCTCAAACGAAAACCCCGAAAGCGCCTCGCTCGGCTGGTCAAAAACTTGCGCCAGATAAGCGACGTCAAAAGCCGATGGGTGATCGCGAAACGCGCTCATGACATAATCCCGTCGAGTAAATCTTGAAAGCCGCTAGGCGCATGCGGGCCGATGAATAATTGCTCAATCACGCCCAGGCCCTCATAGGTTTTGCCACCCTGCTCAAGGCGCACGTTAGACAAGGTTTGCACATGCAAGTTCTCCATCTTACCCGCTTTTAACGCGGCTTCTGTCGCCTCCAGAGCCATCACATCATGGGCAAAATGGCTTGCCCCATGATGCGTGCCGTGGCCGAATTCGGGATGAATATAGCCAAGCCCCTGCATGTAGAACATGCGCGATAGCGGCGTGAACTTTGCCTGCAAGCCCTCGGCCGCCACCGTTAACTCTTGCACGCGGCGGGTGCCTGGATGATAGCTCGTGGTAAAATCTAATTTGCGCATTTCGAGGCTCGTCCCCGCCTGAAAGTCTTGAAATACCGCTTTGCGGTTCCAAGCCTCGCCTTCGCCATCATCATTGGTATGACAGAAGAAAGCCGCCGTATCGAAATTAACCGGCGTCCACAACCAATAAAACTGCGACGGCGCAGGCGGTACGGGGGCTTGCGCCTCGGCCGCACCGACTTGGCGAATGCCCCAGCTACGATCGCGTGTGCCGCGGCAGCCATCGACGCTCAACTTTGTGCCATCTAGCTCAAGACTTCCCTGCCATTCAATATTTTGCGTGGCGCGGGTTAAGTCCATCATCAGCCGCGTGCCTTGGCGGCGGGTAAAGCGCGGCTCTTCTATGGGGGCGTGGCGGGCCACTGCCGTGATGTCCGCTTTCAAACCGCTGTCATTGTCGCGCACGTGAATGCGGGTTTCTTGCAGCGGGCGGACAATCTCGAGCGTCAACGGCCCCAGCGTCAGGTTTAACCGATCGCCCATCATTTCTTTTGAGGTGCGCAAGTTATATTGCTTGCCGCCATAAGACAGCGAGAAGCTGGCGTCCATAATATTCAGTTGCGGATAGACCCCCAGCGCCACGGCAAAAAAAACCTTGCCGTCGGCGCTATAGCCATTGAAGAAAAACCGATCGTAGAAATTTCGGTCGCCGCCCGCAAAGGCCATCGGCTCGGGCGTTTGGTGCAGCGGATAATCATCGGCTGGTGTCAACATGGACAAGGTCTCCTTACCTATGGTTTTTACACCTTTGCAGACTTACATGGCCGAAATGCCGCCATCGAGTTTCACCTCGGCGCCGGTCATAAATTTACTTTCGTCGCTGGCCAGATAAACCACTGCATAGGCAACATCGCTTGGGTCGCCCACTTCGCCGAGCGGCACTTGGCGCGCCAATTTACCTTTCAGCTCATCGCGCGTCATCGCGCCGACCATGCCGTCCAAAATCGGCGTGTCGATGAATGTCGGGTGGATGGAGTTGGAACGAATTTTATAGCCACGTTTGGCACAATGCAGCGCCACTGATTTCGACAGCAACCAAACGCCCGCCTTGGCCGAATTATAGGCAGCCATATTATGGCCAGCGATGAGACCTGCAATCGACGAAATATTGATAATCGAACCCGGTGCGTGGTCTTTCATCAGCGGAATGGCGTATTTGCAGCCGAGAAAAACACTGTCCACATCCACGGCGTGGACGAGCTTCCACGTTTCAAAATCTGTGTCTTCTACCGACGAGCCGCCACCGATGCCCGCGTTATTGAGCAAGACATTCAGCCCGCCCATGTCTTCATGAGCGGCGGTCAACGCGGCTTTCCAATTTTCTTCATTGGTGACATCCAAGTGATAGGCGAAGGCCTGGCCTGGGTGGTCGGCATTAATCTCATCCGCCACCGCTTTGGCGCCTTCGGCATTAATATCGCTGACGGCGACTTTGGCGCCTTCCTTGGCCAACATTATGGCCGAGGCGCGCCCCAAACCTGAGGCTGCACCCGTGATAAAGGCCATTTTTCCTGCTACGCGCATAATTTTTCCATTCCTGTCTAACTGGTTTTTGGTGGTTTTTTCAAGACAGCGCGAACCGCCGCCTTATTGGTTTCAGATCCGGTGAGCAAAGCATATTGCTCACGGTCCATGAAAGAGCTGACCTGGTTGAGCGCATGGGCATGCGCGTTGATGGCTTGCTTGCTCATCCGCACAGGCAAAGCAGGCAGAGCCAAAACTTTGGCCGCCAGCTCGTGCGCTTTGGTAGCGGTCTCGCCGTTCGGGGCAAGGTAGTCGACCAGCCCCCATTCGAGCGCTTGCTCGGGCGGCAAAGCCTCGCCCAGAATAACAAATTGCTTGGCGCGCGCAGGGCCGATGAGAGCCGTAACACGCGGGTTGGCTTGCCAACTCATATTAATGCCCAACGGAATTTCGGGCAGGCGGATATCGCAATCTTGCGAGGCAATGCGCCAGTCACAAGAAATAGCCAAGGCCATGCCGCCGCCAATGGCATAGCGCTCCATGGCGCAAATGGTCACTTGCTCTAGCGCTTCCCAAGCCGCGCACATATCGGGCCCCAACAGCAGTTTTTGGCGCTGCTCGAGCTGCGATAGATGGTGCGTTTGCATGTCTTTGTCTTTGAGGTCGGCGCCCACACTGAAGGCGCCCTCGCCTTTGAGGATAACGCAATGAGTTTCAATATCGGTTTTGAGCCAACGCGCCACATCGCGCAGCGCGGCCATGGCTTCGGCCGAGAGCGGATTGCGGCCATCGCCCCTATTGAGGGTCACGAGGGCCAAACCGTCGGTGCGGGTGAGTTGAACCGTATCTGAAAAATTTGGGGCCTGTGTCATCGCTTATCCTTTGTGGCTGCAAGGTTAGCACGGCGCAAATCTAAGGCCAGAAAAAATGCGGAAAAAGACAGCAAAAAGGGCATGCCCCGAATGCGGAGACTGCCCTATTCTAATCTTGCCTACTCCCGCTCCAGCGGCGCGGAAAATGCGCGAGCCTAGCGGCCCAAACGACGCACGTTGGCAGGTGTATAATAATCTGGTGTCAGATAATCCAGCCCTTCGTCGACGATATTTGCCGGACGTTCAGACTTTATAGCTAGACCCAAATAGACGAGACGATAGGTAAAGGAAATGGCAAAACGGAAAATGGGTCAAGCAAGTCATTTTTGTTTATTTTTATTAAGTTAACCTAATGACTTTAAAATGGCCGGCCTGGCGCGTGCGCCTGGCCAACGAAAAACGCCGCCCTGCCAGATAGTTAGGCAGAGCGGCGGTTTGAATGCCTATTTTTCAATAGGGTTTATTTCAGGGCGTGAGACTTCACGCCGGGGTCGCCGAACAACAGGACCGAATTGTTTTTGCCCGCTGCCGCTGTCGCAAAGCTCAAGCGATCGATGCGCGATACAGACGTGAAACTTTTGCCGCCATTTTGTGACGTCAGCACCGTGCCCGAAAGTCCGGTGAGGACAATACGGCCATCGGCCAATTGCGTGCCACCGGTAATCGACTGGTCAGCATTGGTGGTGACTTTTTTCCAGCCCTTGCCATTGTTGGTCGAGAGGTAGGCGTTGCCGCGCATGCCATAGACCAAGACGTTGCCATTGGCCAGACCCATGCCACCCCAGAACGAACCGTCATAGCCGGTCTCTAGAGTTTTCCAAGTGCGGCCGCGGTCGACGGATTTGTAAACCGTGCCATATTCAGCAGGAATGTAGACATTGCCTTTTGCATCGGTGAACAGGTCGTTCAGGTGGAAGTCGTCATAGCTGTCTTCGACCAAGGAACGCTGGGTCCAGGTTTCGCCACCATCTTTGGTTTCGAAGGCATAAGAGAAGCCGCCGATGGCGATGCCGTTTTTCGCGTCTGAGAAATACACGCCAAACAAGGGAGTTTCGCCGCGGCGTTCATTGAACTGCAATTCCCAATTATTGCCGCCATCGCTGGTTTTCAAAATGGTCGCTTCATGACCCACCGCATAGCCGGTTTGGTTGTCGAGGAAAATGACACTGGTCAGCGTGTTGCGCGTTGGCACACTCGCGGCCTGCTGCCATGTTTCGCCTTGGTTATCCGAGAGGATAATATGGCCGTATTCGCCAACGGCTACCAAACGATTGCCCGTTTGCACCACATCCAGCAATAGAGCTTTGGTGGTCATCTTGCTTGGTGAGGCGAATTCATAAGGCTCCATGGCATGGGCGGGTGTGGCCGAGGCCAAACCAAAACCGGCCACGCTGGCACTAAGGGCCAAGCCGAGGGTCATGTTCAAAGCGGCTTTGCAGCGCTTCTTGAGCGACGTGATATTCATTTTCTTCTCCCTAATGGCGGATTTACCGCTTATTTCGTGCCCTACCATATGAGAGGCTTGGCCCTCTGGCAAGTGTCAAAACCGCGCATTTAGCGTCCCAAGCGTCGAATGTTCGCGGGTGTGTAGCGATTGGCATCTAGGTGTTGGGCGTCAAAATCGACCGGTTTCTCTTCGTTGACCAGACCCAGCATTAAATAACGCCCGACCACAAGGTCGTAGACCGTGTCGCCCGAGCCGCCGCAAAGCGGCAATTCATATTGCACGCCGCCGCCGAGCTCTTGCACCCGCCATAGCTGGCCACGGCCATCGTAAATCTCGGTCGCGACAATGCTTTTGGTGTCTTCATCGATATAGAAAATCCGCTCGGCATAGACATGGCGGAACTTCGGCTTCAGCTTGCCAGAGACCTCCCAGACGCGGTGCTTCTCATAGCGCATATGCTCTTGGTTGATGTGGTTTTTGCTAATCAACTCTTTATAGGGGGTTAGCACACGACGGAAATTATTATAGGCGATGAACTTCTCGCTGCGGCCCCGCACCGTCCAATTAAACCGATCGGGGGCGCCATTATAGCCGCCAAAACTATCCGATGTGGTGATGCCGTCACTATTGGTGCCGGGGTTGTCATAGGCAATGGTCGGAGCGCGGCGTACGCGGCGCGTGCCGGGGCTATACGTCCAGGCGCGGCGCGATTCTATCGCCATGTTTAGCGTCTCTTGCACCAAAACCACATAGCCCGCCGAGCGCGCTGGAGATTTGGTCTGCAGGAGATACAAGATAGAGACATTTTCCAAGTCTTTGGCATCGCTCATCTGCGGGTCCGACCAGCGCAAGATGGCGTCATCATGCACGGTAATCTCGTAATAATCGCCCGACTGATTCACCGGAATGGCCGTGAATTGGCGCTGCAACTTATAACCGCGATAGCGCAGCGTGTGGTTCCAGACGAGCTCTAACCCATTATTGGGGATGGGGAAGGGCGAAGCCATAATCGCTTGCGCCACGCCATTGCCTTCGGCGACAAGCTCGCCCGTGGCGCTGTTTTTCACCGCCGCCTTATAGACATGCTCGGGCTGCGCGCAAGAGCGCCGCGTCGGGTAAACATCCATGAAATACGTGCTATGCCTCTCCATTAAAGCCTTTTGGCCGCGCGTGATGAAGGCATCATATTTATCGGTATTCGTGCCATCGACGCGAAACAGAGGCTTGTCGGCAAAAAAAGGATCGGGCAGATGTTTGCCCTTTTCGTAGCCAATGCCTTTAGGCGGCGAGGACATGCCGCCCGTCCAGGCGGGGATGGAGCCATCGGCATTGCCAGCCCGTTCCGAGCCGAGGGGTGTCAGATCTCGGTTCAAGCGCGCCGTCTGCTCGGGCGGCACTTTGGCTTGTGCGGACATCATGGGCAGCGCCAAGAAAGCGGCCGAAAGAAGTGCCAATGCGGAGGCAGAGCGAGCTTGAGACATAATTAAATCCTGTGTTGTCTTAACGTTAAGATGTTGATGTAGCCATAAAATGAGGCAGCTCGCAACGAAATTTATGGCTTTCTTGAGCGGCCAGAAAGCAAAAAGGGCGGAACCGAAGTCCCGCCCTTTCAAATCTCACACGGTAAGCTTAGCGGCCGAGACGGCGCACGTTAGCTGGAGTGTAATAGTCTGGTTCCAGACGCTCGAGGCCAGTGACCACGTTCGCAGGACGACCGGCTTTCATGCCTAGGCCCATGTAACGACCAGCCAGCAAGTCATAAATAAACTCACCACCGGTTGTCCAGCAAACCTGTGCATCGGGGCGGTAATCAGGGGCTTGACCAATTTCTTGGACACGCCACAGCTCACCACGACCATCATACATTTCGCCAGCAGTCATTTGCTTGCTGTCTTCGTCCATACGCAGCACACGCTTCGCATAAATGTGACGAGCTCCGCCTTTCAGGTTACCTTCGATAACCCACTGACGACGCATTTCATAACGCTGAAGATCTGGGTTTACGTGACCGGCTTGCAGAAGAGAATCATAATCGCTCAAAACAGCATTGTAGTTGTTTTGTTGCGACAGTTTTTCTTCAACACCTGAAACCGTCCAAGTGTAGCGGTCCGGGGCGCCATTGTAGCCATCATACTGATCCGACGTGCCCATGCCATCACCATTGGTCATTGGGTTGTCATACGCAATGTTTGGCGCACGACGTACACGGCGTGTACCTGGGCTGTAGGTCCAAGCTTTACGGCCTTCTTGAGCCATATTCAGCGTTTCATGTACCAAAACAACGTTACCGGCACGACGCGCTGGCGCAGATGTGTAAGCCACGAAGTAGATCGAAATATTGTCCAAGTCTTCCGCACGAGCATTTTGCGCGTTGGAATACGGGAACACGATTTCATCACGCGTGTAAGTCAGCGTGTAATCGCCACTGGCAGTTGGTGCCGTCATGTTGAAGTCACGAGCTACCCGCTCACCGCGATAACGCAGTGTGTGGTTCCATACAACTTCGACAGCGCTGCTAGGGATTGGGAACGGTGAGGCCATAATGGCTTCGGAGATACCGTTACCCCCGTCGACAACTTTACCGACGGTCGCATTACGCTTGGATGCTTTATAGACGAAGTCTGGATAGGTGCAGGTCCGGTTGGACTTGTACACATTCAGCTTGTAGCTATCTGGGTAAGTTGCCAGCATGGCTTTTTGGCCAACAGTCAGCTGCGCGTCATACTGAGCCGCATTTGCAGCAGTAACCGTATAACGAGGCTTCTCGGAGGCAAATGGGTTCGGTAGTGCGCCCCCATCATATCCGTTCAGCAGTGCAGAACCATTGATGGCTCGGCCCGACCATGAGCTTACGCCTGATTCGGAGCCGGCTTTTTCGGCACCCATCGGGGTAAGGTCAGCGCCGAGACGAGCTGCTTGACTGGCCGGTACTTCGGCCACAGCAGCACTGGCCGCAAGGCTCAGTGTCAGGGCTGTAGTTAACAGTTTGGTTTTCATTTCGTTTCCTTCCAAAAGGTATGTTCAGATTTGAAGGGGCGGGTAACAGACACCCGCCCCCCAAAGATACTGTTTAGTAAGCGTAAGACACGCTGATGCTCAAGTTGTCACGGTCTAGGTTTCTCGTCCGCTCGATGTCACCATCGTAAGTACGGTAAGCCAAAGAAGCTTCGATTTTACCAAGATAAGTACCCGTAACGCTCACAGCGGTGGAGCTTACGTCTTCACGCCAGAAGCCGACTGGGCTAGGCGAGTTACCGTTAAGTCCAACATTGTGAACTACCGTAGGAGCTAAACTCCAAGGCGTACCGAACACATTGTTGTATTGCAAGCGTGCTAGCAGAACCATGCCAGACGATTCATCCGTCGGACGACAGAAACCAGACTGTTCGGCCAGGTTACGGTCATCGATAGACAAAATACCATTCAACGGAAGATCAGAACCTGAAGTGCAAGTGTTGGATAGCGGAGTAATACCAGCTCCACCAACGGCACCAGTCTCGCCACGTTCGTCTTCAATTCCGTCTACGATAACACCCTGGAATTCAGTGAGCAAGATGCCCAAGTCTGCTCGCAGGAAGCTCATGATTGGGTTCGAACGTGTAAAGGTTGCTGTGGTTCCGATGTCCCAAGTGGTAGCATCGTAGTCAGTAGTGTAACCTTGTAAATACTGTTTCTGGTCCGAGCAACCCACGTTTCCAAATTCTTGGTGGTAAGTGCTACCGGATAGGTAAACAGGCTCAAAGACACCAACCGAAGCAAAGGCACAGTTATTAAACAGACCTGCAATCGTCAACACATCGGTGTCGAACTGCAGCGGCACTTCTGGCCGATAACTGAAATCGCCCTGAACACCCCAACCCAAAACAGTTGTGTTGAAGCTCATGCCCATGGTTTCAACTTCTGGAAACTCAGCAAACAGTTCAAGATTGTAATCGATATTGAGATTAGTCGCGCCTGTTGGCATCTGACCCGCTGGATCATAAGCAGAACCTAAAGTTACGGTGCCATCCCTTTGAGCAAAATCTAAAAGACACTTCGTCTCTTGCCATTTTGCAACCGAATCAGCTCCCAAACTCGCATTGCGGGTATAGCCTAGGGCAGTAGCGGTTTGACCGGCCACAGCATTTACAGTCGCGTTGGCCAAAAGGTTGAACGGGTCGTCAAGGGTCAAATCAGCGTATGCCGGGTTAAACAGCGAGCCACCAGCAAGAAGGCCGCCGCAACCTGCAGGCCCCGTGCCCCGACCAACGGTCGAAGACGTCGCGCCTGTCGAGGAAACGTTAATACCTGCTTTGCCCGAGTTATAGCTGATGTACGGCAGACGGCTGTCGCCTTTTTGGTAATAAAGAGCAAACTCAGTGGAGTTCAAATTCTCTGCATACCAACGAACGGCAAGGCCCATAGACTCGTCGCCCTCTTTGTTAGAAACCCCTTGAACATAGGAAAAGTCACCAGAACTCGTACGCTCTTGTTCGGCATTTCCAACCGTCCAATTGTTCAATGGATCCATATTCGGGTTGTTAACACAGTCAACCATACCATCAACTGCTTGGAAAGCCGTTGAAAGAGAGGCCGTTGTAGACATACCAGCATCAGTCAATGCAGCTATATCACAAGCGAACTGACGTCCACCTTGCGAACCACCACCGATGAAATACACATTTTTCGGATTACCTGAAGCAGTACCTTGCGTGAAGGAGTCACTACCGCCAAAGGGTGTGCCACCGGCATCGAGACGATAATCATCCCAACCACCTACATACGCTTCAACCGAAATTTCCGGCGTCAATGCGATGGAGCCGTAAAGCGCCTCAACGGGAAGCAAGGCTTCCTTGATTTCAGCACCCGGACGACGCAAGGCCGCGACATCGATCGGGTTAAACGATGAGTTGCCGCCTGGAATGAAGGTTGCTTCACCCCAGTTGATAACCTGTTTACCGGCGCGAATCGTAATCGGGAACTGGCCGAGATCACCGTCATAGGAGACATAAGCATCTAGCAATTCTATGTTTTGCCCTGCATTGTCTTCACCCATGTTAGTCAGTTTTCCGCCACGCTCAAACGAATCTTCGTCCATAACTGCCAAGTCATGGAAGACGTTGACCCGAGCAAAGCCCGTGAAGGCGCCCATGGAGGCCTCAAATTCAGATGTCAACTTGATGGGAGCACTATAAATGTCTCCACTGTCGAAATTCAAGCGTCCATCATCTGTGTTGATCGAACCATCAAAGTTTGGCATCGTCCCATCTAAAGAGTGAGGCACATCCTGACAGAATTTGCCATACACTTTCGCATCTGCACAAAGTGATGGGTCTGTGGGGTTGGACCCATCAATATAAACCGCCGTTTCGCCTGGACCACCGTTTGATACTGGCAGATATTGGGTTTCCCGGTCTGCCGTTAACATCGACAAACCTACGGATACGGTAGTATCCACCTGAATATCAACTTCACCGAGGCGCACATTATACGCACTGGCTGAGGTGGCGGCAACTAGCCCCGCACCCACAAGCGCACTCATACCGAGTAAACGCATTTTACTTTTTAAATACATAGAGCCCTCCTCAAAACGCTCCCTACATAAAAACCGTATGCGCGTACTCCCATACGCCCTTCCCATACTGGCTTTTTCACCAAGTAAGTTTGCATAACAAAAACTGCCCTCGTCAACAGTAAATTAACTAAAAGAAGGTGATTTAATTCGATTGCCGTGGGTGGTGCAAAAATATCACAGTGATTTCCTCGACGCTGCGGGCGCGCCAAACCCCGCCAAAGCCATGCGAGGTAAACTTTGCCCTAGACACAAACCCGCAGTTTCGCTAGGAAAAAGATCCATTAGGGTTGGCCGCTTTAGCTCAGTTGGTAGAGCACATCATTCGTAATGATGGGGTCAGGTGTTCAAATCACCTAAGCGGCACCCCTTTGGTTTTTTTCTTTTTTTGCAAATTTTAGGTTTCGCTGCTGCGAGCAAGCTCGCGCAAACAGCCTTAAGATAAAGCAAGCGGCGCACTGCCGCCCGAGGTCGCTAGCGTGGCTGGCAAAAGCGCGGCCTCGGCAGGACTGGCCCAGATCACCCCATCCAATTTACCCGTCACCGGACAGATGGCTTGCCAGCCATCGAGGCGCAGGCCAGCCGACATCCAGCCAGCCTCGGCCGGCGCACGGCGCGCGCACTCGCGCCAATGCTGCGCCTGTTTGGCATCGTCCAAGCCAGCTTCCGCTTCCGCCATCAATAGGCACAAGCGCCGCCCCATTGGGGTCTCGCCCGCTTGGGTCGCATGCGGCTCGAGCCATGTTTTGGCCTGACGCCAACGCTCGCCCTCTAGGGCAATGCGCGCGCGTAAAACATGCGCCTCTATATGGGCTTTATGTTTGCCAAGGAAACTCACTGCCGCGCGTTGGCGCGTGGCCAAGGGCTGGTCGGCATAACACGCCAGCCAAGCTTCGCTAATTTCAGGATGCGGCTCGCGCATCCAAGCTTGGCGCAAAGTGGCGCGGGCTTTTTTCAAATTGCCGCCGCGCGCCTGCAAGCGGGCTGCCAAAGCGGCCGCAGCATAAAACTCTGGCGCTTGCTTGACCGCCTGCTCGGCTTTCTTTTGTGCCGCCAGCTGATCGCCAGGGTCTTGGGTCGCCAAAAGATCCTGTGCTTCGGCCAAGAATAAAACCGCACGCCGGCGTTTGATTTGGGCGCGCTTGCCCGAACCACTTAACGCTCGCGACCATTGCCGCATCCAATCTTGCGCCGCCGACCAATCGCCGATTTGCACCGCCATGGCGGTCAGCCCATCCAGCGCCCATAGGGTTTTGGGCGCCAGTTCTAAAACCTGCAAAGCATAAGTGCCAGCGGTTTCCATATCCCCGACGGCAGTGCCGCGCGCCATATAATAAAGTCCCTCGAGGCCAAGGGTTTTTTGTTCCAAGCTCGTCTCGCGGCGCAACATGGCGCTATAGTCGGCTTCGGCATCGGCTTGGCGGCCATCCAGTAGGGCCGCTTGCGCAGCCATCAATCTTGGCAAAGCTTGATGGGGTAATTTTTGCCGCGCCAATCGCGTCGCGCCTCTGGCAGAGGCCGCATCGCCGCGCGCCAGCGCCATTAGCGCTGTGGCCAAAGCCGCCTCGCCATCGCGCCTTTGGGTCTCGCGCCGCTCGGCGCGCAACTTGGCTGGCAGATACCACAAAAATTGCCCCAATCCGACCAAGCCCATGGCGACCAAGAAAACCGCAAATCCCGCGCCCGCCAAAACCGCTGTGCGGGTTTCTACCACATAGCCCGAGACAGAAAACCGAACCTCGCCCGGCAGATTGGCAATCAAGGCCGCACAAAAAGCCAATCCCAGCAAAACAAAAAGTCCAAAGAAGATGCGCATCATAAGGCGCCTCTCGCTTTAGCCCGACGAGGGGCGCTGGCCAAAAACTGCTCGCGCAATTGGCGCACAATCGGGGTCACTTCCTGGAGCGCGCGCAAATCAGCATAGAGGGCTTGCAAGCTTTCGATTTGCGATGTGCGGCTTGGCGCCGCAGCCAGCGCATCGAGGCGCAAAATCGCCGTGCGAGTTTTGGTCGAGGCCGCCTCATAATCGCCCGCTAGAATATAATGATAGATTTGGCGCAAGTCGTCGCTCGGCCTTGCCTCGCCGTTGGAGGCTTGCGAAACACGCGATATATCTTGCGGCGAAGCTTGCACGGCCACCAAGCCGCCAGCGCGCGCCCGAAGCCAGCTCAAAAACGCGGGCATCTGTTCTTCAGATTGGGCCTCATTGGTTTGAGGGGGTGCTGTTTCCTCTGGCGTTGCGCTGTTCGAAGGGGCCTCGACCTGTGCCTGCCAAAGCCCTTTGGCTTGCCCCGCCAAATTGGCTTGCGTCGGCACGCCCGCTTCGGCGTGCAGCGCCAGCGCACTGATCTGGCGCTTGCTTAGCCCCTCTTGCGGCGCGTTTTGGGTTTGTAAAAGCTCGGCGAAAGCCCAGCCATTTTGTAGCCGAACTAAGAGCTCAGCCATATTGGCGCGTTGTTGCAAAACCTCCATAGCCTTCGTGGCTTCGCGCGTTCGCGGCTCTAAAGCCGAGGCGGCTAGTTGCGCTTGCGCCAAAGCTTGTCGGGTGGCGGCATGGGCGGCGCGCTCGGCTTCGAGGGCGGGGGCGCTATCTGTCTCCAAAATCTCGACGGGCGCGCGCGGCGCGGCCAAAGCTTTTTCTTCTATATCGAGGGGCGTCTCTATATAGGGGGGTGACTCTATATAGGGGGGTGTCTCTATATAGGGGCGTGTTTCGGGCGCCGCCGCCATCGCGTCCAAGCCAAGTGGCTCGGCCGGTGCCACCTCCCTTTCCAGATTGGTCGCGGGCGACGCTTGCCAAAAGCTCGTTACCTCTGGCAGGCCGATGTCCGGTAGAGTTAAATCACGGGCTTGAAATAGCGCAAATCCCGCCAGCCCCAAAGTCGCGCCAATCAACGCCAAGAGACTGAGTCGGTACAAAAGATAGCGCAAGCCCGTGAGCAAGCGATCGCCCATTTGGCGCAGCGCAGAGGTGACTTTATATAAAGAGACGCCAAGCGCGGTTTTGGCGCGCGCCCAAACATCGTCTTCTCCATGGTCGATAAGCGGCGGCATACGCAAGTTCTCATCGCTCGATTGTTTCGAGTCAGCCGATTTCGCCTTGGGCGTTGCCGCTTCGGGCGGCAAAACATCCGCAGCATCGGGTTTTTTGGAACGACGTTGGGTCATAGCGAAATTATGCGGTTGTTTGAGAAGCTTGGCAATAAAGCTCGCGCACGAATTAGCGGCGGGCGGTCAGCGCCAGCATGGCTTGATTGTCCGGCGTCTGCGCCGTGCGCGTATCAAAGCCTGCCGATTGCATTTTCTCGGAAATGGGCGGCGAAAGGCAATAGGCCACAGGTTTAGCTTGTCTCTCTTCGCCAATATGCGCACTATATAGAGACAGAAAAATTTGCGCGCTGCGTTTGGAATAAAGCAGTACGCCCTCGAGCGGGGCTTGGGGGTCGGAGAGGGCAAATTCTGCCATCGGCGTCAGAGCCTCGGCGGCCACCGCCTCATACAGCACTAATTTATCTATCTCGAAAGACGCCTCGGCCAGGCTCGCGGCCAAATCGCCCGCCTGATGGCGCCCCGCGATATGCAAAACCCGCTCGCCCTCGAGCGTGTCCCGCAAGCGGGTCACCAAACTGGCCACATCGCCTGCCGCTTGATGCACTGTCGGCCATTGCAATTTAGCCAGCGCAGCGCAGGTTTGCGGCCCCACCGCATAGGCTGGCTTGCTGGCCCATTGCGCATAATCGCGTTTATCGCGGAAGCGTGCGGCCATTGCCTTTACCCCATTGGCGCTGGTGAAAACCAAAGCCTGCACCGTGTCGGAGGCGGGCAGCGGCGTATCATTGGCCTCAATATGGATGGCAGGCGAAATGAGAACATCGTGGCCTTGGGCGGCCAATTGTTCGGCCAGCGGCACGGCATCGGCTGTCGGGCGCGTGAGCAAGAGGCGCATTAGCGCACCAAATGCGGGGCTTGCTCGCGCAAAGTGGCGGCGAGGGCTTGCCCCATGGCGGAGGCTTCTTGGCGGTGGCCCGAGCTTGTAGCTTCTACGCCGTCTTGGCCGTCGTCGCTGAGCAGGCGCCCCTGCAAAGTAAGTGTGTCGCCTGCCAAAGTGGCATAGGCGGCAATCGGGGTGCGGCACGAGCCATCTAAAGCGTTTAGAAAACTGCGTTCGGCGGTGACGCAATCATGCGTATCGGCGCAATGCAGCGCGCGCAACCAGTCGAGCATGTTGGGGTCATCGCTACGGCACTGGACGGCCAAAGCGCCTTGTCCGGCGGCGGGAATGATTTGTGTGGGGTTGAGCAGTAAGGCGCCTTGCGGGGTGAGCGCCAATCGGTTGAGACCGGCGGCAGCCAGCAAAGTGGCTTGTAAACCTTGCGTCTCGAGGCGTTGCATGCGCGTGCCGACATTGCCGCGCAAGGGTTCGATTTGCAGGTCGGGGCGCAAGGCCAAAAGCTGTGCACCGCGCCGCAAGGAGGCCGTGCCAAGGCGCGCGCCTTGGGGCAAATCTTGAAGGCTTGAAAAGGCGAGCCCAGCGCGAGGCACTAAAACATCACGCGCATCCTCGCGCGGCAAAATCGCGCCCAGCGTTATGCCTTGTGGGCTAACGGTCGGTAAATCTTTCAACGAATGCACCGCAAGGTCGAGCGAGCCATCGCGCAAGCCCGCTTCTAATTCTTCGGTGAACAGACCTTTGCCACCAATCTCGGCCAATTTTCGGTCGAGGGTTTGGTCGCCCTTGGTGATGATTTTCTCAAGCGCTATCGCGCCTTGCGACCAGCCATGCGCCGCGCCCAAAGCGTTGGCGACCATCTCGCTTTGGCACAGAGCCAATGGCGACGCACGCGTGCCGAGGAGAATTTGGCGCTTGGGGTCGGCTGTTTGCACTGGCGGTTCCTTTAAAATATTTAGTTGCAATGAGGGGGCGGGATGATGTCTATCGATTGTCCACCCCTCGGCTATCTCTGGTCTATCTCTGGCACGAATGTCGTTCTATAAGGGGTATATATAGAGCTATGGTGTCGGGCTGGCCATAATTTATTCGGCCTAATTTTAGGGAGAGTTTGCATGGGCACGCGCCAAATAACCGTGCTGGGGCTAGAATCGAGCTGTGATGAGACCGCAGCCGCGATCGTGCGCCTGACGCTGGATACCCAAGGACAATTGGCGGGCGCGGGCGAAATTATCTCCAATCAAGTCTTAAGCCAAATCGAGTTGCACGCGCCCTATGGCGGCGTAGTGCCAGAGATTGCTGCGCGCGCCCATATCACCCATATGGATGGATTGGTAAAACAAGCCCTTGAAGAAGCGGGTATGCGCCTTGCGCAACTCGACGCCATTGCTGCAACCGCCGGGCCAGGCCTGATTGGCGGCGTGTTAATTGGCCTGACCACGGGCAAGGCTTTGGCCTTGGCTGCGCAGAAACGTTTTATCGGTATCAATCATTTGGAAGGCCATGCGCTTACCGCTCGGATGACGCAAGGCGTTGAATTTCCCTATCTCTTATTGCTGGTGTCAGGCGGCCATTGCCAATTATTGGGCGTCACAGGCCTCGGGCAGTATCAAGAATTAGGCAGCACGATGGATGACGCCGTTGGCGAGGCGTTTGATAAAGCGGCCAAGCTTTTATCGCTCGGCTATCCCGGCGGGCCAGAGATTGAGCGATGGGCGCGAGAGGGCAACCCCGAAGCCTATCCGTTGCCGCGCCCGCTGATCGATCGGCATAATTTAGATACGGGGTCTGGCGCAGAATTGGCTTGCGAGTTTTCTTTCTCCGGATTGAAAACCGCGCTGCGCCAGAAAGCCGAAAAACTGGCCCCCCTGAAGGACACGCATGTGCGCGATTTAGCCGCCAGCTTTCAAGCCGCCGTGCTGGATTGTTTGGCCGACCGCGCGCGCAATGCCATGCATGTGTTTCGGATGCTGCATAATTTATCGGGTGAAATTCCGCTGGTGGTCGCAGGCGGCGTGGCGGCCAATCAGGCTTTGCGCGCGCGCCTAGACATGGAAGCCAGCGCGCAAGGCTATGCGCTATGCGTGCCGCCGCCAGCTTTATGCACGGATAATGCGGCGATGATTGCTTGGGCCGGCGCCGAGCGAATGGCTGGCGCCGAGCCAGAAGCGGGCGCTATGGCGACCCCCGCCAAAGCGCGCTGGCCGCTTGCCGATTTATCCGCCTAAAACGCGCTCGATATTATCCGCCCGAGGGACGGTCTATATAAAGACGAATATAAGGACAAAAAAATAGCTCCGATGGGGGAGGACCATCGGAGCCTTTTTAGGCCTTTTATAAAGGCCAGAATAAAGTCTTTGGGAGAAAGTCTTTATTCGTTGTTTCGCAAAATTCGTGGGAGGGCCGGGAGGAGGCCGTTAAACGATTGCGATGCCGGCGACAGAATGGGTGATCAAAGCCACACCATAAAGTGCCAAAACGGCGGATGCCAAAGCCGGAACAGATGTGATGCGGCGGATGGCTGTGAATGTTTGTGTCATAATCATGCTCTCTCTTTTGGTCTCAATTACATTTAACGGAAGCGAACTGGTTTTTCCGTCTCGATAATTATTATATAGCGCTTGTGGAAACAAAAAACAATGAATATTTTCAATATTATTCATTATTTTTATAAATACTTCAAAATATCTCTATCTATCTGACTTTATTGTATAATTATGAAATCTGAGCCGCTAAAGCCCCGGATTCTCTCCAGACCCGGCTCTTTTTATTTAAAAAAAATACGTTTTTTCTCGAAAAACCGTTTAGCGAAGCGTCAAAGAGGCGTCTTCTTCTGGAATTTCTGTCGCTAGCACGGGGGTGCCATCATGCGCCACCATCAGGCCGCGCATCACGAGGCTCAAAACATGCGCCAATTCGCGTTCCAGCTCTTCCAAAGATTGCTTGGTAAACACTTGCGGATAGCGATATTTGAGGGTCAGCCCGTGCAAGGCAATGGTGGTCGCTGGCACGCTATCGATTGCGAACTCGCCACTGGCGGCGCCTTCGTGCAAAATCCGCTGGAACAAACGACGCTCGCGGCGCAGGCTTTCAATTTGAAATTGCGGCCGTTCGGCCACCACCACTTGCGCCAATTCCACCGTCTTCGGCTGGTTTTCCAACAGATGATAGGTGTGGCGCAAATCGGCAAAAATAACCTCTTCGAGGCGCTGGCGCGAACTGCGATACGGACAGGCCAGAACACTCTCTAAAACCTCCACCGCCGACAGCGCTTCGCGCCGCGCAATCTCTACCGCAATATCAATTTTCCCTTTGAAAAACCGATAAATATTGCCCGAAGACATGGCGCAATCATCGGCCAATTCGGCAATCGTGGTTTTGGGATATCCGTAATGGGCAAAGCGCTCGCGCGCCGCCACAAGGATTTTTTCCCGAATGAGATCTGCTTCAGACATGCTCACAAGGTAGCTAGGATAGAGTGAATAATCAACAAAATATTCATTCGTCACCCTGCGGCACCTTCGCCTATTTGTGCAAAACTTGCATCCCGAAGGCCAGACGGTTATGACCAGAAGAGTAGAAATTTGACGGAGACCTCCATGGCGGACGCACAACAAACAAAGCCCGCATCCCCCCAGCTCGCGCAAGCCGCCGTGTTGGGCGCAGGCGCTTGGGGCACCGCCTTGGCCGTCACGCTGGCCAGCCAACGCCGTGGCGCATCGGCAGCGCCGGTCAAACTATGGGCGCATGAAAGCAGCACCGTTGGCGCCATTAACACGCAGCACGAAAACAAAGAATTTTTGCCCGGCCTGACTTTGCCCGAAACCATTGTTGCCACCACAGCGCTGGCCGATTTGGCCGATAGCGAGATTGTGCTGATGGTCGTGCCAGCGCAATTCGCGCGGCGCGTCATCGCCGATATCGCGCCGCTCTTAAAACCGGACGCCAGCCTTGTGCTATGCGCCAAAGGGGTCGAGCGCGATAGTTTGAAATTCATGTCCGATGTCGCCAGCGATTATATCGACGAAGCGCAAATCGCGGTTTTATCGGGCCCAAGTTTCGCCGCCGATGTCGCGCGTGGTCTGCCCACCGCCGTCACGCTGGCCTGCACCGATGCAACGCGGGGCGCTTATCTTTGCGAGCAAATCGGCTCGGCTGGCTTTCGCCCCTATTTGTCGAGCGATGTGATTGGCGCCGAAATTGGCGGCGCCCTTAAAAATGTTTTGGCCATTGCTTGCGGTATCGTGGCCGGTAAAAAACTCGGCGAGAGTGCGCGCGCCGCCATTACCGCGCGCGGCTTTGTCGAGATGCAACGCCTTGGCACGGCGCTGGGCGCGAAGCCTGAAACCTTGGGCGGGCTATCGGGATTGGGCGATCTTATCCTGACTTGCTCGAGCGACACATCGCGCAATTTCTCGCTTGGCCGCGCGCTTGGCGAGGGCGCCAGCGCGGCGCAGGTTTTGGCGCAACGCAGCTCGGTTTCAGAAGGCGCGATGAGCGCTCAAGCCGTCACCGCTTTGGCCGCACGCCACGACTTAGAGCTGCCGATTTGCGCCGCCGTCGATGCCGTCTTATCGGGCGCGCTCGAAACCGATGCCGCCATTCATTCTTTAATGGCGCGCCCCTTCACGGCAGAAGTTGACTAGCGGGCGCGAAAGCCGAAATATATCGACGCGGGGCTTACAGGGCGCCGCATAAAGGAGAGCAAAATGTATTGTGTGATTTGTAAAGACAAGCCGAACCATGTGGACGTGCGGATGGAAAACCGCCCCGACCATGTGACCTATGTTTTGGCCGACCCAAACGTCAAAACCGCAGGCCCCTTTGTGGCCGAGGATGGCGAAACCATGATTGGCACTTTGCTAATTTTAGATGTCGCCACGCGCGCCGAGGCCGAAGCCTTTGCCGCCAAGGACCCGTATAATAAAGCGGGACTTTTTGAGAGCGTCGAGGTTATGCCTTGGAAACACCTCATCGGCGGCTTGGCTGACCCCAACGCCTAACCCACAAGAGAGCGGCAGGAACATAATATGGCATTTTGGTTGTTTAAATCTGAACCCAATACATGGGGCTGGGCCGACCAGGTCGCGCGTGGGGCCAAGGGCGAACATTGGGACGGGGTGCGGAATTTCCTCGCCAATAAAAACATGAAACAAATGCAGCTGGGCGACCGCGGCTTTTTTTATCATTCGGTAAATGAAAAGTGCATTGTTGGCACGGTCGAGATTATCAAGACCCATTACCCCGACCACACCGACCCGAAAGGCCGCTTTGGCATGGTCGATATTCAAGCCCTAGAAACGGCGACGCATCAAGCCACTTTGGCGGAGATTAAGGCCGAGCCAAAATTGGAAGAGATGATTTTGGTCAATAATTCGCGTCTCTCGGTGCAGCCCGTGCGCGCCAGCGAATGGAAGTTCGTATGCAAAATTTGTGGCCTCGACCCAAAACGCACCAAAGCCAATGTGGCGGAAAATGCCAAACCTTAAGACAAATCCGACCCCAAGCCGCATCGACATATGCGGCCTCGACGAAATGCCCGAACGTGGCGCCCGCGGATTTGAAGTGGCAATGCCCGATGGCGAGCCGCTGCATATTATTGTCTGGCGAGACGGCGAAGATGTGCGCGCTTTTGAAAATAAATGCCCGCACCTCGGCCTACCGCTCGAGACATTTTCCGACAAGTTTTTATCCAAAGATAGCCGCACGCTCATCTGCTCGGCCCATGGCGCGCGGTTTAACGCCGAGGGCGATTGCACGTCTGGCCCCTGCCAAGGCGACGCCCTCACCAGATTAGATATCCGCGTGGTAGCGCGCGATGCAAAACCAAGGCTTGTGCTGGAGGGGTCGGCTGGTCATAGTTAAACCAAGAGACACGAAACCTTCGGGGGGGGCAAGATGTCACAACAACAAGAACAAGATTTCTCGGCCGGACGCAGCGATTACGCGGTTCTGGGGTTGCTCGCTTTTATTAACGTCCTGAATTTTGTCGACCGACAATTGCTCGCAAGTTTTGCCAATTTCATTGTTCCCGATTTAGAGCTGAGCAATACCCAATTTGGTCTTTTGACTGGCTTTGGCTTCATTGTTTTCTATTCGGTCATGGGCCTATTTATGGGCGCGCTGGCGGATCGGGTAAACCGCCCTCGGCTGCTGGCCTTTGGCCTTGCGATGTGGAGCGCTTTGACGCTGGCCTCGGGCGCGGCGCGCGGCTTTGTCTCGCTGCTGATCCCGCGCATGCTCATCGGCATTGGCGAGAGCGTTGCCACGCCCACCTCTATGTCTATTCTGGCCGACCGGTTTCCGGCCCGCCAATTGGGTTTTGCGGCTGGGTTTTATTATCTTGGCGTGCCGGTTGGCGTGGCCATATCGCTTTTGATCGCAGGCTATTTGGGGCCCGCGATTGGCTGGCGCAATTGTTTCTATTTGCTCGGCGGGTTAGGCCTCTTGGTGGCGATGAGTGTTTTGCTATTGCGCGAGACGCCCCGCAAAGGGGTGGTGCTAAAAGCGGATGGCGAGGTGGAGCGCATGGCGTTTCGCGAGGTTCTCGCGCTACTTTGGGATACGTTGAAAAACTCGCCCGCGCTGACATGTGTGATTGCCGGCGGCGTGGTGTTTCATTTTATTCTTGGCGCGGCCGCCTTTGACCAATTGTGGTTTGTGCAAGAGCGCGGATTTGAGCGCGCTGAAATTGCCGTCAAAGCGGGCTGGCTGGCGGCGGCTGGCGGAATTTTGGGAAATCTATCGGGCGGGCTTTTGGGCGACTGGTGGCAGTCTCGGTTTAAAACGGGGCGGCCGATGTTTCTCTTCTGGGCGGGCCTATTGCTGACCCCTTTCGGCTTGGCCTATCGGCTGGTGCCGGGCGACCATTTATTATTTGAATTGGGAATTTTACTCGGGTTTTTTCAGCTTGGGCTTTTTTACGGGCCAACGTTTGCCACTGTGCAGGAATTGGCGCCGGCTAAAATTCGCGCCACCGTGGTCGCGTTTTATATCCTCGTGCTGAACTTCATCGGCCTTGGCATTGGCATTACTGGCGGCGGCATTATGATCGATGCGCTGGCCAACAATGGTTATGAGAGCCCCTATACGGTGACGCTATTTGCTTTCACGCTTGTCTCTATGCTGGCGCTGCCGTTAAACTTTATGGCCGGAAAATTATACCACCGAGATTTAGCGCGCCTTCAACAACGCTCGCTTGCCGAAAGCTCTTAGCCGCGTTTATAGTGACCCCTTGGGACGCGAGGGAGAAAAGCGATGTCTAAATCTGGGTTGGATGAGTTAATTTTTGAAGTACCGGCAAAAACAGCCGCGGAAGCGCATATCGATGCGGCCAAATATGTGGCCATGTATGCCCAAAGCCTTGAAGACCCTGACGCGTTTTGGGGCGAGCACGGCAAACGCATCGACTGGATGACGCCCTATACCAAAGTCAAAAACACCCATTTCTCCAATACCGACGTCTCGATAAAATGGTACGAAGACGCAACCCTCAACGCTTGTGTCAATTGCGTCGACCGCCATTTAGACACGCGCGGCGACCAGACGGCGATTATTTGGGAAGGCGATGAGCCGACCGAGGATGCGCAGATTACCTATTCGCAACTGCACGAAGAAGTCTGCCGCTTTGCTAATGTGCTGAAAGCGCGCGGCGTGCAAAAAGGCGACCGCGTGACCATTTATATGCCGATGATCCCCGAAGCCACTTACGCCATGCTGGCTTGCGCGCGCATTGGCGCTGTGCATTCGGTGGTGTTTGGCGGCTTCTCGCCGGAAGCTCTGGCCGGGCGCATTTTGGATTGCGAAAGCACCTGCCTCATCACCGCTGACGAAGGCGTGCGCGGCGGCAAAAAAATTCCTCTCAAAGCCAATACAGATGCCGCCCTTGAGCAGTGCCCAGATGTCACCACCGTGGTGGTGGTCGCGCGCACGCATGGCGACGTAGCCATGCACGAGACCCGCGATATCTGGTATCACGAAGCCAAAGCAGAAGTTTCCCCAGAGTGCCCGGCAGAAGAAATGAACGCCGAAGACCCGCTGTTCATTCTTTACACCTCTGGCTCGACGGGCAAACCAAAAGGCGTGTTGCACACAACTGGTGGCTATATGGTTTACGCCTCGATGACGCATGAATATGTCTTTGATTATAAACAAGGCGAGGTTTACTGGTGCACGGCCGATGTCGGCTGGGTGACCGGTCACTCGTATATCGTCTATGGGCCGCTGGCCAATGGCGCCACGACTTTGATGTTTGAGGGCGTGCCGAATTATCCAGACACCTCGCGTTTCTGGCAGGTATGCGACAAACATCAGGTGAATATTTTTTACACCGCCCCCACCGCTTTGCGGGCGCTCATGCGCGAAGGCGATGCGCCCGTCAAAGCCACCTCGCGCTCGAGCTTGCGGCTTTTGGGCTCGGTCGGCGAGCCGATCAATCCCGAGGCATGGCTTTGGTATCATCGCACCGTGGGCGACGAGCGCTGCCCGATTGTCGATACCTGGTGGCAAACCGAAACGGGCGGCATTTTAATTTCGCCCCTGCCCGGCGCCACAGATTTGAAGCCAGGCTCGGCCACGCGCCCGTTTTTTGGCGTACAGCCGCTTTTGGTGGACACCGAAGGCGACGAGCTGACCGGCGCCGCTTCTGGCAATTTGTGCCTTCGCGATAGCTGGCCCGGACAAATGCGCTCGGTCTATGGCGACCACAAACGCTTTATCGAAACTTATTTCTCGCAATACCCCGGCACTTATTTCACTGGCGACGGCTGCCGTCGCGATGAAGATGGCTATTATTGGATTACTGGCCGCGTCGACGATGTGCTGAATATTTCCGGCCACCGCTTGGGCACAGCCGAGGTGGAAAGCGCTTTGGTCTCGCATCCCCAAGTCGCCGAGGCCGCCGTGGTGGGCTATCCGCACGACATCAAGGGCCAAGGCATTTATTGCTATGTCACGCTAAACGCTGGCCTCGATGGCGATGACGCGCTGAAGGGCGAGCTGGTAAAATGGGTACGCAAAGAAATTGGCCCGATTGCTTCGCCAGACCTCATGCAGTTCGCGCCAGGCCTACCGAAGACGCGGTCTGGCAAAATCATGCGGCGCATTTTGCGAAAAATTGCCGAAGATGATTTTTCCAATCTTGGCGATACCTCTACATTGGCAGACCCGGGCGTGGTCGATGATTTAATCGGCAACCGACAAAACAAAGGTTAGCTCTGCTTCCCTCAGCTTCCTTCAGCTTCCCTCAGGGGCACCAAGTGGCTCGCCGACCCCGATAGGGTTTGGCAAGCTGCGCCTCCAATAGGGCGCCCGATAATGTCTGGCTGGCTCCAGCTGGATCTGTCGTTTGCACCGTGCCCAGCACGCGCCCCGCATAGGTGCCATTGTGAATTTGGGTCAGGCTCAGCGCGTCTTGGCGCAGCCATTGGACAGCGAAGGCCTTGGCCTCGCGCGCCAATTTTATCTCGGCCGCGCATTTGCCTTTCATCTCTGGCGTGTCGACGCCCTTCAGGCGAATTTTCACATCTACCGTTTGGCCTAGCCAAATCGTCACGCGGGCGCGAAACGTATCGCCGTCGATGACTTTTAAAACTTTAAATTCAAACGGGCCTTCAAGCTTTTGAGCGGCACTCGCCGTGGCAGGAAAAGCCGCGCTCCAAGCAAGGCCGAGACTGAACGCAATCACAAAACAAACAAGGCGCATATTTTCCCCTCACGCAACTCATACTGACGAGGGGCAGGCTAGCGTGTTTTGCGGGGGCACCGCCAGTCACTCATGGTTGTAAAAAATGCGATTAAAAATCGGAAACAATACCGCCCTTTTCCCAATCGCCGTAGCGGGTCGGTTCGGGGCCTTCTTGGCCACCGCTTTCACTGGCGCGTTGGCGCACCACATGGGCGGCACGGCGTGCGGCAGCTTCTTCCAGCGCTTTTTGCTGAGCGGCATTTCGTTGCGACGCAACCGGTTTCGGGTCGAGGGGCGGAATTGATTTTTTCATATTAACAATATGGGGGCTTTACGAATGATTGCCAAGGTGGTGTAACCGCGACATGGTTTCGCAAGCAGATAATTCAAACGGTAAAAACGCCAACGCACCAAAGCGTGCCCCCGAAAAAGGCGGGCCCAAAAAAGGTGGCAGAGGCAAAGGCGACACGCGCCGTGTGGCGGGCGCCATGCTGGCAGCCATCACCCGCGGCAAAACGCTGGATGAGGCGCGCGACCGGCTCTCCGATTTGCCCGATAGCGAACGCAATCTAGCCGATGCCATGGTGCAAATGGCTTTGCGCCATTATGGCGAGATTAACGCGCTGACTTCCAAACATTTAAAACGTGCCCTGCCTTTGCGCCCGCACATCGCGCATGGGCTTTTGTGCATTGGCGTAGCACAATTGGTCTACATGAATGTGCCGGCCCATGCCGCCATCCATGAAACCGTGGCCGCGACCGGGCGGCGCGAGCAGCCTTTCCGCGGGCTCATCAATGCGGTTCTGCGCCAGATTGAGCGAGATATTCAAGCCGATGGGCCACCCAGTCCGACCCCGCTAGAAAACCTACCCGATTGGATGCAAGCCCGCTTTGAGGCGGCCTATGGGCGTGAGGCTTTGGACACGATTGTGACCCAACATACGCGCACGCCACCACTGGATTTATGTTTCAAAATGCCCGAAAAAGCGGCTGCTTTTGTAGCCGCCAATGACGGCGCCGAAGCCCTAAATGACACCCATGTGCGCCTCGAGCGTTCGGGCGATGTGCGCGCTTTGGACGGCTTTAAGGAGGGCGATTGGTTTGTCCAAGATGTCGCCGCCGGATATCCAGCGCGCCTATTGGACGCCGAATTAAGGCAAACGTCCACGCCCGAGACGCCCGCGACCGTTCTCGATTTATGCGCCGCGCCAGGTGGCAAAACCTTGCAATTGGCGGCGGCCGGCTATGACGTGACGGCTTTGGATATTTCTGCCAGCCGTTTGGCGCGGGTGAAAGAAAACCTCAAGCGCACCAAGTTGAAAGCCAATTTGGTTCGAGGCGATGCGCTGGATTGGCAATCGCCCAAGCAATTTGATGCGGTCTTATTGGACGCGCCTTGTTCGGCCAGCGGCACCATGCGCCGCCACCC